>Ga0315282_10016214_pt1 | contig 10907 bp, 9 predicted proteins | sample YL17G07_20_MG_FD_203693 | JGI IMG/M metagenome (GOLD analysis project Ga0315282, IMG submission 203693) | Sediment microbial communities from Yellowstone Lake, YNP, Wyoming, USA - YL17G07_20 | ecosystem: Environmental > Aquatic > Freshwater > Lake > Sediment | place: USA: Wyoming | collected...
TATGTAAGCGCAAAAGTTTTTGTCTATAATATGGTCAGCTTTGATCCGGTAGATTTATTAAAGACCATTGAAAAAGAGAAGATTACTTTCACTTCGCTTGTTCCTACTCATTATATCATGATGCTGGCCCTCCCCGATGAAATTAAAAAGAGCATCGATGTCAGTTCAATGCGGCAACTCTTGATCTCCTCAGCCCCTGCCCGAAAAGACACCAAAATGGCTATCATGGACTATTTCAAAAATGCAGAACTCTGGGAAGCCTATGGTTCAACAGAAGCGGGACTCGTGACGCTTCTCAGGCCTGAGGAGCAATTTAAGAAATTGGGCTCCATCGGAAGGGAGATCTGGGGATCAGACCGGATTAAAATTTTAGACGAAAATGGGAAAGAAGTCCCGAGAGGACAGGTGGGAGAACTCTATTCACGAACTCCGCATTGTTTTAAAGAGTATTGGAAAGATCCCGAAAAAACGAAGTCGGTCTTCCAGGGAGAATGGTTTTCAGCAGGCGATATGGCTTATCAAGATGAGGATGGATACTTCACCCTGGTCGACCGAAAAGCGAACATGATCATCACCGGAGGTGAAAATGTCTTTCCATCGGAGGTAGAAAATCTTTTGGGATCCCATCCTGCTGTCAAATATGTAGCCGTGATCGGAATCCCTCATGAAAAATGGGGAGAGTCGGTGAAGGCTGTCTTGACCCTGCATCAGGGAAAGACAGCCAATGAGAAAGAACTCATCGACCATTGCAGAGGAAAGATTGCAGGATATAAGATTCCGAAATCGGTCGATTTCATCAAGGATGAAGAGATGCCCATGACCCCGACGGGGAAGATCCTCCATCGTATTTTAAGAGAGAAGTATGGGAAGTGGAGTGATATAAAATAGCATAAATTCACCTTCTTCTCCTTTTAATACATGCCTGCGGTGGGCAGGAAGGGGGTAGGAGGATTATGATATTGATGGATTATAATTGGGGGTGGGTTTCTAACCCGCTCCCATCTTTTTGTGTCCCCCCACTTTTCACTCTCCCCTGCCTACGGCAGGCAGGCGCAGGCAGGCATTGGCTGGGGGACGAGGGGAGGGAGAAAAATTTTTTCTTGCAAATTGATATAGCATAGGATATGGTATGTCATTACCAAGGGTTAAAACTGCCCTTGGTTTCATTTTGTTAGCCTGCCTACCGCAGGCAGGGGTGACATGAAGAGGAGCTTTGCATGTTGAGAGGTTTAAAGTGGAAGTTCTTGCTCTATGCTGCGATCGCGGCCTTCTGCATTCTTCTTCTTATACCCACCGTGACCCCACAGTTGCCCCAGTTTTGGAGTAAGATTTTGCCTTCCGAGAAAATCCATCTCGGCCTCGATTTGCAGGGAGGCATGTATCTCCTCCTGACGGTGGAGGGAGAGAAGGCTGTGGAAAGCTATGTGGAGCAGATTAAAAATAACCTGAGAGACGACCTGAAAGAAAAAGGAGTTCCTTTTGGGAAACTTGAAAGGGAGAAAACAGACCGAATCGTTCTGGAGTTCTCCGGAGCCAAGGAGAAGGTAGATAATCTTCTCAGCCAGCGTTTTACCATGTTGCGTGAGCTTTCCTCTTCCGGAGAAGGGGGGGTATGGAAGGTCCAGCTTGTCCTTGATAGTAAGGAAACAGATTATGTAAAGAAGAGGGCAATTGATCAGGCCTTGGAAATCATTCGAAATCGAATCGACCAGTTTGGTGTTTCAGAGCCCGAAATTACCCTTCAAGGGACGGATCAGATCTTGGTCCAACTCCCTGGCGTCAGGGATCCCCAGAGGGCAATCAATTTAATCGGCCAGACAGCTTTGTTGGAATTTAAGCTGATAGATGAAGAAGGGAACGTTGAAGAGGCATTAAAAGGGAATATCCCTCCGGGGGACATCATCCTGTACCAGAGATCTGTGGACCCGCAGACAGGGGCAGTGAGAAAGATTCCTTTTCTGCTAAAAGAGAAAACCATGATGACCGGTGAATTTATAAAGGAGGCCCGGGTGGCGCTCGATTCACAATTCCATGAGCCCTATGTGTCAATGGAGTTTACAGATGTGGGAGCCAAACTGTTCGAACAGATCACCTCAGCCAATGTGAAGAAGAGGTTGGCTATCATTTTGGATAATAATGTCTATTCCGCTCCAGTTATCCAGGAAAGGATTGCCGGAGGGAGAGCCCAGATCACCGGCCGTTTTGATACCAAGGAAGCAAGCGATTTAGCCATTGTTCTCAGATCAGGTGCCTTGCCTGCCCCTGTTAAGATCCTGGAGCAGCGGACAGTTGGACCTTCCCTTGGGCAGGATTCGATCCACAAAGGAATTGTCTCCACTTTGATCAGTGCGGCTTTGGTTGTCCTTTTCATGGTCGTCTATTACAAGGCTTCTGGTCTGGTTGCAGATATTGCCCTCGTTTTAAATATCATCATAACGCTGGCAGTCCTCGCTCTTTTCCGTGCGACCCTTACCCTTCCAGGCATTGCCGGTTTAGTTCTCTCGGTCGGAATGGCTGTGGATGCCAATATCCTGATTCATGAGAGGATCAAAGAGGAGCTGAGGTTTGGGAAGACGGTCCGGGCGGCAATCGATCAAGGGTATCATCGGGCTTTCTCTGCCATTATCGATTCAAATTTAACTACCCTGATCTCGGGGATCATTCTCTATCAGTTTGGGACAGGTCCGGTTAAAGGATTTGCAGTGACATTAAGCATTGGGATTTTAGCCAATATTTTTACTGCTGTTTACGTTACAAGACTAATCTTTGATTTTGTCACTCTTAGACCGGGAGTCAAAAAACTGAGTATTTAACGGTTGAGGTAATCCTGTTTTATGGAATTGATTCGACCCGATACCCGATTCGATTTTATCGGGAAAAAGAAAATTACGCTCTGGATTTCAGCCTTGGCCATTCTGATCAGCTTCGCCTCCATCTTTATTCATGGCGGATTGAGATACGGGGTCGACTTTGCAGGAGGCCTGGCGGTCGAGATCAAATTCTCAAAACCCGTGGATATTTCCGAAGTCAGGGGCGCCACGGATGTTATAGGTTTAAAGGATGCGGTTGTTCAAAAATTCGGAGGGGAGAACGAGTTTTTAATCCGGGTGGAGAAAGCGACCGGCGATTTAGAGGCCATGTCAAAATCGATCCAGACCTCTCTTCAAGGGCAATTCAAGGATAAACCTCTGGAGATTCGGAGGGTAGAGGTCGTGGGTCCAAAGGTCGGGAAAGATCTGAAGATAAAAGCCATGTGGGCTGTAGGGCTTGCCTTTTTGGGCATTCTGATCTACGTGGCTTTCAGGTTTCATGAGTTTGCTTACGGTTTCGGTGGAATTGTTGCCTTGTTTCACGATATTGTTGTGACCTTCGGGGCTATCTCCATTTTCAACATAGAATTCTCTCTAAATGTTCTGGCTGTCATCCTGACGATCATTGGATTTTCGATTAATGATACGATCGTCATTTTTGACCGGGTCAGAGAGAATATCAAAAAGATGAGAAAAGATGACCTGGTGACGATTTTCAATGTGAGCATCAATGAAACCCTTGGAAGGACTATTCTGACTACTGGAACGGTCATGATGGTGGTCTTGATCCTCTTTTTCTTCGCAGGAGAGGTTATCCACGATTTTACCATTGCTCTGATTGTCGGATTGATTACCGGGACTTATTCTACGGTCTATATTGCAAGCCCCGTCGTCCTTTTCTGGGAGCAGCATATTTCAAAAGGGAAGAGGAGAAGCCGGTAGGTGAGTTCCTGTATTAACGAAGTCAGGTTATTGACAGAGATGGGAAGATTGTCTTAAATTAAGATTTTTGAAGGTGAAGGAATGAAAACCTATCAAGCAAAAAAAGAGGAATTAGAATATAAGTGGTATCTTGTCAATGCCGATGGAAAGGTGTTGGGGAGAATGGCTACAGAGTTGGCAAAGATATTGAAAGGGAAGAATAAGCCCACCTATACCCCCCATCTGGATACAGGGGATTTTGTCATTGTGGTCAATGCGGGGAAAGTGACCCTAACCGGAAAGAAGATGAAGGATAAGATCTATTATCATCACACGGGTTACCCCGGTGGGATTAAAGAGATCACTGCTGAAAAGCTCTTAGCGAAAAAACCCACGGAGATGATCAGGATGGCGGTGAAGGGGATGCTTCCTAAAAATAGTTTGGGCCGTCAGATGCTTCGAAAGCTGAAGATCTATGCAGGCCCGAACCATCCCCACGAAGCTCAGAACCCTATTTCCTTAAAAATCTAACCTACCTTAATCTCCCTCCCCATAGACGGGGGAGGGCAGGGGTGGGGGTAAAGAATAAAATAAGGAGAGAAGAAAGTGACAGAACCAATTTATGCTACAGGCAAAAGAAAGACATCCATCGCAAGGGTTTGGATTGAACCCGGGGAAGGAAAGTTTGTTGTCAACGAGAGAGCATTGAAAGAGTATTTCGGGAGAGAGACTAGCGAAATGGTCGCACTTCAGGCCTTCGATATAACAGGAACCCGAAATCAGTTCGATGTAACCATTAATGTACATGGAGGAGGGGAATCCGGGCAGTCCGGTGCTATCCGCCATGGGATTGCAAAAGCCCTTCTTCAATACAATGCCGATTTTAAAGATGTTTTGAAAAAGGCTGGATTTCTCACACGTGATTCAAGGGTCAAAGAGCGGAAGAAATACGGGAGAAGAGGAGCCAGGCGAAGACCACAATTTTCCAAAAGATAATGCTATGACCATAAAAGGGGAGGTCATGCGGCCTCCCTTTTTTATTTTTGAGTTTCTCTTGTTTATCTGGTTTCTTGTGTTAACGAAATAGACCAAACAAACCCAAAAAACAAAATAAACCAAATGAACCCAAGAGGTGGTCAATGAAGACAAAAGTGGGGATCATAGGAGCCACGGGTTATACAGGAGTTGAGCTTCTCCGCCTTCTCCTTCACCACCCTGAGGTGGAGGTCACAGCGCTGACCTCACAGAAATATGCTGGAGTTCCAATTGACCAGGTTTTTCCATCCCTGATGAAACATCTCCAGTTGAAATGTGAAGAACTCGCTGTTGATCAAATTTCAAAAAAAACAGATTTTATCTTCACGGCAGTTCCTCATAAGACCGCAATGGAAACTGTTCCATTATTTTATCGGCAGGGGAAGAAGGTGGTTGATCTAAGTGCAGACTTTCGATTTAAAGATGCTGGTGTCTATGAGCGATGGTATCAAAAGCATACGAGTGCAGATTTACTCCCGGAATCCGTTTATGGTCTCCCTGAGCTTCATCGGGAGAAGATTCGAAATGCCAAAATTGTTGGGAACCCAGGATGTTATCCAACCGGAGCCTTGATCGGCCTCATTCCGCTGGTGAAGAAGGGGATGATTTCCCTGGAAAATATTGTGGTTGATTCCAAATCCGGCGTCAGTGGCGCGGGGAGAGACGTGGTTTTGGAATCGCTTTTTTGTGAGGTCAACGAAGGGGTAAAAGCCTATAAAATATTTGAGCACAGACACCTTCCTGAGATCGAGCAGGAATTAAGTGAGATGACCAAGAAAAAGGTGGCGGTGACTTTTGTCCCCCATCTTATTCCTATAGATCGCGGGATTTTAACGACCATCTATCTTGTCCTCACAAAAAAATGGAAGACCGAGGAGGTTTTGAACGCTTTTCAAGAGCATTATCAAAAGGAGCCTTTTATCCGAATTTACCCGAAAGGGAAACTCCCCAATACAAAAGATGTCCGGGGTTCCAATTATTGTGATATCGGGGTCAAGGTGAACGAGGCAGATGGCCGGACTGTCATTATTACGGCGATTGATAATTTAGTGAAAGGAGCATCCGGCGAAGCTGTTCAAAATATGAATATTATGCTGGGATTCCCAGAAACGATGGGCCTTCTTCTGACTCCGCTCTTTCCGTAAGATATAAGCTCAAAGCTGAAAGCAAAAAACTCCTTGCTTATCGCTCCGAACTCCGTACGGGCGTTATATATAACGCCCTCCAGACTTCGACCATCGAATGGGCGATTCATGAATCGCCCCTACACTGAACTTCCATTTTACAACCCCACCAGATTTTGTTAGATTATCTTAGGAAATAAATTATCCAATACAAATTGTAGGGGTTTGATTTATCAAACCCTTATTATATGGGCGTCATAAATGTCGCCCCTACAAACAATACAGATGAAACCCTTAACTCCTGTGATCAAACAATATCTCCAGATTAAGAGTCAATATCCGGATGCCATTCTTTTCTTCAGGCTGGGGGACTTCTACGAGATGTTCTTTGAGGATGCCCGCGTGGGTTCTCGAGAACTCGACATTGCCTTAACCTCAAGGAATAAGGGTCAAAAGGATAGTGTCCCTCTGTGCGGGATTCCTTATTTTACTGCCGAAACGTATATCTCCAAACTATTGCAGAAAGGATATAAGGTAGCCCTCTGTGACCAGGTAGAAGACCCAAAGCTTGCAAAAGGGATTGTCAAGAGAGAAGTGGTCAGGGTTTTTACTCCAGGCCTGGTGACGGACTCGATTCAGTTGGGGACTGGAGAAAATAATTACTTGATGGGGTTTTGTGCAGAGGGAGAGGTTTTCGGGCTTGCCTTTTTGGACATTTCGACGGGTGAATTGAAAGCCTGTCAAATCTCTGGATTTGAACCCTTTCTGAGCGAATCCCTTCGAAACGAACCCAAAGAAATCTTATCCCTCAAGAGATTTCAGGAACACTCCTTCTTTGAAGAATTTAAAAAGAATTTTGAGAATGGTTTGATTACCTATTTAGAGGACATAAAATTCGATGCCATCCCTTCTTTGGATGAGATGGAGAAGAATTCGATCCTCCAGAAAGCGCCTTTAGCTGCCCAAGCCGTAGCCATGGTTCTTCACTATGCAGAGGAGAATCAGAAAAGACCTCTCTCCCACATCCGGCCCCTCTCTTTTTATCAGGTCCAGGATTTTATGATCGTTGACGAAATGACGAAGAGAAATTTAGAACTGACTCAATCCCTCTTTGAGCATGGTAAGAAAGGTTCTCTCTTCTGGGTGCTGGATGAAACGATGACCCTGATGGGAAGTCGGACATTGAAACAGTGGCTAAATTATCCCCTTATGGATATCAAAGAGATCGGGCGCCGACTGGAAGGGGTTTCTGAGCTGAAAGAGAAAAAGATCGAAAGGAAGGAACTGCGAGAGTCTTTAAGAGGAATTCAGGATATCGAAAGGTTGACTTCAAGGATTTTCCTCGGACATGCCAATGCCCGGGATCTCGTTGGATTAAAAAATTCACTCCAGACCTTACCTACTCTCAAAGCGAATCTCCTGCCTTTCGACGCCTCCATCATCAGAGAGTTCGCAGCAGAAATCGAGAATTTCGATGACCTCTTTAAACTTCTCGAATCCTCCATCATGGATAACCCACCCCTGACCATTAAAGAAGGAGGAATCATCAAGCCGAATTATGACAAAGAATTGGATGCATTAAGAGAGATTGGCCGGGAGGGAAAGGGATGGATCCTTAAATTGGAAGCAGAGGAGAAGAAGAAGACAGGAATTTCCTCTTTGAAGGTTCGATATAATCAAGTCTTCGGGTATTATATTGAAGTGACTAAAAGCAATCTTCATCTCGTCCCGGACCATTATATCAGAAAACAGACCTTGGTGAATGCTGAACGGTTTATCACACCAGAACTCAAGGAATTTGAAACCAAGGTGTTAGGCGCTGAAGAAGCGATATGTCAACTGGAATATCGGCTCTTCGAAGAAGTTCGGAAAAAGGTCTCGGAGGAAACGCCGAGGCTCCAAAAAACGGCTTCAGCCATTGCGATCATAGATATATTGGGTTCCATGGCAGAGATTGCTGATCGGTATGATTACGTCCAACCCGTTGTGGATGAAGGGGATGAGATAATGATTCGTGATGGAAGGCATCCTGTCCTGGAGAGGATGAGGCTCGCGGATAGATTTGTTCCTAACGATACTGAAATGAATACCCAGGAGCATCAGATTCTCATCATCACCGGGCCCAATATGGCTGGCAAATCAACCTATTTAAGACAAGTGGCTCTCATCATTTTGATGGCCCAGATGGGATGTTTTGTCCCGGCAGGCGAAGCAAAGATTGGAGTGGTGGATCGGATCTTCACCCGGATTGGCGCTCTGGACAATATCATGAGGGGACAAAGCACCTTCATGGTGGAGATGATGGAGACGGCTCGTATTTTAAACCAGGCTACTTCAAGGAGTCTTGTCGTTTTAGATGAGATCGGAAGAGGCACCAGCACCTTTGATGGGTTGAGCATTGCCTGGGCCGTGGCTGAATATCTTCACGACCATCCCTCGCTCAGGCCGAAAACCCTTTTTGCGACGCACTACCATGAATTGACGGAGTTGGCCCTCACAAAGGAGAGGGTCAAAAATTACAATGTGGCGGTAAAAGAGTGGGGCGGGGAGATCATCTTTCTCAGAAAAATTGTTGAGGGAGGGACCAATCGGAGTTATGGTATCCAGGTGGCGCGACTCGCAGGCCTTCCACAAAAGGTGATCGATCGGGCAAAAGAGATCCTTTCCAACTTGGAGAAGGGCGAATTGGATGCCATGGGGATGCCGAAAATCGCAACGACAAAAATACCGACCTTGAAGCCCAAGCCTCCTTTACAACCCTCCCTCTTTGTTCAGGCGGATCCCCTCCGATCTGAGTTGAAGAAGATCAAGACCGATCAGTTAACCCCTCTCGAGGCTTTAAATATTCTGGATGAGTTGAAGAAAAAGGCTGAGAAGGAAGAATGAATGTCAGCCTCATCCTTTACCCCGTTAGAAATAATGCCCCGCTGCTCCCTCTGGGCCGGCGGCTGTAGCGGGGTTGGGTTTTATAATAATTCCGGGTTCCGCCCCGCAGGGGGTTCCACCCCGGAGGGCGGGGTTTAATGCCCCGCTGGAATTTCTAACGGGGTTTACTTTGACATTTGACATTTTGGGTCCAAGAAGATGATTGATTTCCCGAAGGCAAGATTGAAGATGGTGGAGGAACAGATCATCTCAAGAGGGATCAAAGATGCCAAGTTGATTGCGGCCGTGAAGAAAATCCCTCGCCATCTTTTCGTAGAAGAGGCCCTCCAAAGTCAAGCCTACAATGACCACCCTTTACCCATTGGAGAAAAACAGACCATTTCTCAACCCTATATGGTCGCATTGATGACCGAGGCGCTGCTGTTAACCGGGAAAGAAAAGGTTTTAGAGATCGGTACAGGATCCGGATATCAAACAGCCGTTTTAGCTGAATTGTCTGAGAAAGTCTTCTCTATCGAAAGGATTCGTCCCTTGGCCATTCGAGCAAGGAAATTACTCTATGAGCTGGGGTATTTCAATGTCGAGATCAAAATTATCGATGGAACTCATGGATGGAGGGAGGAAAGTCCATTCGATGCGATCATCGTCACCGCTGGCACTCCTAATATTCCTCAGCCCCTGATCGATCAATTAGCGATGGGAGGAAGACTGGTCATTCCTGTTGGAGATGTTTTCGTCCAAGATTTGATTCGGGTGATCAAGACCGAGGAGGGGATTAAAAAGGAGGACTTGGGCGGCTGCCGATTTGTTAAACTGATAGGAAAATATGGGTGGGAAACAGAATGAAAGAATATTTCTAACGTTATTCCTTATCTCGACGGTATTCTTCTTAAATGCCTGTGCCCGTCATAAGGTCCCGCTCGAGAGACCATCTCCACCTCCTGAGATGAAAGGAGTTTATCATGTGGTGGAGAGACACCAAACCCTATACCGAATTTGTAAAACCTATGGGGTCGATCTCAAAGAGGTTGCATCTTTAAATGGAATTTCGGATCCGAGTAAGATTCAGACCGGTCAACGAATTTTTATCTCAGGGGTGAAAAAGGTTTTAAAGGTTGAGATTTATATTGATGATGTGGTTGCAGAGAAAGGGGAAAAAGAAAAGATTGCTTATAAAAAACTGGATCTTATGTGGCCGGTTGAAGGGAAAATCAGCGATGTTTTCGATGAAACAGAGAGCAAAAGACATCAGGGAATTGATATCCTCTCTCCTCTCGGGACACCGATCCGAGCATCAAGCGCTGGGATAGTGATCTACTCCAATAATACCATCAGGGGATATGGGAACCTGATCATTCTCCGCCATTCCGAAGAGCTTGTCACCGTTTATGCCCACAATCAAGTGAATCTGGTAGAGGAAGGGACATGGGCAGAAAAGGGACAGATCATCGGAAAGGTGGGCCAGACAGGGAGGGCCTCAGGACCTCATCTCCACTTCGAAATCCGGAAAAATAACAGGGCCATCGACCCAATGCTATTTTTGAGATAGGCCTCCGTGACAATCCTATTCGGTGCCATTTCATTCATCCAAATTTGTGGTACATATTTTTGTTGACTTTAAGCAAAACAATCGAATAGTATTCCAGTTTGAGAGCTTAGAAAGGAGGTGGCGGACCTTTTTAATGAGTTGTTTGGGATACAGTTTAAGACATTCCATTTAACATTGAAGGAGGCATGAACTTCTCCATGGGGTTTTAATGGAGAGGAAAAGGAGGGTGGTTATGAGTGATGAAAAACAAGTAAAAACAGTAGCTGGAGGTTGTGGACCCAACTTTGAGGTGACCGATCTGCCGGAGCCCCCTCGGGATCTTAATGTAAAGAAACTTTTTGCGATCCTGGGACCAGCCGTGATTGCCCTCGGTGGGACCATCGGTGGTGGTGAATGGCTCGTAGGTCCTTCTCTGTTTGTGAAGTGGGGTCTTGCGCTCCTTTGGATCACAACCATTTCTGCTTTACTTCAGGTTTTTCTCAATCTCGAGATGACCCGTTATACCCTCTACACCGGAGAGCCGATCACCGTCGGTTTTATGAGACTTAAGCCCGGGAAGGCATTTTGGGGCTGGCTCTTCAC
>Ga0315282_10016215_pt1 | contig 10907 bp, 9 predicted proteins | sample YL17G07_20_MG_FD_203693 | JGI IMG/M metagenome (GOLD analysis project Ga0315282, IMG submission 203693) | Sediment microbial communities from Yellowstone Lake, YNP, Wyoming, USA - YL17G07_20 | ecosystem: Environmental > Aquatic > Freshwater > Lake > Sediment | place: USA: Wyoming | collected...
TCCTTTACCAGTCGACGACCCATGAATTCACCCGGAGGCCCGGCGATCTCTTTGTCTTCCTGAGCAACATGCATTTCTTCCTGCCGTTTTACCTGCCGTCCTTCATCAAGATCCGAAATCTCGATTATCTGCCGAATTACATCTGGATCGGGGCCGTTGCGCTTTTCATTGTTCTCTATATCATTTTTAAAGGGAAGCAGCCCGGGAGGTCAAAGCCGGGCCTCCGCCTGGGCTTGACCCTCGGTCTTTTGGCCGCGGCATCCATGCTCTGGGTGGTTTATCCCCGGACCGTTCTCTATCCCGCCCAGACGTTCACGTATTCCACCGAACAGCAGCTCGGGCTGTACCTTTTCCCGCTGGGGAAGGACGTGGTGGCAAAAAATCAAGGGGAGCTCTACCTGCACGACGACCGGACCTACAAAGTTGTTCTCGGCTCCAAAAATAAACTCGAAAAAGTCAAGATCGTCTTCGGCTCGGAGGCCGGCGAGCACGAGGTGAAGATGACGTTTTTCGACCTCCCTCTCTTTGAAGGACAGACGAGCCGAGAAAAGAAAGACCTGATCATCGATCCCCCCGCCTATGTCCTGTTCCGCCAGCTCTATCTTTACGAAATCGACTTCGGCTTCAAAAAAAGATCCGCGGAAAATCTAAAGGTCGAGCCCTATCTCTTCCAGATCATCCCTCTGCGATAATTCTCGGGTATGCGTCGAGGTCGAGCGAAAATCCTTTCTTTTTCAGGGTTTTCCCCTCGTTCTCGATGCGACTCAAGGCCAGGGCTCCGACCATGGCCGCGTTGTCCGTGCAGAGTTTAGGGGAAGGGATGTAGGAATTCAATCCGAGGCTTCGGGCCTGTCTTTCGAACTCCGCCCGGAGCCTTATGTTCCGCGCGACCCCGCCGCAGATGAGAAGGGACTTCGGGCTCAGCCTCTCCACGGCCCGGAATATGTTTTCGAGAAGAGCCCGGACAACGGCGTTTTCAAAGCCGGCCAGGAAATCCGGCAGACGAGAGTCGTCTTTGGAGATCCGATTATCGCGGATGAGGCGGAGCGCCGCCGTTTTCAGGCCGCTGAAAGAGAAATCGAGGCTTCGGTCGGTCATGCGCGGAAGGGCGAATTTGAAGCGCCGGGGATCTCCAGCCTCGGCGAGCTTCTGGATGACCGGGCCGCCGGGATAGCCCAAATCCAGGAATTTGGCGATCTTGTCCAGGGCTTCGCCGGCGGCGTCATCGCGCGTCCTGCCGAGAAGCTCAAAGCTGAGCTTTTCTTTCAAAAAATAAAGGGACGTGTGGCCGCCGGAGACGATCAGGGCGAGGACCGGAAAGGCGATACCCTTGTTCTCGAGAAATGCGGCTTCGATATGGGCCTGGACGTGGTCGATGCCGAGGAGCGGTTTCCGATGATAATACGCCAGCCCTTTGGCAAAAGAGAGGCCGACGAGGAGCGACCCGATGAGACCGGGGCCCTGGGTCACGGCGAAATGATCGATATTTTCGAGCGCAACGCCGGCCGCCGTCAGGCTTTCTCGGACGATATGGTCGATCGATTTGAGATGCTGACGCGAGGCGAGTTCGGGAACGACGCCGCCATAGGGCGCGTGGATCTCGTCCTGGGAGAGGACAATATTACTCAGAACCGCAGCGTCGTCGCGGAGGACGGCCGCCGCGGTCTCATCGCAGGACGTCTCGATGGCCAAAATGTGCATTTTTTATTTTTCTATCCCCATTTTCTAAAGGGGGAAGGAAGGGGATTACATCTCATTTCCGTAAATCGGCCAGGGTTTTTTCATAGGGCGGCCGGATCACGCCCTTCTCCGTGATGATGGCCGTGATGTAGCCCGCCGGGGTCACGTCGAAGGCCGGGTTGCGGACGCGGGCGCCGGCCGGCGTGATCAGCTTGCCGTTGATCTCTTTGACCTCCTCCGGCGAACGCTCCTCGATAGGGATCTGATCACCCGTTTCCAGTGAAAAATCGAACGTGCTGAGCGGCGCGGCCACGTAGAAGGGAATATGATTCTCCTTGGCCAGGACCGCTACGGAATACGTGCCGATCTTGTTGGCCGTGTCGCCGTTCGGCGTGATCCGGTCAGCGCCGACGACCGCCAGGTCGATCTCGCCCTTCCGCATCAGCCAACCCGCCATGCTGTCGGAGATGACGAAATAAGGGATGCCGAGTTTCTCAAGCTCCCAGGCCGTGAGACGCGCGCCCTGGAGAAAGGGCCGCGTCTCGTCGGCGAAAACGCGGATCTTCTTTCCTTGCTCGAAGGCAGCGCGGATGACGCCGAGGGCCGTCCCGTAGGCGGCCGTAGCCAAGCCGCCCGCGTTGCAGTGGGTCAGGATCGAATCGCCGTCCTTGATGAGCTCGGCGCCGAATTGACCGATCTGCCGATTGATCTCGACATCTTCTCGTTCAATGTCCAAGGCTTCCGCTATCAATCTCTTTTTTAGTTCATCGAGCGGAAGGCCCTGATTTCCCTGGTGGGCGGCCGTCATCCGTTCCAGCGCCCAAAAGAGATTCCGGGCCGTGGGGCGCGTTCTGCGGAGCCTGGTCAAGATGCGGTTGAATTCAGCTCGGCTGTCTTTGGAGCGTTCGACCCGCAAAAATCCAAGGGCGACGCCGAACGCCGCGGCCACGCCGATGGCCGGGGCGCCGCGGATGACCATCTTTTCGATGGCTTCGGCGACATCCTCAAAATCCCGGCATTCGACATAGACTTCTTCGCCGGGCAGCTTTCGCTGATCGATCATGATGACCCGATCATCGCGCCATTCTATCGTCGGAAGCATGTTCGCCTCATTCCGGAGAAAACCTCAATTTTCAATTTTTAGGCTCAGACCTATACCTCTGACATTTTACATGAAAAAATGGTTTTTTCTAAATAATGTTAAAGGTGCAGATCTAACGCCGGTCTTATTTATCCGGCCGGCCGGTTGTATTAAAGAGGTGTTTTCTTTAGACTAGGCTTCGGGATGGAAAATGAAGATGAAGATCAAGGATTTCGCCATAAAAACGATTTGGGGAAACCGTCTCTACCATCTCCTCATGAAGCCCCTGGATCGATACACCGTGGAGGTCAAGCCATCAACGGCATTCGATACGGTGAACATCCCCCTCAATAAGCTCTGCCGGCTGTCGGACGGCAGAAATCCCGTGTGGAAGAAAGGATTCGAGGATCTTCTCTTTCCCTCGGATGCGAATATTTTTCATCGCAAGATCTGGGAGTTCAACCAGACGATCTACGGGTTGCGAAGGTTGAAAAGGCTTTCCCCGGAGGCCGCGGCCCTCGGGATCGGCTGCGGGCACGAAGAGCTCATGTATTTTCTCGCGAACCGGGTCAAAATGGTTTACGCCACGGATCTTTATGAAGGGACATATTTGGGAGGAGAGAGCGCCGAGGACGTTCTCCTCCATCCGGACAAGTACGCTCCCTTCCTCTATCCCAAGGACCGGCTTAAAGTTATGAAAATGGACGCGCTTGAACTGTCTTTTGAAAAGGAGACTTTCGACTTTCTCTTTTGCCTTTCCTCTCTCGAACACTTCGGAGGGAAGAAGGACAAGCTGCGGTCGCTCAGGGAGATGAACAGGGTCCTGAAGCCTGGAGGAGTCGTGGCCCTGACGACAGAACTGATCCTGAATCGCCTGACACGGAGAAGGGATTATTTCAGGATCGAGGACTTGAAAGAGCTGATCCATGAGTCTGGATTTTTCCTGAATGAGCCTCTTGACCTGGGCATAGAAGAGGAGTTTGCCAATCTGCCGTTAGCCCTTCCGATCGAGGTCTATAGAACGCCCCACGTCATCCTCAGAAATTTCAACACCATCTACACGTCCCTTTCTCTTTTTCTCATGAAGCCGGAGGATCCCAAGAATCCAAAGAACGCTCTAACCGGCGAGGAGAGGGAGACGCCGACGAAAGTTTACGAGTACAGGGCTGAAATGGAAGTGATGAACGCGCCCGCCCGAGTGAAGTCCGAAGATCGATTCGAGATTGCCTTGAAGATCAAGAACGCCGGCAATGTCCCATGGTATCGAAATTCCTCCCGGAGCCATATGGTGAGGATCGGCGTTTGGATCTCCAGCGAGGACGGGCGAAACAGGGGCGAAGAACCCGCTCGCTTCGAGCTTCCCAAGGACATAAATCCAGGAGAGGAATTCCCAGTGAATCTGGATCTCTCACCCTTCAAGGAAAAGGGAAAATTTCGCGTCCACATCGACCTCGCCAAAGAGTTCTGTTTCTGGTTCAGGGAAAAGGGCTCGGCAGTGAAGAGCGTCCCGATCGAGTCCGTTTAAATAAAATAAAAATAGAGGGGGACACCCTTCTGTGTCCCCCTCTATCGTCCCCCTATTTAACAAAATTAATCTGAATTATTCAGGTTAATATTCGACCAGACCGGCCATCTTCAGGATCTGGAGATAATTGAGAATGCCCTGGATCGTCGACTTTCTCTGGGACTGGGCGTCGAGGAGGGCCTTGAGCTCGAGCACGTTGTGCTTGCCGTTGATCAGCAGCTGGAGTTCGTTCGTGGTGAACACCTCGCCGGCGTAGGGAAATTTCGCCCGCTCGGCCTGCGGGACCTGGTTCAGGTATTTCTGGTAGCCTTGGTGAATCTCGCCAGTCACTTTGGCCGTCGGCTTCGGGACGATCTTCATCGCCTTCTTCTCGAGGTCCGACAATTCGATCTTGACGGCCTTGGTCCCCAGCTTCTTCGCCATGGCTTCCATGTGAGCCTGCAGCGTCGCCAGGTGCGCGGCGCCGATCGCGTCTACGGACTTCTTCATCTGGGCGATGTAAGCGGCGACGTTGGCCTTATCCGTCGCAAGCTGAAGGACAGAGTCGAGGGTATCTTTTTCGTTCACCATCGCGCCTTCGACGAACGCGCGCGCCGCCTTGTAGGAATCGAGCAGTGCCTTGGCTTCGGCCCTGTTGAGCGTTTCAAGGCCCACGACCAGCTGATGTCCGAGCCGCCGCGCCGCGTTGCTCGCGATCTCACCCGCAATTTTGACCGCCATGTTGTCGTCGGCGTTGGCGATGGTGTACGCGCCGGCCGCGCCGATGGCCGCCACCCGCTTCAGCTGAGTGGCGTCGGACTTGTCGGGAAGGTCGCCGGAGGTATGATACCACCGGTCCGGCCAGACGATCATCATGACGCCGGGCACGCGGACGCCCCAGTCGTTGAAGACTTCGTGGTCCGAAGCGCCGTAGTGCGTCTCGATCGAATAATAAAACGGCTCGTCTGCGCCGAAGGGCGCCACGATCCGCACGGGCACTTTATAGAAATCGGCGCGGTTCTGGACACGCTCGCGGTTGCCCTCGCCGATGTACCGGTAATAGTTTTCCATGACGTCGTTGACGTAGTGCGAGTTGCCGTAGGTCGTCCGCATCAAGCACATGAAGCCCTGGTTCTTGCTCAGCCACTCGCCGACCATGTCCATGTTGATGTTGCACAGGGTCTTGTCCATGATCGCCTTGTTGGCCTTGACCCACATGCCGGTCCCTCCAATCTCGGGGCCCCACAGAAAGCGGACCGCCCGCTTCGGCTTCGGCAGGCGGCCTTCCTGGATGAGCGTGTTGAGCACCCGAGCGACCTCCAGGATGGAAGCGCTTCCCGAGGTGTTGTCATTGGCCCCGAACTTCGTGATTCCCTCGAACAAATGGGCCGAGAAAATGATCTCGCCCGCGTTGGGATCAGTCCCGGGAATAAGGGCGACGACATCCTCATTCTTGTACTTTTCCTGCTTGGAATCGACCAGGGCGCGGACCGAGATCTTTTGGTTGGCCAGGAGCCGCTGCTTCAGGAAGTCGCCCTCGCGCACCGGAAGCTGGAACCCGAACTTGGGTTTGGCCGGAGGCGGCGGGGGCGTCTGAACGGGCTGGGCCGGGGGCTGTTGCCCGCGTTGGCCGCCGCGCATTCCGCCGACGCCCGCCCAGGTCATCTGGAGCGGGTCGAAATACGGCCGCGACTGGCTGATGACGATCACGCCCAAAGCGCCCTTCTGCTGGCAGGCATAGTTGTGAACCTGGCCGAGGGACCCTTCGGTGACGACGATCTTGCCCTCGACCTTGGCCGCATCGATCTCGGCTGGAGTACCGCGGCCGACCCAGACGAGCTCGGCCGTGACGTCGGTCGGCTGGCTCCCCGAGGCGAGCATGGGGACCATGTCCCTCATCGAGGCGATCTTCTGGCGCTTGGGCTTCACTTCCCAGAGCTCGCCTTTGACGGCATCCCAGACTTCGCTGCCGGGGAAGGTCACGAGCTCTGCCGAAACACCATATTGTTTCAGCCGTTTCAGGATGACCTGCGTTTCCTGGAACGGCCCGGCATATTCGTCGGACAACCTGTCGCGGTTGTAACCATTGATCTCGATGATCGTGCTCAGCGCCGTCTCGCCCGAGGCCTCGCCGACGATCTCGTCGATCTGGTCCTTGGGCAGGAACGTCCAATAAAGCCATGGAGTGTACTGGGCTGCGACAACGCCGGCGATGACGGCCAGGGCCGCGACAAGAAGAATCCATTTTCGCTTATTCATGTTTTTTTGCCTCCCTTTGAATATTCAAGATCTGGGACGTTGGAAACTCGTCCGTGTTTTGAAAAAACGCGACCAAATTTTCAAGCGTGGCCGGCGCCCGGGAATTCGTCTGAGAAAAAACCTTCTCCGCGAGGCCGGACAAGGAGACCATCAAGCTTCCTATCTTCGGGAAATGACAGGGGGATATCATGATGCCTCTCCTCACCCAGAATAAGGGACAAGGTATACCATCCGACTGCCGCGAAGTCAATCACCGCGTTTATTGACTTTTTGGGGCGAAAGCAGTACCTTTTAGGTGGTTTTCATAATCCAATCAGGTCAGACAAGACGCCTGCGAAGGAGGAATAGATGTTTTTATTCGGCCCCATCGGACCTCAAGAGCTGCTGCTTGTCCTGCTCATCGTGATCATCATCTTCGGCGCCCGCAAACTCCCCGAACTCGGCAAATCCCTGGGCGAAGGGATCAAGAACTTTAAAAGCTCCGTGAGCGGCAAAGACAAGAGCAAAGAAACCGCCCCTCCCAACGATAAGAACCACAACCCCCCTGCCTAGGACTGATGAGACGGACGATCGAAAAACTCGCCCAGAAACGGCGAGAAAAAGAACAAGCCTTCGCGAAAAAGATCCAGGAGCTTAAAGAGCAAGCTCAGGCTCTCGAGGGCAAAGCCCTGGCGGTCGCCCTGGCCGACCTCCTTGAACTCCAAAACGGCCTGACCGATGCCAAGGACGAGGAGTGGGACGCCCTCGCCAGCAACCACGTCGGGATGATCTTCAAGAGCATGGAATGGCGGGTGGACAAGCTCGCCTCAGCCGTCGAGGACGCCCGGATCCTTCTGAAAAAATTCGTTCTTCTCAAAGACCAGCTGGACCGGCTCCTGGCCGTCCTCGAAAAAAAGAAGATGCCCGCGCCCGAGGCGGTGAAGGAGGTCCTTGAGCCGCTCGAAGACAGCCGGTATACGGGCTTTGAAAACCGGTTCCGGGGTTCCGAGGACGACATCAAAAGGCAGCAGGCCCCTTATATTTCCTATTTTCGCCCCGGCGGAAAAGTCCTCGATCTGGGCTGCGGCCGGGGGGAATTTCTCGACCTCCTCCAAAAGAATGGGATCGAGGGATTCGGCGTCGACGGCAACGGCCAGATGGTGGACATTTGTTTGGATAAAGGATTGAACTGCCGGAAAGGCGACATCCTGGAGACGCTCGCGAAATGGCCGGACGGCTCGCTCGACGGGATCTTTTCCTCTCAGGTCATCGAACATCTTCCGCCGTCCTATTTAAAAAGAATGATCGAGCTCTGCCATGCGAAGCTGGCGACGGGCGGCACGCTTCTTCTCGAAACCGTGAATCCCACCTCGGTCTTCGCCCTCGTCCAGATCTATTTCCTGGATGTGACGCACCAGAGACCGGTCCATCCGGAGGCGCTCAAGTTCCTGATGGAATCCTCGAGTTTTGCTGACGTCGAGATCGCCTTTGGCGCGGAGCTCGGAGATGAAAGGCTCCAGAACCTGCCGGCCGCGGACGAAACAGCGAGCATCCTCAACCGCGACATCGACCGGCTGAACAGCCTTCTCTACGCGGCGCCGAATTACGCCGCCGTCGGCAAGAAGGGCTGACCATGTCCGTGTTCGCCGGTTTCGACCTTGGGGGAACTCAGCTCAAATACGGGCTCATCGACAACGCGGGGACATTGCTTTTTAAGGACAAAGCCCCGACGCCGCCGACCATCCGGGAGCTGATGGGCCTCATCAAAAACCTGTGGCAGAATCTGAAAAGACGGGAATCCCGAAAAATCAGAGCGGCCGGGTTCGGCTTCCCCGGCATTTACAGTTTGAAGGAAAAAAAGATCTTTCAGTCGCCGAACTACGCCGAGCTCGATAATTTCGATCTTTATCCGGCCATCGCCGAACATATCGACGTTCCCTTTTGGGTGGACAACGACGCCAACATGGCCGCCTTCGGCGAATGGAAATGCGGGGCCGGCCGCGGCGTTTCAAGCCTGGTCCTGCTGACCATCGGAACCGGCATAGGAGGAGGAATCATCCTTGGCAGAAAGCTGTGGCAGGGCAGCTGCGGCTATGCCGCCGAGGTCGGACACATCATCGTCAACCCTGACGGCGATCGATGCAAATGCGGCCTCCAGGGCTGCCTCGAAACCGAGGCATCGGCGCCGGCCATCGTCCGGAAATACCAGGCTCTGGTCAAGAGCGAGATCCCCCTTACAGCCGAAGACATCTACCATCGGGCCAAAAACGGAGAAGAAAAAGCGCGTCAAGCTTTTTCCGAAGCAGGATATTATTTGGGTATCGGTCTTGGAATGCTTATCAATCTCCTCAATCCGGAAAAAATCCTCCTGGGCGGCGGCGTCATGACGACAGGAGAATTCCTGCTCCCGCCGACCATCGAGGAAGCCCGGCAACGGTCCTACAAAGCGACTTTTGCCTGCTGCTCGATCGAGCGGGCCAGCCTGGGCAATGACGCCGGGCTGATCGGCTCAGCCTCCTGGGCCAAAGAAAATTTGACCGACGCCAATAAAATGGATTAAAATTCATAAAAATGGATCTATCGGGCCGGCATCGTCGTGATTTAACAAATAACTTATTGAAATTAAATAGATTAATTTTTTCATTCTCTGGCATGATATTTGCGTATTTAAAAAAACGGATGCCCGGGGTTATATAAACCGATCCGGTCGGCCCTCAGCGTATCGATGGTAATGAGAAGGACATTCAGACCGGTTTTCCGGTTCTGGGGCCGGGTCGTAAGGCCGAGAGCGCTGACGTTCGAGGAAAAAACAAGCCCGATCATGAAAACAATAGTCAGGGATCTATTGCTGCGCATTGCCGAGTTTATTTCTTAATTTTCTCGATCGCCTCGATCATATTTTTAGCCTGAGGAACGTCCGGGTTCTCGGGGTCCATCTGGATGAACTTGTTCAGGCATTCGAGGGATTTGGCGAAATCGCCCTTATTGAGATAGACGATGCCGAGTCTGTAATAAGGCTTGGACCAGTCTTTCTTGATCTGGATCGCCAGCTCGAAATATTTGATCGCGTCATCGACCTTCTGGTTGGAAAAGAAGATTTCCCCGACATTGTAGGCGGCCGTCTCGTCTTCGGGCGAAACGTCGAGCGCCTCCCGAAAATATTTCTGAGCCGATTCGAAATCGTCCTTTTTTAGGGCGATCTCGCCCAGCCCTGAAAAGGCGCGGAGCGAGGTTGCCGGCTCTTTTTTGTAAGAGCCGTGCATCTGAAGGATCTTATCCAGGACCAGCTGGAATTCCGACGCCGCCTTCTCCAGGTCTCCTTTTTTCAGGAAACATGACCCGATGTTGAGGTGCGTTTGATAGATCTCGGGATATTTCACCAGGAATTCCTCGAAGACCTTGATGGCCTCGTCATATTTGCCTTCCTCGATGAGCTGATTGCCTTTGTCGAAGAGATCGGTCGAAGCCTTGTCTTGGAAGAATGCCGCCATGCCGGTGATTTTTTTTAAGGTAAAAGTGAGCGGAGGATTCCCCTTGAGCTGGCTGACGCCCATTTCAACGAAGGATTTCACATAACCGTCCTTGGAGGCCGTGATCCGCCATCCGCCCGTGCCGAATCCGGCGATGGCAAAATGGCCTTTTTTATCCGAGGTGCCTTCGAGCTTGGAGCTTCCCTGAAGGCTTTCGGCCACGATGAGCGCGCCTTCGACGGGATTGCTTTTTTCGTCCACGACGGTCCCGGTGACCCTCCCCCGCCCCAGGTTTTCCTGGGCCGCGAGAGGGGACCCTGAAGCTAAAAATATTAAAAGAAGAGCACTAATCCAGAATGGGAACCATTTGTTCTTTTGTCGATAGGACATCATGACACGCCCCTCTATTTGAACTCCATCGTCTTTTTCTGGGTCTCAGGGCCGGTCGTGTTGATCAACGTTATATAGAGAAGGCTCTGGCCCTGACCGAGCCCTTTGATCTTTTCTTCATCCTGGATTACGACGGGAATTTCGATGGTATATTTTTTCCCGGCCTTCTGTTCGAGCTCAGCCTCATCGAGGTTGATGTCATAGTCAGCCTTGTGCTGCCAGATCGTATTCTTCCCGGCATCCTTCAGCTCGAGGACGGCCTGGAGCGTCGTCCACAGCCTTTTTCCCTCGGACTTGTACCAGATGCGCTCATAGAGAACTTCCAAAACAACAACTCCTTCGATCCGCTCCGGCTCCCGCAGCTTGATCTTGAGACTCGCTTCGAAATTGAAGAGGACCTTTTCTTCCTTGAATGTCTTCTGGGCCTCGTCCTGAGCCGTATTCAGCGCGTGCATGTACGTCAAGTTGATGTCCCGCAAGCCGCTCAGCTCATAGGTCACGAGCTTATAAGTCCCCGTGCAGGTCTGGTCGATGAAAACGACGG
>Ga0315282_10016216_pt1 | contig 10907 bp, 12 predicted proteins | sample YL17G07_20_MG_FD_203693 | JGI IMG/M metagenome (GOLD analysis project Ga0315282, IMG submission 203693) | Sediment microbial communities from Yellowstone Lake, YNP, Wyoming, USA - YL17G07_20 | ecosystem: Environmental > Aquatic > Freshwater > Lake > Sediment | place: USA: Wyoming | collected...
AACTGATTTGCCTTAGTTAAATATTTTGGCCGGCTGGCTTTTCTTTTATAAACCGGTGCCTCTACCAGTGCCGCAGCAGGAACCTCGGCAGCTACTCTGCCGTGCTCTTTAACACGCAGCATACCGTCGTCAGTAACCCGACCAATTAGGTCAGCCGGAACATCCCACTTAGCAAAAACTTTTTTTACCTCTTCTAATTTGTTTTTATCGACAATCACCAGCATTCTTTCTTGGGATTCGGAAAGCATCACTTCATAGGCATTCATCCCTTCTTCCTTGCGAGGCACTAAAGCAATATCTATTTCCATCCCTGTATCTGCCTTATAAGAAGTTTCACAGGTTGAACAGGTAAGACCGGCAGCGCCCATATCCTGCATGCCAATTACTAATCCTTCCTGCATTAGTTCCAGACACGCCTCTCTTAAAATCCTGCCCATTTGTGGATCACCGATTGCCACGGCAGAACTTTTCTTGGCAGCTTCTTCGTCTAAACCCGCAGAGGCAAAGGCCGCGCCCTCAACACCATCCCTGCCGGTTGCACCGCCCACAATCAGCACCAGATTATCTACACCTTTTGCCTTAGCTCTGATGATTGCTTTGTTTTTCACGATTCCCACGGTCATCGCGTTGACTAAGGGATTCCCTTCGTAGGATTCGTCAAAATATATCTCACCGCCTAAAACCGGTAGCCCGACAATGTTAGTGTAATCGGTAAAACCGCGCACGATATTTTTCAACAAGAATTTAACCCGTTTTTTGGTTAAACTGCCCAACCGCAGGGAATCCAACAGGCCGATGGGTTTAGCACCCATGGTAAAAATATCGCGGATACACCCGCCACCGCCGGTGGCCGAGGCCGCATACGGCTCAACTGCCGAAGGATGGTTGTGCGATTCAATTTTAAAAACTACACCTAAGCCATCACCGATATCAACCACTCCCGCATTTTCTCCCGGGCCCTGAATAACCTGCTTGCCTTTAGTGGGAAAAAGTTCAAGCACGGATTTGGAATTCTTGTATGAGCAATGCTCGCTCCACATTGCCGAGAACATTCCTAACTCTGTATAATTGGGTTCGCGGCCCAGGCGCTTTTTTATCATTTCATATTCATCCATGGATAAACCTTGCTTCTCCACGATTTCTTTTGTGACGACAACGGCACCATCAGACATAGCAAACTCCTTTCTTAATCAAAAACGTTTGAGAAACTTTAATCCAACGGTTTTTTCTGTTTCATTGTAGGTATTGTTCATATCTGCTTCATTGCAGGTATTTCACAATTTTTACGGCAGGAAAAAAATTTTCTTACTATTAGCTTAATACTCTCTTAAGGACTTCCTGGTAGGCCTCTTCGATATTGCCTAAGTCGCGGCGGAACCTGTCTTTATCCAGTTTTCTGCCCGTGCCTTTTTCCCAGAACCTGCAGGTATCCGGAGAGATTTCATCTCCCAGCAAAATCTTATCCTTATGATGGCCGAACTCCAGCTTGAAATCAACTAAATCCAGGTTGCGTCTATCAAAGAAGTCTTTCAATATATTATTTATTTTGAAGGAATTTTCTTTTATTATATCAAGGTCATTAGTCGTCGCAATCTTAAGCGCCAAGATATGATAGTCATTTAGTAAAGGGTCATGCAGGGCGTCATTTTTATAATGGTATTCTAATATGGGGCTATCTAATTTTATTCCCTCTTCCAGTCCTAAAAGTTTACTCATTCCACCGGCGACGATATTTCTAATGGTCACTTCCACGGGAATTATCTTGAGCCGCTTGATTAACATCTCCCTGTCACTAAGCGATTTTACAAAGTGCGTGGCAATCCCTTTTTTTTCTAATTCTTCAAATAGGTGGGAAGAAATTTTATTATTATAGATACCTTTGTCTTTTATTGTACCCCTCTTTGTAGCATCAAAGGCAGTGGCATCGTCTTTAAAATACTGAATCAGCAAATCCGGATCGTCGGTTGCGTAAACAATCTTTGCCTTGCCTTCGTATATTTTATCCAGTTTTTTCATCTTATAAACCCGCTCTTCTAAATATTCTGTCTATATGCCTTAAATAAAAATCCACGTCAAAAATTTTATCCATTTCTTTTTTGCTGATCAATTTTGTAACTTGCGGGTTTTGAAGGAGGGCATCTTCAAATTCCAAATCATCTTTTTTCCAGGCCCTCATCGCTGCCTCCTGCACCAAATCATAGGCCTTGGGACGAGCTAGGCCCCGATTCATTAATTCGACGAGTACTCTTTGCGAAAAAATCAAACCCTTAGTTTTTACTAAATTAGCCAGCATATTTTCCGGATAAACCAGAAGCCCTTGGATAACCTCAATAAATTTATTCAGCATATAGTCTAAGGCAATGGTAGAATCAGGCATAATCACCCTCTCGACGGAAGAATGACTGATATCGCGCTCATGCCAGAGGGAAATATTTTCTATTGATGATGAGGCATAGCCTCTCAATAAGCGACTAAGTCCGCAGATACGTTCGCAGATAACCGGATTTCTTTTATGCGGCATGGCAGAGGAACCCTTCTGCCCCTTAGAAAACGGCTCTTCTACTTCCCTGATTTCGGTTTTTTGTAAATGCCTTATTTCTGTGGCAAATTTTTCCAATGATGCGCCAATAATCGCCACGGTTACCATATATTGTGCATATACATCGCGCTGTATTACCTGTGTGGTAACTTTTGCCGGACGAAGCCCTAATTTCCTCAAAACATATTCTTCTACACTGGGTTCTATATTGGAATAGGTACCCACAGCTCCGGAAAGTTTACCCACGGATATCGCCTGGCGAGCCGAGATTAATCTATCCAGATTCCTTCTTGTTTCGTCGTACCAGAGGCAGAGTTTCAAACCAAAGGTAATTGGTTCGGCATGGACACCGTGCGTCCTGCCGATACAAACCATATCTTTATATTTTCTGGCTTTTTTGGCTAAAACAGCTAACAAACTCTTTAAGTCATCAATTAATATATTCGCGGCTGCCTTTAACTGTAAAGACAAGGTGGTATCCAGAAGATCGGAAGAGGTAAGGCCGCGGTGCAGGTATTTAGCGTCTGGCCCAATATTTTGTGCCAGATTGGTAATAAACGCCACTACATCATGTTGTGTCTTTGCTTCAATCCTTTGAATTTCTTTGAGGCTGAATCTGGCTTTTTTCTTGATTCTGGCGAGGGCATCACGGGGGATCTTCTTTTGTTTAGCCAGCGCTTCTATAGACAGGATTTCGATATCCCGCATCACCCCGAATTTAAATTCGTCCTTCCAAATGCTACTCATTCGGGGCAAACTATATCTTTCGATCATGGCAATCACTCCTCATAAACAACTTCAGTATTATAACAAAAAAGAGACAAACTATCAAATAAAATTAATACTTAGGCTTACGCGCAGCCGGTTTTGCGGGAAAGGGTTGTTAAGCCTTGGATATATTGAATTCCTCCGCGCCCAGGCGTTTAAAGGAGTGTCCTTCTGAATCGCAAGGATTGCAGAAACCGTAATCATGACAGAAAAAATAATCCCTGGGGACAATAATGTTAACATTTTCTGCGAATAGATTGCCCAGTTTATCTTTATGTCCGGTATAGAGTTTATAATGGCAATTATAAATGTCGCCGTTCGGCGCAAATAATACTTTATTCATTCGGCAATAAATATCTTGAGACGCCCCCTGTGAAAATCCCCGCTCGTACTCTTTATAATTACATATGCCGTCCTGCTGTTCATATTCAATATTGTATTCTTCTCTCTGACGAGGATATAATTTCCCCTGATAATAGCCGAAAAAACGCTGCACTTTAACTATCGGATGTATCTCTAAAAGTCTTTTTTTATAGCGCTTTATTTCCTCAATATAACCGGGGTGCCCTACGATAAAAAGCGTATGTACAAAAAGACCTGCCTTCTTTATCTTTAAGGTATTTTCAATAAATTTATCAACTGAGGTATATAGAAAATGAAAGGAACCGTTAAATTTTAATTTGCTTCTTTTTTTTATTTGTTTAAGACCCTGCGCCTCGGCCTCAAAAAAAGGAGACGTAAAGTTAGAGGTAATGGTAATATTCCAATCTCGGTCCAAATTATTAATAATATAAACAAAGTCAGGATGAAGGGTGGGTTCTCCTCCGGTAATGGAAATTTTCTTCTTCTTGGTGATAATTATATTTTTTCTTTTCCTCCTTCCCGCTATGGCATTTAATGCCGCAACCCACTCTTTGCCAGAGACAAGAGGATAATGCGCAATTGGCTGATGTGGCAAAGATATCTTTTGAACGCAATAATCGCAATTTAAACTACAGCCGAGCGTTAAAAAAACTCCAAAATAGGCATCAAATGGCGCATCAATTGTCTTTTCCCGTATCTGCATAGTGTATTTATCTTACTATACGCGCCAGGGTTCGTCAAACAAAAAACCCGCCAAAATTAACTGGCGGGTTTTTATGGTTACAGATAAGACCTATTTACTTACTTCGATTAGCTTTATTACGGTCGATATCGCAAAGAACCTATTTTAGAAAAATATTTCGCTGCATCACCTTTATTTATATTCAAATATACAGAATTATCGGGATAGTATTTCTTTTTAGGAGTAATATGGCAAGGAACAAATTCTCTTGCCATCCGCATAACTTGAGTCAAGCCGTTTCTATTCACTGATCTAACCCTAATTCTACCTCCGGCGTTAAAACAAGCTTCATCATCAAAAAATGCTCTAATCCAATTCTTCTTACTTTCTTTATCAGCTTTAGTAATCTTTGGTGAAATAAACCAGTCATGTGATTTACCAGCACCTAATTCTTCTAATAATTTCCGAACATCCCTAGATTTAACTCTGACACAGTTATTTCTATAATAGGGTTTTAAACCAAAAGTCAATTTTGTATCTTCCATGAATTCTTGAATCAGTAAAGGGTTCATATTTGTATACTCTATTCCATACCTATAACGATGACTATTTGGTTTATAACAGCCCATATATCCGTAACTGTCTTTTTCTTTTTTCTTAAATAAATTTCCATCACCACAAATATGTGCATGAATTCTTGCTAGAGGAAGAGAAAGTCCGGTAGGAATTTTAACTTTGGGTAATGATCTATTTCTCTTATAGTTATCAGAAAGTTTTTGATTTATAGCCGCTGTGGTTCGAGATAAGATCTTTGCTATTTGTAGAATAGGAAGTTTTTGTTTAAAGTATAGATCTTTTAATCTTCTAAATTCTTCCTTTGACCATCTTCTTATTATCATAATATATTTAAATATAAAAACTTGCGGGGACCGATTCGAACGGTCGACCTTAAGGTTATGATCCTTATAAAAAAGCCAAACTAATTTTATAATCTTATAATCCTATAATCTTACTTATTGCCTTTCTCCTTTCAATTATTATACCATAATTATTGTCGCCATTCCTCCTTTTTTTTGACTTAAATTTAATCATTCTTTCTCACATCTTTCTACAAATTAATTACTTATTTGCTTTGCCTATCCACCTTACCAATAATGACAGTACCAGTCCATTTATCCATTGTTGCATTGATAATTCCCATAGGCTCATATCTCTGTAGCCCAATCATAAATAAACTAATAGCAATTAAACAAATAGCACCAATCAAGAACCACTTCTGTAGGTTATTCATTTCTCCCTTTACTATTTTCTATCATCTTTTTATCAATTATTATGCTGACAATTTTCTCTTTAGGGATTTGATATTTATTGCTCACTGTTTCTATGGCAGTTTGGATATTTAAAATTTGGGGTTTTGAGGCAGTTGTTTTTTCTTCCTTAGCGTTATTTGAAATATTTTTCATCTCCTTTGCTAGACTAAAACCCTGAGTTAATTCTTCATAGTCGCTAATAACGCCTACCAATGTATTGCTATCAATACCATATTTAACAGCCAATAATTCTATATCTTCATTAAGCATATTTTCCCATTCAAGATTTCCTTCTTCTTTCTCTGTTTGAGTTTTCACTGATTTCTGTTCACAACCAATAACAAATAGGCATAATAATAAAACTAATAGTTTTTTCATTCTATTTCTCATTTCTTCTTAACTATTCAAAATCTTTGTATGTCGCTGGCAATAGAAAAGCATAAATTAACATTAGAAACAAAATTATACCCCATTTTAATCCCAAATTAATCGATACGGCAAAAACTTCAAAAAGATTAACTGTAGCAAATAGAAAAAGTAAACTTCCAGTAAATAAAAAACCAACGCAGATTGCTCGAGAAGTTACAAAACCAAAATACCCCCTTTTTATAAATGCTATTGGCAAGAATTTATTCTTTGATTTAATCTCTTTCTCGATATCTAAATCTGGTATTTCAACAACATTACACATTAAATACACGATTCCAGATAATATTAAAAATATTCCTGAAAATAAAAAAAGCGAGATATCCACTTTTGCATTATAATCTTTTAAGAAAGAGGCTATAGCTATGGCTATCGCTCCTAAAGTTACAATGTTTATACCAGAATTAATTCTAATTTTTGTATGCAGCATATCGTTCTTCCCATCACCCAAGCGACTATTAATTGTTTTTTATTTACGATATTTTATCTTCAAATACGACCTTCCCATCGAGTAACTTCACTATTACCCCCTTATTATTTAATTCTTCTTCTATTAAGCATAATTTCTGTTCAAGAACCTCCGCCCTAAATTTACTAATTTGATAAGCATGCTGATTTGGAGGGGGGAAGAATTTTTCATTTTTCTTTGCTTGTTCTACTCGCAAGTCATTTCTTTCATCAAAAACGCTACAGAGTTCATTTTCAAAAATCTCTTTTTGCCTCGTGCCCCCTTCGTTTGGCAATTGAGATAGTTTATTTTTTAGGTTATCGTGTAATCCTATAACAAATTGTTCTTTCTCCCTAAGTAAGTCGAGGATTACTGACTCTATATTCCTAAACTTATCAAAATTAGCAACATAATATTTTTTTAATTCTTCGCAAACTAATCTATCATATTGCAAGCCCATAATCTACCCCCTCACATCTTAAAAATGCACTCTTTGTGCAACTTATTGTGCTGGGTATCTTTTATAACATTCTTCTCTGGCTTGAGCATTGCCTCTGTTTAGGGATTCTGCTAAATAACTTGGCAAGCTGCATCCATCCCCATGATGATTTAAACCAGAAACCTTACAATTTGAATTCCAGTTAGCTGTATAATTACTGTAAGTATCTTGCAAGCAAGCTTCTAACATTAAATTATTATAGCTTCTTCTGTTTTCTTTTGTTTGCATTTCTTGTTGTTGCAGTTGCATTTTCTCTTTTTCTTTTTGTGGTAAGAAAATTACAAAATAATAGAAAACAGAGAAACTTGATAATAAAACAGCTACTACTATACTTAATTTAATAACCATATTAACATTTTTCTCTTCCATCTCTTACCCCCAAGCAACTATTAATTAGGATTTATTTATCTTTTTATTTAATTTTTTCTAAAGATTTTTCAAGGTTTTTCTTAAAATCTTTAAGTTTCGTTTTTTCATATTCAAAAAAATTAAGTAATTCTTTTTGTAATTTATCTTCTTCAGCAATTGGGCAATTATTCCATTTAGTAACCCGTGCATTAATAAATTGTTCTAAAGCGAAATTACAATAAGTTACTACTTTATTTAACTTAAAAACATCCTCATTGCTAAATAAATCAAAAATTATACCAAATTTAAATGATTCATCCATAAAGTAACGTGCAAAGTCTGAATATTTTACATATTTATAAATTTGTTTATCTTTTGCGGTAATTTTTCTTAAAATTTCATCAATTGTATCCATCCAATCTTGTAATAAAGAGATGTTATATTGAAATTCCCTATTAAGATATTTTTTAAGAGTTTTTTTTGCCACCTTTCGTTGAATATAATTTGTAATCAAAAAAAGTACAATGGCAAAAATGAAACCAAATAACGTTCCTATAAAGGAAGCAAGTATTTGCTGTCCAGATGTCATAATATTCTCCTTTCTAACTAGACTAAAAAAGGCAACCTTCCTCTATGATAAATATATATTATACTCTTCTTATTCTTCCTGTACATCTTTATTATATAACTTGGACGTTTATGACGAGGCATATAAGGAAATCAGGACAACTTTTATGAGGCATATAGGGGCTTGGAACTGCTTTTTCTATGCAAACAAAAAAATAATCATAAACTATTAGGCAGTAAGATTATTTGTCAATGGTAAGAGCAGTCTGGTAATTCGTTAGGCTCACTTTTTTATTTTATCGCCGAGAAAATAAAAAAAGCCAAACAATTAGTTTGGCTTAATTAAAATTGGTTGCGGGGGACCGATTCGAACGGTCGACCTTAAGGTTATGAGCCTTACGAGCTACCAGGCTGCTCCACCCCGCGATACTATTATTCGCTCTCCGGAACTATCTTGACAGGGATTTCGCCGCGGCGCACAATGCCCATTTTCTCGCGGGCGACTTTCTCCTGATAAAAAGAATCGTTCTGAAGCCGGATTATCTCACTTTGTAAAAGAATATTCTCTTTTTTTAATTTATCTATATTAAAGGATAATTCTTTATTCTTTGCCCTTAAATCCTGTAACTTTGTGTAGCCGGGCAGAAATACTACGAATAAGAAAACCGCAATGCCAAACAGCCAAAATACTTTTTTAAACATTATTTCTTCCAGAGTGTACCAGCATAGATGGCTTGGGTACCCAATTCTTCCTCTATTCTTAGAAGCTCATTGTATTTACAAATCCTGTCGGTACGCGATAGAGAACCCGTTTTTATCTCTCCTGTGCCGCAGGCAACCACCAGATGCGCAATCGTGGTATCTTCGGTTTCTCCGGAGCGGTGCGAAATAATGGCGCGGTAATTATTTTTCTTGGCAATGCTTATTGCCTCCAGCGTTTCGCTTAGGGTGCCGATCTGGTTTACCTTTATTAGTATAGCATTACCGATTTTCTCTTCAATACCTTTTTTGAAAATCTTCGGATTTGTAACGAATATGTCATCGCCGACTAACTGTATCCTTTTACCCAATCTAACCGTAAGTTCGCGCCAGCCACCCCAATCCTGCTCTCCCAACCCATCCTCAATAGAAATTATCGGGTATTTCTTAATCCAGTTTTCGTAAACGGAAATTAACTCTCCCAATGCCTTTAACGAACCTTCAAACTTATACTTCCCATCCTGATAGAAAGAACTGGCTGCGCAATCCAAAGCAAGAAACACATCTTTTCCTGCCTTATACCCTGCGGCTTTTATTGCCTCCAGGATTAAACCCAGTGCTTCTTCATTTGAGGAAAGGCTGGGCGCAAATCCGCCCTCATCTCCGACAGAAGTGGATAATTTTTTCGCTTTAAGTATTGATTTCAGGTGATGAAAAACCTCAACCGCATAGCGTAATGCCTCGCTAAATGTCGACGCACCCACCGGCGCAATCATAAATTCCTGGATATCCAAATTGTTATCAGCGTGCAGCCCGCCGTTTAATATATTCATCAGCGGGATAGGTAAGATTTTTGCCGCGGAGCCACCTAAGTACCGATAAAACGGCTCTTTTTTCTGGTTAGCAGCTGCCTTGGCCGTGGCCAGAGAAACGGCAAGAATAGCATTTGCCCCTAATTTTGATTTATTCTCTGTGGCGTCTAAATCAATTAATAACTTATCTATTCTTTCGTAAGCCGGCTCGAGGCCGATTATGTTAGGAGCAATTATGGTGTTGATATGGTCAACTGCCTTTAATACCCCTTTGCCTAAATATCTTTTCTCCTCGCCGTCGCGCAATTCCAGGGCTTCGTTTTCTCCGGTGGAGGCACCCGAAGGAACAGCGGCGCGCCCCATACAACCAGAGTCTAAAATTATATCCGCTTCCACGGTGGGGTTACCGCGCGAATCCAGAATCTGACGTGCATGGACTTTTTTAATCTTTGACATCGCCGTTTCTCCTTATCTCAATATTTAAAAATATTTTCGCAGAACTCTATTATACACACCAAGGGGGCGCGGTCAAGTAAAAATAGGATTTGACTTCGCCTGTTTAATATGCTATTTTTAATAACAAAGGAGAGGTTATGAACTGGAAAAAGATTAAATTCTACTGGAGCTTATATTGGATGAGGATACTGGTAATTACTGGTGTATCTTTATTAGGTATATCTTTAATTATAGTCATCATAAATGGTATACGTGCTTGGAATGAAGCAGAATCTTATTTGCGTCAATCACAGCTTGCCACTTATCCACTTCAAATTCTAATCTGGGTTACTATGGGCATTATTCAAGGCGTAGTCTTTGTCTTTATGTACTATTGGGTATTTTTTAAAAGAGGTTTTAGCACTTTCACCCAAGCGCAGAAAAAATCCATTGCCGGCGAATCGATAGGAATAAGCTGGGATGACGTAATCGGCATGGACGAAGCAAAGCAGGAAGCGTTTGAGGTGGTGAAACTTATTAAAGACCGCGCAGAACTGCAACGCATCGGCGGAAAAATTTTAAGGGGAATCCTTATGTTAGGCCCGCCGGGGTGCGGTAAAACCTATCTGGCCAAAGCTATCGCCACAGAAGCAAAGATACCTTTCATTTCTATGTCGGGTTCGGAATTCGTGGAAATGTTCGTGGGTGTCGGCGCGGGGAGAATACGGAGTTTATTTAAAAAAGCGCGCCAGCTGGCAGAACTGGAAGGCGGGTGCATTATATTTATCGATGAAATAGATGCTGTGGGCGCCCAACGGGCTGCTAGTACAGGATTCGGAGGCCAAACCGAAACTAACACCACCACAAATCAACTTCTGGTAGAAATGGATGGCCTTAAAGAAAAGGATTTGAATGTTGTAATAATCGGTGCGACAAATATGCCGGAACTTTTTCTCGATGCCGCGCTTCTGCGCCCAGGCAGATTTGACCGTAAAATTTACGTAGATAAAC
>Ga0315282_10016217_pt1 | contig 10906 bp, 8 predicted proteins | sample YL17G07_20_MG_FD_203693 | JGI IMG/M metagenome (GOLD analysis project Ga0315282, IMG submission 203693) | Sediment microbial communities from Yellowstone Lake, YNP, Wyoming, USA - YL17G07_20 | ecosystem: Environmental > Aquatic > Freshwater > Lake > Sediment | place: USA: Wyoming | collected...
AACCCGTAAAACTCCAGTAATGAATTATTACGCCGATTGGACAAACTGGCTGCCAGTGATGCAAGCTTACGAAGCCCGAAAGCCGGGATATTTTGGCACACCAGCAGTGAATCTGGTATGGGCGCTGGACGTGAGCCTCGGCCAAATCTTACAGGAAGGCATGGAAAACCGGTTTGCCCGTCATGTGGCGATAAGCAAGGCATTCAAAGCCGCAATCGTTGGGATGGGATTAGAACAGGTGCCTCTGCCGGTGGAAGTTGCCGCCCATACCATGACCGCCCCCCGCTATCCGAAGGGCGTGGATGGGGGAGACTTTCTGCCCAAAGTTGCCCGAGCCGGGGCATTCCTGGCGGGTGGGCTGCACCCCGAGATAAAAAGCCAGTATTTTCGAATTGGGCACATGGGAACCGTAACGCTTGGCGACGCCCTGGCGACGGTGGGCGCCATCGAGAAAGCCCTGGCAGATTGCGGTTATCGCTTCAAGGTAGGCAGTGGGTTGGAAGCTGCCTTACAGGCTTATCAAAAAGCAACCTGCTAAACTGATAAAAAGTGGTTCATGAGGATTTAATTTCAGCATGCCGGCTGTTCGTTTAATCCTGTTTGGATTAAGCGCCATAACCTTGCTGGGTTTGGGAGGTTTTTCCCTGGTTTGCCTTCAGGAGGGGGAGCGAAGGGCGACCAGGGTGTCTTTGCTGCTGGCTGTGGGAGGCAGTCTGGTTTTAGCGGCTAGCGCTTTTCTCCCTATAACCGCGGAGACGATTCTGCTGGCTTTTTTAGGTGGGGTGGTTTTCTTTGGGTTGGTTCTATTTATCCTGCCAGTGCGGCAGGTTGATCAGATGCACGAAGTACCCCAGGAGCGGGTGGATGAACGCGATATCGTGTTTGCCCGCGCCAGGTTGGAGCCGGGCAGCCTCGAATTTTTGGATTATTATCAACGCCGCCCGCAGAACAAACGCAATGATGACCTGACGCGCGCAAAACCGGGTTTGTTATCCCTGGACGCTCAACTGGCTAACCGGCTGCTTTTTGCCTCGCCCCACGGAAGTTTCACTTTGACCGAAGCGATGCATGCGGTTGTAGATGGCAAGGTGGCCGAGGATCCTCTCAGGATGAATCCGAGAGCAATGACCGGCTATATAAAAGACCTGGCGCGTTATTACGGTGCCTTGCAGGTGGGCGTGGCTGAGTTACAACCCTATCATTATTATTCCCATATTGGGCGCGGCTCTGGGGTGTACGGCGCGCCGATCGAGGTAGAACATCGCTACGCGATTGCCTACAGCGTCGAAATGGATCATGCCATGATTGGGGCTAACCCGGCTGCCCCAGGGGTGGTCGAATCGGCTCGCCAGTATGTGGAAGCGGCCCGGGTGGCGGTTCAGCTCGCGGCCGCTATTCGCTACCTGGGTTACCCGGCGCGGGCGCACATCGATGGCGATTACCGCGTGATCTGCCCCCTGGTAGCCCGGGATGCCGGCCTTGGTGAGATCGGGCGCATGGGCTTACTGATGACGCCGCGTCAGGGACCACGCGTGCGGCTGGGGGTGGTGACTACCAACCTGGAGCTGGAGCCCGATCGACCTACCCGGGAGGCCTCGGTAATTAACTTCTGCGCCATCTGTGAAAAATGCGCAGTCAATTGCCCGGTGCGGGCAATACCTTTTGGAGAGCGCAAGCTGGTGGCCGGCGCTTTACGCTGGCGGATCGATGCCGATAGGTGCTTCCGTTACTGGAATGTGGTGGGCACTGATTGCGGTCGCTGTCTGACGGTCTGCCCGTATTCTCACCCGGATAATATATATCACAATCTGATCCGTTGGGGGATAGCCCGATCAGGCGCTTTCCCACGACTGGCGTTATGGTTGGATGATCTATTTTATGGGAAACGACCGGAAATCAAATCAACACCAAGTTGGATACGTTTGGCAGAAAACGAAAATAAGAAAGAATAGCTTATTACAAATATTTTAAGAACATATTGACATTTTGTTGAAATTAATATAAGATATTACCATGGGATAAAAATTTTTTGAATTTTGCTTTAAGATTTTATTGCTTCCTGTACTGTAACAATTTTCCGTCCTGAAAAGTAAATAATCCGACTTAAGTATCTCAATGTCTGGCGAAAAATATTGGTCTAAATTTAATCTTCGTATGGATACAATAAGATCTTGTATCATGGGAGGTTTGTTTGGATTCTAAGCTAAAAGAAATACCCGCTAACATAGATTTTTCAGCTATTGGGAGAAAAACCAATCGATCACGCCAGGCTCAAATAATTTTTGACGCTATCCGTAAAATTCTTCCGGGTTTAGCTCAAGCGCTAGGTCCGGATTACGAGCTGGTTCTTCACGATTTTAAAGATTTGGGCCATTCTTTAATCGCCATTGAAGGAAATGTCACCGGGCGGGTGTTAGGAAGCCCCTTAACCGATCTAATTTTGCAAGTTATTCGGAAAAATAAAAATCCGCAAGATTTATTAAATTACGAGAGTCGAACATCTGATGGTAGAACGTTACGTTCTTCGACTTTGTTTGTCTACGATACAAATGAAAGATTGATTGGATGTCTATGCGTCAACCGAGATCTAAGCAATTGGATAGCGGCTCAAAAATTACTCCAAGAAGTATGTAAAACGGATTCACTTGAAAATAAAGTTATAACTGAGGGTGATGAAACCTTTGTCCAAGATGTAGAAGAATTACTCATGGGTACGATCAACGAAATTATTGCTTCTGAGAAGAAACCGGTTAAATTCATGGACAAGACAGATAAAATTAGGGTGTTAATTAAGCTAGATACCAGAGGTATATTTTTAATCCGTGGAGCGATCAATGCCGTCGCCAGAGCTTTGAATGTTTCGCGTTATACCATCTATAATTACTTGGAAGAAGGGCGTCAATAAAATATTCATTCCCATAAATCATTTTCCAAAGAAGGAGGTCCTATTACTGAAAATCTATTTTCATCTCCCTATTTATTCCATAAACCATATCCACACATAGAATCTTTTTTTGGAGGAAAACAAAATGAAAAGTCGTGATCTTGCTTTAGTCGCTATTTTATTAGCCATTGGGGCAGTACTCTATGCTTTCACGCCAAATATTGGCGTCATCACTCCTGACACAGTCGTTACATTCGCTGCCCTGGCAATATTACTGGTCAGACCCAGCTTATTGAGTGGTTTTGGAATCGGGATTGTTGCTGGCGTTTTAGGCATGTTTTTTTCGAAATCCTCAATTGCCTGGTTTAATATACCTGCTCATGCGATTGGCGCCTTGGTGACAGCCTTTGTGGCATTAAAATTGGGTGAATTAAAAACGGGCTCTCTGCCATGGAAACCAGCTATCGGTGCATTAGCCTATGGTGTGGTAAGTGGCGGCCTATTTATCACCGGCATGTTGGTTGCAGGCATCTTTCCATTCCAGGTTTATATTACCGCAGGTTGGGCGCAGGTCCTCTTATCTACGCTTTCTAGCATCGTCATCTGCATGATCCTGTATGTACCAGCTAAAACATTGTACGAACGGAGCGGATAATTTTACCCTGGCAGGATGTAAGCAATGAGCGAGATTGTGAAAGTAGAAGGATTATCGTTTCGTTACAAACGGGGTACTACACCAGCTCTACAAAACATCAATCTTTCGGTAAAAGCCGGTGAATTCATCGGTATTACTGGACCAGCCGGCGCAGGTAAGACGACACTTTTAAGTTGTATCAACGGGATCATCCCTCATTACTACACTGGCGACCTGAAAGGTAAGGTAGAGGTAAATGGCCTGGTTGTAGCGATTAGCAACTTCCGGGAACTGGCTGGCCAGATTGGCACGGTTTTTGAAGATCCTGATTTTCAAATGGTATCGATTTCGGTGGAGGAAGAAGTAGCCTTCGGTCCAGAAAATCTTGGAATCCCTTCTAATGAAATCGAGGTTCGCATTCAAGAAGCTCTTCAGAAAACGCGCATTGGACATTTGCGTGAACGCGCCATTAGCACTCTCTCGGGAGGGCAAAAACAGCGGGTAGCGATTTCGGCAGTATTGAGTATGCTACCAAAGGTTCTTCTGTTGGATGATCCCACATCTGAGCTGGATCCTATCGGTACCCATGAAGTATTTTCGTCATTGAGCGAACTCAACCGCCAGGCAGGAATTACCATCATAGTCGTATCCCAAGACGTCGAACGACTGGTGGAGAATGCCGATCGCATATTAGTGTTATCGGAAGGTAAACTTGCGTTGTCAGGGACACCGCGTGAGATTTGCCTTAAGAGAGACATTCTTGAATCGGTCGGTGTACGTGTTCCCCAAGTAGTTGAATTCACAATCTCGCTCTTCTCCCATCTAGGGAGGCCTATAAGTGAAACTTCTCTTCCTATTACCGTTGATGAAGCAGTACCCATTTTGAGAGGTATGTTTCAGGAAGCAGGAGTGCTTTGATGCAACCGATTATTGAGGCTATTGACCTACATCATGTTTATCCTAATGGCACTCATGCCTTAAAAGGGGTTAATCTTAAAGTAAATTCAGGAGAATTTGTTGCTGTTATTGGTCAAAACGGTTCTGGTAAAACAACCTTTGTCAAACATTTAAATGGTCTTTTACGGGCTACTCGTGGATTGGTCCGTGTCAATGGAATGGACGTAGCCCAACAAAAAGTATCCGATATGGCTCGTCTTGTCGGTTATTGTTTTCAAAATCCAGATCACCAGATTTTCTGTGACTCAATTTATAAGGAAGTTGCTTACGGACCGAAAAACCTTGGCTTAACATCGTCTGAAATCGATGAACGTGTTGAGGAAGCGCTTAATGCAGTTGGATTGATTCATCTAAAGAATGAACATCCGCGCGATTTAAGCAAAGGACAGCGCCAACGGGTAGCGGTTGCAGCTGTTTTATCTATGCGCCCAACGATATTAAACATCGACGAGCCAACTACTGGTCAGGATTATCGAGATGGCTTGGAGATGCTTGAATTGATTGCCCAACTCAACCGAGCGGGACATACGATCTTGTTTATTACCCACGATATGCGGATGGTAGCTCGCTTTGCTCAGAGGGTGATTGTCTTTCGAGACGGAGAAGTGCTATTAGATGGTACAACCAGGGAGGTATTTAGAGAGGTTGAAACGCTACGTTCAACCTTTCTTACGCCACCTCAAATAACAACCCTAGCCCATGCCTTTCCTGACTTGTATTCACAAACTATCTTGTCGGTTTCAGAAATGTTAGACCAGACAGTCGCTTTGCTTAACCATCGACCAGTAAATTAATTGTAACAAGAGGAATCACTACCATGCTGGAATATATTCCTCGCTCCTCATTACTACATCGCTTGCACCCGTTGACCAAGCTTGCTTGGGCGGTCTCGGTGATGATTTTGTCATTAATCTTCAATGATCCTTGGTTTCTTGCTTTGCTCATCCTTGGCGTGGTAATCATCGGTTTCATAGGTAAAGTTGGAAAAGAAACCCTGGTTTATTTATCAGCTTTAATTGTAGTGGCAGCCTTCGTTTTTGTATTTCAAATCTTATTTCGTCCAGGTGGCGACGTGATTTTTACAGTATTCCCGGTTTCGTGGCCAGTGGTAGGGGGTTGGCTTCCGGTAACAGTCGAGGGATTGCGTTATGGATTTGCTATGAGCTTACGAATGATCGCTCTCGTGAGTACTTTGCCGATTCTATTATCAACAACCCAACCACGTGATATCGTTATGGCATTGGTTGATACTCTGCACGTGCCGTATGATTATGCTTTCATGTTTACTACCGCTTTGCGTTTCATGCCGGTGATTTTATCAGAAGTGAATACTATCTCTCAAGCCCAGCGTTCGCGAGCTTATGCGGTTGAGGGGTGGAATCCAATTCGAAAATTACAGGCTTTTGGACCAATTGCTTTACCAATTGTATTTATTGCCATTGAAAAAGCTGACCGGCTCGGTTTAAGTATGGAACTACGTGGCTATGGATCTAAAAAAAGAACCTACCTGCGCATGCTCAAATTGGGTTTTATTGATTGGTTCATACTGGGATTATTGGTTTTTATCCTGATTCTCTCAACCTGGGCGATGGCGAAGGGAATTGGGCGAATATCTCTGACGGGAACATAACCAATCTTTTTAGCATAGAATTATAGGAGATATATAAATGTATACTTTTCCTGAAGCAGAACCATATCGTATTAAAGTTGTGGAGCCGCTAAAGATGACTTCTCCACAAGAACGTAAAGAGATCATCCACAAAGCCCACTACAATATTTTCAATATACCAGCAGAAGATTGTTATGTCGATCTACTCACCGACAGCGGCACCTCGGCGATGAGCCATTATCAATGGGCGGGAATGATGGCTGGGGATGAATCTTATGCCGGTTGCCGTAATTGGTTCCATTTAGAAGAAACCATTAAAGATATTACGGGATATAAGTATGTTATCCCCACCCACCAAGGGCGACCAGCGGAAAATATCCTCACCTTAATCCATATCCGACCCGGACTCGCGGCAATTTCCAATATGTTTTTTGATAGTACTCATGCTCATGTTGAGACAAAAGGGGGTTTACCCAAAGACTTTATTGTCGCTGAAGGCCTCCAAACAGATACCGATTATCCCTTTAAAGGGAATGTGGATATTAATAAGCTTGAGGATTTTATTAAACAGGAAGGACGAGAGAAGGTAGCTTTGATCCTGGTGACAATCACCTGCAATAATAACGGAGGTCAGCCAGTTTCGATGGAAAATCTGCGGGCGGTGCGCGCCGTGGCGAATAAATATGGATTGCCGTTCTTCCTGGATGCCGCCCGTTTCGCCGAGAACGCTTTCTTTATCAAGCTGCGCGAGCCGGGCTATGAGCATAAGTCGATCAAAGAAATTGCCCGGGAAATGTTTTCTTACGCAGATGGCTGCACGATGAGCTCCAAGAAAGATGGCCTGGTTAATATTGGGGGTTTCCTGGCTCTAAACGATGAGGCCAAGTACCGTCAGGCGCAGCAATATTTGATCTTGATGGAGGGCTTTGTGACCTATGGGGGTATGGCAGGCCGGGATTTGGAAGCCCTGGCTATCGGGTTGAAGGAGGTGTTGGAAGAACCGTACATGGCGAATCGGGTGCGCCAGGTGCATTTTCTGGGTAATCTTCTTTTGGAGGCGGGTATACCGGTTGTCACCCCTCTGGGCGGGCACTGTGTGATGCTGGATATGAAGCGCTTCTTGCCGAATGTACCCCAAGAGCGGTTCCCCTGCGAAGCCTTCGCGGCAGCTCTGTATCTAGATTCGGGTACCCGTGCTATTGGCTTGGGGCAACTGGCTTTTGGAAGCGAAGATGAAAAAACCGGCCAGGTAACCTATGCCCCTTTGGAAGTGGTACGGATGGCTATCCCGCGCCGGGTTTACACCGACAACCACATGCGGGTAGTAGCTGATAGCGTCCAGCGGGTGTATGAAGCCCGCAACCAGCTTCATGGTATGCGCATCACCTGGCAACCAGGGGTGTTGCGTCATTTCACCGCCCATCTGGAGCCGCTCTAATAGATTTTTCCTATCCCTTGCCATCCTACTTTCCTTGGGGTATGCTTAACGCCCTGGGGAGTGGTTGAGTCCCGGTGGGTTCCCCGGTCTTCAAAACCGGTAGCGGGTCGCGTTGCGGGCCGCGGTGGGTTCGACTCCCATCCACTCCCGCCTTTTTATTATTGACTGGATTGAAGAAAGCATTTACCCAAAAGTCATCAAGTCACGAAGTTTTCATTATTTTATCTCTTTGTGCCTTCTTGTCTTGGTGGCGAACATAGCTTTTTACAGTGGACTTATTATTGCGATAGTTAAAATTTAGCGTTAGATTGTGAGTAGATATGTTTCCAACTGAGACCGAAAACCTGACGGCAATCGTCGACCGTTTCTTGAGCATCCAAGACATCACATACGGAGATGCCCGGCAAGGCTACCTGGTGCGTTACCGGGGTAAGCTGCGTATGGATTCGGCTCAGGCATACGACCAAATGGCTGGCTTGCTGCGCCCGTTAGGCATCACGCCCTTGTTTCGTAAAGAGCAAGACCAACACTCTATTCTGCTTGTGTCGGGAGTGGTGAGCCCAAAGCCATCTAAGGCTTGGGTTAGCTTACTTTTAATGGCGTTGACCTTTCTCAGCGTTATCCTGGCCGGGGTCATTTACACCCTGGGAAGCGTCATGGAAGGCGCTTCACCGACCAGTTTAAGTGAATGGGTGCCTTATATCCTCAAGAGTTTGGGAGGCGGGTTGGCATTTGCTGCCAGCCTCTTGGCTATTCTGCTGGCGCACGAGTTTGGCCATTACCTGGCCGGGCGTTACCATAATACCTACGTCACCTTGCCTTATTTCATTCCCTTTCCCTTCAGCCCCTTCGGAACTTTAGGCGCTTTTATTCAGCTCAAAGAACCCCCCAAGAACCGGCGAATTCTGTTGGACATTGGCATTGCTGGACCACTGGCGGGGTTATTAGTATCTATCCCGGTACTGATCCTGGGGCTTTCGCTATCGAGGCTCAGCAGCTTGCCAGTCGTCCCATCCCAGGCGCAAGGCTTACAACTGGAAGGCAACTCCCTCCTGTACCTGGCGACCAAGTTTCTGGTTTTTGGCAAGCTACTGCCCCAGCCGGGCGACTACCAGGGTTTATCGCCGTTCCTTTATTGGGTGCGCTATTTCTTCACCGGACGACCTTTGCCGCTTGGCGGGCAGGATGTGTTACTCCACCCAGTTGCCTGGGCGGGGTGGGCCGGTTTACTGGTTACAGCGCTCAACCTGATTCCCGCCGGGCAGTTGGATGGGGGTCATCTGTTATTTGTTTTGCTTGGAAAAAGAGTTTCGGCATTGCTGCCAGTGATCCTGATTGTCCTGGTGGTGCTCGGATTGGTTTGGCCAGGATGGTGGTTATGGGCAGCGCTGATTTTCTTGTTGGGCAGGCTACATGCCGAACCACTCGACCAGATAACGCCTCTCGACCCGCCTCGTAAACTATTGGCAGTTGTGGGGCTGGTGATCTTCATTTTGGTTTTCACACCGGTGCCGCTGGTCATGGTTGGCATATAAATAAACCGCAACTTTGCTTTACAATCTTGTAAAGCCGGATCCGCCAGCCGACTTAATACTTGCGGGTTGGACTGCCCTATGCTAAACTCGCAGCAAAGGAACCTTTTATGTCTGATGAGGTTATGCTGCGCGAAGCGATTGGGGCGATTGCCAGCCAGCAGCGCGAAAGAGCTCGCGATCTGCTGACACGCTTACTGCGCAACGACCAGGAAAACCCGCAATACTGGCTGTGGATGAGCGCAGTAGTCGATAGCGAAAAGGAGCGGATTTATTGCCTCAAAACCGTTCTGCGCCTGGATGAAAATAATTCATTAGCCAAACGCGGGTTGGTGATGTTCGGAGCCATGCCCAGCGACGATACAATTAAGCCCCTCCCAGCGGTTCAACGCAAATGGGAAGTGAAGCTGGAAGCCGAGCGACGCCAACCGCTAAAAATCCATTGGACGCGCCAAACTATCCGCCTGGTTGCCCTGGTTACCATTGCTTTATTGGTGGCTTCAGTGTTGTTAACCGGCATCTTCTTACCAGAGAAGAAGGCTATCTCGCTTCCGGTTCGACCAACAAAAACACCCGGCCCACCCCCAACATATACCCCTACTCCCACCTATATCGGTTTTGTGGCCCCACTGAAATTGACCGCTACTCAGATTCCGGCCGGACCGCAGCCGCTTTGGATGGAACTTCAAGCCACCTATACCTCAACGCCTTTATTCGTGAATACGCCTCACGTGATCAACGAAGCTTATCGCCTGGGTTTGTTAGCCTTCGACCGCCAGGAGTGGCAAACCGCGCTCAGTTATTTCCAGCAAGCCGCCCAGGTCGAGCCTGGCGCCCCCGATCTACAGTATCACATCGGCGAAACCCAACGGCTTCAAAAAAATTTCAATGCGGCTGTTATCTCCTACAACCGCGCCCTGGGGATAGATAAATATTTCGCGCCCGCTTACCTTGGACGGGCTCGCGCCCGGCTGGAGGTTGATCCCAAAGCCGATATCATCACCGACCTGGATGAGGCCGTCGCCAATGATCCTTATTTTGGCGAAGCTTATTTAGAGCGAGCTGTCTATTGGTTGAGGCAAGGTGACACTGCCGCGGCTGAAAAAGACCTGAAATCGGCCCAGAACCTGCTGCCCGATTCTCCGCTTGTATACCTGTACCAGGCTCAGCTAGCCCTCCGGTTGGACGATTTCGAACAAGCCTATGAAATCGCTCAAAAAGCCGGCTTACTGGATCAGACCTCGCTCCAGGTCTATTGGACACTGGGGCAGGCTGCCTTGTTGAGCGGGAGATGCGACCCGGCTATCGATGCTTTGGAGACTTATTTGAAATATGAAGACGGCGATGCCCAGGCCTGGTTGGCGTTAGGCCGGGCGTATAGCCGCCTGTGCGGTTCACAACAGTTATACGATAACCTGGCACTGGCAACCCAACCGGGCGATTATCCTTTAGCCATGCAGGCGTTCGAGAAAGCCTCGCGCTTGGATAGCCGTTTGAATGAAGCAATCCTCTACCGCGGGATTACCTACCTGGGCATGGGAGAAGGCCAAAGTGCGGTGAACGATTTACTACTGGCGCGTAAGCAACTAGCCCCCCAGCCTGGCTCGCTGGCCGAACCCGACCGGCTCTGGTTTGCAGTCAATGTGGGATTATGCCGCGCCCTGCTGGTGGCGCAACGCTACCCCGAAGCTTACGGGCAGTTAGAGTACGTCAAAAACCTGGCGCAAAGCGATGACCAGAAAGCTATTTTGTACTATTGGCGCGCCCAGGTGTCTGAGAAGTTAGGTAATACCAATAACGCTATAAAAGACTGGAAAGCTCTATTGAGCCTGCCAAAGAAAGTTTACCCGGA
>Ga0315282_10016218_pt1 | contig 10905 bp, 9 predicted proteins | sample YL17G07_20_MG_FD_203693 | JGI IMG/M metagenome (GOLD analysis project Ga0315282, IMG submission 203693) | Sediment microbial communities from Yellowstone Lake, YNP, Wyoming, USA - YL17G07_20 | ecosystem: Environmental > Aquatic > Freshwater > Lake > Sediment | place: USA: Wyoming | collected...
CATCTACTACGCGTTGACCGAGCCGACCAAGTTGGATTGGAACGCGGTGGCGGGCACGGCGGCAGGGGCGTCCGTAGCTGTTGTCCTGGGGCTGATGCGGGCCCGCTTCTGGTGGTGGCCGTTCCACCCGGTCGGCTATCTCGCGGCGAATTCCTGGGGCATGCACTGGTTTTACATGCCGTTCTTCATTGGGTGGGTGGCGAAGTCGCTGGCCACGCGCTACGGTGGCTTGCGGCTGTACCGCGCGACGCTGCCGCTGGCCATCGGCCTGGTGGCGGGGGAGCTGATGAACGAGATGCTGTGGATCATCTACAAGATGGTGGTGTTCTTCCGCATCTAGCTCGGAGGGCTCGTGCCCAAGATCCCGTTCTCGATCTCAGTCTACGAACACGCCGCGGCCCTGATCGGGCGCTCGCCCTGGGACGTCTCCCGCGACCCGGAACTGCTCTACCAGGCGCACCGCGCGGCCTACCTCCGCTATCGCCACTTCCCGGTCGTTGTGGGGATAGACATCTACAACCTGGAGGCGGAGGCCTACGGGTGTGTCCTGGCGCGGCCGCAAGGGCACGGCATTCCCGCCGTGACGCGGCCCCTTTTCGATTCCCTCGACGCAACGCGGGGCCTGCCGCCGCTCTCCCCGCGCGCCGGGCGTCTCCCCGATTTCATCGCGGTGGGGCAGCGCCTCAGGGACGACTTCCCGGAGGCGGACGTGCGCCTCCCCGTGAGCGGGCCGTTCTCCATCGCCACGAGCCTACTGGGGCTGGAGACCCTGGTGGCGGGGGTGGCGCTGCAGCCGGGGGCGGTGCGGGAGTTCCTGGCCCGGCTCATCCCCGGGCAACTCGCGTTCTGCGAGGCCGTGATCGCTGCCGGACTCGACGTCGCGTTCTTTGAGTCTGCGGCCGCGCCGCCGCTGCTGTCGCCTCGCCAATTCCGCGACGTGGAGCTGCCCGCCCTGACAGAGATCATCACCCGCGTCGCGGAGGTGGTCGGACACGCCGTCCCCTGCATCATCGGCGGGGATACCGAACCGATCGTCGAGGCGATGCTGGAGACCGGCACCGGGTTCGTCATCTGTCCCGCGGAGACAGACCGAGAGAGATTCCTGGCCCGCATGGCCTCGCACCCGGGGGTGAAGGTGCGCGTCAACCTCGACCCCGGCCTGTACACCCGCGGCACGCCGGCGGAGATCCTGGCGGAGGTGGACCGTGTCATCGCCCTCGCCGCGGGACGAGAGAGCATCCTCCTCGGTACTGGCGCGGTGCCTTACGAAACGCCGCCGGAGAACCTGCTGTTGATACGCGAGTACGTGAAGTAGGGGCGACCCGGCGGGTCGCCCTCGACCCGAGTCCCCCTACGGCACCTTGCCGCTCACCACCACGCTCACATGCACGCTCCAGTCCCAGATGCGCTTCCCCTCCCGCAGCCAGCGCCGGCGCTTGCCAAACCGCGCGCGAATCAGCCGCGTCAGCTCCGCTACGTGCCCGGCCGGCAGCGGCGGCTCGACCAGCAGGGCGAGTTGCTCCGCCTTCGTCACGAGCATCTGTTCCTCGGCGGCGAGTCGCCGTTCCCCCGCCTCGGCGGTCACCCGGGCATCGTCGAGCGAGGGCGCGGTCGCGAAGCCATCCACCATGATCTCCCGGAGTCCTGCCTTCTCCAGCAGCGCGACCAGGCCGTACAGCCCGCCCACGTCAGACTTGCCCACGGCCCAGGGCCGGTCAATGTGCGCGGCGGCAGGTTCGTCCATCGGTCTCGACAACTCCTGCTCACGTTCGCCGGCGCCCCACTCCCACGGTGACTGGGCCGACAGGCCGCCCCCGGGGAACACCTCCATGATAGATACGCGACCGCCCGGCTTACACACCCGCATCTGCTCGCGCACGAAGGCGACGTGCTGAGGAACGTGCTCGATGAGCGTGTAGGAGGTCACGGCATCGGCCACGTTGTCGGGGAGGGGGAGGGCATACGCGTCCCCCTGGAGATAGTGGGTGCGCCGCCCGAGGCGCTCCTGCTTCGCGCGGGCTGCGGCATAGGCCACGAAGTTCGCGTCGCGGTCCACGCCGTACACCATGCTCCCCGGCCCCATCCACCGGGCCAGGACGCGGGTGAGGAGGCCGCTCCCACAGCCGACGTCCACCGCGATCCCTGCCGGTTTCAGCCCCAGCACGGGCCAGAGCACGCCCTTCACTTCGTCGCGAAAGCGCTGCTCGCGAGTGACGTCCAGGATCTCCACCGGCTGGATCCAGGTGGACCAAACGGTGGCGGCGTCGGTGGGCGGTGGCGCGGCTGTGCCGGGCATGGTGTCTCTCCTCGGCGGAAGATGGGTGGGAGCACCATGATAGCAGGGCCGCCGCGCCGCGGCAAGCCGCCCGCCGCTAGATCATCCTGACGACCCACAGGAAGAGGCCGACCAGGAGGGCGATGATGGCGACCACGACGATGATCTCCAAGAGCGTGTGCCCGCGTCTCCGCGAAGGCTGCCGGAACACTTCCCTCCCTCCTTATCCTCGGGGCACCCGCGGCCTGCACCAGAAGGGCGCCGGGCCGTGCTACCGACGCTCGGCCTGCCCCGCGGCCTTCCGCGACATCTTCAGGGCCTTGGCCAGGCAGGGCGCAAGGATCCCCATGACGATGAGAATGATGGCCATCACCACGACGGTTTCGATCAATGTATGCCCACGTCTGCTTCGCCGATGTCTGGCCACCTCGCGCGCTCCTCTCCCCTTCTATACAGACGCGGGCCCAACCCGGTTTGTTCTCCCGGTCAGCATCAGAGGTAGGCCCTCCCGGCCAAAGGAGGCGACCCGATCGCGGACAAGATGGAACGGGTCTCTCTGCCGGGAGGGAACCACGCTGATGAGCCGACTTGCCGTCGCCATTATAGTCGTCCTCGCGCTCTCTGCCGCGGCCCGGGCAGCCGACCCGTGTCGCTTTGTCGTCCTGGGCGACAGCCGCCCACGGTGGGGCGGCGCAGACAAGATAACGCCGTCTGTCGCCTATCTTCGGGCGATTGCAGAGATAGACCTCTTGCGGCCGGAGTTCGTGGTGAACGTCGGAGACTTGATCTACGGCTACGGCCCGACCGCGAAGCTGGAACAGCAGTGGGACGCCTTCGACGCGGCGACGAAGCAGCTGCGCGCCCCGGTGTACTTGGTGGTGGGCAACCACGCTGTGTTCAACGAGGAGAGCGAGGCCCTCTACCAGCGGCGCCATGGGAAGCTCTGGTATAGCGCGGAGGCCGGCGCGTGCCACCTGGTGGTGCTGTTCTGGCAGGGGGACGCGAACGACTGGCGGGACGCGAGCCGCTGGGGGCGGCTGAGGCCGGCGAGGTAGCCCGCGCTCAGAACTCAGCCGGGATGACGGGCTTCTGTCCCGTGCGGATGGCCTCGCGGGCGAGTTCGTAGGCCTGCGCGTACTGGTCCGCCACGACCCGCCAGGACACCACTTCCTCCAGATAGCGGCTGAGGTTGTTGCCCAGCTCCAGGCGCAGACCCTCGTCGGCCGCGAGGGTGATGACGGCCTCCCGCAGCATCGGCTTGGTGCAGAAGAGCAGGCCGCCCTTGCTCTCCAGGGTCTGCGAGGTCAACCCCTCCATGGGGGCGGTGGTGACGTAGGGTTTGTTGAGGGCGATGATGCGGGCGAGGGTGCCGGACTGCGTTTCGTCTATGGTGGGGAGGACGACGAAGTCGCAGCAGGCCATCACTTTGTAGTACACCTCTCCGCGGGGGATGAATTCGTAGAAGTGCGCCAGCCCCTTGCGTTCCAGTTCCTCCAGCTGGGAGCGATAGCGGGAGTACTCCTCGCGGTCGTTGGGGTCGCGCACTTCGCCGGCCGCCAGGAGGCTCCATCGCTGGCCGGTGCGCTGCTCGATCTCGGCATGGATCTCCTCCCACATGGAAGTGAGGATGTCCCAGCGCTTGTTCCGCTGAATCCATCCGACCAGGCCGACGTAGTGATCGCCGAGGTAGGGGATCTGGGTAAAGCCCAGCTCCTGCTTGAGGTGCACCACATCGTCGAGCGACCAGCGGCGGTCGTCGCGCGCCCCGTGGGGTACGACCATGACGTTGGTGGGCATGACCCAGCCGCGGGAGGAGAAATTCCAGTCCAGCCGCCAGCGCTGATAGCGGGCCTTGAACAGCACCACTTCCGCGTGCGCGGTCATCTGCTGGACGAAACGGGCCTCGAAATCGCACAGCCGGCCGTGTACCGTGTGCGGCTCGACCACCACCGGCCAGGGGCGTAGCGCCCGCAGCAGCTCGACGAACCCGCGGTTGTGATCGCCCCGGCCCTTGGCATTGCGGTACTCGTATAGCCCGTACTCATGCTCGATGTGGACAACGTATGGATCCAGGCGGGCTACTTCCTCCGCGACGGGAATCCACCAGTCCGGAGTCCGGAGGTCAATGATGGGGATCACCCCGTCCCCGGCGCCGTCCCGGTGAGAGATCACGACGACCGGCCGATCCGGGTGGCGCGCCTGGATGAACTCCCGCGCCTCCTCGCAGAAGGTCCCGATGCCGCACAGCCGGGGCGGATAGCTGCTAATGAGTACAATCGGCTGAACTGCCATCTATGCTCCAGTTCGTCAGGGCTGAAAGTCAGGGCGTGGCGTCAGCGCGCCGGGCGCGGACGAAACCCCGGAGGCCTATGCCACATGCCGGGGTCCTGGACCCAAACCTCCACCCTGGGATGGATACCACTCCTGAAAACCGGGCAAACCGCCGCGCCCCTCTCCTGGTCTGTCTCCGTGCCGCCGGCCTGCGCCCGCGCGGCCGCCCACCTCTATTATCCGCGGGGGCGCGCGGACCTGCCCCGAGGCGAAGGCCTGTGTCCCGAGGGGGAACCACCTCAGGCCTCTCGTCCCGCGCTGCCTGGCTTTCCCCGCCGGCCGAGGGGGATGTCGCCGAATCGGGCCAGGCGGCCGCGCCTCCCGGCAAAATGTCCGAGATGCTGACACCACGGCCGGAGCCGCGACGGTATCGTGCTGCTGTCGCGTTGGGTCGCCTCTTGGGCCTGGATGGACCCTGACCCGCGTCGGCCACGGCCGATGAACTACAGCCGCCGTACTCCTCGTGGAGCGCGAGGGGCTTCATGTCAGTGGATGGTCCCCGGCTTTGCCGGAAAGGTCTGAAGGGTGTTGGTTCCGCGGGAGCGGCCTCTTCCCCGGCCGCCCGCGGCCGCCCGCCCCGCGCGCGCCTGGCGTTCGCAGCTCGACAGCAGAAAGGATGGAACACGTTATGGTGACGCGGTACCCGGAGTCGCCGAAAGCTCGCGCCTTCCTCGCCCGACCCGAGGCCGTGAAGGTCGCTTACCTGAGCACCTACCCCCCCCGCGAGTGCGGCATTGCGACCTTCTGTGAGGACTTGATCAACGCCGCCAACCATCACGCGCCGTCGGCCGAACCATTGGTCATCGCCATGGAGAACGGGGCCCGCTACCATGCCTACTCTCGGCCCGTCGTCCACGTGGTGGACGACAGCCGCGAGCGGGATTACCACACCGCGGCCGAGTTCATCAACGACTCCCGGGCCGAGGTGGTGAGCGTCCAGCACGAGTTTGGCATCTACGGGGGGCCGGAGGGCAGGGGCCTGTACCGGTTCCTGGCCCACATCAGGAAGCCGGTGGTCACGACGCTGCACACGGTCCTCGCCAACCCCAGCCCCGCGATCCGGGACATGGTGCGGGCGCTGGCCGAGCGCTCGGAGCGGGTGATGGTGATGAACCCGCTGGCCAATCAGATCCTTCGTCAGGACTATCAGGTGCCTCCGCGGAAGCTGTCGTTCCTCCATCACGGCGCGCCCGCACCCCTGCTCGAGCCGCGGGAGCGCGTGAAGGAACGACTGGGAGTGGCCGGCCGGCGGGTGATGTGCACCTTCGGGTTGGTGGGCCCGGGCAAAGGCCTGGCACACGCCGTGGCCGCGCTGCCGAAGCTGGTGGCCCGCCACCCGCAACTGATCTACCTGATCGTCGGGGAGACCCATCCGGGGGCGCAGCGCGGCGGGGTGGACGATTACCGCGCCACCCTGACGAGAATGATCCACGACCTCAACGTCCAGGACAACGTGCGCTTCGTCAACCACTATCTGACGAAGGACGAGATCGTCAGCTATCTGGCGGCGACGGACATCTACATCACTCCCTACTTGAACCCGCATCAGATCTGCTCGGGCACGCTCGCCTACGCGATGGCCGCGGGCCGCGCGATCGTCTCCACTCCCTATCTGCACGCGCGCTTCCTGCTGGGTCACGCGCGCGGGCTGCTGGTGGATTTCGCCAGCCCGGAGTCCATCGCGCAGACGGTGGGACGCCTGCTCGAGGCGCCCGAGCTGCAGGCGCAGTTGGAGGCGCGGGCGCGCGCCTACGGGCCGCGCCTGCTGTGGCCGGAAGTGGGAGGCCGCTTCCGCGTGCTGCTGCGGGAGGCCGTGGGCCAGCGGGCGAAGCAGCCGGTCAGTGTGCTGGTGAAGGCCCCGGTGCCCGGGTTGACCCCGCAGACCACGCCCCGGAGCGCGTGGCGATGAGCCGGGAGGAGATGAACCGGCCCGTCTCCCTCTCCCACCTGGAGCGGATGACGGACTGTTTCGGATTGATCCAGCACGCGAACTACAGCCTCCCCGACTTTCGCACCGGCTATACCACGGATGACAACGCCCGCGCGCTGGTGGTGGCGCTGAAGCACCACCGCCTCTACGGCGACACGCGCAGCCTGGAGCTGGTCGAGCAGTATCTCTCCTTCCTGATGTACGCGCAGACCCCGGAGGGCCGCTTTCACAACTTCATCGGCTACGACCGGCGGCCGCTGGATGCGGTCGGCTCGGAGGACGCGTTCGGCCGGTCCTTGTGGGCCCTCGGACACGTGCTCGCGTCTCCGCCCCGGCCCGGCCTGGCCGGCCCGGCCGAGCGTCTGCTGCATGAGTCCCTTCCCTGGGTGGAGAAGCTCAATCACCCGCGCAGCAAAGCCTACTGCATCGCCGGGCTGTACTGGTGGGCGCAGGCCGAGCGCACCGATCGCCCCCGCGCGGAGAAACTCACGCGGGCGCTGGCCGAGTACCTGCTCACTCGCTACCACGAGCACTGCGGGCCGGGTTGGGACTGGGTGCTGCCCGAGTTCACCTATGCCAATGCCGCGCTCCCCCAGGCCTTCTTCCGCGCCTATCAGTTGCTGGGCGATGAGGAGTGCCTGGAGGTCGGGCGACGCACGCTGGACTTTCTCCTTCGCGTGTCGGAGGCCGAGGGTGTGGTGAGCGTGGTGGGCAACCAGGAGTGGCTGCAGCCCGACACCTCCCCGGGGCCCGCCCGGTTCGACCAGCAGCCCATCGAGGCCTCTCTCCTGGTGCAGGCCGATCTCACGGGCTACGAGGTAACGGGCGAGGTGCGCTATCTCCGGCACGCGCGGCGTTCCCTGGAGTGGTTCTACGGGCGCAACGTGCGGGGCCTTTCGCTGTACGACCCGGAGACCGGAGGCTGCTTCGACGCGCTGATGGAGCACGGGGTGAACCAGAACCGGGGGGCCGAGTCCACCGTCTCGCTTCTGCTCGCCCGATTGGTGATGGAGGAGGCGCACCGGAAGCTGGCCGGCCGCCTGCTGTCTGAGGAGGAGGAGCCGGAGCGGAAGCCGTCCTCCGCGGCGCGCGCGGAAGGGCCGCGCGCACTGTAACGCCCCCCCGGGCCGCTTGACAACCCGGAGGGCGCATGGCACTCTCTCTCCGGCTCCGCGGGGGGCGGGAGCAGGTGCGGCCATGGCGATGCCGAGGAGACTGCCTTTCGAGATCTGGTACCTGGTGCGAACGGCCCACCGCGAGTTCGTGCATGACGCGGGCGGCGTTACGGCCGGGGCCATCGCCTTCTACACGGCCGTCGCCCTGGTCCCCACCGTGCTGCTCATCATCTCCCTCGTCGGCCACACCCTGGGGCACGAGGAAACCTACCAGGCCATGGGGAGGGTGCTGGCGCAGGTGCTCCCGGGGAACACCAGCGCCGGGGTGCTCCGGGCGATTTACGGCTACAGCCAGAGCGGCCGCCTGCTGGTGAACCTGGTCGGCGCGCTGGGATTGCTGTGGTCGGCGATTAACCTCTTCGGCGTGGTGTCCATGATCCTGACCACCATCTGGGTGGGACGTCCGGAGCGGGGATTCTTCGCGCAGCGGGTAGTGGGGCTGCTGGCGCTGGTCGTGGCCGGGGTGCTGTTCGCCGTCAACGTCGTGCTGACCGGCGGTCTCGCGGCGCTGCGCGCGGCCGCAGCGGGAGGCGGGCCGCTGGCCGATTACCTGCGGGTCATCGGCCCGGTGCTCCCTTTCCTGGTGAGTGCGCTGCTGGCGGCCCTGACCTTCTTCCTGCTCTACCGCTTCCTGCCCGGGGGGAAGGTCTCCACGCGCGCCGCGCTGGTTGCGGCCGTGCCGGCCGCCCTCCTTTGGCTCCTCTCCCGCTGGGCCTTCTCCGCCCTGGTGGCCGGGAGCAGCCGCTATGGTCACCTATACGGTCCCCTGGCAGGAGGCGTGGTGCTGCTGCTGTGGATCTACTACTCGGCCTACATCATGATCTTCTGCGCGGAACTCGGCGTGGCGGCGCAGGCCCGGTACTGGCCCAAGGTCACGCGGCCGGCGGGCACGATGTGAGGCACGGCTGCTTGACACCCACCTGTATAATCTATCCGGCTCCGGACCGATACTCGAGGAATGTCTCCCCATGACCAGCCCTGACCTTCGCGTGCGCATGGCGCCGTCGCCGACGGGCTTGCTCCACATCGGCACGGCCCGCACCACGCTCTACAACTGGCTGCTCGCCCGACACTCCGGCGGCACGTTCGTGCTGCGCATCGAGGACTCCGACCAGTCCCGGTCGCGGCCGGAGCACACGGCCAACATCCTCGACGCCATTCGCTGGATGGGACTGGACTGGGACGAGGGACCGGAGGTGGGCGGGCCCTGTGGGCCCTACTTCCAGTCTCAGAAGCGGCCTCGCTACCAGGAGGTGGCGCAAGCGCTGGCGGCGCGGGAGCTGGCCTATCGCTGCTACTGCACGCCGGAGGAGTTGGCCGCGCGGCGCAAGGAGATGGAGAAGGCGGGTCAGGCACCGAAGTACGACCGGCGCTGCCTGCAGTTGACCGAGGAGGAGCGCGCGCGATTCGAGGCGGAGGGGCGGCCCCATGCGCTGCGCTTTCGCGTCCCGGATGAAGGTACTGTGGGTTGGGCCGACCGCATCCGCGGCGAGGTATCCTTCGAGAACCGCCTGCTGGATGACTTCGTGCTGGTGAAGGCCGACGGGTTCCCCACGTACCTGCTGGCGGTGGTGGTGGATGACTACGATATGCGCATCACCCTCATCTTGAGAGGGGATGACATCATCTCGGCCACGCCGCGGCAACTGCACATCTATGCGGCGATGGGGTGGGAGACGCCGGAGTTCGCGCACGTCCCCATGATCCTCGCGCCCGACCGCTCCAAGCTATCCAAGCGCCACGGGGCCACGGGGCTTACGGAGTACCGGGACATGGGCTACCTGCCGGAGGCGATCGTGAACTTCATCGCCCTGCTGGGCTGGGCGCCCGGCGATGACCGGGAGATCATGACGCGGGAGGAGATGACTGAGGCCTTCACCATCGAGGGGATCGGTAAGTCCGGCGCGGCCTTCGACCTGGAGAAGCTGAACTGGATGAACGGGTACTACCTCCGCCAGCTCACCCTGGAGCAGTTCGTCGAGAAGGCGCGTCCCTTCCTCGGAAAGGCAGGTCTTCTGGCTGACAATCCGAGCGACGAGTACGTGACTCGGGTGCTGAAGCTGGAACAGGAACGCGCGAAGACGCTCGGGGAGGTGCCGGGGTTGGTCGAGTTCTTCTTCCGCGAGCCGGAGAGCTATGAGGAGAAGGGGGCGGCGAAGTGGTTTCGCCGGGAGGGCGCAGCGGAGCTGCTGAAAGCGGCCCGGGAAACGCTCGCGGGACTCGATGACTTCAGCCATGGCGGCATCGAAACGGCTATCCGCGGCCTCGCGGAAGTGCGGGGGGAGAAGGTCGGCCCCATCATTCACACCACGCGGCTTGCCGTCACCGGCCTCACAGCCGGGCCGGGGCTGTTCGAGCTGTTGGCCTTGCTGGGCAAGGAGCGGGTGACGGCGCGGCTGCAGCGGGCGGAGGAGTACGTCGCGAGTTTGTAGGCTTCCGGCGGGATCGAGCTACGGCGGCCCGAACTTCGGCACGGTCTTGCTCCACTCCGCGTGCCCATCCCAGTAGATGTAGTTGGACCCCCCGTTGTGCACCTTGTAGACGTCGCTCTCGCTGCCGATGGTGACGTCCTGGCTCTCGAAGAGCATGACGGTGCAGGAGGGATTGGAGCAGGCTTCGCGTTCGCTTTGGGCGCGGCGGTTGAGGGCGTAGGTGGCCCCCATGGGACAGACCAGGCTTTCGTCGCCGTGGCCCGAGCCGGCGCCCATGCGGGCCATCCCCAGTTGGCGCATGTTGTTCAGGCACGTGGTCTGGTAGGCCTTCAGGCGGGACCTCCAGGCGGTGGAGAGGATGAGGCCGGCGAGGATGGCGATGATGGCCATGACGACGAGCATTTCGACGAGGGTGAAGCCGCGACGACGGGAGTTGCGTGCCATGGAGCCATTATAGCGGCCCGGTCGGGAATAGGGAATGGCATCGAAGAGGCGACCCGCACTGCTGCGCAGTGCTGAGGCGAAGAGGCGAAGAGGCGGGTCGAGAGGAGAAATCGGAAAGTCGAAAGTCGAGAGTAACGGCCGGGCCTCAGGCCCGGGCGATGACGCGATGTGACGCGATTTCTGGGTTTCGCGAACCTTTCGAAAGGGGCCAGGGTTCAGCCTCCTATAATGCAGTCAGGTCCTACTTGGGGAAGGTTTTGATGCCGCAAAACATCCCTCAAAGGAGGACCTAACCATGTCGAGTATGGTGGAGACGCG
>Ga0315282_10016220_pt1 | contig 10903 bp, 9 predicted proteins | sample YL17G07_20_MG_FD_203693 | JGI IMG/M metagenome (GOLD analysis project Ga0315282, IMG submission 203693) | Sediment microbial communities from Yellowstone Lake, YNP, Wyoming, USA - YL17G07_20 | ecosystem: Environmental > Aquatic > Freshwater > Lake > Sediment | place: USA: Wyoming | collected...
AGGGGGGATAAGGGGGCTTCAACTTACTTGGACCCCGATTTGGGGGGGGACATGGCCCTGAGTCGGTGGAGGAGCACGCTGATTTGCTCACACAGAGCTACTGCTTCGCCCTCCCCCTGCTCCTGGTTTTTGCTGCGTGCCAGCGCTGACCCGACGGTCTGCGCGTCGGTTCCTGGGTTTGACGACGCCAGTTGGCCCTTGGCACGAAAAATCCGTGCTATCTGGCTGAGCCTTAGGCCCTGCTTCCGCATGGTCAACATTTTCTGGTCCCGCTCCGCGAACTCGCGCTTGCGTCCCTTGCGGGAAATGGCCTTGCGCAGGTTGAAAGGGTCGAAGAATCCGTGGATGGCCTTTGCGACGGAATTCGCTAAATCGTCCACTCTCGCATCAATGTCCGCAGCGTTGTGTGCTTCACGGATTCCTTTCACCCTCTCGGCAGTGATGACCCTTGAAATGGTTCCAAGAAGGCGATCGCGCCACCACTTAGCATTGTCCACCTGGGAGCCGAAAATTTCATGAGCAAACTGGCGGACTTGCGCGGCAAGAGAACTAACTGCGGCATCGACTGACTTTCCCGGCTTCTTTGCCTTTAGGGGATTCGCCATCCGCCACCTCCCGCGTGGCTTCCCGGTTTGAGTGAGTGCGGCAACCCAGCCGGGATGCGCTGGGCTTTCGGGCGCTACCCTAGCCGCAGCCCTAAAATACCACTTGACAAACCTACCGGTCAAGTTATATATTTCTTAGCGGTTAAGTTATGAGAAAGGACGCAGACAAGATGATTCGAGAGTATCTGGCGAAGATCGGGCGGAAGGGCGGCAAGGCTCGGGCGGCGAGGCACGGCAAGGCCGAACTCAGCAAGTGGGCCAAGCTGGGCGGCCGGCCGCCGAAGCCAAAGCAACCGGCGAAGAGGACGACACGTCAGCCGAAGGCTGGCGCGAACAAATGATGAAGGGGGAGACAAGCGATGAAAGGCGATGGACTGCACAGGATACCGCGGAGTCGGTTCTGGTATTACAAGCTCAAGGTGATCGGCCGCTGGCACTCCGTCTCAACCAAGACGACCAGCTACCAGGAGGCAAAGCGTAAGCGCAGCGACGCACTTAGGGATCAAGAAGACGGTCGCTTGCCTGACGGCGAAATTGCCCGCTGGCCGTTTGAGCGAGTGGCGTCTCACTACCTACAGACCGAGGCCGCCCTCCGTCTGCGCGCCAGCAGCCTCAAGAAAGAGGCTTTCTTCCTAGTACGCCCGACGCGACTCTTTGGGCACGTTCCCTGCGAGGGGATCACCGCAGCCAACATCCAGCAATTACAGGCCGAGATGAAAAATGCCGGGTTGAAGAATACCTATAACAACCTCGTCCTTGGAGCAACCGGACGGGTGCTGAAGCTTGCCAAGGTCTGGCGGCGAATCCGAGATGACGTGAAACGGCTCTCGGAGAAAGACAACAAGCCCGTGGCACGGGTCCTCGAACCGGAAGAAAAGCGACGACTCTTTGACGTTGCCAAGGCCAACCCCAACTGGACAACAGCCTACGCTGCGGGATTGATAGCCACCAGCACGACGGCGCGGGGCGCAGACCTGCGGAGCCTTCGCTGGTCAGACGTTGATCTGTTCGAGGGAGTCCTTACGATTCCTGACAGCAAGAGCGAAGCGGGCAAGCGCCGCATTCCGCTGAATCCCGATGCCATTCTCGCCTTCCGCCTTCTCCTTGACCGGGCCAGCACGCTCGGAATCGCCGGCCCGGAGTCCTACGTTTTTCCATCTTGCGAGCACTCGCACATCGACGCAACTCGCCCGCAGAAAACGTGGCGCACGTCCTGGCGCAAGCTCACGCGAGCCGCTGGCTTGAAGGGACTCCGCTTTCACGATCTCAGGCACCAGTGCATTACGGAATTGCTCGAAGCTGGCGCGCCCGAAGCGGCGGTCCTCAGCATCGCCGGACACGTCTCGCGGAAGATGATGGAACATTACAGCCACATCAGGATGGAAGCAAAACGCAAGGCCCTCGAAGGGCTGACTCCTGTCGTAGCCGTCGAATCTGAAGCTGCCGCGGGCGCCGGCAGGCCGAGGGTCAACTGACCCCGCGTGTTGAACTCTGTGTTGAACTCGCTCCTAGAATGTGAGGCCGACCTCGGTAAGCTGCTGAAAGATATGGTAGGCCCGTGGGGACTCGAACCCCAGACCTCTACCGTGTCAAGGTAGCGCTCTAACCGGGCTGAGCTACGGGCCTACGTAAAACATCTGAACAACTCTTGTTCTTGCGTCCCATGCCTGGCCGACGAGTCGGCCCGCTCTAATCGGGCATGAGCCATAGGCATGGAAGACCTTTCCCAACCTATCGCAGTTACCACAACCTGTCAACGTAGGTCTGCCTCATCAGCTCAATTGCATGGGAAGGAAAAATTGGAGTACGATGGCGGGTCAGGCTGATGTGGGGGGAAGATGCGGGGCGTGTTACGGGGCGGCGTCCTGCACGGGGCATTCACATTCAATTCAATCTTGGCGTGCCATGAGGAGAATGGGACGAGTATGGTCAAACCTCGTGAGTACTTGACCTATCGTGGCGGGCCCGGCCACTGGTCCTGGGTCTTGCACCGGTTGTCAGGAATTGGTGTATTTCTATTCTTGTTAATCCACATCGTGGATATTTCCTTGATTGGATGGGGCGCAAAAGTCTTCAACCGGCTTTTGTTTCTCTATCGCTATCCCGCGTTTCGCGTGGGGGAGGTGGCGTTGGTGGCGGCAGTTCTCTACCACGCCATCAATGGCATCCGAATCTGTATTATGGACTTCTGGCCGCAAACCATGGCTTTCCACCGCCAGCTCAGTTACGCGGTGGGGATTGCTTTTACTCTTCTTTTCATTCCCACGGCCATCTACATGTTGAGCTTTATTGTGAAGTAGGGGGGGACGATGAACGGAGCCGGAAAACCGAGACCGGAAAGCGGGCTGGAGCTTTACGCCTGGATCTTCATGCGCATTTCAGGCCTTGCCTTGCTTTTCCTGGCACTGGGCCATCTCCTGATCATGCACATTATCCATAACGTCGATCATATTGACTTTCAATTCGTCGCGGCACGTTACGCCACGCCCTTCTGGCGGACCTACGACCTGCTGATGTTATGGTTCGCCATGATTCACGGTGTGAACGGCGTTCGCACGGTGCTGGTGGATTACATTAGCCCGCGCGGGTGGCGGACGGTCTCGCTGGCTTCGCTTTTCGTATTGGGGTTTGTGCTCTTGACGCTGGGATCGGTTGCCATCTTGACGTTCCAGCCGCCCATGGCGCCGTGAGCAGGCGTGGACGTGGGGGCGAGTGGCGCTGGCCCCAGGGCCGAGCGCCGTTCGGCCCTACAACTGACGACTGACAACTTCTTCCGAGGCGTAATCACATGGTCCAGCGGTATGACGCAGTGGTGGTGGGAGCGGGTGGCGCGGGCCTGATGGCCGCGCTGCAACTGGCCGGAAAGGGTCATGTGGCGGTATTGAGCAAGCTCTATCCCACGCGCTCACATACGGGAACGGCGCAGGGGGGTATTGGCGCTGCACTCGGCAATATGGAAGAAGACCATTGGGAATGGCACATGTTCGACACGGTCAAGGGCAGCGATTACCTTGCCGACCAGGACGCGGTGGAGATCCTCTGCCGGGAAGCGGTCGAGACGGTGTACGATCTCGAACACTGGGGCCTGCCCTTCAGCCGTACTGCCGACGGAAGAATCGCCCAACGGCCCTTCGGTGGGCACACCAGAGAGTTCGGCAAAGCGCCCGTGCGGCGTTCCTGCTACGCCGCCGACCGCACCGGGCATATGATTCTTCAGACTTGCTACCAGCAGTGCATCAAGCACGACGTGCACTTTTACAACGAGTATCACGTTCTCGACTTGCTGGTTGAGCAGGGACGCTGCGCGGGTGTGGTGGCGCTGTGCCTGGCTACGGGGGAGATTCACACCTTTCATGCCAAGGCGGTGCTGTTCGCCACGGGGGGCTGCGGCAAGATGTTTCGCGTCAGTTCCAACGCGCACTCGCTGACCGGCGACGGTATGGCGGTGGTCTATCGCCGCGGGATTCCGCTGGAGGATATGGAATTCTTCCAGTTCCACCCCACGGGCATTTACAAGATGGGCATCCTGTTGAGCGAGGCGGCGCGCGGTGAGGGGGCCATTCTGCGCAACAATCTCAACGAGCGCTTTATGGAGCGCTATGCGCCTACGCTGCTCGACCTCGCCCCGCGCGACATGGTTTCGCGCGCGATTTACCGGGAGATTCGCGAAGGGCGGGGCATCGATGGCAAAAATTACGTCTACCTCGACATGACTCACCTGGGGAAAGAGGTGTTGGATAAAAAGCTCCCGGACATTACCGAATTCGCCCGGACCTATCTGGGCGTCGAGCCGCTCACGCAGCCGGTTCCCGTCCAACCCACCGCGCACTACGCGATGGGCGGGATTCCCACGGACATTGACGGCCGCGTCGTGATTGACGAGAAAAACACGCCGCTGCCGGGACTTTACGCGGCGGGCGAAGTCGCCTGCGTCTCCGTGCACGGCGCCAACCGCCTGGGGACCAATTCGCTGGTCGATATTCTGGTCTTCGGCCGCCGCGGCGGGCGCCACGCGCTGAAATTCATTCAGGAGAACGATTGGGTTCCCTTGCCCGCCCGGCCCGACGAGCCTGCCCGCGCCATGGTGAGCCAGGTGCTCAATTCCACCGGCAAGGAACGCGCGGCCGACATCCGCGACGCGCTCCAGGACGAAATGATGGACAAGGCCTCGGTCTTCCGCGATGCTCAAGGCCTTACCGCATTGCGGGAGAAGCTGCGCGAGTTGCGCGGCCGCTATCGCCAGGTGAAGTCGGAGGATCGCGGGATGCGTTACAACACCGAGTTGCTGGAGGTGATCGAACTCGGTTGTTTGTTGGATCTTGCCGATGTCCTGGTGGAAAGCGCGCTGGCACGCCAGGAAAGCCGCGGGGGCCACTATCGTGAAGATTTTCCCAAACGGGATGACGCCCATTGGCTGAAACATACCCTGGCGTATCAATCTCCCCAGGGAATCGAGCTCAAGTTCAAGCCCGTTGTCATCACCAAGTTTCAGCCCATGGAGAGGAAATATTGAGCCATTGAGTCATTTGTTCATCGGGTCATTGAAAGGCAGTCCGTTGTCCGTGGTCCGTTGTCCGTTGCAAGGGAGTCTGCGAGAAGGTGAGGGAAGGCTCGAGCAGGTTACTGAAAAAACCTCTCGCGCTGTCATCCTGAGCCCGCATTCTGGGCGAAGGACCCCGGTAGTACCCAGGAATGTGAGCGAAGGCGAACTACAGAGGTCCTTCGCCCCGATGAAGAGCATCGGGGCTCAGGATGACAGGATGGCAAGGTTTTTCCGGACCCCTCGGAACGAGTTTCTGCCCATGATGGGCAGCCGTAAGGCCATCAATGCTCAGGATGAAATTTTTCAGCATCCTGGTCGACGATCGGCAACTGACAACGGACAGCCTTTCAGAACGGAGTGTGCGATGCAAGTAACCTTGAGAATCAAGCGCTTCAATCCCGAAAAGGATAAGGAATCCTGGTGGGGTGAATACAAGATTGATGCCGAACCCACGGACCGTTTGCTCGACGCATTGAACTACGTGAAGTGGTACAGGGACGGCACCCTTACCTATCGCCGCTCGTGCGCCCACGGGGTTTGCGGCTCCGACGCCATGCAAATCAACGGATCAAACAAGCTGGCGTGCAAGGTGCTGCTCAACAGCCTGGGCAAGACGATTACCATTGAGCCGCTGCGTGGCTACCGCGTCATCAAAGACCTGCTCGTGGACATGGACACCTTCCTCGAGAAGTACCGGAGCGTGAAGCCCTACCTCATCACCCAAGGACCCGACCCGGAAAAGGAGCGCTTGCAGTCGCCGGAAGACCGCGAGAAATTCGATGACACGACCAAGTGCATTTTGTGCGGCGCGTGCACGTCGGGTTGCCCCTCATTTTGGGCCGACGGCGAGTACGTCGGACCGGCGGCCATCGTGAATGCCCATCGCTTTCTCTTCGACTCCCGCGACGAGGGGGGCGAGCAGCGCATGGAGATTTTGAATACGCTGGAGGGCGTGTGGCGTTGCCGCACGATCTTCAACTGCGTGGAAGCCTGCCCCCGCGACATCAACGTGACGCGCGCCATTGGCGAGGTAAAGAAAGCGCTGTTGTATCGCCGGGTTTGAAATAAGAATCTTTCTTCCCTCGCCCCCTGGGAGCAGTGAAGCTCTCGAGCAAAGCACAATCGCGAGAAATTCTTCTTCCCTCGCCCCCTTGGGGGAGAGGGGGAACCGCAAGGCGGAGGGGGCCCCACGATTTGCGGGTAGTGGGGGTGAGGGGGTCAGCACTAACATGAATGCACTGGGTCAAGTTTGAATTAGGCGCCACGGTTTTGACCTCCTCACCCGGCCCGCCCCGGCTGGAGAAAGCGCCGGTGGCGGTCCTCTCCCCCAAGGGGGCGAGGGTAGTAAAATCAAATTACTGATAGGACGGCCTGCGAGGAGGCATAGGATGGAACTCGACGGAAAGAACTCACCGCATTTCTCGCGCCGCGAGTGGCTGGCGGCCGCGGGCGGCTCACTCCTCCTCGCCGCATCACCCCTGGGAGCGAAGGCGGCGGCCGCCAAGCCACATCCCATGCCGGCGGAAGCTGATGACCAATCGTTCGATCTCCTCATCAAAGGCGGCAAGGTTATCGACCCTTCTCAGGATCTCGAGGACCTCCGCGATGTGGCCATTCGCGACGGCAAAATCGCGCGCTTGGAACGCGACATTCCCGCCGGGCAGGCGAGCCAAGTGGTCGATGCCTCGGGCAAAATCGTCACGCCCGGCCTCATTGACGTGCACACCCACGTGTTCCCCTACGTTGGACCTTACGGAATTGAGCCGGACCCCTACTGCGTGAGGAGAGGCACCACCACCGCGCTCGACGCGGGGACTTCCGGAGCTTTCACCTTCCCCGCCTTTCGAAAGTTCATCATCCCGCAGGCCGCCACACGGGTTCGGGCCTTGCTCCACATTGTTGGCATCGGCATGGTCACGGGCAGCACCCCCCACATGGGTGAACTGGAAGACCTCCGCTACTGCGATCCCCAACTCGCCGCCCAAGTCGCGGAGGAGAACCGCGACCTCATCGTAGGTTTCAAGATTCGGTTCTCCGAAAACTACACCGGCCCGAACGATCTGGAAGGTCTGAAGCGGGCGCGTGTCGCCGCCGACCAGGCGCGGTTGCCTTTAATGACGCACATCGGAGGTTCATTCACGCCGCTCGCTCCGCTCCTCGCCTTGCTGAAGAAGGGGGATGTGGTAACTCACTCCTTCCATGGCCTGCGGCACGGGATTGTCGATTCGGCGGGCAAGGTCACACCGGAAGTTCACGAAGCCCGCCAGCGCGGCGTGCTCTTTGACGTCGGCCACGGGGCCGGGAGCTTCTCCTTTGAGGTCATGGAAAAGTGCCTGCACCAGGGATTTCTTCCTGACACCGTTTCCAGCGATCTTTACAGCGCCAACGTCCACGGCCCCGTTTACGATTTGACCACCACCCTTTCAAAATTTCTGCTGCTCGGCCTGAGTCTGCGCGAGATCTTCATGCGCTGCACCATCAATGCCGCGCGGACGTTCAACTTCGGCGCGGAAATCGGCACCTTGAAGCCCGGCGCGGAAGGAGACGTGAGCGTGCTCGATCTCGTTGCCGGTGATTTCACGTTTACGGATTCGGATGGCAAGACGCGCCAGGGACGGCAGAAACTGCTGCCCGTTGTAACCGTGCGCGCGGGAAAGCCCTTTTATCCTGAGGCTTGACAGTCTTTCGGCTGCCCATGATGAGCAGAAACTCGTCAGTGTGGTCCGTTTCCTTTTCCTACTTGAGGTGCTGATCCAGAAACGTCACGGTGCGTTGCCACGCGTCCTCGGCGGCGTCTTCGCGATAGCCCAATTTGTTGTCCGAGTTTTCAAAGGCGTGGCTGGCGCCCGGGTAGATCTTGACGTCGATCGATTTGTGGGCGCTATTCATGGCGCTTTCGAAAGCCTCCACGTCGCTCGCCGGAATGCTGCGATCATCCGCGCCGAAAATTCCCAACACGGGCGCGTGAATCTTCTGGATGTCAGCCGGGTCAGTAGGCATCGAGCCATAATTCACGACGCAGGCGGCTAAAAAAGGGTCATTTACGGCAAGCAGCAGTGACCACTTTCCTCCCACCGACCAGCCGATGGAGCCCATCTTCTCCTCGTTAACGTCCGCATGCGCGGCCAGGAAGTGGAGCGCGGCCTCCATGTCGCGCAGGGCGCGGTCCGGCGGCGTGCCGATCATTAACTCATAGGCAAGTGAGGGATCGTAGGCCACCTGGCCGCGGTAGAGATCCACGGCCAAAGCCACGTACCCTTGCCCCGCCAGCTTCCGCGTCTGTTCCTTCACCCAATCCGTCAAACCCCAATCTTCATGAAGCACCACCAGGGCCGGGTGTTTGCCGGGGGATTCCGGCGCTGCCAGATATCCCGCAATCGTCTCGGAGCCGCTCGGAAAGCTAACGTCCTGGGTTTTTACGGGCACCGCGAAAGCGGTAGCGGCGATGGCGAGAAAACTCCAGCCCACCAATACAGCAATACGACGCATTCCCGCTCCTCCGTAAAAGTGTCTTTCATCGGGAAGGGCCCGAGGGCAATATTATACTTGAGCGGGCGCCCCGCTTGCCGCGCTTTCCTTGCCGGCGTAGGCCGGGTAATGCGCCTTGTCGGAACTATCGCATTCTTTGCCACTAAGGGTAAGTCCTGATCAGCGCGGTTACTGGACAAATAAAATTTTGTTGCCTCCCCAACAGTCCCATCACGGGTGGCGCATACGTTGGTTTTGATGTATGTGCCACCCGTGCCGAAAGCCCGCGTAGCGGGCGTCATCGTTTAGCCCATGGCGCCAGCCGTGGGAAAGAACGCGACAGCCAGGAGTTTTAAGCCCCGCAAGGGGCGACATCCGGCTGACGCTCGAACGAGGTCCGCGACGGCACGCACTGACGAGTCCCCGGATGTCGCCCCTTCCGGCTGACAACCTTCTCATGCCATCCGTATCCCACGGCTGTTCGCCGCGGGCCACAGGATGTCGCCACTGACGCGGCTTCGGATGAGGCCGATCCCCTGAGCGGCTCGTCTCTCATTGAAAAGGACGAGCCGCGGACCTACAGAACAGGTCCGCGCTACCCTTGCTTCCCAAACCCGTGCTGCGCAATTCCGCCTAATCCCTTTAGCGACCGAGATTTTTCTTGACAGGGCAAGGCCCCATCCGTTATAAAAAGGTATATTTATACAGTCTCTGTATAAATATTCTTTAAGGAGAGGTGGGATAGACGGAAGCATTGAGTACAGCGATCGAGGTAAAAGCTTCGCAGGGGGCCGGGGCTGAATTGCCCACGCATGCCGTGATTCGCGCCGCGGTGATCGGCGCCACCGGTTATGCGGGGTGCGAACTCTTGAGCATCCTTGCCCGCCATCCCGCCGTTTCCGTAACCTGCCTGATGTGGTCCGGGGGGAACGGCAAGAAGGCGTTGGCAGTTGAGGACGTCCACCCCAAGCTGCGCGGACGTTTCTCCGTCCTTTGCGAACCCCTGGATGTCGAGCAGGTCTTGCGTTCCGGGTCGGACGTGGTTTTTCTTGCCACTCCGCACGAGGCCTCACACCAAATCGTGCCGCGTCTCCTCGAAAACGGCTTGCGTGTGGTTGACCTCAGCGGGGCCTTCCGGCTAAAAGACCCAGCCGCCTATGCGCATTGGTACGGTTTTGATCACCACGCCACGGAGGAATTGGCCGAGGCGGTTTACGGCATTCCGGAATTTGACGCGCGCGCCATTGCCAAGGCGCGGCTGGTGGCGAATCCCGGTTGCTACCCGACCTCGGTGATTCTGGCGCTCGCTCCGCTCATCCAAGCGGGATGGGTGAACGTGGCCGCGGGCATCATTGCCGATTCGAAATCCGGCGTCACCGGAGCCGGCCGCACGCCCAGCGAGAAGTTGCATTTTCCCGAAGTCAACGAAAACCTGCGCGCCTACGGCCTTTTCCGTCACCGCCACCTGCCGGAGATGCTCCAGGAGCTTGCGCTCTCGCCCAAGGATTTCATTTTTACCCCCCATCTCCTGCCTGTCACGCGGGGCATCCTGACGACGATTTATTTGCGTCTCGCCCCTCAGCGCAACTTGAACGAGGTCGCAACGCTCTTCCAGAATTTCTACGCGGCGGCGCCCATGGTGCGCATCTATCCGGCGGGAACGTTGCCGGAGATTCTGGGCGTGGCGAATACGCAATTTGCCGACATCGGCTTTGCGCTCGATGAACCCACCGGGCGGCTCATCCTGGTTTCCACTATCGACAACCTGGGAAAGGGTGCGGCGGGGCAAGCGGTTCAGAACATGAACGTGATGTTTGGCTTTCCGCAAGAAACAGGCTTGTTATGAAGTTGGTCATTAAAATCGGCGGGCACGGTGCGGAAGACCCGAAAGGCCGCAAGGACTTGGCAAGGCAAATCGCGGCGATTCACCGGGCCGGCCATTCCGTCGTAGTGGTGCACGGCGGGGGCAAGGTGCTGACGCGCACCCTCGAGCGCCTGGGCATGGCGACGGAGTTTCATCAGGGTTTGCGTGTAACCGATGCCGCCACCCGCGACGTGGCCGTGATGGTGCTGGCCGGCCTGGTCAACAAGCAGTGGGTTGCGGAACTTGAAAACCTAAGGCAGCCCGCGCTGGGACTTTGCGGCGGTGACGGCAGCCTGGTGCGCGCGCGCAAACTGACCGTGGGCACGAATGGCAGCAAGCGGGACTTGGGCTTCGTCGGCCGGCCGCACAAGGTCAAGACCACGGTGCTGGATCTCGCCCTGCGCGGCGGCCTGATCCCCGTGG
>Ga0315282_10016221_pt1 | contig 10902 bp, 11 predicted proteins | sample YL17G07_20_MG_FD_203693 | JGI IMG/M metagenome (GOLD analysis project Ga0315282, IMG submission 203693) | Sediment microbial communities from Yellowstone Lake, YNP, Wyoming, USA - YL17G07_20 | ecosystem: Environmental > Aquatic > Freshwater > Lake > Sediment | place: USA: Wyoming | collected...
ACAGTCAACGGCGGACCGGCGTTCCATTCCAGGAGATCGGTTTCCCGCGCCTGGGCAACCGGCTCATCGAACGTGATCATCGCGTCCGTCGGCATGCCGGTCGCTTCGTAGAGGTGTAGGACCCAGTCCTCGTCGTCCTCCGCCTTCTTGAGGGCGGCCAGGACGATGTTCGACGGTTCGATGCGAAGCGCCGATGCGGTATGCGGTTTCATCCCGTCGTGGGGGATGTCCCGGCAGGTGACGATGGGTGAGTTGAGCGCGTGGGCCTGGCGAATCGTCTCCGCCGTGCGCCACGAACCGGTGTGCGGCAGGATCGCGTAGATGAACTCGTGCCGTCCTGCGTCGGTCTGATCCTAAGACTTGTGCGCCCGGACGGTGCGCAGAAGCGTGAGAGTGAGGGTTCCGTCCGGGCGGCGGGAGTGGCCGTACCGACCATCGTTCAGGATCGAGACGCCCCACGTCTCTCCCGACACATCGACCCACGTGTGCGCCGCTCGGTCGTTGTCCGGAATCGGTCGTTCCACCGCGCCGAACGGCACCTCACAGGTCCAGGCCGCCTCGACGGGCAGGGCGACCGGGATGAGCGATCTGACGACGAAATTGTGGTCGCGGCAGTCGATGATCGTCCGGACCTCGAGGTGGGGGCTGTTCCGCGCCATGCGGAATTCCTGTACGAACGTCGAATGGTGCCACGTCGTCGTCACCCGGACCGCCGCCCGGACATCGCCGTCCTCCACCACCTCTACGCGCACCGTCTCGTTCAGCGTCCACGGGCGGCCCTCCGGGCAGAGATGCCACGGATTGCCCACGTTGCCCTGTCCTTCGAGAAGGCACGCCTCGCAGCCGTCCGGGATGATGTTCCGTCCGAGCCGCTTGTCGAAGATCTCCGAGAGAGCGCCGGTGCGCGGGTTAATCTGCACGCGGAGGTGGTCATTATCGAGGCTGAGGCCAGCCGGACCGACCATCGAAGCGAAGACCTTCCCCTCGGTGGCAACCGGCCTCATCCAGACGACGCGATGCCTCATCGCCGGGACCGAATCCGGCATGACGAGCACGCGGTAGTTCTTGTTCGTCTTGTCGAACGTGCCGACGCCGCTCTCGAGTACCTGACACGGCACGTCGCGCCCGTCGCCGTCAACGACCTCGAAGCTCGCGTCGTAGCTCTGGGGCCGGGTGAGGAAGACCTCGGCGGCGTCGGTCCGCTCCCAGGAGAGCACGTTGAACAGGACAACCGGGATGCCTTCCCCCCGCGTGTCAACGTTCGAGGCAAGCACGTTCACCACGGCGTTCGTGCCGATGGAAGAGATGCTTTCGACTTCGTCGTACCGCTTGAACGCCTCGTCGTACGCCGCGAAGATCGCCGTACCGGGGAAGATGTCGTGCATCTGGTTGAAGAGCGTGAGACGCCACGCACGGTTGATGTGCTTCCGGGCGTAGACGGCCCCTTTGCGCAGGGCGAGCGTCGAGAGCGCCTCAAGGGTGCGCAGCGCCCACTCGGACGAGCGGTTGCGCCGCTTCACCTCGGCGAACGTGGTGTACGAGCCGACGTTGTTGTGCCGTGAACCGGTAGTGCTGACGAACTCGCCCTTCACGACGCGCAGGTTCATCCGCTCGGGCTTCAGGTCCGCGAAGAACCGATGCGGGGTGCTGAACTCGACCTTCGGGAACGCTGCAAGCGCGCGAAGCTTCTCCAGCCCTTCGGGGCTTCCCGGCCACGGCGGCGTCAGGTCGTCCCCGTCGAGGAGGAGGTACTTCGTGATCGAGGTGGCGCGCATGTGGTCGCATACGTTCCTAATCACCTTGTCCTGCTCGACCATCTGCGCGGAATCGTAGTGGCCCGTCATGTAGTGGGCGAAGATGCGCGATCCGTCGAGCCCCTCCCACCAGAACTGTCCCCCGTGATCCGCCTGATACCAGTTGCCGAACGCGAACACCCTGATCCCACACAGCTTCCAGATCTGCGGGAGGGTGTTGGCGTGGCCGGAGAAGTTGTCCGGTGCCCAGTGGATGGTGATTTCCTTGCCGTAGCGTTCCTTGAAGTAGCGCTTTGAGTACAGCAGGTGGCGCACCCACGACTCGCCGCCGGGCATGAAGCTTTCCGGTTCGCTGAACGTGGAGCCGGGAATGTCCCAACGTCCCTCCTCGACCCGTTTCCGGATGGCGCTCTCCATCGCCGAGCCTTCGAGATGGACGTACATCGGCGGCTGGTCTTGAGAGAAGGTGTACTCCGGGTGCTCCTCCATGATGTGCAGCGCCTCGCTGAAGAGCGAACGGGCGATGCGCTTGGTCTCGGCGAAGTCCCACCTCCACGCCAGATCGACGTGGGAGTGCGGTGCGACGTGGATGGTATATCGTTTCGCGAGTGGGTCGAGTTCCCTGAGGATCTCGTTTGCCGCGATCACGTCTTCGAGGTAGCGCTCCGGGTCGGACTGGTAGGTCTCCGGAGCCGCCCTCTTGAGGTAGCGCTCCAGCACGGCGTTGATCGCTTCGGCGTGCTGCGGCTGCGCCTGACTCCATCGGAGGACGAAGTCGAGGCTGCGGCGCAACGTCTTGATCCGGCGTATCCGCTCAGAGCGAAACAGGACGAGCTTGAGCATCTCCGGCGCGATCTCGCCCTGCCTGCTCTCCACGGCGATGGTCAGTTCCTTCGTTCGGAGGATATCGGCAGGCAGACGGAAGCTCGGCTGGAACCCTTCGGCGACCGCTTCGCCGTCGATCCATACCGTGAGGTAGCCGCCGATGACGAGGCTGCCGACGATTTCACCCGCCGCAAGGGGCGAGGGCAGGAGGTCCCCGCGCAGCCAGGCGACGTCCCATCGCTTTCCCTGAAGGCAGTCCCACTTCTCGGCCCAGCGGCTGTCGTCGTACCGAGGGAGCTCTGCGCCCCTGGCGCAGCCGAGGACGGATTTCCATGTGATCGGCAGTTCGTTGGCGCGCAGGTTCGTGAGATGTGCTTCGAGGCGCTCACGCATGGACGGGCTCCGGGCGAAGACGGTGAGGAGGGATACCGCACATCTCGGGTCAGTGAGAGAACCTACGGGTGAACCGAGGGGAAACCAACCGTGAGCGCAAGCAAGCGCTTAGCCCAACGGGCAGGCATGCTGACTCAAGGCATCTACGTTCCCCTATCTCGCCCCGCGTGCACCTTCGACGACCGCCGCGAGCCTCGCGCCCCGTTCCACGTTCACGAACCCAAGGACCGTGACTCCGACGATGAAGAAGGCGATCAGGACGAGCACGCCAATCCTCATGCTGCCGGTGATGTCCCGCGCAAGGCCGAACGCGAGTGGACCGAGGAACGAGGAGAAGCGGCTGCTCATGGCGAAGAACCCGTAGAACTCCGCCGTGCGCGCCGCCGGGATCATCGCGCCGTAGAGCGAGCGGCTGATCGCCTGACTGCCGCCGAGGACCAACCCGACGAGAAAACCGAGCACCCAGAACTCGGCGGCGCTCGTCATGCGCCACGCGTAGATGACCACGCCCGACCAGATGGCGAGCGTCACCATCTGCGCACGCTTTGCACCCCATCGTTCGGCGATCTTCCCCCACAGAAGCGACCCCGGCACACCGATGGCCTGAATGAGCACCAGAACGCCCATGAGGGTTCCGGTCTCGATGCCGAGGGTTTCCTTGCCGTACGGGATCGCGATGACGATCACCGTCTGGATGCCGTCGTTGAAGATGAGGTAGGCCACGAGGAAGATAAACAGGTCGCGGTACCCGACGATGTTGTGCAACGTCTGCCACGTGCGCCGGAGGCTCAGGGAGAGGTAACTGCCCGGCGGTCGCTCGCCGCTGAACGGCCGCTCACGGACCCACAGCATCGTCGGAAGGGCGAAGACCGCCCACCAGACGCCGACCGTGACGAAGCTGATCCGCGCCGCCCACTCTATCGACGGGATGCCGAACCATCCGGGTCTTGCAAGCATGACGAGGTTCGCAACGAGGAGCGCACCGCCGCCGACGTAGCCGTACGCAAAGCCCTTGCCCGACACCCAGTCCATCTTGCCGGGAGGTGCGACGTCGATGAGGAGCGAGTTGTAGAAGATGTTCCCGCCGACCGAGCCGATGTTGGCGACGGCGAAGAGGGCGGAAGCGAGGAGGTAGTCTCCCTGTCCGACGAGGATGAGCAGGCCGCTGAAGAGCGCGCCGACGTAGCTGAAGAGACCGAGGGATGCCTTCCGCGCCCCGCTGAAGTCGGCAATGGCGCCGAGCACCGGCGAGGGAAGCGCCACGAGAAGCGTCGAGAAGCTCACCGTGTACGCCCAGAGGCTCGTCGCGGCGGTGGTGATTCGCCACGACCCCATGGTCAGGACGATGTCGCCCTTCGGCGCGACGGAGAGATAGTAGATCGGCAGGACCGCTACGAGGACGGACGTGGCGAATGCCGATTCGGCGAAGTCGTAGAAGACCCAGCCGAGAATGGAGCGGCGAGCACTGAGGGCCAACTGCTCCGGCGGCTCGCCGGTCCGGAGGTCTGTCGCGGACGCTTTTCGTGCCACTGGGTCGTACCTTCCGTGCGCCGAACGTGCTGCGGAACGCTGAAAGCTACGAGCGATGCCGCGTCCGGCTCAAGAGTCTCCTCGCGACGGAAGATGTCGTACCTGCCGTCACCTGCACGCCGCATCTCCCCCGGTGGTACGACCACCCCCTCGCGCGCTCCATCGCGCCTACTGGGCTTTCAACATCTATGTTGTGGGTTCTCCCATGGTAGGCGGGAAGCCCTCTTGTCCCACACCGTTGCCCGACAGGAGTGTCGGACCTACCTGTCGTCATAGGTAGCAGGCCAGTTGTTAACGGTGTGCGGCCCATTCGTTATCGCGCTCTTCTACGCAAGGAAGCACTAGCGATTTCTTTCCTGCCGCACCTATACTAGAGATAGCTATTTCCGGGAAAGGTTCACGACGTGATCGCAACGCCTCAGAACCGCGCGTCATCGGCGATTCAGGAAGACTGGGAGCACACCATGAAACGCACCGTCGCCATTCAGGTTGGCGCGATCTCGTTCATTGACGAGGAAATCGAGCCGGTCCTCGACCTGTTCCAGCAGAAGGCGGGGATCAACACTCTGTTCCTCGCAACGCACACGTTCGACCGGGGAACCGGCGGACGGCAGATGGAGGGATATCCGCTCCCTGACCACGGGGTGCAGGAGTATGATCGCGGCTTCCGCGGGGGGAACTTCGCCCGGACACACCGAGAGTTCTACCAGAACACGTTCATCCGGGACTTCGAAGCTCCGAACGAAGACACGAGCGGGTGGGATATCCTTGAAAAGGTGCTCCCGGAGACCAAGAAGCGGGAGATGGACGTGTACTGCTGGATCAACGAGAACCCGTACGCGCCCATATCGCGCTACATCCCGAACTTCGCGCAGGTGTCGGAGATCGACCCGTGGGGCAGAAGGACCGGCACGCCCTGTTTCAACCACCCGGATTACCGCAACTGGCATCTCTCGCTCATCGAGGACTATGTCAAATCATACGACATCGCAGGCATTGCCTGGGCGTCGGAGCGGCAGGGGCCGCTCGGCAACCTCGTCGGGGGCGGGTGGAACACGCGGGGGATCGGCTGCTTCTGCGAGCATTGCCGCAGGCTCGCTATCGAGCGCGGAATCAACGTCGAACGGGCAAAGGAAGCGTACCGGGTGCTCATGGACTACTTCGCTTCCGCGAGAAGAGGAGAACGCCCGAGCGACGGGTATTTCGTGACGTTCTGGCGGCTTCTTCTCGAATACCCGGAAATCCTCGCGTGGGAGAAGCTCTGGACGGACGGCCTCTACGCCATGTACGGCGAGATCTACGGCGTGGCGAAGGCGATCAACCCGAAGGTGCTCGTCGGCTGGCACATCATGCACCTCAACTCGTTCAGCCCGTTCTACCGCGCGGAACAGGACTACCGCCGTCTTGCCGAGGTGAGCGACTTCATCAAGGTCGTCATGTACCACAACTGTGCGGGCGAACGGTATCAGCGGTTCGTTAAGAGCTTGCACGAGTCCATCTTCCGCGACGCGGCACCGAGACAGACGTATCGCTTTCTCTACCGCATCCTCGGCATTCGAGAGGCGGCGTGGGATGACCTCCCGAAGGCGGGGTTTTCGGCAGAGTACGTTTCCCGCGAGACGCAACGCGCCCTTGCCGGAGTGGAGGGCAAGTGCCAAATATGGCCGGGGATCGACGTTGACATCCCGGTCGCCGAGGGCAGCCGCGATGAAGGGCCGGAGGACGTGGCCGGGGCCGTCTACGCCGCGTTCAAAGCGGGCGCTCAGGGAGTGGTGCTCTCACGGAAGTATTCGGAGATGCGGCTGAAGAACCTGTCTGCCGTGAAGGATGCATTGCAGAGGCTGGGGACATAGATGCGGGACAACCCGCCGGGTCGCTCCCTGCTCACGTATGTACGGCCCCTCTTTCACCACCACTGTTGTACTGAGGGGCCGGGCGGGCAGCTTCCGCTGATCTTCGTTGGCGCGAGGCGACGACGTGTGCGGTTGGTGCCGAAGCGACACCCCCTTCGGATTGGGGCGCCCGGAGAGCGATTGGCAGGGGTGGGCGCCGGAACCCACCCCTCTGGGGTATCATGTTAGGCCGTGGTGTCCTTGTCAACTTCGAGCTTCGCCAGCCGCTCGTTGACCTCGTCGAGCGACTGCTTGAGGTACTCCGCCTGCTGACGCAGGAGTTCGACCTCGGACGCGGCGCTGGCTACGAGGCCAGGCTGAACGGCTGGAAACCCAGTTTGCGCCGGCCACGACCACGCCCAACCGGGGATGCCGGTCGCCCAGTAGCGGTGGCGCCAGCCACGACCACGACCACTTCCACCTCCCCAGCCCCATGCTTGGCTGGGGTTCATGAAGCCCGGCGCGGAATACCCCGCGCAGAAGCCGAGTCCACGTCCTGTCATCGGGCCAAAGCCCATCGGCCCGGTTCTGTTACCTCCTGGCATGGTTCGCCTCCTTTCACTGGCCATCATGCCCTTCTGTGTGCCCGCACGATTGGGGCGCGTGTTGCCGCTGTTCGGCGGCATCGTCAGGTCGTGTTCTTCGGCCACCACATGCGGATGACGACGAGCGCAAGCACCGCCGCCGCGCCGATGATGGCCGCGAGCAACGAAGACGACGAGTTGCCCGATTTCCTCACACCGGGACACACGCTCGCGAGGCGCTTTCGTCCCGTCATCGGCCCGGTGCCATCCGGCGGGCCGGTACCATCGCCAAGCGGCATCGTGCTCACCTCGCTTTCTTGTTCAGATGATTGGTCACGCTCCGAGATGATCCATCACCGTGTCCCATAGCGATTCGATCACCGGCAGCAGAGCCGGCGGCGGCGAACTCAGGAGCGTTCCCATTGCCAGAACTCTCGGCAACTCCGGGACGAACGGTACGGTGCCGATGAAGTCGGCTCCGTGCCGGGCCGCAGCCCTTCGGAGCGGGTCTTCCTGATCGGGCGCAAGGTCCGCCTTGTTGAGCACAACGAGTGCCGGAACGTCGAATCTGGCTATCACCTGCAGCAGGCGTGCCATGTCGTGTCGTCCCGAGGCCGAGGGTTCCGTTACAACGACGGCGAGATCGGCCCCGGTGAGGGCAGCCGTCGTCTGGCAGCCGATTCCGGGCGGGCCGTCAATAAGGATGAGGTCCCGTCCCTCCGCCTCCGCGACCTCTTCGGCGGCCCGACGTACCTGTGTGACGAGCTTGCCCGAATTGCCCTCCGCTACGCCGAGCTGTGCGTGGACGAGCGGCCCATACGGCGTGTCGCTCACGAACCATTCACCCGATTCGTGGGGATGCATGGTGATGGCCCCCGGCGGACAGGCCAAAGAGCAGAGCGTGCAGCCCTCGCAGGCAAGCGGGTCCACTTCGTACCCAGTGCCCCCATCCCGTTGCACCGTCCGGAACGCTTCGAAGCGGCACATGTCCGCACACAACCCGCACGCGGTGCAGAGCGTCTCGTTCACGACCGCCACGTCTCGCCCGACGAACCGGTGCCGTTGGCGTTCCCTATGGGAAAAGGCAAGCGGGAGGTTTGAGGCATCCACGTCCGCGTCCACAAGCACCACCGCCTCCGCACGCCTCGCCCAGAGCGCGGTGAGCGAGGTCTTCCCCGTGCCGCCCTTGCCGCTCACGACGGAAATCTGTCTCAGCATCGTTCGGTCCCCTTCGCGGCAAGGCGAAGCAGGTTCGCAAGCACGCTCTCGACGCCTTCCCGTAGATCCGATCGCACGCTCAGGAGGGCTCGGCCGTCGGCGTACCCGGCGGCGATCCTGCGGTCAAACGGGATCTCCATGAGCACGGGTATGGCCTCCGCGCGACAGAACTTCCTCACCGACTCGTCGCCGATATCGCACCGGTTGATCAGGACACCGATCGGGACCTTGAGATGGCGTGTCATGGCGACCGCAGCCTCGAGATCATGTCGTCCGAATGGGGTTGGCTCGGTGACGAGCAGGCAGACGTTGCTCCTGCGTACGGTTTCCACGACGCGCCCGGTCACCCCCGGCTCGGCGTCGAGGATGACGACGGTACGTTCTGGCAAGGCCGCGAGCGTCGCTTTGAGCGTCGGCTTGGCGTGAGGGGCTTCCACGTCCATCCGGCCTTCACGCGTGGCGATGCCGTCGCTTGTCCCGTCGGTGACCTGCCCGGCGACGAGGTCTACCTCGCGGATAGCGTCCTCCGGGCACACGAGGCCGCACACGCCGCATCCGGTGCACAGCTCGTCGAATACAAGCGTCCGCTTCGTCGCGTGCGCGATGACGATGGCGTGGTAGACGCACGCATCCATGCACTTGCCACACCACGTGCACCGTGCTTCGTCAACGGACGCGACGGTGCGGTACGCGGTGGTCCGCCGGTTGACGCTGGGCCGGAGGAAGATGTGGCCGTTCGGCGCTTCGACATCGCAGTCCACGTACGCGGCGTCACGCGCCACCTGCGCCAGGCTTACGGCTAGAGTCGTCTTGCCTGTACCGCCCTTGCCGCTCGCCACCGAGATGATCATCCCCTGCGTCCACCTCTGCCTTGGCCACGACCACCGGCAGCACCGCCGCGCATGCCCGTCCCGCCGCCGCCTTGACCACGGCCCATGCCCATTCCGGCACGCGCGGCCATAGTTGCGCCGGTCAACTCCGGACAGGCTCCGGAGACGAACTGATCAACGGCGTCCTTCACTGTTCCACCAGGCGCCTGATAGACCTTCACTCCGAGTTGCTGGAGCGCCCGGATGGCGTTCGGGCCGACATTGCCGGTCAGCACCGCCTCGGCCCCAGCCTTCGCGATGGCCGTTGCCGCCCCGATCCCCGCGCCGCTGCCTGCCTCCGCCGCAGTGTTCGGGATGTCCGTGTGCTCACCAGTTTCCGTGTCAACGACCACGAAATAGGGACACCGCCCGAACCGCATGTCCACGAACGACTCCATCCCGGGTCCTGCGCTACTCACTGCCACCTTCATGGTTCAGTCCTTCCTACAACGAGGGTGACGACCAGCGTCACCTGTCCCGGCGTCCAAACGTTCGTGGTGCGTGCACCCGTCTTCCAGCGTTGCGCACGGGAGCCGCCCCGCCTTGAATGCCGCGAGGAACTCCCGCACAGTGGCTTCCTGGCCCACGTAGACGGCGATGCCGCACCCCTCGCAGAGCTGGATCGCCCGTGCCCCGAGACCACCACAGAGCAGGACCTGTACCCCATGTTCTGCGAGCCACTGGGGTGGGAGCAGCGTGCCGCCGTTGTGCGAGCTCCCGTTTGGCATGACTGCGCAGGTCTCGCCCTCAGGGTCAACCATTGCGTAGTACGGGGTACGCCCGAAGTGCCCGGCAATCGGGCTGTCCAGGCCCCTATCCTCATCAACTGGTGCCGCGATGAGCATCTCTGTCTCCTTTCTCCTTCACCGATCACCAGGAGCGGCGCGCACCTTGGCCGCGCCCGCCCCGTGCACCTCCGCCGCGGCGACGATGACCTCGGCGGCCGCACCCGCCACCGCCCGCCGAGGGACCAATGACACGCCCGGTGCCAAGCAGGCTGCCGAGAAGCGGCGGCCCGGTTTCCGCAATCTCCTTTGCCCTATCGACTGCCGGTGGCGGCGTTGGCCCTCGTGTCGCCGCGGTCTCTTTCTGCGGCTCGAACCGCACGTTCATCAATTCCACGGGCCGCTCGACCGCCATGATCGCGCCCTGGGAGCAGGCTTCCGCGCACGCGCCGCACTCCTGGCACACCGCGACGTTAATGATCGGCCTCCCCCGACGAACGATGAGCGCTCCGGGCGTCGTGCAGGCCTCAGCGCATACAAGACATCCCGTACACAACTCGTGATTGATCCAGTACATCCGTCACTCCTTCCCCAGTGGAAGTCATTGATGAGATCCCCGGCCTCGTCTTCCCCAGCGCCAGGGTGGACCGTCGGGTTGGGTCACCCTGTGGAACGCATCGCCCTGACATCTGGGACACGCGTCGGGCCGACCGGTCCCGAACGGTGCACCCCATCGGTGGCCGCAGCGACCGCACGCAAAGAGCCGCTCCGCAAGCTCGAACGTGCCGCCCTCGATTCTCAGGGCCTTCCCGTTCACGAGGGCGTCGGCAACTTTGGCGCGCGCCGCGGCAATGATCCGGGAGAACGTCGGGCGCGAAACCTGCATCTGCTGCGCCGCCTCGCTCTGTTCCATGCCCTCGAGGTCCGCCAGCCGTAGCGCCTCCAGCTCTTCGACGGCGAGCGTCACCTCGGCAAGCTGCCGGAGCGGGATGCCGCGCGGCTTGAAGTAATCGGTTTGCGGGAGGGCGTGTACCTGGCGCGGGTTCCTCGGTCGTGCCATGTCGCTCAGGCCCTCATTATGAACATACGTTCAAAATGAACCTACGAAAAGCCCTGACTTCTGTCAAGACGTGACGACGGGATAACTCTACGGTCGGCGGGTCAACCCTCGA
>Ga0315282_10016222_pt1 | contig 10902 bp, 9 predicted proteins | sample YL17G07_20_MG_FD_203693 | JGI IMG/M metagenome (GOLD analysis project Ga0315282, IMG submission 203693) | Sediment microbial communities from Yellowstone Lake, YNP, Wyoming, USA - YL17G07_20 | ecosystem: Environmental > Aquatic > Freshwater > Lake > Sediment | place: USA: Wyoming | collected...
CAACGACTAGTAGCAGAATGCCTCTGAATGCTGAGTCGAGGACTGGAGAGATATTCAGGAAAATAACTGTCATGTAAAGAAGAGCGAAGAACATTGTACCTAGGGTGGCATCTAGAATATTGCCTCTGCCACCGTACAGTGACAAGCCACCTATTACAGATGCAGATATTGAGTCAAGCATATAGAGAAAACCTCCAGCTCTGGGGGCTCCTGAGGCAGTGTAACAGAGATAAATCAATCCTCCGAGCCAAGCGAGAACTGCGGAGATCATGTAAGCCATCATCTTGATTCTACGGGTGTTAACACCGCACACGAATGAAGTTCTCTCGGACCCACCAACAGCGTAAAGATGTCTTCCGAAAACACTCTTCGATAGAACAACGTAGAATGATATCACTATACCTACCCAGATCATACTATACACTGGCACTCCTCCGATGTTTGCCACTCCGAACCATGATAGGGTATCGTTGTTCAGAGCTAAGGGTGCACCCCCTGTCACAGTCAAAGTTAGACCCTCAGCAACGCTCATGGACACCAGAGTTGCAATGAGTGGAGGAAAACCTGCTCTGGTGATGAGTAGACCACTAAATGTGCCAAGAGATAAGCAAACAAGAAACGTAACGACAAGAATAACAGAGATCCCCTGGCTGAGTGCTATCCACGCACCCAAGATCGATGCAAGCCCAATGATGGATCCGTTAGAAAGATCAATTCCTCCAATGATTAGAACAATCGATTGGCCTATGACTAGAAATCCTAGAATCGTACACATGTGAAAGAACGACAGCAATATTCCCTTAGAAAACAAGAACTCCGGAAAAAGAATCATCATCAAAGAAACTAGAATGGCTAACGCTATTATGATGTTGTGTTTCAGAAGGAAATCTTTCGCCTGCGAGATCCCTTTCGCTTTCAAGATCATCATCAAAAAAAGGAAAGGGTTGATGCGGGGTTTTGACTAGATGTGGCTACTTTACCAGGTTTGAGCTTGGAACAGCGTCGCCGTAGTTCCACCAGTCCGGTTTTCCTTCTGGGACGTCAACCACGAGTTCAGGATACTTATCCATCTCTGTATTTGGATAGTCGAGTCCTTGTGTCTTGCATGCTGCAATGTGTTCGTCAAGTATCGCTTTCTGTGCCGGTATCCATCGGGTGTAGCATCGTTGCGGAATGAGCTTCTTAGTGGGAAGAGTCTCACCATTTAGATACTGTATCACGGATTCAAACGCAGCATAGCCAAAGTATGGTGGACACTCGACTGAAAAGGCTCCTTCTCCGCTTGAAACTTTCTCCAACCATGGCACATAGCAGTCTTGTCCCGTGATGTACCCAAGCAGTTCGTCTCTGCCCATTCTCTTGGCTGTCTCGACAGCCGGAAGCGACATTATGTCACCGTGGCTGAAGATCGCATCAAGTTCGCCTTTCGGAAATCTCGTTAAGAAATCTTCGATTATGGGTTGTGCCTTGGCTCCATCCCAGTCTCCCGGACGGGAGTCGAGAATCTTGACGTCCTTGAAATTGTTCATTCGAGCTAGGTAGTCTTCTATCCCAACGCTGTACTCTACGCAGGGTGACGAGCCCAGTGTACCATCAATTTCAACGACGTTTCCTTTTGGTTCACCATTCTTCTCTGTCAGCAAGTCAACCAAGAGCTTTGCTCTAGCTCTACCGGAGTAGAACCAGTCCATGATTATCGCTTGAATATACATGCCCGTACCCGCTTTCCTGCTGATCTCACGGTCAATGCAGAACAGTGGAACATTTGCCTCGTTACACTTGTCAAGGACTGGGTCAAGAGGTGCTGACTCGTACGGACTTAGTATCAATGCATCCGGCATCATTGCGAGCAAGGTTTCGCAATCAGCAAGTTGCTTCGCAGAGTCTGAGAGTGCGTTGGTCCATATGAAATCAATACCTGCACCTATCTCTCGATATTTCTTTGACCAGTTCTCCATGTCTTGCACGAAAACGTATCGCCATGGATCAGCCATCTCACCGTTAGAGAAAACGATTTTGTATCTTCTATTCGGCGCTGTCATGGGTAATCCGGTGGTTGCTTCAGTTGTGGCGGTGGTCTCGGTCGCCGTAGGTCCAGTTGGACCCATGCGACCTGCATAATAGCCGACGCCAGCAACAGCGACTGCGGCTATACCCGCACCAGCGTATTTCAGATAACCTCTCCTAGAGACTTCTTTTTCTGACATATGTCATCAACCTGTTTACAGGCAAAAGTCTAGTCACTGTTCTCAAGATATTTAAGACTTCAGAAAAACCTTATGTTCCTAGGAAGATGCAGAGGCTAGTCAAGCGACATAGATCGAGTCTTACGGAGCTGTGGACGAATGACAACTGCTGTCAAAATGGAAGAGATATCGAAAAGCTTTGGAGCCGTTAAGGCGGTTCAAGATGTTACAGCAGAATTCGCCTATGGAGAAGTCACAGGCCTTCTAGGTGACAATGCCGCAGGCAAATCAACGCTTATGAAGGTTCTAAGTGGCGTCTACGTTCCTGACAAAGGAAATATCTACATTGACGGAAAGAAGGTGAACATAAGAACGCCACTGGACGCGAGGAAACTGGGTGTCGAAATGATCTACCAGGACTTGGCGCTGGTCCCTTATTTGGACGTTCCGAGCAACATATTCCTTGGAAGAGAGATCGCGTCGAAATATGGGACCTTGAATCAAAAAGAGATGAAGAAGGAATCCTGGGATATTCTCAATCGCCTGGGATATGAATTCGACGAGAATTCAATCAAGAGAGAAGCATCATACTTCTCCGGCGGCCAGCAACAGGCAATCGCAATCGCCAGAAGCTTTCTCTTCAAACCGAAGATTCTGATTCTCGATGAACCGACGGCCAGTCTTGGCGTCAAGGGAAGAGACATACTTCACAGATTCATGACCGAGTTCAAGAAAGAAGACAGTTGCATGATCTACATAACCCACAGACTGCCAGATGTCTTCGCTATTGCAGACAAGATAATGACGATGAGAAGAGGAAAAATCGTGGATGTCAAGAGAACCGCTGAAACAAGTATGGAGAGAACCATACGAATAATGATAGGGGTAGAAGAAACGGACTAACGTGTTTTCAGGGCAGGTTCATCTCTCCATCTATCACGATAACGGCTTGGCTGATCAATTGAGCCTGTAGTTTTCCATCCTCTTTCCGAGTCACTCTCACAGTCATTCTTCCAGGTCTTCCTATGATGTCGCCTTGCTCTGCTCGTATCTCAACCTTACCCTGCTCCAACTTCACTAGACCATTGAACACCAGATACGCTCCCAGGGGCCCATGAGATGAACCAGTTGTTGGGTCTTCCTTTACTCCATAGTATGGCGAGAAGAATCGAGAATGGACATTCGAATTCTTCTCAAAAGTCTCTGTTGTCAGAAGAGTGAATCCCTTTATTCCATGCTTTTCTCCAAATTTCTCCAACCGATTGTAATCATAATTCAGGTTTCTCAATGTTGCCAGTCTCTTGAATGGAATGTACAGGTAGTCTACAGTCCTATCCCTCATAACGGGCCAACGATTCTCAATGTCTGCTTCCTCTGTCCCCAACGCTTGCGTAAGCTCGTTGTTCTTGAATTTCTCTGGAACTAATTCAATCGGAGGAGATTGTAGAACCACGTTGGTTGATGGCCCCTCCTTCATCACATCCACGTTGAGAATTCCGACCATAGATTCAATCCTGTAATTGAAGATGCCATCTTTGTCCATGCCGAATTTTCCTTCCTGAGCCAGAACATGGAGGCTTGCAACGGTCGCATGTCCACAGAATAGAACCTCCTTCTTTGGAGTGAACCAGCGTATTCTGAAATCCGCCTTGTCGCTTGGAAGAACAAACGCTGTCTCTGACAGATTCATTTCCTTCGCGATGGATTGCATCTCTTCGTCGGTCAAACCCTGGGCCGACGAAACAACACCAGCAGGATTTCCACCAAATATCTTATCAGTGAAAGCGTCAACCTGTCTTATCCTGATTCTTTTCATGGTCAACGCTGAGTTTTTCATCTCATATATAAGTGAAATGACGCAGATGATCGACGAAAATTCCGGAAAGCACGGAGAAGGGGGGACGTAACCAGGAACTTGCTGTATCAGCCGCTTTTGGGATAGGTGGCTGCAAGACCATAGTGGCATCAATAGAAACATATGGAGCTGATGGTCCAACAGACATAGCTGTGGAATTGTTGACGGCTTCACAGCGGAAAGAGGAAAGAGCTCCGCACAGATCTCTCCGAATGTATACATACATTCATCTTGTCCGTTTAGGAAGCCAAAGGATGCCATGTTCACTAATGATACGGGCAGAAAATGGACCTAACAATTGTATGCATCGGCCACAAAATGTAGTTTCTTCAAGGTGAACGTATGAAATCTATTGGATTGGGCTTCGTTGGAGACTACCAGTATAGGGACATTCTGTCTCACAGTAGACTTGCAGAGCGCAATGGATATGATTCTGTATGGATATCAGAGGACCTTGGCTTCAGAGATGCTGTAACACGACTTGCGTCTCTCGCTACCTCAACAAATAGAATCAAGCTGGCAACGGGCATTATTCCTCTGTACTATAGAAGTCCAGCGCTTGCGGCAATGACGATCGCTACTTTGGACGAATTGTCGCAAGGCAGGATGATTCTCGGTATCGGAAATGGAGTTCGTTCCTATGTTGAGAAACAGGGAATAGAATTCAGAAGTCCCCTAAGAGCAATGGAAGAATACGCGTTGATTATTCGAGAGCTTCTGAGCGGTAAACCTGTCACTTTTGAAGGTGAAGTCTACAAGCTTAGCGACGTGCAATTGTCCTTCAAACCCAGAAGGTTGAGTATTCCGATCTATATTGCCTCGAGAAGGCAGAGGATGTTTCAACTTGCGGGCAAGATTGCAGATGGAGCCATTATGAATGATGGATTCTGTGCTGAGAGTTACATAAAATGGGCTTTGGAAAACATGAGGATGGGTGCAGAAAGTGCAGGTCGAAGCAAACGAGATGTAAAATTGGCGTCTCTTGTCTGGGTATCAGTGTCGGATGATTTCGACCGGGCAAAAGAACATGTAAAACCATGGTTCACCAGCCTACTGGTGGAGGGCGCGTTCGATCCCCATATGGAAAGACTTGGCATTTCCACGGATGAGGCAAACGAAGTGAAGCAAGCTTGGGTGAGGGGGAGAAAGAAAGAGGCTTTCGAGAGAATCAGCGAAGCGATGCTGGACGCAACCGCCATCTACGGGTTCCCCAATGAATGTGCCAGAAAAATGTCCAAATTCAGATCATCCGGAGTAAATCTCCCCATCATCCTACCGCTGACGCCAGAAAAGAAAAAGATCATTAGAAAAGCAAGAAATTGGTGAAAACCGATTTTCAACATTTGTACCTTTTCTTCAAACTAAGAGTTTGGAAATAGAGCTCACAGAACATAATATCATATTCCAGATGTGTTATGTGCCACTGATACAAATATGTTGTATGCACACTATGGTCATATGGCCAAGATACAGGGATCCACTAGCAGGATTGTGGAGAAAGCTCTTGTGGACGAAATACCTGTCAGTAGAGTTGCCAAACCCCAAGAGACAGGTAACTTTTCATTCTTCTTGTCATCAGGTCAGCTCTTGTTGGTGCTCCCTGCAGCCTGTCTGGATAGGAACCTTTGATGGAGAATGCCTCTGTGTCGATTATTAAGAACAGAACTCAGTTGGTTTCTCACGGCAATGTTGAACAGAGAAGAATCGTTCTGGATGTGATGGAGTATGCACTGAACGCAATAGACTCATACAAGGTAGTCAAAAGGCTGGTTAGTCTTAATGGAAACATCCTGAATGTTGGTTCACTGACATACGACTTGTCAGAGATCGGAGACATATATGTCGTGGGCGCAGGAAAAGGGTCTTCTTCGATAGCACAGGCGCTTGAAGATATCTTGGGACACACCATTGCCAAGAGCCTCGTAATCGAAAAGAGAGGACAGGGCAGACGGCTCAAGAGAACAGATGTGATAGAGGCGTGTCACCCGGTCCCAGATGAGAACGCAGTAAAAGGGACCGAGAAGATTATTGAAATAGCTAATGCAGCAAAAATGGGCGATATCGTTTTCGCATGTATCACTGGCGGTTGTTCGTCTCTGATGACGATGCCACCAGATGGCATAAGCCTGGATGATGTGAAGAAGGTAACGAATCTGCTTCTCATGTGCGGAGCTGAAATACAACAAATAAATGCTGTTAGAAAACACATGTCACGAGTAATGGGTGGACGACTTGCAATGCTTATCCACCCTGCCGAACTTATCAATCTAGTAGTCGTGGATGAGATTGCAGGACTTCCTTGGGGGCCAACCGTCGCGGACACAACCACTTTTGACGACGCAATCTCTGTGCTGAAGAAATACAATCTATTGGAAAAGATCCCAAGTTCTGTTAGAGAGCATATGGAAAAAAAGGCTCCGAAAGAAGAGACACCAAAGATCAACGACTTCGAACGTGAGGGTGTGAAGACACACGACTTCATACTGGCCAGTAGCGATACCGTATGTGAGGCTTCAAGAAAGAAAGCTGAGGAATTGGGCTATAACGCGATGATCCTATCCACCGCTGTGGAAGGTGAAGCCAGAGAAGCTGGCATCGTCCTAGCTGGTGTGGCAAAGGAGATAGAGAAGAAAAGTAGACCCATCAGGCCGCCATGCGTCGTTATCGTGGGCGGAGAAGCAACCGTTACAATTGAAGGAAGATCCGGTGAGGGAGGGAGGAACCAAGAGTTCGCACTCGCCGCCTCGCTTGAGATAGAGGGTAGTCAAAGAATAGTGATTGCCTCAATAGGTACTGATGGGACAGATGGGCCCACGGACATTGCCGGAGGAATCGCGGACGGTTACACGACGGAGAGGGCGAAGGAGAAAGGGATTGATTTGTTTGGAAACCTCAGAACACACAACTCGTCCTATGTATTCAGACAGCTTGATGACGCGATATTCACTGGATCTACCGGAACGAATGTCATGGACCTCCGACTGCTAGTTGTCGGTGCCGGTAGCACTCGTGAACCGAAAGACTAACCTATCTGACGTGTTTCCTACTTGAAGGAGCGATTTGAGATTGGGCGTTTTCAAGATAAGCCGCGTCAAAGGCAGAGAAGTGCTGGACTGTCGGGGAGACCCAACAATAGAAGTTGACATCGTCACAGAATCCGGCATCCTAGGACGTGCTGATACCCCCGCGGGGCGTTCAAGGGGAAAGTACGAGGCTTTCGAAATCAGAGATGGCGATAAGAAGTATCATGGACTAGGTGTTCAGAAAGCTGTGAAGATGGTGAATGAGTCAATCGCTCCTATGCTTGAGGGTATGGATGTAAGACGACAAAGGGAAATCGACTATGCTATGATCGATTGTGATGGCACAGAAAACAAGTCAAAGCTGGGGGGAAACGCCATGGTTGCAACATCATGGGCCGTGGCAAAAGCAGCAGCAAACGCACTCTCCATGCCCGTCTATAGGTACATAGGAGGCTCGAATACCTGCGTACTACCGGTACCAATGTTTCTCTACATATGTGGTGGAAAGCTTGCGGCTACCGATTTCGATTTTCAAGAATTCAATGTTATGCCTGTAGGAGCCAAAACTTTTGCTGAAGCAATCCGAATGGGCTCCGAAGTCTACCATACACTAGGGAAGATGTTAGCCAAGAAATACGGGAAACAGGCTTTGAATACTGGCGACGAGGGATCATTCTCCCCGTGCGGAACAAGCGACCCAAAAGAAGCCTTCGAGATAATACTGAACGCGATTGGGGAAGAAGGATACCAAGATGATTTCATACTAGCTATGGATGCAGCATCAACTCACATGTATAACATGAAAACCGGAAAGTATAGGTACAGAGGAAAAGAGATCACGCCTGAACAATTGATGGATGTATACGAAAACCTTGTCAAAACTCTTCCATTACAGTCAATAGAGGACCCGTTACACGAGGATGATTTTGAAGGATTTGCCAAGATCACTAGCAGACTCAATATCCAGATAGTAGGGGACGACTTCTTTGTTTCAAACATCAAACGCGTATCGAAAGGAGTCCAGATGCATGCCGCGAACAGTGTTCTATTGAAGGTGAATCAAATAGGGACTCTGACCGAAGCTTTGGAAACAGCGTCATATGCCCGAGAAAACGGATATAGCATCCTTGTTTCTGAGAGATCTGGCCAAACTGAAGACACTTGGCTTGCCGACTTGACAGTCGCGATAAATGCAGGGCAGATAAAGAACGGTGCACCAACAAGAAGTGAAAGAGTTGCACAGTTCAATCAGCTCCTTAGAATCGAAGAGGAGTTGGGCAAGTCCGGGAGATACGCCGGCAGAAATTTCAGAAAACCATAGTTGAAGTCCCACTTCATTTTTTGTAGAGTATTCTTTGGTGAGGTCTCCAAGTTCTCCAGAAGCCGGGTAGTGTTGATCCTTTAGGAGTGATGTAGCGATTGAGTTGGTTGGAAAACCCTACCATTTCTTCGTACGTCGGGAGCTTGGTAGAGTAACTACTCCCAATCCTGCCAATATTTTTCTCAGCGATTCTCTGCTGATCGTATCAAGAGGAGAGACAGGTTTTCTACAGTGCCCGGCGGACAAACCAATCATGTTGGCAGCTTCCTTCACGACACTTGGAAACGTTCCCAGATCGAAAGCGGCTCGGAGAGGAGCAAGTCTATTTTGGGCCTCCAGTGCTTTGCTATAGTCTCCGGAAATCGCATTATCGAAAATGGATACCACAAGCTCAGGCACGACGTTAGCTGTTGCAGCGATGGCACCTGATCCTCCAGCGACAAGAGTCGAGTAAACCAGCGTGTTACATCCCGCAAGAACGGAGACCTTGCTGTCAGATTTGGAGACATATTCCAATGTCACAGAGAGATCTCCCCCCTATCTTTTATTCCTACAATATTGCTGTATTCCTCTGCAAGTTCAGCAACGCATTGAGGATCTATCCTAACTCCCGTACGCCCGGGGTTGTTGTATAAGACTATCGGTAAGTCCACCTGTGCTGCTATTGTCCTGTAATGGTCGATCAACTCTTGGGCAGATGGTCTTACGAAGTAGGGAGTTATGATAGAAGCCGCATCAACGCCTACGTCCTTCGCAATTTTCGTAAGTTCTACAGTCTCACGTGTTGATTCAGCACCTGAACCCGCATAGACTGTTATGGCATTGTTAGCCTCCTCTACAGCAATTTGAAACATTCTCTTTTTCTCTTCCTTCGAGAGAGCCCAAAATTCACCTTGGCTTCCAACTACAAATATTCCGTGGACGCCACGCTTGATCACATACTTGATTATTTCTCTTGCAGCCATTTCATTCAGACTTTCATCTTGATTGAAAGGTGTAACTAATGCTGGAATTATCCCCCTAGGTTTTAAGGTCATGTCGTTAACCTTGCTGTTCAGGTATTAGAAATCCGGGCAATATTGAAGGTTGCTAATGAGAAACGCAACTAACTATTTCCAGAAATGTGACGGCGCGCGTGAGATTGGGCATCTTCCATATTGTTGCTGAATCTCCCCCCGGGAGATTCGAATTAAGGGTATCTCTGTTCTCTCTGGAATTGAAGTTTGAATCTACGTGGATTCGAACCCGCGTGAATTTTGCGGCCGCTTCCAGCACCAAAATTGTTGCGAGTCCCGGCGGCCGCACCATCTCTACCACACACACTTCAATCTTGGCCTATATGTTGGAGGAAGAAGGGTTTCAGTACGGCTCCATCTCTGTAAGTTGCTTTAGGATTGGGTGAACCCTTCTCTTTGATTTTTGATTCGGGCAGGTCCAGATTGGTGCGCACACGAATCAATCTCGGCCAACATATTAGGGAGGAAGTTGTTTCTAGATTAACTGGAAAGATTCGATAGCAGGCCTAACGACGGACATATATGGAAAGACGAAACTTCAATGATGGTTGTGACCTACATGAGCATCCTAGGAACCAAAGCGCCACTGATCTATGATGTAAATCTCATCTTTCAGGTGGTGATCATGATTATCTTGGTTATCGGCGCTTATTATGCAAAGCGAAAGTTGAGGTATGCTGTTCATGGCAAAGTGATGGGGGTGGCTCTGTTGCTCAACGCCATATCTATATTGTTTGTGATGGCGCCTAGGCTGTTTGAAAACCTCGGCTTCCTGAGATCAACTATAACGCAGCCTCCATCTCAGATCGGAGTCATCCACCCGATCTTAGGAGTAGTAGCTGAGATACTTGGGCTCACCGTGATGGCTACACTGAGACCCTGCGGTTCAAAGATGGGAACAAACATAAGATACCTTATGAGAATCACTATTACGATGTGGACAATGGCGTTCCTGCTTGGAGTGATTATCTACATAGCATTCTACGTTCTGATGTAGCCCTGGAATACTTCACGGGAGAATTAGTTCTCCATCCAACACCGTAACCGCCCTACTGATCAACTTGGCCCCGTATTTCCCATCTTTCTGTTGTGTCACCTTGACAATCATTCTTCCAGGTCTGCCAATAATGTCTCCTTGTTCAGCCTTTATCTCAACCTGGCCATTCTCATTCAGTTTCACAAGGCCATTAATCACTAGGTATACTCCCAATGGGCCGTGAGATGACCCTGTTGTTGGATCTTCTCTCAGCCCATAGTAGGGTGTGAAGAATCTAGAGTGAACATCAGAATCGCTCCCGAATGTTTCTTTTGTCAAAATGGTGAAACCCTTTATGCCATGTTTATTTCCGAACTTTTCCAATTCATCATAATCATAGGTTACGCGTTTCAATGTATCCAATCTTTTCAAAGCCACGTACACATAATCCAAAGTCTTCTCTCTCATGAAAGGACACGAGTCATCTATGTCTGCTTCTTTGATACGCAATGCCTCAGCGACTTC
>Ga0315282_10016223_pt1 | contig 10902 bp, 20 predicted proteins | sample YL17G07_20_MG_FD_203693 | JGI IMG/M metagenome (GOLD analysis project Ga0315282, IMG submission 203693) | Sediment microbial communities from Yellowstone Lake, YNP, Wyoming, USA - YL17G07_20 | ecosystem: Environmental > Aquatic > Freshwater > Lake > Sediment | place: USA: Wyoming | collected...
CTCCCCCCCACCCACCGACCAATAACTTCCGTCGGAGAGGTCTAGGGAGCGTCGGGCAGTCTCGACGGTAAAGCGTGAGAGCCATAGTACAAAAATTCTCCGTCGAGGTCTCGACGGTAAAAATATACTGATTTACATAATTCCGTAAATCAGGATATTTTTATATACCCCTTGACAAAATAACAATAGTATGTTACAATATAGTAGGTAGGTACTATACAGTAGATAGGGGGTACAAAATGAGCAGAGTAGAAAAGTGCAAGCTCCGTAAAAGGATTAAGCGTATCCTGAGTATGTACGAGAGCAAGGTAGTCAAGCGGAGAGTAGCTGTCTGTTATCTCTTAGAGCTTTGCGACCTCTCATACGCTAACGGCAAAATCGAAGTCTGTCAGGAGCTTAAAATTTCAGAGCGAGGGTAAAATGTTACAGATGAGACTATGTCCCTGCGGAGTCGGTTTCAGAGTCAAGCATACGAGCAAGCAGCGTCTCTGTTACTACTGTCAAAAGGAGCGACAGGAGAAATGCATAGACGACTTGATAAACAAGCGTGGAGTTATATATAATAAATGGAGAAAAGCTCTCCGTAAATCGCTAGTCAAGAGGTCTATAAATGAATAGTTCAGACATATCAGAGTACAGTCAAGCCTCAGCCGAGATAATGACGGACTTAAAAATTATAGGCGAGATATTCTCTCGTACTAAGTTAGCTAAGTCCGTTTTTATTGATGAGCTGTTAGTCAGAGTCGAGACAGAGCTAGGAGTAAAGTTAGTAAGAGAGGGAGAGAGTAAAAAGAGAGAGGTAACAAATGAGCAAAAGGTTAAGTGATTTCCAGCCTAAGCAGTTCGATTTAGCGGAGTGGAGAAAAGCGGACAGTATTTTGGGCAAAGACTTCGAGCTGTTAGAAGTCCAATTCCGTCAAGGTCGTAAGGGCGAGTACGCCTGTATGAGATGCAAGGATTTGGAGACTTCGAAGGAGTTCGGACTGAATTGCGGTGGAGTAGTGGTCGTCAAAAAGATAAAGGAAGCGTTGACTCGTGCTTCCCTGCCGTTGACTGTACAGATAGTCAGTAACGGTAAGTATATGGACATAAAATAGTCCAGCAATAACCAGCCTGAGAGGGTTTGACCTCTTTTACTCTCTCAGTCGGCTCTCTCAGGCTGACTTTTAAGGAGTCCTGCCTATGTCAAAATACCTTAACAAATTTATTGTATCAGACAATTTTAAATTGTCCGAGTTCGAGTGTCCATGCTGCCGAGCAGTCAGACTAGAGCCTTTACTAGTAAATTTCTTACAGGCTCTAAGGTTTGCTCTTAACGTGCCGATAAAGGTAACGTCAGGCTATCGCTGCAAGTCTCATAATAAAGAAGTCGGTGGAGTTAAAGAGTCTAGACATCTTATCGGCAGAGCTGTAGACGTTAGTATACGAGACTGCGATAACGAGTTAGTACTTAAAGTAGCTCGTAAAATAGGTTTTAAGTATTGTTACTACAATATGGACAAATGCTACTATCATCTTGATATTGGAGATGATACAGACTGAGAGGTAAATTATGCCTAGTACAACCAGAGGCAATATCAAGCAGAAGCTCGACTACGCTCAGAGAGATATTGTTAACGCTCAGACGCTAATAATCGACGTCGCTCAACCTTTTGAGACGGTACACCCCGACTATTACGAGGCTTTCTGCGTCTTAGTCAAAGCGTTAGAGGAATTGAAAATCAGTATTAAGACTTTAAGCGATAAGATATAAACTGAGAGGGTAAAATGCCTATAGTCGATTATGCCGTAAAATATTTATTCGATAGGTTCAGCGTCAGCCTGTTATCAGACGTAACAGGAGTAGCAGCGAGGTCTCTATATAGGTACAAGGCTACAAACATTATACCGTCGCTGGACAATTACACAAAGCTGTTTAACAGATACCGTCAGGTACAATATACAGCTTTACGTTATGCTGGAGCGTCGACAAAACAGGCTAACAGATTTAAGGGAGCGTCTCCCGACAAAGTAAGAGAGGTTATTAACGGTTATAGCGAGGCTGCTATCAGGTTAGCGACTGAGTACGGAGTCGACGAGGCTGACGTAACCGAGAATATGGCGAAATCCGAGAAGTCTTACGAGGAAATTAACGAGAGTCCGTGATATGAGAGAGTATAAATGGATAATTTTGATTTCAGTAAAATCGTATACAGGCGACCTTTTTATCGTTCAGGCTCTAGGTATATCAAGGAAGTAATCGGGTTAGACTCTGAGACGCTTGTATCGGGTAAACCGTTTTTATTTTGTACTAGTCTAGGAGACAGCTTCTATCTAGACGACATACCGCATATCTTTTTTGGTCGTAAATATCGGGGTAAAAACCTAGTAACCTATAACCTTAAATTCGACTCAGGTTGTATCTTATATAACTTACCGCTGGAAAACCTAGACGAGCTGAGAGACAAAACCTTTACAGTTTACGACGGATATCACTATACTTATATACCTCATAAGCTATTAAGAATACGTCGGGGTAAAAACGCCGTCTCTATATGGGATATACTAGGATTTTATAAGATGAGCTTAGACAAGGCTGCCCGTAAATATTTGGGAGAGAGCAAGCTGGAGACGGAGACAAAGAAATTTACCAGAGCTTATGTCGACGTGCATATAGAGCAGCTCAAGGAATACTGTATAAAAGACTCTGTCCTGACTAAGAGGTTAGCCGAGTATCTGCTCAATAAGCTGCATATCATTAAATTATATCCTAATACCCTCTACAGTTTCGCTTCAATATCATTTCAGTATTTCAAGCAAAATTCCCGTATTGTCGACGTATGGGAATTGTGGGAGCATAACCGTAAAGTCCTGCAATACGCTTGTAACGCTTATTACGGCGGTAAAGTTGAGATTACTGCTCGTGGTACTTTCAAGGGTTACGAGTACGATATTAATTCCGCTTACGCTAACGAGATATCTAACCTCATTGATATAACTTACGCTCAAGTCAGGTACAATAAGAAATATTTACCCGACGCTGCTTACAGCCTTTACCGAGTATACATTAACGACATTAAAAATATTTACCACCCGATAGTCGTAAAAATCAAGAATATGAATACTTACCCGACAGGGAGCTTCTATGCTACAATAACAAAAGCGGAGCTTGAATACCTTTACGCTAACAATATCGACGTAAAGATTATCGACGCTTGTCATTTGGTAGTCAGTAAAATAGAATATCCGTACAGGGAGACAGTAAAGAAATTGCAGCGTATCAAGGAGCAATATAAAGAGTCCGAGCCTTTTGTCAGCGACATAGCTAAGCTCTGTAATAACAGTTTTTACGGTAAAATGGCTCAGGTCATAGAGGACTATCAGGACAATTTAGTCGCTGGAGTCGGTTGGCAGCCTGTTTACGCTTCCGCTATAACCGCTAACGTCAGGCTCAAGGTCTCAAAGATACAAAACGAGTACCGAGAGGACTGTCTATCGGCTCATACCGACGCTGTAATAACGACCAGAGAGCTGCCTGAGAGCTATACAGGCTCGAAACTAGGCGAAATGGTCTTAAAGAGACAGGGTAAAGGTATAATGATTATGTCTGGTATGTACAAAATAGCCTCTAAAAACGCCTATAGAGGCTTTAAAATGCCTTCCAGCTTCGATTGGAGTGATAAGCTCTCAGATATGGGAAACAAGGCTAAAATAGCCCTTACCTTTAACGAGGCAAAGAGCTGGATTAAGGCTGTCATTCAGAAATGCCCAAACGAGATTAATCGGTTTACGGACAATATAAAGGTACTAGACTTGAACGCTGAACGTAAAAGGCTATGGCTCAGTAAGACTAGCGGTACAAAGCTCTTATCAGGTCTAGAGCAGTCTTTACCGCTAGTATATTACGAGCCGTACAATAAAGGAGATAAATGATTTATGGTACGAGAGCGTATCGGTATGTACAATTTCGACTCCGAGGATATTATCGGAGACTGTTTTGACTGTCAGGGCAAGATTTATAACGTGCCTGAGTACAAAGCGAGATTTACAATGGTAAAAGGTAACGATGAGCTGTTTAATCTAGGCGAGCTTAAAATCGGTCTCTGCCCTAAGTGTATGAAATTTTATATTATCTTAGGAGAGACTATTTCGGCTTTATCTTAGTAACAGGCACGGACAGCGGAGCTGCCTGTTCCTTTTTGATAGTCTCGAAACCTTTTGTCATAGCTTCAAGGATAGCTATAACCTTTTTGAGTTTGTCGGGTACAGTTATCGGCTCAACCATTATGCTGTTACCACCTTTGCCTGTTTAAGATACCAATTTATATATATGTCGGGATATCCGAGCTTTTTAAGCTCAGCTATTGCCGTGTCGACGGTAATAATTTTTGCCTTAACGAAAGCTACTATGTCGGCTCTAGACGGAGTAGCGATTTTTATGGACTTGCTTAAATCCCATAGCTTTAAATAATTGTCCTGAGCCGTACTAGACAGGGAGAGTTTCCCAAATTCCTGTACGACGGTAGTCTTATCGAGATAGCCTTTAGTATATGCCTCTTGTAAATATTTTATTGTAGCGTCTTTACGTTCCTCGTCGATAATAAAGTCCTGACGAGAGAGCAAAAATTCCGACTCCTGCTCGTTAAACCCTATACTTATCAAGTACTGTTTAGCGGTAATCCTGTCTACAATCCCCAGCTGATAATTACGGATAATATCGGCTTTAGTCAAGTCCTTGTAATCCGACTTCTTTTTATCATCGTCAGTCTGTTCTGCGGTCTCAGGATTTTGATTGTAGATAATCGTAAACTGAGTCATAAGCTCAGCGTCTTTGTCGTTATAACCTATATTCTTATATGCCTGCTTGACTCCTGCTTTATCGAGTATACCCATTTTATGCATACGCCTTACGTCGACTCGTGTCAGCGGAGAGTAAGATATAGCCTTGATTTTATCTCTCCAAAACGGCATAACGTCGGCAGACTTGAGTAATAAGTCTAGGTCTGAGTCTGAGATAACGCCTCTATGCAACATCTCAAAGCCCATCTGTGTCGACGGTAAACCCCAATGAGCAGCCCAATATTTCCTAAACGTCTCTTTAGACATACCGACAGACTGTAAGTCCGTCTTAGCGTTATCATAAACGTCGTCAACTCCCTCGAACTGTCCGAAGCGTTCAGCAATTTGCGGAGAATAAACCTCTCTGACAGCGAAAGTAATAACGTCTTGTACTGACGGTACAGCTTCGCTAATCCGCATTAAAAAGGCTATCTCATCGTCGGGCAGTCCGAGCAGCTTGAGCTTGTCCTTCATTTCGTCTAGCTTAAGTAAACCTCTATAATAGGAGTTAATATATTGTACTGCGTCAAGCAGCTCAGGGCGTTCAGCTTTCCTGACAAAGCGAGTAACCTTTTTCTCCCAATGTATAGTACCGACTTGACCTATGGATATCGGGAGAGTAGCGAGTAATAAGGCGAGATACATTAACGAACCGCCAGCCTTGCCGATATGTGTACTCGTTATGTTATCGAGCATTTTATCGACACCGTCGGCAATAGCCTTAGCGTAAGCCTCGTCGGAGATTTTGGTATTCGGCAGGTCTTTAACACCAGAATAGATTTTATTCAGCTGAGCGAGCCTATCGTCGTACAGCTTATCCTCAAATTCTTTTGACTCAGCAATACGACCAGCTACTTCGTCGCTGAAATCTTTGCTTAACTTGTATTTAGCCATTTTTAACCTTGTACCTTTTCAAATACGCTGGTAAGTATGTCATCGATAGTATTATTGGAAATAGCCTTGATATTGTCGGCAATATCTTTAGCTGCAATAAGTAAAGGCTCTCCGACACGGCTATAGAGCTGATTTCCTGACTCTGTTATACTAGACTTGATAGTATTACCTATACCGTAAAGTCCATAAGAAATGTTATCTCCCAGCCCGTCGATATCAGAGCCGAGCAGTATAGCCGAATTACCGTAAGCGGTCTTTATTCCGTCGGAGATAATAGACATATCAGTCAGGCTCTTGCTGTTTATGTTCGATAAAGTACTATTCAGAGAATTGCTTAACCCCGATATGCTGTTAGTTACCGTCTCAGCTAAAGCAGCTTTAAGGTCTATAATCGACTGAGCGATAGCAGCGGTATCCTGATTAATAGTTACCGTTACATTTCCGACTGTACCGTCAATAACAGTACCATTATTATCGATATCGTCTCCGACACCATCTCCGACATCTCCTATAGGTTTTTCTACTGCGTCGGACTCAGACGTATAACCGACAATTTTTACTATACCCTTGCCAGCTATACCCCAGCAATATATACCGAAATAAATGTCCTGAGCTGAAAAACCGTAAAGAGTCAGGTCGTCGGTATACCCGACTTTCTCCGAGTGATTGTCATAGCTGGTAAGAGACGGATAACCGCTGCTCTTTTCATAAATATCTAGGTCGACATAACCGTTAGGCACGGAGTTTGCGGTTACGACAATTCGTGCATACGATTTGGTAGTAGTAATCTTTAGAGTTTTTAGCTCGTGTAAAGTAAAGTCTAGGGTAGTCTCAGGATAAAGAGTGTCGGGCATTTTATAAGTAAGCTGATTTAAGGAGAGATACTTTCTTGCTCAGCTCCGAAAACGTCGTCTCTTGTTCCTTTACGTCGAGTCCAGCGTTCCGAGCTTTATTGATATCCTCTCTCATTTCCGAGAGTTTTTTGTCCGCTTCCGCTATGTTCTTTTTAACCTCTGCGAGTGTCTCTGCCTTCATAATCAGTTATTCTCCTTTTTAGGAAGTAGTATATCTATTTTTGTCTCAATACGAGTCAGTCGGCTCTCATAGCGGATAATCAAGCCTATAAGAGCTAGTACCGTCGGTACTTGAGCAATAAGCAAAGTCTCGATATTCATTAAAATGGTACTCTGAGCTTAAGCGTCTCCCTGATATATTTCCCGATAGCGTTGATAACAGCTGCGACGACGGGAGTCAGGTATTCGGGTACAGGCAGTCCTGACAGCTTGACGCTGACGTACCATAAAACAAACGCCAGAATATACGACGACATAAATCTCCCGAAGCGTTTGAGTACCAGCTCTAGTGTCCTGTTCATTTTTACCTCTCTTTAAGGTAAAGGTTTATCTACCGTATATGTTATATGACAGCCGTACCAATAACAGTCAAGGACATCGTCGTTAGTCTTTATCCTAATCTGTATAAAATATTTATAGTTAGCGTTGTCTATTGTCGGGTTGATTATAGTATTGTCGTCAATACTTTCGACTCCAGCACTAGCAGCACTATCAGCCTGAGCCATAGAGACAACAGCTCCGAATAAACCCTCTCTTATTAACTGACAGCCTAGTATAGCAGCTGCGTCGGTACGATTACACCTATTATTAAGGTTAGTTACTATAGCTCCGTTAGGCAGGTTTACAGGTACATAGAAATATGCGTCTTGCCCGACAGTATTACTACGCAAATAATCTCCGCTATAATTCTTTACATATGTATCAGTATTATTTTGCGGAGTAGCCGTCATACAGGAGACGCTAAAATATCTCGTCTTAGCAGCGTTATAGGTAAGGTCGTTTACGGCTATTATCGGTTTATTGCTACAGTCGATACTTCCCGATGGATTAAGCGTTATGTCTCCGTCGGTAGCCTCAAGCAATAAAGCTCCCGACCAATTACCTATACGAGCCATTTTAGCGTTAGTCGTATCGTATATCTGTATCTGTTTGCCAAAAGCTGAGCCTTTAAATATTATATTACCGTTACCGGTATTTATCTCTAGTCCACCACCGCCGACATCAAGAGTAGCAGCTCCAAAAGCGTGATACATCGTAATCTGGTCGGTATTACCGGCATTATGTATATAAAAAACTTTACCGTCTCTTACTCTCAAAGCTTGTTTAGCGTATATATCGGCAGCAGGACTGATATTGAGATTACCAGCGTTAGTCTCGATAGCTCCGTCAGTATTGTCGTGTCCAATTAAAATATACTTAACTCCACCTGAGCCGTAACATCTTACTATGCTATTGACTCCGGCTTTAAGGAATTTCGTCAAGCCTGTAGCTATCTCATAAATAAAATTTACGACGGTAGTCTTTAGTTTAGCGTCAGTACCGTCGTTAGACAGCTCGACTGAGCTGACATTAGGTATGTCGTTTACAGTAACCTTAGCTCCGCTTTTAGCTAGAATGTTCTGCGTCTCGTTCATTTTACTGCGGTCTATATTAGCTGTAGTCTTGATATCCTGATTTATTATCGTATCGTCGAGAATAATGTCAGTAGTAATCTTTGTAAAGCTGCCTCTATTAGACATAATACACCTCTAGCTCAAACAAAATAAATAAGCTGGTACTACCTATAGAGTTTAGTACCAGCCTATTATTGTATAACGGCAGACGCTTAAAGCAACCTTGTTTTTTATCTTTATGTACCGTGTATCACAGTCAAAAGAATACATAAAGTTAGGCGGGAGCTCGATTTCGTCGTCGTAAGTTACGTCGTCTAGCGACCTCTTGATAATACAGGCAAAATCATAAGTAAAGATGTCTACCGTCGGGCATAACCGACTTAAGTCGATAGCAGCTCCGTAAGCGTCGGGAGCGTTACCAGCTGCGGTCTCGTTATGCTCGTTGACTGTTCCTGTACTAGATACTTTCAAGTAACCTGAGTCAGTAGCCGACAATAAGACATTTTTACTGCCTGTCCAGCCTAAAACCTGAGCGAAAGTGCGAGTAAAAATGTTACTTACAAAGAAGCGTCTTACAAAACTAGGTACAAGGGTAAACGGCAAAATCAAGCCGTTATCCTTTATGTCCTGTATCTCCTCTACAGGAGATATGACTTTTTTCTCAGCCATTAGTTATTCTCCGATAGTGTACTCGTAAGCTCCGTAAATGTCCGACGCTGTACCACCTGACTTTACTGCGACCTTGAATATTTTGCCGACGTCGAGAGCAACCTCGATGGGAATACGCAACATTTTTACCGTCGACTTGTAAGCGTTAGCTGCTCCAGCTGCCTCGTGAGTGTTCAGGACATAGTCGCTGATTTCGACTATACGCTCCCTCTCCAGCCAAGCCTCGACGACGTTGTTAACGTAAGCCGAGACGGATATCAAGATAGCCTTGATAGTCTTTTTTTCCGCTTCCGTGCTTTCAATACCAGCGTCAAAAGTCGTGGTATTGATTACTCCTGTTACGGCAAACTGTTTGTAATAGATAATCATTAGAGTCTGTCTCCTGTTTTAGAAAAGAGTATAGAGAGGCATAATATAAAATCTATACCTCTCTATTTACTTACGCAAGTTTTTCTACCTTGCAGATTAAAGCTATTTCCGTGTCGGCAGCTGCTAACGTCGCTGCTGCGATTGCTGCTCCTGCGACAGTCGTCAGGTAGACGTTCAGCTCGTCTCCCTCGTTGAATACTAGAGGCTCAGGAAACATAAAAGGCTCTTTTAAATTCGTGCTTGAGAGGTTTCCTATAAGGCTTATCCCCCTGCCTAAAATCGAGCCTCCGTCGACATTACCCGTAAGCCCTTTAAACAGGATACCATTTTTGTCGTCGTCAAACAGAGTCTCTCTGCCCTTGACAAATTTCAGGTATTCCGAGTTAAGAGAGTCGGCTGCTGAGCGATAATCGACAATGTCCGTACCGAGTACGCCGTACAAAGTTATGCGAGTCTTAGACGGTACGGTCTTGCCGTAAGGAAAGTCGGGAAACTCAGCCGGAGACTGAACAGTACCGTAAATCGTCGACGTTCCTGTTACTATGGCTGCTGCGACTCTGCCATAATTAAGGAATATGTAAGAGTCAGATTTTGTACCGTTCTCCATAGTGTTCAGGATATCGGCTGCGTCATACAGCTCGTAGACGACAAGCTGTATCGCTCCTGCCTGATTAGCTCCGGTAATAAGCAGAGTCTCTCCCTCAGAGATAGGAAATCCCTTGAATATTTCTTTACCAGCTAAGTACCTGAGAATTGACTGATACTTAACCAGCGGTATGTTACCAAACTGTACCACGTTTGTCTCCGTCGTTAACGCTACCCTGTCCGAGAATACAGCGAGATGAGCGTTAGCAATACCGAAAGCGTCGGAGATAGCGTGGTCTTGAGTCAATGCTCCGTCGGCTGCTGCGACTATTAAGTCGTGAGAGTGTCCGGCAGCTCCCATAGGAAGCTGTAAATGGTTACCGAGATTACCGCCTACCCTGAAATAGCCGACTGTATCCTTGTCCACCTTGACAGTAATATAGTTAGACGCTGGATTATATATCAGGATATCTTTTACGAGTATAGACTGACCGACTTTTGCCTGTAGCGAGAGGTCGGTAGCTCCCTGCTGACATTTCATCATTAAAGACTGCTGTTTAGCCATTTGAGTATCTCCTTTACGGGTTATCCGACAATAAAAAAGACGGTATCACTACCGTCTTGATTGCTATTTCTTCCTAAATTTCGACATATCCCTGACGTAAGTCGTCATACGGTTTATGCTGTCCTCGATTGTAAGGTCGGGCATACCTTTTATCTTTGCTACCGCTGTATCGATTGCTGGTAACAGCTGAGCTGCGAAATCCTGTACCTTGCCGATTGAAGCGTCGAGTCCGCCTGAGACTCTGGGAATACCCTTGTTAATCATCTTGTCTTTCCAGCTCTGCAAGTCGACTGCTTTCAGCCTGTTCGCCCAAGTGCCGTTTTGTACGGAAGCTGTCAAATTCGCTAACATCTTTGCCTGTTTTGCGACTGCGAGTCCTGACGGAGCGACGGAAACTTTCTGTATTCCGTTGGACATATCCTCTAACGCTCCTTTTGTACGCCTGTTATGCTTCTCCGCAAATTCCTGAGCAGTAAGTCTAGCCATTTTTGAGTCTCCTTTTAAATAGTGTACTACTCTACCCTTATATGTGAGA
>Ga0315282_10016224_pt1 | contig 10902 bp, 9 predicted proteins | sample YL17G07_20_MG_FD_203693 | JGI IMG/M metagenome (GOLD analysis project Ga0315282, IMG submission 203693) | Sediment microbial communities from Yellowstone Lake, YNP, Wyoming, USA - YL17G07_20 | ecosystem: Environmental > Aquatic > Freshwater > Lake > Sediment | place: USA: Wyoming | collected...
ATGGATGACCGCGCAGTACGGGAGGCGGCCACGCAAGAGGTCATCCGGCGCTACTTCCGGCACCTCTGGGAATGGCGCCGCAGCGTATGTCCCCGCCAAACCGTCGAGCGCACCGAACACCTCATGGCAAGGCTGAGGGTGGTACCCACCGATCGGCCGGTCGTCGAGCCGGCGCGCGAGGCGGCAGCTGAGGCTCAACGCAGCAAACGCGGGAATGACGGCTTCTATTGCGGGGCCGCCCTGCAGCTCCTGGACGGCACCGTCATCACCGGGAAGAACTCCGACCTCTTCCATTCTGCCTCGGCCGCCATCATCAACGGCATCAAGCACCTTGCCGGCATCCCCGCTACCATTCACCTGCTGCCCGAGAACGTCATCCAGAGCCTTACCGATCTGAAGGCCAATTACCTGGCCTCCAGCTCGCCCAGCCTCAACGTGCAAGAAGTCCTCGTCGCCCTCGGTATCAGCGCCGCGGGCAACCCGGCGGCCAAGGCCGGGGTAGACATGCTGCCCAGGCTCCGTGGAGCTGAGATGCACCTCACCCACGAGCCTGGGGCCGGGGATGAGACGGGCCTCCGCAAGCTCGGAATCTCGGTTACCACGGATGCCGAGGCCACGTCACGGGACTACTTCCTCCGTTAGCGCAGCCATCCGTGGCCAGCGCCCTGCTGTTCATCTCGAATGGATAGGGTCTCCCTTCATCCTGATCTGATAGAGATCTTGTTCGCGGATCTCCTTCGCTCGCGTGGCAATCTCCTGGAAATCAGTGTTCACTCCAAACACACACCCGTTTATCTCAGGACAAATCACTCGAATCAGCTCGACCGAAGCCTTAGCACAGTCCTCAGGCTGCCGGTACAGCTTCTCATCCACTATGCGCCGGAGTTCGCCGATCCATTTCTTGCCGCCGGGGGTGTTTAGCTGAGGCTCCCAGATTTCCGTGTACACGGAGCCGGGCCCCATCCCCACTACATAGATGTTGTAGCCATCATGCTCCAGCTCGCGAGCGAGCGTGTCGGTGAGCCGCATCAGCGCTGCCTTCGAGGAGCCATATCCAGTGGCACCTGGGAAAGGCCCCGACGAGCCTCCCCCGTCCATGTTTATGATCAACCCTGTGTTGCGCCTCATCATGTGCGGCAGCACCGCCCTGCAGCAGAGCATGGGGCCCAGGACATTGTTGGTCATGTCCTGCCACCAGACATCTTCGTCCACTTCCCAAAGCGCCCCTATGGCCATGAATGTGGCTGCGTTATTGTACAGCACGTCGATCTGGCCGAAGCGCTCTAGCGCAGCCCGGGCAACGTTCTCCACTTCCTCCTTCTTGGTCACGTCGGCCCTGACCGCGAGCGCATGCCCACCTTCTCTTTCTATTAGACCCACGGTCTCTCGAAGTCGATCCTCCCGCCGAGCGCAGCAGACTACATTAGCTCCTTGCCTGGCGTACTCTACGGCGATCGCGCGTCCGATCCCAGCACTCGATCCGGTAATGATGGCTGTTTTCCCCTGTAGATCCATATGAGCATCCGCCTTCCTAAGATGGAGATTGTTCCCGCCACAGTGGAAAATGGCCGGTGACGGGTCATATTCTACCGCATCTCGCGTGACACATCTTGTCGCCTGCCATGAGCAAGCCCTGAGCAACGCGAAGGGCGCGTCGATGCGAACAGGGTGCCATATGTCCGGACACGGCGCCCTTCGACGCGCAGCACTTCGGACCAGATTGCCGATTTCAATGCCGAGTCGTTACGGTGAGTAACGATTGGGATCCACGAGCACTTTCTGCGCCAGCGTCGCATTGGTGGCAGACTGAAAACCCAGGGCGTGGTAGAAATCACGCGCCCAGGTGCTTTCATTGAAGTAGTGAAGGTTAAGAACGCGGGCGCCCTTGCTCCAGAGGCGCTTGTCGAGTTCGGCCATTAGGGCTCGGCCGATTCCTTGGCGCTGATGCGACGGATGAACCGCAACATTATAGGCCCATCCCCGAAGGCCGTCCCACGAGCCCACGACTGTGCCGATGATCTCCTTTCCGCAGCAGGCGACAAGGAAGAGATCGCGGTCGCGACGCAGTTTCTTCATCACTTGCTCTCTCGTCAGTAACGACCAGCCCTGGAATCCAACGGCCTTCCACAATGCCGCCACTTTCTCGTAGTCAGTCAATCGAAAGGCTCGTATCTGGATGCCATTTTCGCTCATGCGCGGGTTAGGTGACTTCATTCGCTTGTCTCCTACGGCTTCCGGTCGGGCCGTCCCTATCCTCGTCACTCGCTTTGTTGGTGACGTTTCTCCGAATCCTGCAGAGCCGAGCAGGTTATTTCCTGAACCATTGCAGACTTGCCCTCCATGTAGGCTTCTCGATCATTGCCGTGCAGTTCACTCAGGGATCGCTTCAATTCGCTCAACCGCGACACCCAGTCGGGACGGGCGCGCAGGAAATTCCGGAAGGCGAGGTGTCGCGTCAACTCTGCGGACGCGCGCGGGCAGAGGTAAAGGTGGTGGGGCGGGAGGGCCTGCACCATTTCGGCATTCTCCAGCGCGAAGGCTTCTCGCTCCGGTATGCCAAGATCGCCCTGGTGGTAGTAACCAAGCTCGCTAAGCAGTATTCTCACCTTTTCGAACTGGTCGGACTCGATCACCACATCGAGGTCTATGATCGGCTTCGCCGTCATTCCCGGTACCGCCGTACTGCCGACGTGTTCGATGGTGAGGCAATACGACCCCAGCTTCTCAGCGACGAGCGCCCTGATTTGCTGGAACCATGAAGGCCATGCCGGATTGTACTCGCTGACCAGGGTCATAGTCGATCATGTCCTGCCGTGGTACAAGATTGAGAGGAGATAGGAGAGAGGTGACTGTGAGAGGACGCTGAGATGGAGATGGCAGATTCTGTCTTCGGCAGTTGATTTGACCGAATCTACTTTCCCCTCTCAACTCTCTCCCCTCACTCCATTCTCCGTCGCTCCGAAAGAGCTATCGAGAATGGAGGAAGACAACCTGCCATCGAAATCTCTCCGGCTGTGGACGACGTCGGCGATTTCGATGTCAGAGCGTTTTCGTCAGCAGAGTTCACTCATATCGAAACGCCACTGGGCCTTGGTGCGACCACACCTGGTTGAACGGAAGATGAGGGCTTGAGTTGACCGGCATCCCGGCTCCAAACGGCTCAGGGGCAACCGGTGTTCGAGAGACGACGCGTTTATGTCGCTGAGACTCTTGATCCCAGTTCGCGCATCCACCCGTCATGGTTCTTGACCTGGAAGGCCTTGTCTGTTCCGTCGGCGAGCCTCAGGATCAAGAACTTGCGTCCGTTATGGTAGTTGCCCGCGAACCACTTGTTCTCAGCGATCTCAGCGACCTGAGACAGTGCGACGTCAATGTCCCTACCGATTGGCTTCCTGAAAACGAGCCTGCGGTCGGTGAGCGCGATCACACCGTAGGTACTGAGAGAGACGATGCCGCGAATCGTGCCCTGATAGTAGCCGACCTCAGGGCCAAAGAGGAGCCTTTCCCCTGATCGCTCGAGCGCTCTCTTGAGATCGGCCCCCTGGCTTCGGAACCTCAGAAGCACCAGCAGAAGAATGAGGAGTCCTCCCCCGGCGACTGCTGGGACGACCACTATCGCATCGCTCATCTGAGTTCCTCCATTCTCTTAAGGCAGAAAGGCCGGCGCTCCTGCTTTGCGAAAGTGAGCGTTCCCTTCTGCAAAATACCAGGGTTGGCGTCGCGGATCAAGTGCGCCGGTTCGCCGCCTCGTCTGGCTTATTGGGCAGGTGCTAATCCCTATTCGGTATCCAGTATCTGGAGTTGGGGCATTGAAACATACAGAATCGGCATCTCGCCGGTTTCCGTTGTGAAGTACGGGATGTGGTAGATGCCGCAATCCAGTTTGCCGCCACCTGTGGGGTCGACCTGTCGCCATCCCTCGCCGCTGATGAGGACTTCCGCCCAAATGTGGCCGCTCGTACCGTAGAGCCAACCGCCCACCTGCCGGCATGGAACGCCCGAGGCCCGGCCCAGGGTAACGAAGCAGTCGGCGAAGTCCCAGCAGTGTCCGTATGCCTGCTTCAACACTTTCTTCACACCCCATCGCGAACCCACGACGGGGCCGCCGAACTCGATGTTCTTCCCTGGCGTCAGCCATTGCAGTATGGCCTGAACCTTCGAATCAATACTCTCTTTTCCGGCGGTAATCTCTTTTGCCAGGGCTGCGATCTCCGGGTCGTCAGAAGGCCACCATTCGGTTGGGCCGAGGAGCGTCTGCTCGGCTTTTCGAGACGTCGGAGTCACGCCTGTTGCATCAGCCGTGATATCCGCGGTGAGAACGACGTATGGCACACCAAGCACGCGGGCCGGCTTGGTGAACGAATATGTCACCACTTCGCCGTGTTGGGCTTTCTGCGTCTTGTTCGGCGCCGGGCTGAAGCTGTGCTTCGATCGCGCCGTGTTCGAATCGGGCGCGCGCACAGTGATCGTGTCGCCAAACTGGAAACCCTTACAAAGCTCCGCTATCTCAGATGTGGTCCTATCGTCTGCGATTCCGCCGTTCACCGTCAGGAACAGGTTGAAGAGCTTGTTGAATGACATATATTCAGCCTTGGTGACGGTCGCCACGTTTGCCGTGATTCGATAGCGGATCCGCCTGGGCTTCTTTATGAAACCGAGTTCGTATGACGTCTTGGTGGCAAGGGCCGGGTCCTCGCCCACATATTCGATGATTCTCTTGCCTTTTCGGAGGCAGAAAGCGGGGTCCGATTTCATCCGTGACAGAACCGTATGGAGTCTGACGGCATCAGCATCAGTCTGCGCATCGACGAGGTTGACTTGAATTGGCCGTCCTTGCACAATGAGGTAAGCGTTGGCTATCCGCGCAATTGACGCGCCCAGTTTCTGTGCGATGGCTGCGGTCTGATCCTGAGACAGCAGGAACGACTTGTTGATGAAGCAACCCCCAGGGAGTTCCTTGAGCGAAACATCCTTGAGAAATTGATCGGCACCTGCACTGAAGCGCCCTTCCCCGCATGCTAGGGCCATCACGCACAACACCAGCGACGACAGTAACAAGGCTCTTCTCACCCTCTCTCCTTTCGCAGCCGACGTCACCGCGGAGAGGTCCTCCAATAGGTCCACTCTCCATGGTATCCTTTTTGACTTCTATTGATTGGGCGGAGACTCCTCTCCTATCGTATCGGACCCGACCGGACATACTGCCCTGCCTGGTCTCGAGAGTGTGGGAGAGGCAGCGGGATTACGAACGAAGGCTTTTCGGTGCTGGGGGAGGCGGTGGGAATCGAACCCACGTCCGAAAAGTTGCGCCGGTCGGCATGAGTCCAGCGGTCATTGCCCGCAGCGATGTTGAGCGAAATGGAGAAGCGGGCGCGATTCAGTTGATCGGCCAGATACCAAGAACCCCGAGGGAAGTCAGCAGTCAGCGCCGAGACCCGCTCGGCCAAGGCAAGGGCTCTCTGCTAAACCGCAAGCTTCCCGGAGAGAAGGGCATGGTAGAGGACGCGGCTGCTGATTCGGAATGTGGAGAGGAGATAGGTGACCGTTCGGAGAGCGACTCGACCCGACCCGGAGCCGCGCCGCATGTCAAGGCTCGTGGAACTCCGATCTCACCCTGTCTCCTCCGCCCGAGGCGGATGAATCTCGCCTTTCTCCTGACTCGCGACCACTGTGCCGGTGGCAAAGGGCTGGTGGGCGAGGCGGGTTTCGAACCTGCGACCTCCTGCGTGTGAAGCAGGCGCTCTCCCACTGAGCTACTCGCCCACCGCGAGCCCGGTCTGAGGAAATGCGCCTGGCTCGATTGCACTGCAATTGTACACGCGCCATGACCCCGCGTCAACGGCGCATCCAGTGTGGGTAAGGCTCACGAAGAGTGGGAGTGACCCACGACACTCCTCTCCCCGGAGGCAGCTGTAGGGGCACGGCATGCCGTGCCCCTACGGAGAGGGTGAAGGGCCGATCTCCCACTCCGCCTCCGGCGCGCAAACCTCACCCCGCCTTACCTAGCCCGCCCAAAACGAACATACCCTCCAGTGTGTGCCAAAGCCCGTGCCGAAGCACCATTCCCATTCAGACGGCCGTGCGCAGCAGGCGGTGGCCTATCTCCATGGCTTCGTTGAGGCGTTCGAGGACCCGCTCCAAGGCTTCGACCCCGGTGATGCCATACGCGCTCAGATCGGCCGCATAGTAGTTGTCCTGGATCTTCGCCACCGCCGCCGCCATCGCAACCACCCACGTCAGGCAGAACTCGACCGCGTCCCGTCGCGGCCGAAAGTCGGCCTGGTTGACACGAACATACACCGGGCTGGTGTGGGCGAATTGGCCGAAGGATGCTGCGGGCGAGCCGCCGGTTGCGGCCTCCGCGATGGGAGAAGAGTCCACGTGCGGTGACTTCGGGCCGAACACGCGCGCGGCCACCCACGAGGTCTGATCGATGTGAACCGTGTCGGCAATGTCGAGCGCGCCATTACGTGCTTCCCACCGCCGGGCGACCTCGCCATTGCACACGAGTTCCGCCGCAGCCACGCCCCACTGCGACTGCGCCCGCAGGGAGACCTCGATCTCGCCCGCTTTGGCCAGGCGCACTTCCTCGCCCGGCGCCCCACCGCCAACGGTCAGCAGAACGAGCGGCCCGTTAGTGGCAAAGGTTCGGCCTTCGCGGTACGCCTCCGCGATCGCCGCGAAATCGAGCCGACCGGCGCGGGCGTAGGTGCGCCACGCGCCGCACGCGCCCTGTCCCTGGTCAACGTAGTAATCGGTTGAGGCGGTCACGCCAACCCTGCGCCCAAGATTGAGCAAGTGATAGTAGGCCTCGACCATGTCGCTCGCGCGCTGGGGCGGGCTGCTCTCGGAGTAGATGTCAAAGCTGACGCGACGGCCGAGCAGCACATCCATCGCCAGTTCGCGCGCCAGGCAGCCGCGCTCCGGCTCCGAGACGACCTCGAAGAAGCGTTCGAGATCGAGCGTGTTCAGGGGATGGGCGGCGATGACCGCCGCGCCCTGATCGACAGCGTACTGCTGCACCATTTCGTTCGTCGGCCAGTAGACGGTGCGCATGGGGAAGCCGCCGGGCATGTCGCGGCGAACATTGATGAGACACAGGTGCCCGTAGAAATCGGTGACCGCTTCGAGGCCGATCTCGCCGACGAAGCCCTCGTCGCGCGCCTTGTCCTTGTCACCCAGGCTCGCGCGGAACTCGATCATCTCGCCGTCGAGGGACAGGTAATTGAGGCCCTCGGCTTTCGCGATCGCGAAGCTGTCCTGCGGGCGCATCTGTGCATGCTGGGTGTGCTTGTGAAAGAAGAGGTGGGAATGGTGGTCGCCCGCGAACCACCCCGCGGCCGGCATGTCAACCGTCCGGCGCAGCACGAGATTCGCTTCGCGCGTCTCCCCCGCGTTGAGGCGCACCGTCTCCTCGACCGGCGCGTACTCGAATCCGCGGCGGGCGCCGATCGTGATCTCCCCGGCTGGAACATCTAGCCAGCAATCCTCTGGCGCGGCGTGAAAGCCGACATCGGGAACACGGAAGCGATAGCAGTACGTCGGGAATACGTCGTCGCCGTCCGCCGTCCGCGCGCACATGCGGGCAGTCGTACGGCTAGAGGATGTGGCACAGCCGCCCTCGGCTGTGTCAGGGTTCGCCCTCAATGCTTCAGTGACCCGCACCATGATCCGTCCGCAGCCCTTCGGTATTGCGGGCAGCGGATCGAGCGGTTCCAGCGCCACGTCATCAACCCACACGTGACCGTCGGTTTCGATGCCGGTGCGATAGACGAACGCGACGGCCGCCTTCGCAGCGCCGGAGGGCGGCGTGAACTTCATCCATGCCTGCTGCCATCCCGCCGTCGCCAGGCAGTGGAACTTACGCTTCTCGCTGCCGATCTCGCGGCCTTCCCGGTCGAGGAACCGCACGACGACCCCGACGAAATGGCTATGGTATGACCAGTGCCACGGCTCGCCGCCCTGGAAACGCGTCCACCACGTCAGGCCGTAGGGCTTGCTGGCGACAATGGCGACCGGATCGCATTCCCAGGCCGCGTCCTGCATGTCGGGCAAGAAGGCGACGCAGCGCTCCCCTGAATGCGCGTCCTCCCTCGTCCACGACGTAGCAGCCTGCTGCGCGGGACCCGCGAAATGCCACCCCTGCGGGACGCCGTCACCCGCCTCGAATGACGGATTCGGCAGCAGGTTTCCAACCCGCGGCTCCGGCTCTGTCCCAGCCGGGCCGTCCGTGCCCTCGCCTTCACGACCTGCCATGCTGCTCCTCCGCTGCGGCGTAGCTGCGCCTCGTCTCACCCCTGCGGTCTGGCTTCGACAATGGCGGATGCGCGGCCTTCCGCCGCGCCGCTGGGACCAGTGAGTGGCAGCCGCAGAGCGCCTTCTCGGGTGAAATCGCCGCCGCCGCTTACAAGCATGCCTCAACAGAGGTATAATGGGGGCAATCGGAGTGTCGCATGTCCAAGTGCCCGCGATGTGAGAATGAGCTGCGCGAGGTAGTCGTGAGCACGAGCACCGGCTCGCGCACGGCGGTGGAGGCGTGCCTCGACGGCTGCGCCGGCATTTGGGTCGGCAAGGAGGATCTCCTCGCCGGGCTTCAGCCCGCCATGTCGGACGAACTGCTGCATGTTCAGTCGGGCGCGGGCGAGCAGCACAGCACGCGATTTGACTTCCTCGAGGTCGAGGAGGCGCGCCGCTGCGGCCCGAAAGTAGTGCTGACGCCCGAGCAACTCGAGAAGTACATCCAGTGCATCCGCTGCGGCAAAGAGATGATGCGGTACCGCTGGAACCTGACCTCGGTAGTCATCCTCGACGAATGCCCGGAAGGCCACGGCATTTGGGTTGACGCGGGCGAGATCATGCAGATGCGCGAGTTCCTGCAAGTCGAAACCGCGGACTCGGGCAAACAAGACGACGTCCGCGCGCGCCTGGCCCAAGTCAAGGCGGAATACGAGCTCAACGCTCGGCGCGGCGGCCGCCGCCTGAACGGGGAATCGCCGCTGTCGTGGCTGTTCGGGATTCTCTTCAAGAACGGCCTCTGAGAATCGGTCGCGACGGCCTTCACCGCATGCCGCCAGATGCCTAATCCAAACCGACCGCGTCCCGGTCGTCCCCAATGGCCGAGAGACAGCGATGATCCCACTGCTGAAGCTGCGAGTCCAGTACTATCAGGACAGCACGCCGCTGGACGTGCCTTGCCGGGAGGAGAATTTCGTCCGCCGCGAGTTGCGCTTCGAGCTGCCCATCGAGCAGACGGCGCTGCTGCTCATGGACCTGTGGAACGTGCATCACATCCAGAGCTGGATCGAGCGCGCCGAGGCGATGACGCGCAACGTGATCGTTCCCCTGATTGAGACGGCGCGCGCGACCAGCCTCGCTATCATCCATGCGCCCGCGCCGCAGATTGCGGTCAAGCACGGTGTGGCCGTGGAGACTGTGGCGCCAACCGGGCCCGGGCCCACGTGGCCACCAGCGGAGTTCGGCGCGCGTCAGGGACGGTATGCCGTGTTCCGCGGCCCACGCAATCAGCCTCCAGGGATAGACATCTACTGGAGGGATCTCGACGACCGGCTCGACATCTCGCCCCATGTGCGCATTGCCGAGGGCGAGCCTATAATCGCGACGGGCGAGCAATTGCACCAGTTATGCGCCGAGCGACGGATCCTCCACCTCATTGTGGCAGGCTTCGCTGCCAACTGGTGCATCCTCGGGCGCGACTACGGTATTCGGGCGATGAGCTGCCGCGGGTACAATGTCATTCTACTGCGCGACGCCACTGAAGGGGTCGAGTTCCCCGACACGCTGGGGAAGCGCTGGGCGACCGAGCTTGCGATACGCGAGGTGGAGCAGGTCTGGGGCTTCAGCGCCTGCTGCGAGGACTTTCGCGCGGCGTGCGCGGCGGCGCGCGGCCAAGCCTAAGTCAGGTTCATCACGATGCCCGCCGGCGCCCGGTCTGGCTACGCTCGTTGCGTACTTCCGCTGATTTTTCCAGCAGGAATTTCATGGCGATCTAGGGAACACTTGTTTGTCGGAAGCGTAAGACGCGCGGCGGCGGGTGACCAACCTTCCTGCGCGCGATCAGCCGAACATCACGATGGACACACTTGTCAAGCTCTCGGCGCTCGGAGCGGCGGCCAAGTTCGACGTCTGCACCGCCGGCTGTGGCGGCGGATCGCGCCGCAGACCACCCGCGGCCGACGATATCGCCGCGCGCGCGATCACGCGCGTCGCGCTGCCCGAAGGCGGGACGGTTCCACTCCTCAAGATCCTCCAGACCAACGCCTGCCGCCACAGTTGCCTCTATTGCGCCAACCGCGCGGAACGCGGCGTGCATCGCTTCCACTTCCGCCCCGAGGAACTCGCCGGTATCTTCATGGACTTCCATGCCCGCGGCTATGTGCAGGGCCTGTTCCTGAGTTCGGGCGTCGCCGGCAGCCCCGCGCGCACCATGGCCGACATGATCACCACGGCGGAAATCCTGCGCAACAAGCACGCCTTCAAGGGCTACATCCATCTGAAGGTGCTGCCGGGCGCGCCTTACGACTGCGTCGAACGCGCGGTTGCGCTGGCGAATCGCGTCTCGGTCAACATGGAAGCGCCAACCGTCTCGCAGTTGACCCGCATCGCCCCTGACAAGCACATGCCCGAGGACGTTGTGCAGCGCATGCACTGGATCAACCGCGCAGCGAAGGATCGCGAGGGCGCGATGACTGCCGGGCAGTCAACGCAGTTCATCGTGGGCGCAGGGCGGGAGACCGATCACGAGCTGCTCACCGCAGCGAACGCGCTCTATCGCGACGTGAACTTGCGGCGGGTCTACTTCAGCGCCTTCGAGCCGATCACGGAGACGCCCCTTGAGGAGAAGCCGCCGGCGCCGCCGATGCGCGAGCACCGGCTGTACCAGGT
>Ga0315282_10016226_pt1 | contig 10901 bp, 9 predicted proteins | sample YL17G07_20_MG_FD_203693 | JGI IMG/M metagenome (GOLD analysis project Ga0315282, IMG submission 203693) | Sediment microbial communities from Yellowstone Lake, YNP, Wyoming, USA - YL17G07_20 | ecosystem: Environmental > Aquatic > Freshwater > Lake > Sediment | place: USA: Wyoming | collected...
GGATGCGGCTTGAACGCCTCCCTGCTGTGACGGCCTTCAAGCTTTAGGGCCTTGATGTAAAGCTTATCTTTTCTCTTATATAAGTCTAAGACTACCTGTGTTATGTGCCGCAGGTTCGCCTTGAAAGCCTGGCTGTGTGCCTCTTTTTCCAAAATCCAGTATGCAACAGTGCCAAGGTCGTAAAGGCGCGGACATATATATGTAAAGAATTTATATGTGTTGTTTTCATCTCCCCAGAGGTCCTGCATACCGGTAAGACTGTCAAAAATATATCTTGTACCTGATGGCAGGTTGTCCTCTATTGAATTAAGGACAGTTGTGAAACTGCTTATGTCGCCGGGGTTTTCAACTTTAATGACGTTCGTATCAGTGTGATTTTCGTAGAATTTAATAAATGCCCTGTCATTTTTTCCCTTCCCTGATGTAAAACAGTCAAGTAATTTGAAGTTTCCTGTAGAAGGCATTTCACCTATCTGCTGGACGATGCTGTGGGGGGATTTATTAAAGCTTACATAGATAACATTCTGATTTTCAGTAACGGATTGATTTATAAAATTCTGAATGAATATTTCAGATGAAGTGCCTGCCTCAACCTCCCAGACTACATTGTCACCTACATAGAGGGAATCTATAAGGTGGTCAAGATCATTAATGCCTGATAATATTTTACCCATTTTGGTAGGCAAACGGTTACCTAATGACTTTTACTTTAAAGAAACTGGAAAATTTTTGTCAAGAGAGTTATTCGGGTAGATTTTCAGTCTGGAAAGCCTTCTGTCTTTACGTCATGCTTGGCCCAAACCTCTTACCTTGACTATGTGTATATAATTTTATAAAATACACATGGAGGTGATAAAAATGAGTACTACTTTAAAAGTAAGAAAACAGTTTATACTCGATTCAGAAAAGATTAAATCTGTTAGAGAAATTACAAAGGCAAAAACAGATACAGAGGCTATAAATAAAGCATTAAACATCGTGATAGCAAATAGCAAGATTAAGAGAATGCTTTTGTCAATTAAGGGCAAAGGGAATATAAAAGACGTTTATGGCAGAATCTCTCGTTAAGGTTATTCTTGATACCTCAATATACATTCCTTTCATTAATGCGGGTATTTCTCATCCTATGTTTGAACTTGAATATGAAACCCCTTTGCTTTATATGAGTGCAGTAGTTATTGAAGAACTCTATGCAGGTGCCTCTGATACCAATACTATAAAGCTTCTTGATAGGTTGTATGGAACCTTTGAAAACCTTAGCCGACTAATTGTTCCAGAATCATCTGACTGGCAAAAGGCAGGAAAGGTTATTGCAAAGCTTGGCCGGAAATACGGATTTGAAGAAAAGTTTTTAACGAAAATAACAAATGATGTTTTGATCGCTCTTTCAGCAAGAAAAATTGGAGCGGTTGTGTTTACAAATAATATGAGAGATTTTTTAAGAATAAAAGAGTTTGTGGATTTCAAGATTTATGGAGAAATATAAAAGAGACTATGGAAAAAGTTTACTTTGTTACATATCTCAGTTGCTAAATTTTACAGAATGGACTGATGCTGGGAAGGCATTTGCTTCCCTTATCGATGATGCAGAAAAACAAGATCTAAAAAAGAAAGTTGTCCTATTCTGGAACACTTACAACTCAAAAGATTTTTCGGACATTATAACCACTGTTGATTATCACCAGTTACCCCGGTACTTTCATCGTTATTTTGAAAATGAAGTGCAGCCTCTGGATAGAAATTCTTGAAAAAAGATAATTCAAAATATTGCCGAATACTTCCTGTAGTTCTCACACCTAAAAGCTGATATAATTGAAAATATTTCAAAGGGGAATCCTCACAGCTTTTAATATAATTAAATTATAATGAGTAACCGTATTAGTAATCATCATAGGGTGTTCTTAATTAGCCTTCCAATAATCGTTGGTGCAACCATATTTTTGTCGTCTGAAATAGCCTACTGGGCATCAAGAATAAGAATGCCGAAAGGTGGCTTTACGACTATCGTACTCTCTTTTCTTTTTGGAGGTTTTGGTCAGATCATTCCTTTTGTTGGCATTGCGATGATTGTTCGGGGCTTAATCAGAAAAGGAGCGGGCAAAACAGAAATATTTATCAAATTAGCATTTATGCTGATACCTGTCTCCATTATCACAGCATATTGGCTTTTCAAGTATATTGATCCATTCGCGCGAGGGCTTCTTCTATTTATTAACGGGTTCCTATTACTTGTTGGACTTCTATCAGGGATAGTTGTTTGCAAAATTATTAAAACACAATAATATAAAAAGAGAGCTTGTTTAAGCCAACAATATGGAATACGATATAAATAAAATAGCTTTGTGCCTTATTGGGCTTCTCGCCAGCCTCTATACAGCATTTTCTGAATCGCCAGTGGCATTGAAACTTAAACCATTTGCGAATTTGACGATAGCTGGAGTTTTGATTATTATCGTTGCCGTAGCATTTAACGTTCTGACTCAAGGGAAATTTGATTTTACGAACATAATTGACTTTTTATCTTTGAGGAAAATCGGAGGATTAGGCCTACGTAAAATTCTGTCACTCGGGTACAGTTTGTTCTTATGGGGTCTGCCCGTTTTGCTATTCAGCAAAAAAGATTCAAAAGGAGGCTGACCATTTCATTCATGCCAATTCGGAATAATGCTGGTTTGATTTTGGTAAAGGTCTCTGGCCGGTCGGCTTACTTCACACGTTCAACAATTCTCCTGTAAATCATCACTTTTTTCGGCTTAAAGATTTTGTTTGTGTGTAGGTGTTATGCGCACCCTATGAAAATCGTCTGTTGTTAGGACTTTGATGAAGGTAATCGATAAAATTTGAGAACCTTTTAAACTGTGGAATAGAAGCCGCACCAAACAACTCTGTTACTGCAACTTCAACCGTAATGCGTAATAAAGCCATAAGAGATGGGATTTGAGGAAATAATAAATCTCTTCGGGCAGACTTTCACTCCTGATACTTCTTATTACTGCCGGAACATCTATTGACAGCGGGCAATTTTCCCTGCATTTCCCGCATGTCAGGCAAAACTCAAGTTTTTTATTAACTTCTTCTTTGGAAAGACTCTGGTAGGCGAGGCCCTTTCCTCCAAGATATTTCTCTTCTGCAAAATAATTCCCAACCGTGTTATACATCGGGCAATGGAGAAGACAGTTTCCGCAGTCAATACAGTAAAGCAATTCCTTGAATCCCTTATCGATTATTTCTGTTCTTTTATTGTCAAGCAATATAAGTATTATTTCTTCTGGTGAATGAACTCCTTTGAAGAATTTCTTTTCGACATCCGCGGTTTTGCTGACGCTGCTTATGATTTCTACAAACGACGGGATGAGCGAGCCTGTCGCATTAAAACATAAAACCTTCAACATATTGATCGCATCTTCAACGGTGGGATAAACTTTGTCGATTGCCGTAACTACTATATGCTTTTTCTTGCGTATTACTTCAAATATATTACCTTCATTGTGGGCCAGCACTATCGAGCCTTCCTCTGCTGTAACAGCGTTTGCCCCGGTTATCCCGACTTGTGCCTTTTCGATATACCTTTTTATTTCGTCTCTGACAAACCTGACAATATCCTCAGGGTCTTCGTTTATTTTTTTGTTGTAAAATTTTGAAAGACCTTCTGCAATTGCCTTTGCTGAAAGATGTGCAACCGGTCCTGTTGGATGCGAAGGTTTGGATTTTAAAACCTGGAGTATCCTGTCACCGATATCTGTTTCTATAACCTCAATTCCCCGTGATTGTAATTCAGCGGTTAGTTCAATCTCTTTTGTCACATTAGACTTTGACTTAACAACAAGTCTTTCATCGCCCACTTCTTTAAGGATTATTCCGACGGCATCATTTTTACTTTTAGCTGTATAGACCCTGATACCATTTTCCTCAAGCTTTTTTATAGCACGTGTTAGAAGTTCCTCGTTTCCAACGGATAATTCCCTGACAGCCTTCAGTCTTTTTATCTTCTCTTCGAGATCTGGAGGGATGTTCTTATTCTGCCTCTGTTTTACTGAAGCAAATGCCTTTCTCAGAGCAATTATTTCATCAAAATTCATGGGATATTCTTGCACTTTTCTAAACGAATAGCAATTGTAAGTCCGCAGAAGGACACTTTTAAGACAAAATTGTTTTTTACTTGACAAAATTGTAGGGTATTGTTATTTTATAGACATACGGTAACCGTTTGCCGTTCGTAAACAATGTCTATAGCGGAGTAAATAAAATGTGCAGACTTGCTGCAATAACTTCAAATGAATACTTCTCGCCAATGGAAAACATCCTTGCCCTCGAGACAATGAAGGAAGGCCATGATGGTTCCGGTCTGGGCCTTACACTCAAGGATCTCGGTGGTGAATTTAAGGAATTAAAAAAATACCCTATTCTCTCAGGAATATGCTCCCAAAAAGGTTCTAAAACATTGAACGACTTTATGGATAAGGCCGGCTTTAAACTTAAAGATATATGGGTACCAAAGATAAAACACGTAAAAGGCATAGCGCCCCGCGAACACTATTTTGCGAGAGTATATGATTATCCCGAATCTTACAAGAACAAACCGATGCGGGAAAAAGAAGACCTCCTTATGAATATACGCTTGACACTGAGAAAAATTGGGGAACCTGATGAATCAATATTTGTCTTCTCCTTCTATCCTGATGTCCTTACCCTGAAAGAGGTTGGCGACCCGCTTCAACTGGCTGAATTTTTTGGTCTCGACAGGGAAAATATAAAGGCAAAAATAATATTTGCACAGGGCAGACAAAACACAAACTACGTCATATATCTTTACGCCTGCCACCCCTTTTTCATTCAGGGATATTGCTCGATGACAAATGGTGAGAATACGGCATTTGTACCCATAAGGGAATTTTTAATGAGCAGGGGGTTTCCGGGTTACATCGGATATAACAGCGACAGCGAGGTATTTACGCATATCCTTCATTACACAGCCAGACAGCTCGCTTTCCCGCTGACTTATTACAAGGATGTGATTACTCCGCTCAAGGCCTCAGAAATCCTGACGAGGGACGACAGAGATGCACTGAGGCTGATTAAACAGTCGTTAAGGCCTCTATGTATAGATGGACCGAACGTCATCATAGGGTTCGTTCCCGACGGAACATGCTTTATGGTGCACGATTCTAAAAAACTGAGGCCTGGTGTTGTTGGCGGGGTAAAGGGTAAATATGCATTAATGTCTGAAGAATGTGGACTTGACAGGGCTATCCCCGAAAGAAACAAAGCAGAAGATATATTTCCAATGAAATATGACATGGTAATGGTAAAGCCTCATGCAGAGGAGGTTAAGGTATGGAACCAGCTTCAAGGTTAGACCACAATCACAAACTGTCATTAAGAGAATTCCCGTATATAGTCCGCTGGCGGGACGACAGGTGCAAGAGGTGCGGCAGTTGCACAGCGGTATGTCCTGTTAAGGCTATTGAACCCACTGTTAAGGTTCAGAGAATTATTCAGTCTGAAGGACCTGTGCCAACTCCAACAGCAGTGAGAAGGATTGTTCATGTTGTCGAACAGGTAACAGACATGGAGAGGTATTGCACGGGATGCGGAGCATGCACACTTGTATGTCCGAATGAAGCGATAGAGCCTGAATACAACCCCCAGAATAAGTTTATGCATTTCAAAAACAGGGGTGGTGAAGGATACAAGAGGGGTGGAAGGAGAAACGATCCGTCCGTATCAACTCTTGACAGACTTAAATTCACGAGGATTTCAATGCTCACAGACCCTGCGCTGGATGCAGGAAGACACGAGTTTCGTGTCAGGACGCTCCTCGGAAGGATTCTCCCTTCAGAAGAACTGCCGTTGAAGGTCGTCGGCGGGAAACTCGTGCCCGATAGGGACAATGGTAAATTCATCCCTCCGGTCCGTGAAATTTTCCCGATAATGATCGGCAGCATGTCAGTAGGCGCACTTTCACCTCCTATGTGGGAGGGACTCGCCATGGGAGTTGCTTACCTTAATGAGGTAGAAGGTCTCCCTGTTGTAATGTGTACGGGAGAAGGTGGGGTACCGCCAAGGCTCTTAAAATCAAGATACCTGAAATACATAACACTCCAGATCGCATCCGGATATTTTGGATGGGATGAAATTATACATGCGATACCGCACATGGTTGAAGACCCTGCTGCCATCGAGATCAAATACGGTCAGGGTGCAAAGCCCGGTGACGGGGGATTGCTGATGGCGCAAAAGGTTCTTAAACTGATAGCAAGTATCCGCGGCGTGCCTCAGTTTGTTGACCTTGCATCTCCCCCAACTCACCAGACAAAGTACTCCATAGAAGAGGCAGTGGCAAAGATGATCCAGTCTATGTCTATGGCGTGGGGTTTCAGGGTGCCTGTCTATCCCAAGATTTCCGGTACAAAGACAGCGCGTGCAGTTTTAAACAACCTTGCGAGAAATCCTTATGCCGCTGCACTGTCCATCGATGGGGAGGATGGCGGGACGGGTGCTGCATACAATGTCTCACTGGATAAAATGGGGCACCCGATAGCTTCGAATATAAGAGAATGTTATCTTGACCTTGTCAAACAGGGGAAACAGAATGAGTTGCCTCTTATTGCAGCCGGTGGTGTTGCCAAGAAGGGCAATTTAGCCGCCAATGCAGCAGCACTTATAATGCTCGGTGCGTCAGCGGTTTCGGTCGGCAAGTATATTATGCAGGCGACAGCGAACTGTTTTGGTGACGAATATAATCGCTGCAACCTTTGTAATACAGGCAAATGCCCGAGGGGGATAACTACACAGGATCCGAAACTTTACAGGAGACTTGATTCTGACAAGGTTGCCGAGCGTTTGGTAGAAGTCTTCAAGGCCGCCGATGTAGAGTTGAAAAAGATATTCGCACCTATGGGCAGAAGTACGGAACTGCCGATCGGAATGTCTGATGGCCTGAGTATAGATGATAAGGCAATGGCAGACAGGTTAGAGATTAGTTATGCGTGCTAAAAAAAGCAAAGAGCAAAAAAGCATAGCGCATAGAGCAAAGAGTAAAAAGCAAAGAGCAGAAAGCAAAGAAGCGATTGTACAAGAACAACTCCAAGCTTCAAGCTCTATGCTCAAAGCTATCACCATCCACGGCATCATTGATGGCAAGAGAGTCCCTTCCCGTATACTCGAAGAACAGATACAGCAGGCTGTCCAGGATGGTGCAAGGGAAATGCATATAATAGCTGACGGACAGCATGGCATCGGCGGCAGGATCTGGCCAAGGGGTGAAACTGTAAAAATAACTGTTGAAGGTCCTGCCGGTCAGAGGCTTGGGAGCATGGGAATGACAGGTACTGAAATTATTGTAAAAGGAAGCACATCTGACGATGCGGGATGGATCAACTGTGGAACAAAGATAACTGTTTTAGGTGATGTTACCAATGGTGCATTTAATGCAGCAGCCCAGGGAATCCTTTATGTTCAGGGGAGCGGAGGTGCAAGATGTGATACAATGACAAAGCACAACCCGAGATTTGACCCCCCACAATCATGGTATTTCAGGAATGTCGGTGACTCATTTGCAGAGTTCAAGGCAGGTGGCATTGCAGTCGTTTGTGGCGTTAATCCAAGGAACCCTAACAACATCCTCGGCTACCGTCCATGCGTCGGAATGGTAGGCGGAACAATATACTTTAGAGGTCCTATTCAGGAATATAGCGAGAGGAATGTTAAACTCCTTGACCTTACACCTCAGGATTGGGAATGGCTGAAGACTAACATGAAAACATTCCTTGAGGCTATTGACAGAATTTCATTTTATGATGAGCTTTCACATTCTCCTGATGACTGGAAAAAATTTATCGCATACACGCCGCAGGAGAAAAGGGCGCGCAGATGGTTCAAGATGTCCACCTCTGATTTCAGGAAAAATTTCTGGGAGAAGGAGGTTGGACAGGGTGGTATATTTGCACCTTATATGGACCATGAACTTACAATATTACCCTATATCACAACAGGGAATGACAGGCGGAACAAGCCGGTCTGGGCAAATGAAAAATATTCACCGCCCTGTGCATATAACTGCCCAACACATATCCCATCTCACAAAAGGGCTGCGCTGATAAGACAGGGTAAACTCCATGAGGCCATGGAACTGGTCTTGCAATACAGTCCTTTGCCTGCAACAGTATGCGGACAGATCTGTCCAAACCTTTGCATGCAGAGCTGCACAAGGGGACGGCTTGACAAACCTTTAAGCATTGATAAACTTGGGAGTTTTAGCCTTAATATACCAGCACCAAAGAAGGCTGAACCAACAGGGCACACAATAGCTGTAATTGGTGGAGGTCCTTCAGGATTGAGCGCTGCATGGCAGCTTGCTTTAAAAGGTCATGCTGTTGATCTTTATGAGGCCACAGACAAATTGGGCGGAAAGCTCGAACTCTGTATCCCCAGAGAACGTCTGCCCCATGAGATACTCGAAAAAGAACTTTCACGGTTTAAGGAAATAGGTGTCGCTATTCACCTTAATGCGAAAATTGACATGAAACAATTCGAGGAGATTTACAAAAACCATGAGGTGGTCGTAGTTGCATGCGGTGCGCATAAACCGAGGATCTTTCCATTCCCCGGCTCTGAGCATGTAGTCTCTGCCTATGATTTTCTCAAAGGCATCAATACCGGAGATCTTCGTGACCTCAACGGGAAAAGGGTTGTTATTATAGGCGCCGGCAATGTAGGAATGGATGTCGCCTCGCAGGCTTATAACTGCGGCGCCTCATCGGTTATAGCAGTAGATATTCAGAAGCCGGCAGCTTCCGGTAAGGAGATGGAAACGGCGGCCGCAAAAGGTACACAGATAATCTGGCCCAAATTTACCGACCGGTACGATAATAATGAGAAGAAACTTTACTTTAAAGACGGATCCTCACTTGATGCCGACCTTGTGGCAATGTCCGTAGGTGACGTTCCGATATTGGACTTCCTGCCACCTTCGATCCACACAGAGAGGGGATGGGTGGTGGTAAACGAGATTGGACAGACATCTGATGTAAAGGTCTTCGCTATCGGTGATGCAACAAGATTAGGTCTTATAACACACGCAATTGGACAGGGAAGGATTGCTGCGGAGACTATCAATTATCAGCTAATGCATGCCCCCCGCTGGCCTGAAATCAAACAGGTCATACCATATGAGAGGATAAGGACAGAATATTATGAAGTCTGTCGCGGTGATTTCACACCTGAAAAAGAGGCAGAAAAGTGCATGTCTTGTGCCACATGCCGTGACTGTCATATGTGTGAAACTACCTGCTATTGGGGAGCAATAGCGAGGGTTGAACACAAAGACGGCTCGTATGAGTATGTCGTTGATGATGACAAATGCATAGGGTGCGGCTTCTGTGCAGGCATCTGCCCATGCGGCGTCTGGGAGATGGTTGAGAATATATAACCTTATCTGCATGATCCGCAGTATGTCATGCTGAATTTTTTTCATCCAAATAATGGATTAAAATGATGCAGATGTTGTGAAAAAAATTATTTTTCGATACTTTAGTGTACTTTTAACTAACGGTTTATGGAAAATTATAGTGAATATAACGAATAAAAATATTTTCAATAAATTCATCGAGTTAAATAAATTTTTGAACAATGTCTGCATCATTCGGGTTCAGCGTCTAATAAGGAACTTATGACACAATTACTTATAAGAGAAAATCGCATCCTTTCTGCACTCCTCGAGGTAAGCAAAGTCCTGAACTCTTCTTTTGAACTCGAGAAAAATCTCTCGCGGACTATGAACGTCCTTGGAGATTTCCTTGAGATGGAAAGAGGCTCAGTCTTTCTACTCGACCACTTTACTAAAGAACTTCGGATTGTTGCTGCCCACGGCCTTACAAAAGAGCAGATAGAACGGGGGAAATATAAAATCGGAGAGGGAATAGTGGGCAGGGTCTTAGAAAAAGGTTCCCCGATGGTGATCCCCAATGTCGGAGAAGAGCCCTTATTCCTTAACAAGACAGGCTCCAGGATTGGAAAAAACGGGATTTCATTTCTGTGCGTTCCAATTAAGTTCAAGGGTGAATCCATCGGAGTCTTGAGTGCTGACAGAATTTTTAAAGACAAGGCTATAACCGTTGATGAGGACATCAGGGTCCTGGAAATAATAGCATCTATCATTGCTCAGTATGTGATTCTCTGGAAGCATTACAAAGAATCTGAAAAGGAAAGGGAAAACCTGAAACTCGAACTTAAAGGCAGATACAGTCTTCCAAATATTATCGGCAGTTCAGATAAGATGCAGGCCGTATTTGAGGCTGTGCATCGTGTAGCCAATTCAAAGGCAACCGTCCTTTTGTATGGAGAAAGCGGGACAGGAAAAGAGTTGATAGCAAAGGCGATTCACTATATGAGTTCGAGGGCAAAGTTGCCTTTTGTAAAATTTAACTGTGCCTCCATACCTGAGGGATTACTCGAGTCAGAACTCTTCGGACATGAGAGGGGTGCGTTCACGGGTGCAATAAACGCGAGGAAGGGGAGATTTGAACTTGCCAATGGAGGTACGATACTCCTTGACGAGGTCGGTGATCTCCCGGTCAATCTTCAGCCTAAAATATTGCGCGTGCTTCAGGAAAGGGAGTTTGAGCGGGTCGGCGGGGAAAGAACGATAAAGGTTGACGTCAGACTTGTTGCCGCGACAGGCAGAAACCTTGAGGAACTCGTTTCGAAAGGGAAATTCAGAGAGGATTTATACTACAGGTTGAATGTCGTGCCTATATTCATGCCGGCACTCAGGGTTAGAAAAGAGGATATTCCTATTTTGATAGAGCACTTTCTCAAACTTTTCAATGAAGAAAATAATAAGAATGTATCCATATATCCTGAGGCACTCAGGATATTGGTAGATTATAACTGGCCTGGCA
>Ga0315282_10016227_pt1 | contig 10901 bp, 7 predicted proteins | sample YL17G07_20_MG_FD_203693 | JGI IMG/M metagenome (GOLD analysis project Ga0315282, IMG submission 203693) | Sediment microbial communities from Yellowstone Lake, YNP, Wyoming, USA - YL17G07_20 | ecosystem: Environmental > Aquatic > Freshwater > Lake > Sediment | place: USA: Wyoming | collected...
TCTATCAATATCTTTTTTCCAGGAACGTCGATTGTATCGTCGAAGGCGCCCAAAAGCGCTCGAAATGCAGAGTCAGCGGAAGCGTGACTTCGCTGAAAGTTGAAACGGACAACCAGAGGATGACTTACGAATACGTGATCATTGAACAATGCCCGGAACGGACCTATCGCCAGCCCGCCTGGGGGGGACAACATTCGAACAACTGGAAAAATGGGTTAAGGATTCTTGCGGCGGAAAATAGGACTGCGGGGCTGCTCTTCGCCCAGGGACAAAACCTGAAGATATGGCCCGAACAGGGGTGCCCCCTCAGGGAATATTCTCAACCGTTATCTTCTTGGCCACCAGCAGCAGCGGCGGTTTCGAGGAGAGATCATAGAAGGAGATGAAGGCTGTCCGCGGTTTTTTTTCGCCCGTGGCCAGAGGCTGAAAAATGGAGGTCAAGAAAGGCCGTGTCTCGCCGGGGCCGATATTCCGCACAATTTGAAGGTCGCTGACCCGGCTGCCCAGGCTCACCCGGAGAAGGCCGACGGCGATAAGCGAGCGGCTCTCGTTTCTCAGCCGGCCCTTGAGGAGGCCGTATCCGCCGGGGGGGATCTGCAGGGAGGGCCCGGTCAGGGGGGTGGTCTGGCCGTTCAAGCCGACCGTCGCCGTCAGCTCGATCACCACCCGGGGCGCTCCGGGAGGAGCCGCCGCGCCGGCCGTGACGAAATAGCGGATGACCGGCACGGTCAGCTCTGACTGCGGAGAAAGGACGCGGAGGGACACGCTGTGGAGGCCGGGAATCTGGGTGGGAAGCCCTGAGGCCGGCCCCGAGTCGATGGTCATTTCCCGGGCGAAGGTGAGCGTCCGGGTCTCCTGCCGAAGGATCGCCCCGTCCACCAGCCATTCAAAATTAAGAATGCCGCTGCCCTCGAATTTGACATCGACGAATGCCTTGAGCCCGAGCGCGTTCTTGGGCACAACCTTGTAGGATTTGCCGTCATCGAAGCGAAGCTGGAGGAAAGAGATCTTGAAAGCCGCCCGGGGGCCGATGACCTCCCCGGCCTTGACCATGACCGAGGCCTGGATGGGGAAGAGGGAGTCCCCGCCGTGGTCCAGGGCCGAGACGATGAAGGCCCCGGGACGACGATAGGTATGGGTCACGCTCAATCCCGAAGTCAGCGGCGGACTGCCGTCGCCGAAATCCCACCGAACGAGCTGCCCCAGGAAATTCATGGCCTGGAAGGTGACAGTCAGGCCGACAACCGGGTTGGCCGGGCTGAAGGTCACTACCCGTTTTTCGCTGACCGTGACTTGAGCCTGGCCGGTTCGCGGGACGAGCGGCAGTCCGCCCCCGGCCTGTCTGGCCATATAGGAAACGCGCACCGTAAACGTCCCGAGGTTGAGATAGGTATGAGTGGTGATGACGGACAACCCGGTGAAAGTCAACCCGTCGCCGAAGTCCCAGTTCACCCCCTGGCTGGGTTCGATGGTCAGGCTGTCGGTGACGGTAAGGGTGATCAGCTGTTCCAGGTTGGGCTGGCTGGGCACGATAATGATGGACGCCCTGACAGCCACGGCGGCCGTCAAGAGGCCCCAGGCCAAGGCCACAAATTTTTTGATCCCATATCGCATGGCTTTATTCCTTTAGAACGAAAGGTCACATTGGGCCAAAGCCCTCCAATTGGTGGTCCGCACCCCCAGGGCCTCATTAAAACCAAAATTGCCCTTGAGCGACAGGAGCAGACCGTCGGCCTTGACCAGCCGGTTGAGATAAATGTTGAGACCGCTGGTGAGGTCGACCGTCTGGGAGGCCGCTCCGCCCGTTCCCGGCAAATTCGAAAGACTGTAGGAGCCGGTGAGGAACATCGAGCAGGCCTGGGGCAGGAAAAAAACCTCGCCCACGGCCATGGCGCTGAGCGTGTCCGAACGATGGCCGGTGAAGGTATCCTTCCGTGTCGAAACGCCCAAGGTCGGGCTGAGGCTCAGCCATTCTCCGGCCCTCAGGGCGCCGCCCAGGTTGAGAGTCAGGGCCGAGCCCGCCGTTTCGGGGCTGGCTTGGCTCTGGAGGCGCGAAGAAATCACGGTCAGGTTGAACGAGGAAGACTGTCCCACCATGAGGTTGACCGACCCTGAATATTCATCCGTGACGCTGTCCTGGGGCAGGGCCGGGCTTGAGCCCGGCTCCGTCTTTTGGCGTCCCGCCCGGTAGCCAAGGACGATCTGGGCCTTGGGCGTGACGGCCAGCGACATATTGAGGTTGCCGTCGAAATTGCTGGTGGTGGCCGAAGCCGGATCGTCCCCGACGTTGTCGCGCTGGGTGACCAGGGAACCGGTCAGGCTGAAAATATCTCGGCTCAACCCAACCGTGGCCTCCAGCCCGCGGCGGTTGTTGGCCATGTACTGAAGCCCGATGGAGTTGAAATCGCGGCCCGCGTAGCGGTAGGTCAGGCCGGCGGTCAAAAAGCCCGAGGCAAAGCCGGTGCCGAGGGTGAAGGCGTTTCCCGAGACGGGGCCGGCCTGGTCGCTGAGGTCGGCATCATAGCGGCAGTGGGCGAACTCGCCTTTGAAGGTCAGCAGGTTTGACCACAGCCTCGTCTCTTCAGTGAGCGCCAGGACCTGGCCTTGGCGTCCGCCCGAGCCCGGCACATTTTCCGGCATGACGGCATTGACCGCCTGCATAGGGTTGTCCCGGCCGGTGATGAAGAGGGCCTTGAGATAAAGAGCTTCGCCCAGGATCCGGTAGCCGGCCGCGCCTCCCCAAATGGCGACCTCGGGCCTGGGCAGGCCGAACCCCTGAAAGCCTTTCACTTCCTGCGAGTTGATCGTGAAAATATGAAAATAGGCCTTCTGGTCGTCGAAAGCGTATTCGAACCCCCGGCGGCCGATGCCCTGGGCCGAATATTCCGACTCGTTGATGGAGATGTCCCCGGCCCGCAAGGTATGGCTGGAGACGGAAAAAGCGGCGTTCAGGTTGGAAAGGTCGACCGGCCCGTTCCCGGCCAGCGGCGTGTTGGTGTAGCTGAAGTTGGAATCAATATTGATGTTGAAGGCGCCCCGCGGCGGAGGCATGAGAAAAAAACGGATGTTGCCCGCGGCGGGAAATTTCTCCGCATCGGGCAGGGGTGCACTTTCCCCAAGAACGGCCTGGCCGCTGCCGCTGAGTTTGACCGGGAAGGGGAGGCCGGGCTCAGGGGGCGGGGCCGGGGCCGTCTCCTCCTGAGGCGGAGTGATGTCGCCGGGGATCTCGGGCCCGGGGCCGGCCGCACTGGCCTTGACCTGGAGCGGCCCGGCCGGCCCGGAGGAGGGGAAGGTCACCACCCCGGCCGGAGTCCCCGCCGCCAAATAATATTCAAAGACGACATCCGGCAGGACCGACGTATCAAACTCCAAAACATAGGAGCCCTCATCAGATTGGGTCATCGGCCGGGCCTGGAATTCGCCGATGCCCTTAAACCTGAGGAAAACGGCCACCCAGTCCACCGGCGCGGAGACCCGGGCCCTGAACTCAAGAGCGGCCGAGGGGGTGAATATGGAGAGGGGAGTATGCTCGATGAGCACGGCCGGCGGGGGGGCGGCCTGAACCTGTCCCCGGAGGGAGGGAACCGTCCCCGCCCCGCCCCAGGCGATCAAGACCGAGAGAAAGACACGGCTTCCCCGCGATCCCCGCCAGCTGATCATGTCAGTCCGCCCTTTTTCCCTCACTATAAAAAAATTGATGCACGGAGTCAAGGTTTCCGGGACGGACTTCCCCCGATTTTTCATCGATCCGAGTTCAAAGTCAGAGCTGGAAGAAGGATTGAGGGCGGCGCGGCCTTGTCTGGCCTCGATAAAACCGGCCTGCCGACCTTGCTGGAAAAGCCGGCCCGAGGGGGATTTCAAAACGATAGAAATAGTGTATCATTAATGTTCGGGAAATGGAGGTTTTTATGTCCGAGGACAAGCCGACGGCCAACCCTTCCGTCATTCTCAGGGAAGAATTCGACGACTGGGCCGTCCTTTTCGACCCGGACACGGCCGAAGGCTATGCCTTGAACCCTACCGGCGTCCTGGTCTGGAAACAGCTTGACGGGAAACACACCCTGGAGGACATCGTCAAGGTCGTCCGGGAGAGCTGCGAGGACGTGCCCGAGGATGTCGGCCAGCATGCCAAAGATTTCGTGGCCGACCTGGTGAAACAGGGCCTGGCCGGCTACGAGGTGAAGGGATAACCATGACCTCCCCCGCGGCGGAGAAGCCGGCCCGCAGACTCCGCCTGATGCGCACGCCCAAGTCCGTAGACATCGACATCACCGACCGCTGCAACCTCCGCTGCCGGTATTGTTATTTTTTTACCAGCCCGGCCGACGTCAAGCAGGACCTGCCCCGGGACGAATGGCTCCGCTTCTTCGAGGAGCTCAACCGCTGCGCCGTGACCGAGGTCTGCCTGGCCGGCGGTGAGCCCTTCATCCGGGAGGACCTGCCGGATCTCATCCGGGGCATCGTCCGCAACCGGATGCGCTTCAGCATCCTGAGCAACGGCACCCTCATCACTGACGACCTGGCCGCTTTCCTGGCCTCCACCGGGCGCTGCAACTACGTCCAGGTCTCCATCGACGGCTCGATCCCCATCACCCACGACTCCTTCCGGGGTCAGGGGACTTTCTACAAGGCCGTAGAGGGTATCCGGACCCTGCAGAGAAACGGAGTCAGCGCCGCGGTGCGGGTGACCATCCATCGGCAGAACGTCCGGGACCTGGACAATATCGCCCGCCTGCTCCTGGAGGAGATCGGCCTGCCCTCCTTCTCCACGAACTCGGCCGGCTACATGGGCCTTTGCCAGAAAAATACGGAACAGGTTCAGCTCTCCAGCGAGGAGCGGTATCTGGCCATGACCACTCTCCTCAAGCTGGTGAAAAAATACGAAGGCCGGATCAGCGCTCAAGCCGGGCCGCTGGCCGAAGGCCGGGACTGGCTGAAGATGGAGAAGGCCCGCCGGGAAGGGCTGGATTCTCTGCCCGACCGCGGCTATCTCACCGGCTGCGGCTGCCCCTTCAGCAAGATCGCCGTCCGCAGCGACGGCGTCTACGTGCCCTGCAACATGCTCAGCCATATCGAGCTGGGCCGCATCAACCGCGACAGCCTCCAGGATATCTGGCAGAACCACCCCGATTTGTGGAAGATCAGGGAGCGCCGGTCGAAGCCCCTGGGCGATTTCGAGTTCTGCCGAGGCTGCCTTTACCTCAGCTATTGCACGGGGAATTGCCCGGCCCTGGCTTATGCTCTCCTGGGCCAGGTGGACCATCCCAGCCCGGACGCCTGTCTGCGCAAGTACCTGGAGGAAGGCGGGCGGCTGCCCGAGGAGTCGCCGGAATGACGGCTGGCTCCCGGAATCCGAAGAAGGGGCCGTCGCGGAGGCCGAAGGATAGGGCCCGGCCCCTGGCTTCCAACCGGAAGCTCCCCGCCGTCAGAACGGGGACGATATCCGCAAAGCCGGCCCCGGCTCCCCAGGAGCGCCGGATCATCCCCTTGAATTCCCTTTATTTTTATCTCACCGAAGGCTGCAACCTGGCCTGCCGCCACTGCTGGATCGCGCCCAAGTTCCAATCGGGCCAGACTGTCTATCCCAGCCTGCCCTTGGACATGATGAGGGACATCGTGCGCCAAGCCAAGCCCCTGGGGCTCTCCGGGATCAAGCTCACCGGCGGCGAGCCCCTCCTGCACCCCGACATCTTCCGCATACTCCGGTTGGCCCGCCGCGAGGAGGTCAGTTGCACCATCGAAACAAACGGCCTCCTCTGCACCAAGGAGCTGGCCGAGGAAATCGCCAAATGCCCGGGCCGCTTCGTCTCGGTCAGCCTGGACGGGTCGGACGCCGAGACGAATGAATGGGTGCGCGGAGTGCCCGGGAGTTTTGAGGCCGCCCTCCGGGGCATCAGGAACCTGGTCGAGGCGAACATCCGGCCTCAGATCATCCTGACCGTCATGCAGCGCAACAAACATCAGGTCGAGTCCATCGTTCGGCTGGCCGAGTCTCTGGGGGCCGGCTCGGTCAAGTACAATGTCATGATGCCCTGCGCCCGGGGCGAGGAAATGTTCAAGCGGGGCGAAGCCCTCTCCCTGGCCGAGCTGGTCGAGCTGGGCCGTTGGGTGGAAAACGAGCTCTCGGCCAAAACAAAGCTCAGGCTCATCTTCCATCATCCGGCCGCCTTCAAGCCGCTGGGCCGGATGTACGGCCAGGAGGGGGATGGATGCTCCCGCTGCGGCATTTTCGGCATTCTGGGCGTGCTGGCCGACGGGTCCTACGCCCTGTGCGGGATCGGCCAGCAGGTCCCCGAGCTTATTTTCGGCCATGCTTCCAAAGACAGGCTGGCGGACGTCTGGCAGAACAATCCCATCCTCAATGAAATCCGCCAAGGCCTGCCCGGCAAGCTGGAAGGAGTCTGCGGCCAGTGTCTGATGAAGGCCCTCTGCCTGGGAAGCTGCATCGCCCAGAACTATTACAGCCGGAAGAACCTCTTCGCTCCCTTCTGGTACTGCGATGAGGCGCTCCGGCTGGGGCTTTTTCCCGCCAGCCGTTTACAAAAAAAAATGTGAGGTCCGCAGGCTTCCCCAAGCCGCCGTGCGCCGGTTCTTAAGGACAAACGAAAATAGTCATGATTTTAGATACGCCCAGCCGAGCCGATAAAGCGGGCTTCCGGCTGGAGCTGGGCCGGACGACCTGGCACCTGATCGGCACGGAGGAAACAGAAGACTGGCTGGCCAGATTCGCCCGCATCCTGGAGCTCGAGCCCTGGAAGGGCGAACAAGCCGGAAGGCCAGAAGCCCGAAGGCTCTTTTTTTTTGAGGGCCACGACCTGGCCGCGGATGCGGATGATGATTTTCAATCCTTCGCCGCGGCGGCCGGCCTTCCCCCAAAGGGATGGACATCACAGGCCATAAATCCGGCCATGATTCGGACGCATCCCGACATCCCCGACGCCGTCCTGGAGGTCCGCTGGCTCAGCCATGAGGAAATGGCCGTGGAAAACATGGCCAAGTCCTGCTATGCCCTCTACGAGCCGGTCGTCATCGGGGAGGGTCTTGTCCTCCATGCCGCTCTCCTGGAGAAAAACGGCCTCGGTATGGCCCTGGCCGGTTCCGGCGGCGCCGGAAAATCCACCTGCGCCCGCCGCCTGCCGGCGACCTGGAAGGCCCTGTGCGACGACACCTGCCTCATCCTGCCCGATGGCCGGGGAGGCTTCCAGGCCCACCCCTTCGCCACCTGGAGCGACTATCTCTGGAAACGGTCCGCAGGAACGTGGAAGGTGGAAAGCCACCTGCCCCTGGGGGCCGTCTTTTTCCTGAAAAAAGCTGAGGAGGACAAGGCCGAGCCCATCGGACGGGGCGAAGCGTCCATTTATCTCAGCCGTTCCAGCCATGAGATTCTCTCCGTTTTCCTGAGGTTCATGGACCAGGACCGAGCCAGATCTCTCCGCCGGAAAATCTTTGCCAACGCTTGTTCCTTGAGTCGAGCGGTCAGGGCCTACAGCCTGGAGGTCGAGCTGGAGGGCCGTTTCTGGACAAAGATCGAAAAAGCCCTGGATTCATAGTCATCCGCGGCGTCCGGGCGCCGCTTCGTCAAGAGGAGAGCCGGCCGTCCCTCAACTTCAGCCCAGATGCTTCCCGGCGAGGGGAAGCTTGCTCCACAGGCCCAAATTTTGTATAATATCGGCCAGTGCGGAAAACGGTTTCCACAATTCACTCGCCAACAAGGACCGTGCTCCGGACCGGGAAACGGTCACCCTGAAAGGAGACAAAATGGACCTTTTCGATAAGTGCGCGGGTTTTTATTCCGACCCTAAAGTCGCCCAGAAGTACGGATATCCGACCAATCCCCGGACAGTCCAGCAAATGGGCATGTTTCCCTATTTTATCCCCATCGAGCAGGCCGAGGGCCCCGAAGTCATCATCAGCGGCAAGCGCCTGATCATGATAGGCTCGAATAACTACCTCGGCTTGACCAACCATCCCAAGGTCAAAGAAGCGGCCATGGAGGCCATCCGCAAATACGGCACCAGCTGCACGGGATCGCGGTTCCTCAACGGGACGCTCCAGATGCATCTCGAGCTGGAGGACAAACTGGCCAAGTTCGTGGGGAAGGAAGCCGCCCTGGTCTTCAGCACCGGATTCCAGGTCAACCTGGGCAGCATCCCCGCCCTGATGGACCCGGAAGATTATCTCATCACCGACAAGGAAGTTCACGCCAGCATCGTGGACGGCGTGCGCATGGCCAAGGTCCAGAAGAAGGTCCACGTCCGGCATTTCAAGCACAATGACCCGGCCGACCTGGAACAGATCCTCAAATCCCTGCCCCCGGAGCCGGCCAAGCTGGTGGTGGTGGACGGGGTGTTCAGCATGGGCGGCGACATCGCTCCCCTGCCGGACATCGCTCCTTTATGCCGAAAGTACGGGGCCAGGCTGATGGTGGACGACGCCCACTCCCTGGGTGTCCTGGGAGGCGGCCGGGGCACAGCCCACCACTTCAACCTGACCGAGGAGGTGGACCTGATCATGGGCACCTTCAGCAAATCGTTCGCCTCGATCGGCGGTTTCATCGCCGGCCGGGAGGATGTCATCCACTGGATTCAGATGTTTGCCCGAACCTTCATTTTCAGCGCCAGCCTGACACCCTCTTGTGTGGCCACCGTCCTGGCCTGCCTGGAAGTCATCGAACAGGAGCCGGAGCGCGTCACCCGTGTCAACGCCATAGGCGAACGGATGCGCCGGGAGCTGCGGGCCATGGGTTACCAGATCGGCCAGTCCCAGACGCCCATCATCCCCATCGTCATCGGCGATATGATGAAGACCATGAAGGCCTGGAAGATCCTCCTGGAGTCGGGCGTTTACACCAACGTGGCCCTGCCGCCGGCCGTCCCCACAAATATGTCCCTGCTGCGGACAAGCTACATGGCCTCCCACACAGACGCCCACATCGACCAGGTCCTGGCCACCTTCGATAAGGTTAAGCACCTGCTGGAAGCCGGCAACTAACCGCTTCAGCGGCAAGCCAGGGCCGAGTGAGAGACCGCCCTCAGGGCAGGTTCAAGACGTCTTCTTGCAGAACTTCCTCAAGTTTCCCCAGGAAAGTGTCCGCATTGTCTTTGGTATAAACCAGAGGCGGCTTGATCTTGATGACATTGTGGAAGATACCGTCGGTGCTGGCCAGAACCTTCTTGTCCCGCATCCGCTCGACAATATAGGACGCCTCCGCATCGGCCGGCTCGAGCGTCCGGCGGTCCCGGACGAGCTCGAGCCCGAGGAACAGGCCCAGGCCGCGGACATCGCCCAGGAGAGGATATCGGCCCTTCAACGTCTCCAAGCCGGCCCGGAGACGGTTCCCTACGGCCAGAGCATTGGCCTGCAGCCCTTCGTCTCGGATGACATCCAGCACGGCCAGCCCCGCGGCGCAGGATACGGGATTTCCGCCGTAGGTGTTGAAGTATTCCATGCCGGTGCGGAAGGAGGCGGCGATCTCGGGCGTGGTGATGACCGCGCCCAGCGGGTGGCCGTTGCCCATGGGCTTGCCCAGGGTGACAATATCGGGAACAACTCCCTGAGTCTCGAACCCCCAGAAGTGGGTGCCCACCCGGCCGAATCCAACCTGGACCTCATCAGCGATGCAGACGCCGCCGACGGCCCGCACGGCCCGGTAAACGGACCGGAGATAGCCGTCCGGCAGGACGATCTGCCCGGCGCAGCTCATCAAGGATTCGGCGATGAAGGCAGCCGGCGAAAAGCCCTGGAGGCGCAAGCCCTCGATGACCTCTTCCACGGACTGGGCATATTTCCGTCCCGCCTCGGGGTCGGGCCGCCGGAAGGGCCCGCGAAAGACATCCGGCACAACGACTTTTTTGACGTGAGGAGGCGCACCCCTGCCCCCCGGCCCGTCGAACTTGTAAGGGCTGATCTCGACGAGAGAGCTCAGGTTGCCGTGGTAGGCACCATCCACCACGATGACCTCCCGGCGGCCGGTGTGGGCCCAGGCCAGACGCAGGGCCAGGTCGTTCGCCTCGCTCCCGCTGTTTACGAAGAAGAACACTCCCAGCGGCTGGGGCAGGGTCTGGCTTAAGCGGCGCGCATACTCCACGATGTTGTCGTGCAGGTAGCGCGTGTTGGTGTTGAGCACGGCCATCTGACTCTGGATAGCGCGCACAACCCGGGGATGGCTGTGCCCCACCTGGGGCACATTGTTCACGCTGTCGAGGTAGGCCTGCCCGTCCTGGTCATAGAGATATTGTTTATATCCGCGGACGATCTTCAGGGGCCGGCGGTAGGAGACGCTGAGCGAGGGCCCCAGCCGGGCCTGCCTCTGCCGAAGGATCTCTTGCAGGCTGCGTGAGGGGGCCGGGAATTCGCTCTCCGGGACCTTGAGGATGAGGTTTGGGTCAGGCGAGATTCCCAGCCAGAGCGATCTCCGGCTGGGAAGCGCCACGCCCGGGAATTCGCCCTTTCGATCAAGCAGGTCGGCCACGATCTGGAAATGAAGATGAGGAGGCCAGCCGCCATTCTCTGAGGTCTGTCCGATCTCGGCGATCTTGTCGCCCCGCCGAACCCGCGCCCCCTCCCGGAGGCCGTCCAGCGACTTACTGCTCAAATGCCCGTACAGAGTGAAAAAGGCCGGGCCGCCGGGGATATAATGTTCCAGGATGATGGTCGGGCCGTAGTCCTGGCCGGAGGCGTTGTCTTGGAAGCTATGGATGACGCCGTCCAGGGGCGCCAACACCGCTGATCCCGAAGGCAAAAAAAGATCAATGCCCAGGTGGACTGTCCTCATCTCGGTTCCGTCGTTGACTTTGACCTCGAAGCTTTTCCCGGAGTAAGCGTTCCGAGCTTCATTATATTGTCCCACGGCTACTGGCTTCCCGGCGGCCTTCAGGCGAGAGGCGATAAGAGCATCGACG
>Ga0315282_10016228_pt1 | contig 10901 bp, 25 predicted proteins | sample YL17G07_20_MG_FD_203693 | JGI IMG/M metagenome (GOLD analysis project Ga0315282, IMG submission 203693) | Sediment microbial communities from Yellowstone Lake, YNP, Wyoming, USA - YL17G07_20 | ecosystem: Environmental > Aquatic > Freshwater > Lake > Sediment | place: USA: Wyoming | collected...
AAAACCTTTGGAACGAGAACCGAGTTTTCCACAGCGAGAGCAGGTTTGGGAAGTCAAGTATGGACTGACTTTGATAGTCTTGATTCCTCTCTGCAAAGCCTTGTATTCAATAAAACTTTGCAGTTGGTAGAAACTCCATCCATGCAACCAAAAATTTCTTCTTTTTCCCTTTCTCATCTTTCTTATTCCTTTGAGGTTTTCCAGAACAATAGTTCCAGCATTGCAGTTATCAACAATCTTTCTGCTTATGTTATGATTTACCCAAGCCTTAAACAGTTTCTCTTTTCCAGACAATTTTTTAAGCAATTTTCTGGAACTGCGAGTGCCTTTTGCTTGGAGTTTTGCTCTCAACCTTTTGAAGCCAAGCATTTTTCGCTTGACTTGCTTTCCACTGAAAAATTCCCTGTTGCTTGTTACAGCAACATGGTTTATGCCGACATCAATACCAAGAACTCTGTTTTGGAAGCAAGAGTCTTTTATACAGATGTCTTTAGCAAAAGTAAAAAGGAAGAAACATCTTCCTTGCTTGTCAATTCTCAACAAACTTTCTTTGACATTCCAGCTGAAATATTTTTTATAGCATTCAGGAACAACAAATGGAATTTTAACTCTGCCTTTGATTGTAGCCAAACTCAAAACATTATTTTTGAAGGAAGCACTGCGAGGGAAGTTATATCTCATACTAACTCTATTAATAATTGGTTTGGTTTTAGTTTTCTTGACAATTCCACAAGCTTGTTTGATACAAGCAACAGCGAGTTGGCTTTGCAATCCACTTTTCTTGAGATGCTTGTAAACAAAGGGATGGAGTTTTATATTATTGCTAATCTTTCGCTTCCAAGCCTGATTGACACAGAATTGCAGTCCTTTTCCATAAACCTTGATGGTTCTAACTATTTCAGGAGTTGCCGAAATCTTGATTTTTGCGGTTGCCCTTGCTTCCATAACTTTAATATAGATAGTCCAGTATATAAATCTTGTGCTGACATTTGTCCAGTGATTAAAACAAAAGAGGTGAAGTGCAATTCCTCACAGCAATAAATTGCTGTGTATCCTTGCACAATTTTTATGAACATCAATCTCAAAATACCAAACATATTAATAATATATTTAATTTTAATTCCTTTGTTTGCTTTTGGGGATGTTATTTGGTTTAAAAAGACAAGTTATTTAGAATATTTAATCACTTGTTGTTTTGAAGGGGCATTATTTTTTAGTGGATTTATAGTCGGGCAATGGGCAACAAAAAAATGAAACTAATAAAAACAATTAATAAATTTTCAGAGGATTATTTTGAGTATATAACACTATTAATTGGAATATCTCTTTTATGTTGGGGTATTTATATGTTTTATATTGGTTTTCATAATGTTGATTTAGGGCAAAATTTAAGATATTTGGAAGCAAAACATGGGTTTAGTTTAATAGACATAAACAGTGAAGGCAACAAATGGACACCTTTAGAAATGTATATGGTTGGTTTAGACCAAATTCAATATGGATTATTTAGGTCAATTTTAGGTACTTTTTTGATAGGAAACGCCATAAGCCTTATTGTGAAAAAGAAAAGTTTATATAATCAATAATTAACAGGTCAATTATGTCAAGAAGAACTTTTGATGAGTATGATGAGGTTTTTGAGGATTTGATGTCTTACAAAGAGATAGACACAAAGAACATAAAAGACAGACAATCCCTTGAGAATGAACTGCACAAATTAAGATGGGGGAAGAAAAAACTCCAAAGATATTTGATTGATATTTTTGTTGGCGAAGGTTTTACTAAATATGCAGAGCCAATTCCAGCTTATCAAAAACTTATTGAAGCAAATACTGAAAAAGAAGAAGAAGCAGTTGTTCCTTTCAGACCAACAGCAAGACCACTAGAAGAGAAAGTTTTGAGAATGGAAAAGAAGGGAATTTATTCAACAACACCATATTATATTGAAGGACAAAAACAAAATATTATTTTGGCAGGTAAGACAAAAACAGGAAAATCTTATTATTATTATCCAAAAGGTTCAAAGAATACTGAAGGCAAATCAATCGGTGGAAGAAGAATTAAATCTGCTGATATTATTGAAAAAGAATAACTCTTACAAACAACCGAAATGGAATTGTAAGCTTGGGGCTGAGGGGATATGGAGAAAAAAAGTTTAACAACCACAGAATGGATAATTGCCATTATTTCATATCTTGCGGTGAAGCCCAACATTCAAAATGAAATGCCCTGAAACTTATACGGAAATTGATTTTGCTTATTGCTCAAGTTTTTGTTACAACAAGGGATGTAAATTTTTGAAGAGATGTTATCCAAATGTGGAAAAGTAAAAGTTTAGAAAGCAACGAGGTAGTTTTTATAGAAGGCATAACTCATGGAATTGCCTCTTGCCTAAACAGACCAAAAGAGACAACAAAATGAATACACTAACAATTAACGAAAATGGAAGAAAAAGATTTGGAATGTCTGAATTAGTATCAAAAGAATATCTTAATGATTGGCGAATAAAAGCAATTCAAAAAGCGAATTCAAGCAAACAAAATAAAAAAACTTTAAAAGCTTTAAAAGAATATAGAACAAAAAATAAAGAGGCAAACAAATGAACATTAAATTAAACAAATATCAGGAAGCTTTATTATTAAATGGTTGGAGCTTGAGAATAGCAAGAGGAATATTTAAACTTCATTTTTATTATGAAAAAGGGAGATTTATGTATGCCGAAGATGATATTTCAGCAGAAAGAGTTTGCAAGAAACACAGAATAGAGGCAACCAAATGAACACAATTACTAATTTAGTAGAAATTAGTAATAGATTAGTATTTGGAGGGAGAAAATGAAACAAATCAAAAATAGATATACAGAAGAAATAATTTATGAAAGCAAAATAGCAACAACAATAAAAGAATGTGTTGAAGAAGCAGTAAAAAAGAAAGCAAACCTTTCCAGAGCAAACCTTTCCGAAGCAAACCTTTACAAAGCAAACCTTTACAAAGCAAACCTTTCCGGAGCAAACCTTTCCGGAGCAAACCTTTCCAGAGCAAACCTTTCCGGAGCAAACCTTTCCGGAGCAAACCTTTACAAAGCAAACCTTTTATTTGTTAAAATGGATGAAAGAGTTTTCAAGCAAATAACAGAAGAATGGTTTGAATGGAAAATTACAGACGACTAAAAATGAAAGAAACAATAACTGATAAAATAGTTGAATGTAAATCATTATTAAAAGAAGCAGAACAAAGCTTTTTAATTGACAATAATAAAGTTGGAAATCTTTATCTAAAAATGTGCTATAATACAATGAAAGAAATTTATAATTTAGAAGGAGAAACTGAAAGATTTTATACATTGGCTTATAGATATAATAAAATAGAAATGGATTACGTAAAAAGGGGATGAGAAAATGAACACAATAACAATTAATGAGAATGGAGGAAGAAATGAACATCAAATATCTTTGTGAATTAGGAGCAGTTTTAAGTAACTTACCAACTTGGTTGATTATTGTTTTAAGTATAATTATTATATTTTTTTTAGGTTGGGCTATTTTAATAGTATTAAAGTCTTTACCAGGAAATTAAATGAGGCAATCAAATGAACACACTAACAATTAATATAGATGGAAAAGAAAGAGTGTTTGAAGTTGAGATTTGTGATGGTAAATCACTTATTAATTTTTATAAAGAAATAGGAGATTCATTTGGGGTTGATGATAAATGTATAACACTTATCAAAGAAATCACAGACCAGCCAAAAGAAACAACCGAAGATATAAAGAAGTTTTTTGAAAGTGATACTTTAATGAGATTAATAACAGAGAAGATTAATAATGCTTCAAAAGAGGAATTAATAGATACTTGGAAATTATTAGAAAAACCATTTCAGCCAAAAGAAGTTAAATCTAATTGTTCTGATGAAGTTGGAACTACTTGTAAAACAAAAGAACAAAAACAAGAGTTTCCCATTGTGCTCGAAAAGGTTAAAAGTGAGATTAAAGCAATTATTGAATTAACGGATTTTATGGCAGATACAGATAAAGAAAGAGAATATGTTAAATATCTTTTAATAGATAATGTAATCAAAGCAATAGACAAGCTGAAGGAGGTTAAGAATGGAACTACTAAGCAATAACGCAGTCAATTATTTTATAAAGACTTATGCAGATAAAGAGGAAGCTGAGTTTAAGGCAGACAAGCCAATCAATCAAAGGCGTTATCATATCTTAACATTCAAGAAGCATAAAGAGGAAGCAAAAGAACTCTTTTTTAAATTCACAGAAAAGCCTTATCTGTCAGCAGAAGGTGGTTTCTCTGAAAGCCTTAATGTAGAACACTTAAAGGAAGTCTTTGGGTTATATTATAAAAAGGTTTTGGAGTATTGTTATATCTGTTACAAAGATGGAAACATATACAGGATAAGCCCAATAGATATTTTAATGAATGGCTACAAAGAAAAGGATTCAGAAGGCACAGAGAAATATATTTTTAATATTAAATTGATGGAGAGATATAATTTATGAAAAATAAAAAATCAATTAAAAAAAGAAAAAAAGAGCCATTTCATGAGTATTTAAAAAATCAAAAGAGATTAATAAACTGGGAAGAATAATAATTTATTTTTAGGGGGTGTAGAAAATAGCATTGTACAAAAGAAAGTGCAATTATCCTAAATGCAACGATTATTTTCTTTGCACACACGGGAGGTTATATTGCAAAAGACACACGAGGTCGAGGAGATATAATTATGAGGATTAAATTAAGATAATGGAAATCAAAGTAAAATTAAAATGCCCGGAATGCAGAGCAAAAAGAGAGTTTAAAGAGGAAGGCAAATATTACAAATGCTCAAACTGCGGATATTTGGTAAAAGACGAAGCAATAAAAAAGAAAATAGAATTAGTAAGATTAACGGAATTAATTTATCATGCTGATTTACATAATCAGTCAGAACTGAAAAATATTTTAGTAAAAATAATAAATTTAAAAAGGTGAACTAAAATAGGATATTGGTATTATGGCTTGGTGGAATTTGAAGAAGACGAAGAAAAACATATTGAATTATGTGAGATATATCTAGATAAATCTATTGTAAATATCTCTTTTGACGAATTAAAAAACAACAACTTAGTTATAGAAGATATATCAAACCAACTAACAAAGAACATTCAGATGTTTTGGAAAAACAACAAATTAATCATAAAGGGGGAATAAAAATGATAAAATGGATGGGATGGGAAGAATTTTTGGAAAAAGACAAGGCATACACTGCACTTGAAAAACTAAGGAAAAGAGATTAAAATGGAATCAAAAATAGAAGATTTTTTGTTTCTGCTGGACGAATATGTCGATTTGAAGATTGACATAAGAAATAGCAAGACAGACAAGGAAAAGATGGAATTAATCAATGAGCTGAAAATAACAGAGAAAGAAATAAAAATATTATTGACTTGGTTAGATTGGAAAGAAAATGAATAAATTAATAAAAAAACATGCAAAAATATGGGGTATTATCTCTTTACTTATTTTAATGTGTTCTTTCTTTATAATTTTTTATTATCCAACGCAATTTGGTCAACTTATTGTTGCAATAGGGTCACTCTTATTTTTTCTTACAGCAACACTTTCAATATGGTTACTTGTTAATATTGGTTGGGGAAAACAAAATGAAAAAAAAGACAAAAAATAAATATTTAATAATCTCAATATTAGTATTGCTTTTGACAGCTTGTGGGGTTAATGTTAATATTAGCAAACCAACAGTTGAATTAAATGTTGGGAATGTCAGTGTCTCAGCAAATTTTCCAGCAATAAACCAGACAATTTACCAGCAATCTTTCCCAAGTGAAGTATTAAAAGTTTATTTTATCAATGTTTCTCAGGGCGATTCCGAATTGATTATTTTCCCAGACAACAAAACTATGCTGATAGATGTGGGAAAAGAAAAATATGGGCATGTTGTTTTGGAATTATTAAACAAATTAAACATAACAAAACTTGACTATTGCTTGGAAACACATCATCACGAAGACCATTATGGTGGATTCAAAATTGTTGGGTTTATGTGTGAAATAAATCAAACTTATACTGGAATTTATGGATTTAATATTTATCCAGTTAAAAATTATACTAATGAAAATGATAATTCAATAATAACCAAAATTAGTTATAAAAATGTTTCATTTTTGTTTACAGGCGATTGTGCTTCAGAATGTGAAGAATATTTAGTTAATAATATAAATGTTTCCGTAAATATTTTAAAGGTTGCACATCATGGCTCAAAAACATCTACAAATACAGATTTCTTGAGCAAGGTAAATCCAGAAATAGCAGTTATAAGTTACGGCAAGAACACTTATGGGCACCCAAACAATGAAACAATCAAAAGGCTTATAAATCAAAAAGTATTCACAACAAATGACAACGGGACAATTTTGATAGAAACAGACGGTAATAAAATAAATATTGGGAAATAACAATGAAATTTGAAGAAGCAAAAACAAAATTACAAGAACAATTAAAAAGAAGTTTGACTGAAGCTGAAAATTTATTATTTTTGGCAGGATACAAATGTGGTTATAAGGGAGCAGAAGAAGAAATGATTGATATGTTCAGAGAAAAACAAATAAAAGAGCTGAAAAAATGACAGTTGAAAGAAAAGGATTGGAACATCATCTTCAAACCCATCTTGGGATTATTGAAGATTTGGTTGAAGAAATAGAAAAAGAACATGTAGTCTATCCGTTTATTTTGATAGCGGAGCATACAATAAAATTATATAATTATTCAACGCAATACACATTAAAATATCCAGACTCGCCTTTTTTGGAAACATTTTTAATTAAATTTGATAAAATATATGAAAGAATAGACAGATTAAAGCACGAATTAAAAGAAGTTAAATTGATTGATAGATTGCTTGAATATGAAGCATATCGGCATAAAAAATATAAAGGGGGATAAAACATGATGGGGGAAATTTTAATCGGAAGTTTAGTGATAATCTTTCTGGCACTAAGCATGAGAACAGTCAGACCAACAGAAAGAGGCTTAATAGAAAGATTTGGAAAATACAACAGGTATTGTGAACCGGGTTTGGTATTCAAAATACCATTTATAGAAAGACTTACAAAAGTTAACATAACAGAAACAATGCTCGAAGCAAAGCCACAGCAGATTATAACAAAAGACAAGTTGAATGCCAAGGTTGATGCACAGGTTTATTTCAAAGTAAAGTCAAGTGAACTTGGTGTCAAAGCAAGTCAATATAACACAAATAATTATGAATGGCAGATAGAAAACCTTGCAAGAACAACATTAAGAAATATCATCGGAACTTTGTCTTTGACAGAGGCAAACAGTAGAAGGGATAAGATAAATTTGGAACTTATGAAAGTTCTGTCAAAGGAAACAAGTAACTGGGGTATTGAGGTTGTTAGGACTGAATTGAAAGAGATTGACCCACCAATGGATGTTCAGGAAACCATGAACAAAGTTGTCAAGGCTGAGAACGAAAAGACATCTGCAATAGATTTTGCAACAGCAGCGGAAACCCAAGCTGACGGGTTCAGAAGAGCAAAAATCAAGGAAGCAGAAGGATTGAAGCAGTCAGCCATACTTGAGGCACAGGGAAAAGCAACTGCTTTCAAATTAATCAATCAGAGTTTCAAAGGCAATGCACAATTGCTCAAAAAACTTGAAGTTGTTGAATCTTCCTTGAAAGATAATACAAAAGTTATTTTGCCTGAAGGAAAAAGCCTTGTGAATGTTATTGGTGACATAGCAGGAGTAAAAAGATGAAAATAACTTTTATAGACGGAACTATTAAAACCTTTGATGCTAATGTTTTAGAACCTGCCGAATATGAAGATAAAGAAGGGGAAACCAATGGATATGAAGGGCAAATATATGAATTGATAAAAAGAAAATATGATTCAGATGGAGAATTTGATGCTGATGCTGATTCTCCATTAAGAATCCTTATCAATTTTGATAATGTTTTATACATAGAGTATTAAAATGTATAACATACCAATAAAGAAAGATATATGTGATGAAGATAGTGAGGACGAAGAAGAAGACGAAGAATCAGAAGATGAAAATAAGGAAGAAGAACGGGAAATAGAAAAAGCAGGGGATGTTCCAAAATCTGTAATCAGAATAATGTTGATTGTTGCAACATTTTTGGTTATTATTCTTGTAGTTACTCTTGGTTTAATGAGTTTTGATTCACCAAAATTTATGGAGAAATTTTATATATCATTAGGTCTTGTCCCTTCCGATATCCTTTCAAATAACCATCAAGTCGTTCAACCGCAAAATAACAACATAATCGTTAACAATGAAACAATAGCAAAGAATCCAAAAAAAACAAATATTAAATTGTGGGGATGGTAATAATTAATTATAAAGAGAAAAAATAGAAAAGGAAATAATTGAAACATACAACATAAAAAAAGAAAAATTTATAAACCCAAAAGGGTTCATCCACTTGAGAAAACATGGCTGAAGATTATAAATTATGCCCATTATGTGGGGTTATGATGCGAAAGATTGAATATGGTTATTACTGCGATAATTGCGGTAATTTTATTGACGGCAATTAATTTATAGTCACTCCTAAAAGACTGACTTGTTTGGGGGTTTTAAGTCAACCTCTTTTTTCCCCCAAACAAAAATTTATTACTATGTCATACCAAAGCAAATATACATTGGAAGAAGCAAAGATAGCGAGAGAAGTTGGTTTTTTAGGTCAAAAAATAAATCAAGCAAGAACAAAAGAGACAAAAGAAAAATATAAAAAAATAAAAGATGAATTGATAAAACAATTAAATGGAAAATATGGGTCAGGTAGACAAAAATTACCAGATAAATATAGAAATCATATTTTTATAAACATGATTAAAATACCAATCTTCAAAAAAGCACAATTCCTTTGGGATGCAGGATTGATAAGATTAAACAGAGTAGGAGAAAAGAAACTCTGGTTTGATACAGGGGAAAATTATCAGTATTCAACTACTTTTGATATAATGACAAAAGAGATGACCTGTACTTGTTTGCAACATAGTATAACAGAAAAATTATGTTCCCATAAAATATTAATTTATCGATATTTGATGTATAAAAAAGGAAAAGTTGATTTATTATGAAAGAATATTTTTGGTCATTAAATCAAGTGGATAAAATACAAAGATTAATAAAAAAATACAAAATAAAACCAAAAGACATTTTAGTGAGAGAAGACGGAAGAATCGAATGGCTATGCAAACATGGTGTAGGGCATACTATTTGGTACCCAAAAGGTAGTGATGATATACATGGTTGTGATGGGTGCTGTCATAAATTTACGAAAAAACCATAAATTTATAAACAAAAAAACATTCATTCACCATCATGAATATACTTTTATCATCTGATATAAAGAACAAACAAATAAAAAAAGAATCTTTTGAAGAATTAAATGCTTCATTAAAAGGATTAATAACAAAATACCAATTAGATGAAAGCATAGATATGGCAAAGCTTGATTTGTTGCATAAAAATTTACTTTCTTTATTTTTTAAAAAACTCCAATTTGAAGATTTGGTGTTAAAAATTCAAAGAGCATATCTAGAAATAAAAAAAGGCAGGTTTGATTATCTGGTCAAAGACCAACACAGTTATCATACTCTATTATGGAAACTCCACCAAAGATATTTAATCTTACAAAAGCCAGTTAAGTTTGATGAAGATACAACACAATTCAAAAGGTATTTTGGTAAAAATAAAGTTTATTTTATCAAAGGGGAATTGTTTAATTCAATCCATACTACAATAGGAAAAGCAAAAGGTCATTACATTGTTATTACTTTCAACAAAAACGAGCTTGAAATTGAACTATCTGACCATTATTTACCACGCATGTTAATTTTTATTGAAAGGATGGGGAAATTTGGTTTAACTTCTTTCGGACCAGAAAGTCTGCCATTATTTACAAAGAAAGACGGAACTGAAAATTATTATGCTGTTTTAAAAGGCAAAAGATTTACTGAGGATATGAAAATTATTGCAAAAGAATTAAAAGACCAAATAAATACTGATTGGATTTGTTATAAACAGGGAGCCAATTACAATTCGCCTAATAAATTGCTTGTTGAATATAAAGCATTGGAATTGGCTTATGTAATGAAAGATTATTTTGGCGTTCCTTTGATTAAAACAATAAATAATTTATATGGGTTATCAAGATGGAGAAAAAAACAGTCTTAATCATTGGAATTTGTATTATAACACTTTTGATATTTGTTGTTCTTTTTGGTGGAAACTCTATTTTCAAAAGTAAAATACAAAAGCTAGTAACAATAAACACAACATCACAGGAAAATCATGCAAATTTTACACAGACTTCAGAGGCTGACAAGAATCCTTATTACATTGATGAGAATGCAAAAGACTGCATAGACAAAAACCAATGTTACAGAGACGAAGATTGTTACATGCTTTGCCAGTATTCAAATGGCTCTTTGCCAGTAAGATGTCCATTGAGAACCGGACATACCGGAAAGTGTATGAAAGTTCCTTGTTATGAATACTGCGTTGAGGATTCACCTGCACATTTGCCTTGCTGTCCAAAGAAAGAAATCAATGTGATTTATGGCAACACAACTTAAAAAAATAGTTATATTCTTTTTGTATCTCACAATAGTCTTATTTTTGGGTGGATACATTTTTGCCATGTTGAATAACAAACTTTCTTTAATTTGCAGGATTATTAGTACTATTTTTCTTTTGATTTTAGCTATCGTTGGGCTTATTTACAAACCCAAAAAAAATAGAAACATTTAAATACTCTTTTTGCTTGAATATTTAAAAATGAACAGGAAATTAGCCTTATTTTCACTATTTGCAATACTTTTTCTATTCTGCCT
>Ga0315282_10016229_pt1 | contig 10901 bp, 10 predicted proteins | sample YL17G07_20_MG_FD_203693 | JGI IMG/M metagenome (GOLD analysis project Ga0315282, IMG submission 203693) | Sediment microbial communities from Yellowstone Lake, YNP, Wyoming, USA - YL17G07_20 | ecosystem: Environmental > Aquatic > Freshwater > Lake > Sediment | place: USA: Wyoming | collected...
GATCGCATTGAGCTAGTCTTCATCAACGATACCTGGGCACGGCTGAAACCAGGGGATCAAGGGACCGTTGTGAACATCGAAGACGAATCAAGCGAGACCCTTATTTGGGTCGAATGGGATACAGGAGTACGGCTCGCACTCATTGATCCAATTGACAAGTATAAAATTGTAAAAAAATAACCACTGAAATGATATCTTTTCTATCATTTTATTGCAAAAAGAAAAAGAGATATTATTTGGTAATTATGCACCCGGTCGCATGTGAATCAACAATAAAAAGAGACGGGGGAACCACCGCTCCAGGATCAGCTTCATGTTCTCGATAAAGGAGAACATATAGTTATTATTTTGTGGCATGGTCACGGAAAACGGGTCCGACCAGTTGCTCTCAGCGCCGTTGGTATCTTTTGCTTTCGCACGGATCTGGTAGGTTCCTTTCGTGCTCCACGAATGATTCACGCTCATGGTAACACCGGAGTTGAATGGCCCAAGCCATTCGCTCGTTGTTCCGTCACCCCAGTCCCACATGTAGGAAACATTGTCGCCGTCAGGGTCTGTTGTTTGGGTTGAATACGTGTACGTGGTTTTTACCTTCCCTGAGGGTGTGCCTATTGGTTTCTCTGGTTTCTCTGGTGGGGAATTCGGTGGCGCTCCCGAGATAGTAAAGGTGTGTGCATTTGGGGCACCAATGTAGGGGTGGTTTTCTGATCTTCCAGACTCGTCTTCCGCGTGGATGTAGTAATGGACAGTTGATTCGCCCGGCAGTGGAGGAATTGTTGCCTTGTATTGATCATCTCCAAGGGACTGCATCGGAAGCGCATGCCATTGATCGTCGGAGGTTCGATAATATACAACGGGTGAGCCCGCAATAAAATTTTGACCGCTGTACGGATGTATCTTTGCCTGCACATCGTATCCTTGCGTATTATACGTTTGATTCAGCAGTGGCGTGTGCTCAATGTAGAGCATGTATCGATCGGTGATTCCCATCGCCCTGCAGTGAATCGCATCAGTCGAAACCCAAGATCCCGTGAATCCAAGGATTTCGTATCCGGGCATCGCATTTTGGTAGGATTGAATTGCATCGTCATCCCATTGGTCTCCCATTATGGGGACAAAAACCTTGTTGTTCAAAATGAGCGAGTTCGTATATGGTTCACCACCTGGCGTGTACACTCGTACAACATGATAGGGCGTTCCATAACAACTCGTCTGATTCTCAAAATAGCCCACGGCTGCTTCTATCTCGTTGTATTGTGAATTACTTGGTGGTACTTGACGAATCAGGATCGTATCAGGTGAGAGATACTTCCCCCAACAGTCAATATGTTTAATGTAATCTCCATTCACGTCAGGAACCACATGGTATGTAGTAATACCAAGATAGTCGTGAACCATTTGGTTAACCTGGTCATGTGTATAGCCTGGATTTTCCTCCCATGTCAAAGTGGTTGATATAGCTATTCCCTGGCCATCGGTCATATAGTTTCCACCGGAATGGACAAGCGGCATGAAATAGAGGGGTAAGCCTTGGTCGTTTGCGTACGCTCCAGGTATCGCGTCATCATTCGGGCGTGGTCTGTTATAGGTGAAATCGACGACGCCTTGCTCGTTGTTTCCATTAGTGATGAACCAGGGACCGTAGTCTCTCGTCCAGTAGGTATCAGTGGGAGCGATAAGAAATGTGCAGTGATCGAGGTCGACGCCATGGCTCGCATACTGCGACGTGACCGTACTTTGTTCAGAGGCGCTTGCGACAATCGTCGTCACCGTGATGTTCTCTGCCATTTCTGCGATGACCGTGTAGGTAATGCCAAACGGGTATCGAATTAATACGCCTTGCATCGGTTCAAATTCGCCGGGCTGTCGAATCGGTGCTGGTGGATTGAAAAACGTGGTTTGAACGGTACTATCGATCTTGTATTGCGCGAGTGCTGATGATCCAGAGATACTGATAAGGACAAGTACAAGTGCCACGCTGTACAAGAATGCTTTTTGTGTTTTCTTCATATGTGAATTCCCCTAACTCTTTTATGATGGTTCTCTAGTATATATAGTTTTTACAATAGAGTGCTATTTTTATGTCTTTCTGTTGTTAAAATTCAAAAAGATTCTTTTGCTTACGGATGACATCGATCACTTTGAATTTTTCAAGAACCGGCTGCACTCGCTCCTTGGAAAACTGATGTTCTTCACACAGTATTTTGATTACAGCTTTAGTATCTGGGGTCGCCCACTTAAGGTCATACTTGTCTGTGATGTCAGGATGCAAAAAAATATGACGTATCTCTTGTATCTCTTGTGATGTTGGAAGGTCAGTCCCCTTTATGGACGGGAGCCCTTGTTCCAGGGACTCTGCTTTCTTTATGAGATCATAGCTTTTTTTCGGCCCGAATCCTTTCACACCGTTGTTAAAATCAGTCCCGATGAGGATTGCTATATCCACCAGTTGTTCCTGGGTAATTTTCAGTGATTTCAGGCCTGGGTGCAGGCGGAGGAGTTCTGGGTGAACTGTTGTGTACGCTTTTTTGCTGGGAAGTTTTCGCTTCTCTGAGGAGGTCAGGTTTCGCACGAGAATCGGAGAGCCAAACAAAAGGCAGTCAAAGTCCTGGGAGCCGACCGCGTACGCATCCCCTTTTTTCACCATATGGCTTGCCTGGGCTTCACCCTCTGACGGCGCTTGAATGTACGGGATCCCAAGAGCATCGAGCAGGTCTCTGCTCTGCTGCATGATTTCGTCGGTGACGCGTGACGTCTGCTGCGCCTTGCTTTTCGCTTTCTCCAAATCTCCTTTTTCCAATGCTTCCTTCCATGCTTTTTCTGCTTGCTCCTTTCGTTCCTTGCGCTGCTGGATCGTCCGTGCCTTTAGCGGATGTGGGACCCCGTCGAAGACGTACACAGGGCGAATATGCGCCTCAACCATGTTCGCGGTGCGGTACAACAGCCCGGAGAGATGCGAGGTGATCCTGCCTTGCGCGTCTTTGAGTGGTGTGCCGTCTCGTTGCCTGATAATCGCGAGAAATTGATGGAGCACATTGTAGCCGTCGATTGCGATGATGCGGTTCCTGAAATCCTCAAATGCACACGGTTCCTTTGTGAATAACTCCCCGAGATCGACACCCATTCCTTGGTTGAATCGTTTCCGTGGATAAATGCTTTCCGGGAATCCGATACGTTTAAAGAAAGAAGGCTGATTTCCTTGTTCGATGAAACGGGACCTTATCTCTATGATGGACGTAACAGATGATCTCGAAGACGTCATTGATTTGGCACTGAAACTGAAGCAGCAATCAAAGAAAGGAAAATCCATCGAAGAGCTGAAAGGAAAGACACTCGGGATGATGTTCGAGAAACCAAGCACTAGGACTAGGGTCTCGTTCGAGGTCGGGATGACACTTCTAGGGGGTCATGCGATTTTTCTTAGCACCAACGATCTTCAGCTCGGACGAGGGGAAAGCATCGAAGACACCGCGCTCGTTCTCTCACGGTACGTTGACCTGATCATGTACCGGGCAAAAAGTAACGACGCGATGAAGGAGCTAGCGAAACACGCGACCGTCCCCGTGATCAACGGCCTTGACAACAAAGAACACCCGTGCCAGGTCATCACGGATCTCATGACGATCCGAGAGCACAAAGGGACATTGAAAGACCTCCAGTTCGTGTACCTCGGTGACGGAAACAACAACATGGCGCATTCGTACCTGTTCGGCTGCGGCATCGCTGGCATGAACGTTCGGATTGTGGCACCGAAACAGTACTGGCCTGAGAAATATTACGTCACGGAGGCAAAAAAATTCGGGGTGAACGTTGACATCACGGATCAGGTAAACGGCGCAACCAAAGATGCGGACGTGGTCGCAACCGACACGTGGGTATCAATGGGCGATGAGGCAGAAAAAGAAAAACGCATCAAGGAATTCAAGGGGTACACCATTGATGCGACGGTGATGAACGCAGCGAAAAAAGACGCTATCTTCATGCACTGCCTCCCCGCGTACTACGGCCTTGAGGTCACGAAAGATGTCGCGCATGGGCCGCAGTCCGTGATTTTTGATGAAGCAGAAAACAGGCTCTGGGCGCAGATCGGGATTATGGTCTTTCTTTATCGGGAGTCGTTTTCGTAGTTCACGAGAATTTCACTTGTGACCGTCCAGACAGGTAGCATTTCAGAGTATAATGAAACGATATCAGTTGCTATTGTGCTGATGTCGGAATGAAACGACCCGGAGGGAAAACCTCCGATAATGCATACAATATTTTTTTTCCTGTGTTCCTTGAAATAATCTTTGAGGACGACCGGCGTGCCGGTTTTTGAAAATGCAGCAACGATATCCGCGTCTACCTCATCGATGATGTGCTCAAGCGTCATGTGCTTTCGCAATTCCAACAAGGGATGTTGTTTATCAGGGACAATGTGCGTTTCAAAGAGCTGCTCCATGAGCCCTAGGAATCGCTCGTAATTGCGCATGATCCGCGTCTCAGGGCGTACGATGATCATCTCATTGTTTCTCGTGTGAACAAGAACCTTCAACAATCCTTGCTTATTCGCCACTGATTCAAGCGCCGTGAGCAGGAATAGATGTGTCATGTCAGGTCGTCCTCGTCGTCGCCCCTCGGAAAGTGTGTTCATCGCTGCATGATGATAGTTCGAATCAAGAAGAATACGTGCTGGTTGCTTTCCGCGCTGCCTCGCATGCCCAATCACCGCTGGATGATGCACAAGTTCTGGAGGCATCGGTTCAAGCTCTGCTTCCGCGAGCACCAGGGTCAACATGTGGCGCCTCAGCTGAGTATTTCCTCAAGTTTGTTCTGTTTCACACCGAACTTTATTTCTTGTGCGATCCTTCGGCCAGTGGACAGATCAGGTTGGATGAGCTCAGAGTACGGTGAGCCTGAGATGTACGGGTTTGTTCCGGCGACGATGCGCGCGGAAATCTCAAAGACCTTAAACTCCAGGTCCTCGGTGACCACGGTTTCGAGGCAGAAAGGGCCGATGATACCGCCGAAAAGCTCCAGTGATTTCTCAACCACTGCCTCACCCATCTTTAACACCTGTGGGAGAAGTGATTCACGCATCACGATCGGGATGTTGCCGGTGACGACGAACGTTGGGTGAATCCCGAGTTCCTCGAGTTCCGCGATGGAGCCGAGCCGCTGTACTTCATCGATTGTGGTCTCGTCGCGTCTGTCCATAGAGAGAAGCTGCAGGCTGCCCTTTTTCAATTTATATCCCGTTTCCGTTATCGGGGAATAGAAATAATGAAGGTAGTACCGTGTTCCCATGACGAACTCTTGTATCGTGTAGGGTTTGTCGTGTTTCACGCGTTTCGAAAACTCCGCGAACGTTTTAGCGATGAAGAATCCTTTTCCCCCTTTCGCACCGTGATATTTCACGATCACTGGTTTGTCGATGTTTCGCGGTTCTTTGATTTCCTTGGGCATCGTGATTCCTGCGCCCTCGAGCCATTCCCGCTCTTTTTCCCGGTCCGACTCCCACATGAGCACATGTCGATTGCCGAACGTCGGTACCTGCAGGGTGAGAAAATTTTTCGGGCCGAGGTACTCCACAAACGAGCCGTGAGGGATCACCACCACGTTTTTCTGTCGCAGCTCCTCTGAGTATTTCGGGATATCTTTATAGTTATCGACAGTTAAGAAATCATCGGGTTTCCCCAAAGGGAACGCGTCATAGAATTTTTTTACCTCACCGATCGAAATTCCGAGTGTCTTGAATCCTTCCTTTTTCGCTCCATTAAAAATCTGAAGGCTGGAATGCGAACAGACCGTCGCAATCGTCAGATTCTTTGTATCATAGGTGGAGAGTAATTCTTGAAGGTTAATTTCGGCCATCGATATCCAACTCCCAATGCGAGGATAACGCGCCTCCTTTTTTTATCAGTTTCGCTCTCGAAAAAAACACGATAAAAAAATAGTTAGAATCGTTTTCTGGTATCCCGCAGTGATTCCACGATTTCCTTCCCAAAATCAGTGAGGCGATACAATTTGATGTCCTTGTGTCTGCCTCCCTCGATCTGTTCCACGAGGTTCAGACTTATCAGCGACTCGTCATTGCGGTACCGGGAATTCATCCCCCGAATCGCACCAATCACGTTCGTCGGAGTCGTCTTCACGTTGTACGCGATTTCTGAGGTATAACTGCCACTTGGACTAATCTCAAACAGGTAATCTGCGATTTTTTTTCGTACGCTACTTCTCCTCAGCGATCTAATAATAAGAGGTTTCAACATATCTGGAGAAATGAGCGTTTTCTCTCCATCCTGCATCCCTTCCACTTGGCTAACAATGGAATTGCATTTCGTGTTAATAAACTAATCGGTCTGCATTGATTGTAAGCGTACCAAAAAGCTGACTGAAACGAAACAGCTAAATCCATGTTCTATAATACGTGTGCTAGGATGGGACTGCATGTCGATCAAGAAAGAACTGTTAAATGAACTGACTGAATTTCAGTTGAAGCAACTCGCGGAAACAAAAGGGATCATTTTTTCGCTAAATACCATTCAAAAGAAATATTATGAGAATTGGGCGGAAAGAGATAAACTTGTAGACCTCATGTCAGAAAACAAGCACATCACGGTTTCTGAAATCGAGCGATTCATTCATTCAAACAACGCGAAGTTCTAAGCAAGATTACCTGCTGGTGGTCACACCGGCTCTTTTACAATACCGTGCGATTGGGCAACGGCTGCAGAACGGTGAGACAGGAACACAGACTGTCTGCCCGAATCGTACAAAGAGATCATTGAAATCATCCCAATATTTCTCAGGCAAGTTTTCTTTTAACGCACGTTCCGTTTCTTCTGGAGTCTTCGTACGTATCCAGCCAAGCCTGTTCGGGATGCGATGACAGTGCGTATCGATCGGAAGAAACCCGTGTTTCTTATGGCCGTACACCATGACGATGTTCGCGGTTTTCCTCCCGACGCCCTTCAGCTCCATCAGTTCGTCAAAATCATCTGGGACTTTCCCCTCGTAGTCTTGTAAGAGTGTTGTTGAGATTTCTTTTATTCGTTTCGCTTTTGTCTTGTAAAAACCGACTGGGTAAATCAACGACTCGATTTGTTTTAACGGCATCGTTGAAAGCTGTTCTGGTGTGTGATAGTCCTTCAACAATCGGAGCGATGCTTTTTCTGTGACCTCGTCCTTCGTTCGCAAACTCAACAGGCAGGAAATCAAGGTGACAAACGGGGTATCGGGAACATCTGGTTTGGACCGCGAGACAATCGGCTGCCCGTACTTCCGCAGTTCTTGTTTGAGCAAAGAAAATATCTCATCGACATGCTGGAGGGTACTCGCCATGCGAACAGCGAAGGCGTCAACGTTTAATAAAATAATTGCTCGTAAAAGAAAGGAAAAAAAAGAAAAGATTGGAAGAAAGCTATCGACGTCGTCTCAAAAGGATCGCTGATACTGCCACCGCCGTAATTACAGGGATAACTTCAAAACCAGGTGTTTTCGTTCCTGTGTTATTCCCTCCGGTATTATTCCCACCGGTATTATCTCCGCCGCCTGTTGAAAACGGGATTTTCGAGTTCGGCGCCCAGTCACCCCACCACTCGTTTGTGGCTTGACTACCAGCGATATTGGTATATTCAGCGGTCCAGCCCCAGAGCTCCACGGTTGACGTATCACCCAGCACGTTAAAGACACCGCTGAGTGTATTACCAGAAACTGTTAAGTTTTGTACATAATCGTATCCGTAACTATGGTTCGAGGCGATTCCAAATCCTGAACCATTATACCAATACAAACTATACGAGCTATCGGTGGTATTAAAGTAAACCCAGTAATATATTTTTTGAGAGGGTTGAATTATCCCTGCCACTGTTATACTTAGTGTCAAACTATTCCCGTTTACAGTAGCGGATATTTGCGTGATATCAATGTTTGGTTTGTCTCCTACATTCCCTGACCACGAATACGCAGTTCCAGTTCCAGCGTATGACCAATGCCATACGTCTCCGGTGGGATCAGAAATACTTGCTGCTGATGCAGTGAAACTTGCTCCAATCAGCATACACAATGCTATACAAACAATACCACATTTCCATAGTTTCATGACAATAGTCCTCCGATTCGGAAAAACTGAATACATTATTAAACATTTCGATAAGGAGAAACAGAATTTGGTCAAAAAGAAGGTATTACGGTGTTTTTTGGATCCAATATGGATGCAAGAGATCCTCAAATGCTGACACCGCTGCGGTCGCGCCATGACCTACCGCGGTCACAATTTGGCGTACTCCCCCGGTGATATCTCCCGCAGCATAAATCCGCGGGATGTTGGTCCGTCCGTCCCTATCAATCAAAACATATCCATGAGGATCAATTTTTAATCCTAGTTCAACCGCAAGGGTATTGTTGGGTATTTCTCCGATTGCGACAAACACCGCATCAGTCGGAAGGGGGCGTTCTGCTCCGTCTTTCAGGTTTTTTATCTTGATATCGGTGACAGAGGTGGTACCGATGATTTCTTCGACGCTCGTATTCGTAAAAACAGGGATTTTCTCGTGATTGACTGACGAGACTAAGGCAGCCTCCCCGGTGAAAGCATCAAGGAGTTGAATGATGCTCACCTTCGCACCCAGGTTTTTCAGGTACAATGCGTCGGTCAGCGCGGTGTTTCCTCCACCAACAACCACCACTTGTCTTCCTTTAAAGAGATACCCGTCGCAGGTGGCACAGTAGCTCACCCCATGCCCATAGAATTTGTCTTCCCCAGAGACCTTGAGTCTTCGATGCACGGAGCCGGTCGCAAGGATAAGTGCCTTGCTGATATATCGGGCGTTTCGCGTAATCGCCTCAATATGCTTCCCTATTTTGATTTCCTGGACGTCTTCCCCTTCAAGGATTGAAACGTAGTGGCGCGCTTGGGCGGTGATGAGCTCCATGAGTTTTTTCCCTGCGATTTGTTGAAAACCAGGCCAGTTTTCGACAAGGGGTGTGATTGCGACTTGACCACCGATGATGCTTTTTTCTAAAATCACGGTTTTAAGTCCGCTGCGCGCTGCATAGATTCCTGCGGTTAGTCCGGCGGGCCCCGCCCCAACGATGATAAGATCAAGTTCTGCCTTTTGGGTAAGGTCTGTTCTCCCACCGGTAAATAATTCCGTCTGTGGTTTGAGGCTCACAAGTTCTGTGATAAACTGCTCCTCTGGTTCAAACCCGAAGCTAATGGTTTTTTCATTGATGATGGTTTGAGGCACGGAACTGACGTTATATCGCTGTGTGAGATCGAGGTTTTCTTCACCGTCGATGCATTCAGCGGAAATGAGATCGGGTCGTTCGATCGCTGCCCGGAACGCGTTGATGACCTGGCCGGGGCAGTACGGGCATGTGAGTGTCACGAACACCTGGATGATTCTTTTTTCCTTCAGCTTTGAGAGTATTTTTTTCGATGTCGAAGTAAGGTTGCTCTCTTTTCGCGAGGCTAAGATGATCGCCTCAATGAACGATCTGCCTTCCTCCCCAAAGGGTGCACCGGTGTACCGGATTTTATACTGCGCTGGTTGTAAGAGCACGGTCGGAGAGTGCGTCACCTGATATTCCTTTGATTTTTTATCACCGATTGTGTTGAGATGTACCTCGATCTTATCGGAAAGCGTTCCAAGCGCTTGTGCAAAGGTTATGGTTAAACTATCAAAGGGATTCTCCTGTTTCTTTGTGGTAAACACCTCAAGAATGACTTTTTCTTTCAACGCTTTGAACCGCTCAAGTAAAATATTTTTCGCATCATCAGGAAGCGACCATTGTTCGGTTGTTTCATCCATAAGAAAGACACTCTCCCATTACTCGCATCTATCCTATAATTCTCTACTATCCTCTTATAGTTAGCGAAATAATATTGAATGAGGAAGGAAAGGTTTCTTTTATTTTTACTGTACATGAAATTAAGAGATGAAATGGGTTGATTCCTCGCTGAGAAACATGAATGCAACGCTTTATATCTCCCTTCATGTTTTATCTAAAAATCATAGTGCACTAGATACGGTATATGAGGAGAACACCACGTGGCCAATGACCGGGAGTATTTCAAGGGGCTTTCTGAAAAAGAGGTAGCAGAAATACTTCAAAAGGACGGCTACAACGAACTCCCCTCGACGAAAAAACGAAACATTTTTGCTATTGCGTTCGACGTGGTGCGCGAACCGATGTTTTTATTATTGATCACTGCCGGTGGGTTGTATCTTGTATTGGGTGATCTCGAAGAAGCACTGATGCTGCTCGCCTTTGTCTTTGTTATTATAGGTATCACGTTATATCAAGAGCGAAAGACAGAGCGTGCGCTTGAAGCGCTTCGCGACCTGTCAAGCCCCCGTGCGCTAGTCATTCGTGACGGCACTCAGAAACGTATCTCCGGGCGGGAGGTCGTTAGGGGCGATATTCTGGTCGTTGCAGAGGGAGACCGTGTCCCAGCGGATGCGGTTGTTCGTTCAAGCAGTCACCTGTCGATTGATGAATCCCTATTGACCGGTGAATCAGCACCTGTGCGAAAACTCCCCTGGGACGGCACCCTTGAAAAAACAATTCCCGGCGGTGATGACCTTCCTTTTATTTTCTCAGGGACTCTCGTGGTCGGCGGACAGGGGATCGCAAAAGTCCTTGAAACCGGCTCGCAGACGGAGATGGGGAAAATCGGCAAAGCATTGCAAAGCCTTGAAACCGAGGATACTCCACTGCAGAAAGAAACAAGAAGGTTTGTGAAAAATCTCGCAATTATTGGAGTGGTCCTCTGCGCGATCGTCATTGTTGGGTACGGGATGACACGCGGGGCTGTTGACCATAACAATTGGGTGAACGGATTTCTCGCGGGGATCACGCTTGCGATGGCGATACTCCCCGAGGAATTCCCGGTCGTTCTCACTGTTTTTCTTGCG
>Ga0315282_10016230_pt1 | contig 10900 bp, 9 predicted proteins | sample YL17G07_20_MG_FD_203693 | JGI IMG/M metagenome (GOLD analysis project Ga0315282, IMG submission 203693) | Sediment microbial communities from Yellowstone Lake, YNP, Wyoming, USA - YL17G07_20 | ecosystem: Environmental > Aquatic > Freshwater > Lake > Sediment | place: USA: Wyoming | collected...
ATGCCTGAAGCCGCGGCTGCCAGGGCCGAGGTCAAGCTGGAGGAGGGACCCCAAATTCCGCCGGCTCTTGACCAGGAAAAAGATTTTTACGAGCTGGTGGTTGAAGACCTGGTGCAATACGGCTACGGCATGGAGGCCGAGAAAAACCTGGTCGAGTTTTTGAGCTTCCGCCTCGGCACCGAAATCTACGCCGTGCCCCTGATTCGCATCCAGCAGATAATCAAGCCCCGGCCGGTGACGCTCGTGCCCGGGTCTCCGGAATATATCATCGGCATCATCTCGCTCCGCGGAACCGTCATTCCCGTCTTTGACCTCCGCAAACGGCTCGGACTGTCCATCACCCAACCCACCCGCTTAAGCCGCATCATCATCATCAAGCTGGAAAACGAGACGGTCTCCGGAATCCTCGTGGACCAGGTGATGGAAGTGGCCAGAGTCCCCCAGGATTCCATCGAGGCCACCCCCGCGGTCTTCAGCGGCATCGAAGGCGAATTCATCGATGGCATCGCCCGCCACAAAAATCAGATGATGATCGTGCTCAATCTCGCCCAGGTCGTCCTGGGGCGAAAAGAGACTGGAAAGGCTGAATAAATATGGCAGACCCAAAGGAAAAACCCAAGGAACTAAGGCTTGCATGTTTTTCGCTCGAAGGCCAGAACTACGCCGTGGACATCATGAAAATCCGCCAGATCATCAGGCCCGCCAAGATCAGGCCTTTGCCCCAAGCGCCTGATTTCCTCGAAGGAGTGATCAACCTGCGCGGAGCCGTCATCCCGGTCATGGATTTGAGAAAACGCTTCAAAATGAAAACCGACACCACGCGCGAGCCGAGAATCATCATCGTCAGCGTGGAGCGCCAGGTGGTGGGAGTGGTGGTCGACGATGTTAGCGAGGTGATCAGCATCTCCCAGGAACAGGTCCAGCCTCCTCCCAAATTGAGCGGCATCCCCGGCAAGTTCCTCGCCGGGGCCTGCCAGTGGAAGGATGGCATCCTGTTGATTTTAAATCTCGATGAATTGCTGACCAGCGCGGAAAAGGAAAGTCTGGCTGAAATCAAGGGTCGGACAGGAAAGGAGTAATAGTATGTTTGTATTATGCCCGAAATGCAAAACCAAATATCGGGTGGATGAAACGAAAATCGGGCCGCAAGGCGCGAAAATCAGGTGCGCCAAATGCACCGCCATCTTCAGGGTGGTAAAACCGCTCGCAGCCGCGCGCCCGGCACAGCCGCCAGCAAAGCCCGCGCCTGCCCCGGCGCCCGCGGCCCCGGCTGCAAGGCCGGCGCCGGTTCCGGCGCCCGCTCCGGCAGCCCCGCCCAAACCTCCGCCTCCCCCGGCTGCAGCAAAGATAACCGGTCCCTATATGCCCAGGACCGCTCCCAAGGCCGAACTGCTTCTTGCTGACGCCGACGAGGTGTTCCTCAATAAAATCGGCAATGAATTGCTCAACGCCGGATATGCGGTCTGGTTCGCGCGCGAGGGCGAATCAGCCTTGAAATTCATCCGGGAAAAGAAGCCTCCGGTTGCGATTCTCGAGGTTATACTTCCGGGACTCTTCGGGTTTGAAGTCTGCGAAAAAGTCAAGTCCGACCCGGAATTTGCCGGGGCGACCAAGCTGATCCTGATTGGGTCGGTCTATGAGAAAAACCGCTTCCGGCGCGCGCCGGTTAGTCTCTATGGCGCGGACGAGTATGTGGACAAATATCATGACGGCGTGGCAGTTCTTGCCAAAGTGGAAAAAGTTCTGGGCTTTGCTCCTGTCGAGGCTGCGGCAGAGGAGACCATGCCTGAACAAGCGGCACCGGAAGTTGCTCCGCCGCCTCTGCCCAGACCGGTCCCGGTACCGCCTCCTCCCAGGCCCGCAGCTCCGCCTCCGCCGGTGAGACCGGCGCCGCCGCCTGCGCCCCCGGCTCCCAAGCCCGCGCCGGCAGCGCCTCCTCCCAGGCCCGCAGCTCCGCCTCCGCCTAAGCCGGCGGTGGTTCCGCCACCTCCACCCAAGCCCGCGCCGGTTGCGCCTCCGGCTGCAGCACTCTCGGACTGGACCAAAGCCGTGCCTGATGACCCCGCACACCAGAAAGCCGCGCGCCTTGCCCGGACCATTGCCGCGGACATCGCGCTTTACAATCCGGACCTGGTTGAAAGAGGAGTGCGCGACGGCAATTTCTGGGAGCTCCTGGCCAAGGATATTGACGATGGAAAAAAACATTACCGGTCAAAGGTCGGTCCGGAGATTCAGGCCGGAGCGGATTATTTCAAGCTCGCGCTCGAAGACCTGATTGCCAAAAAGAAAAAGAAGCTCGGGCTTTCCTAGGTCGGGCAAGGGATAGGGGAAAACAGAATAGCTTGGACAAAGCAAGGGACATAACCCGCCGGCTGCATCATCCGGAAGAGGAGATTCGCCGGCAGGCCATTGCGGAGCTGGACCGCACGCCCGGGGACGAGAACCTCGCGCTCTTGAGCGAGGCCCTCGGCGACGCGTCCTGGCGCGTGCGCAAGACCGCCACCGATGTGATTATCCATTACCCGGAGCAAAAGGCGGCCATCGCCACTCTCGTCAACGCCCTCTATGATTCGGACAATGTGGGCCGGAGAACCAGCGCCATCGAGGCTTTGGTCCGGGTCGGGGAGAAGGCCATTGATGACCTGTTCGGGTCCTTCCAAACCGATGACAACGATGTCCGCAAATTCATCATTGACATCCTCGGCGAAATCGCCTCCCGCAAAGCCATACCCTTTCTGCTCCGGGCCATAAACGACGCGGACGAAAATGTCCGCCTCGCCTCGGTGGAAGCCCTGGGCAAGGTCGGGGGCCAGGAGGTGTTTGAAAAATTGGTCGACCTGGCGAGCAAGAGCCAGGATATGACGCTCCGCTTCAGTGCGCTCCACATCCTGGGCCGGCTGGGCAAACCCCTGCCCCAGGAGCTGGTTGAGAGCCTGCTCAAGGAGCGCATGTTCCGGCGCGCGGTGTTCGAGGTGCTGGGCGAAAGCTCGAGTTCCGCGGGCGTGGATTGGCTCATCGAGGGCATCTCGGACACGGCCAAGAGCGCGAGACAGGCCGCGATCCGGGCCTTGGCCAATGTTTACGAGAAGGACGGCGCCGGTCTTTTGCGGGATAAGATCGACCAGGGGCTGAAGAGGGTGATGGACAATCAAAAGCTGAAATCACTCACCGAGTTCCTGGACGGCAACCACTATCACACCAAGCGCGCGGTAATCAAGTTGCTCGGAATTCTGGAAAGCGAAGAGGCCCTGCGGCATCTCTTCCGCGCCAGCCTGGACGATGTCGTCGCCGACGAGTTGGGAATGGCCCTGGAAAAATTGAGCCAGCAAAAACCCGACTGGTTCAAAAAAGCGCTTAGCCGCGAGTCCGAGGAAATTCGCAGCGCGGTGAGGCGCATCCTCCAGGAAGAGGAAGTGATCTGGCCGCTCACAGTGGAGTCCAAGCTCGAGCTTTCCCAGGATGAGTTTGAGCTGATTCGCGGCCGCGTGGCCGCAGCCTACGGCATGAATTTTGACTCGGAGATGAAATACATCATCGAGCGTAGAGTCAAGCAGCGAATGATTTCCCTCCACCTGACCAAAGTCGCGAATTATGTGGCGCTGCTGGAAGACAGCCTGGCCGGGACCGATGAGCTTTACCGCCTGGCCAACCTCCTTGCCACCAACGAGACCTATTTCTTCCGCGAGGAGTTCCAGCTCCGCACTTTTGAGGAAGAGATAGTTCTGGAGCTGGCGGCCAGCGCGCGCAAGGAGGGCCGGGACAGCATCAGAATCTGGAGCGCGGGCTGTTCCAGCGGGGAGGAGCCTTACACGGTGGGCATGCTGCTTGCGGAGCGCAAAGACCTGTCCGACCTTAAAGTCGAGATTTACGGCTCGGACCTGGGCGAGCAGGTCATTGCCAAGGCCAAAAAGGGCATCTACACCGCCAACTCCTTCCGCGTCATTGAAAAATATTTCTTTGAAAAATATTTCGAGCCTTCCGGACGCCATTACAAGATCAGGAATGAAATCCAGAACCTGGCCAAGTTCGATACCATCAACCTCTTGAGCTTCAACTATCCCGCTCATCTCCAAAACCTGGATGTGGTCTTCTGCCGCAATGTCCTGATCTATTTCAGCATCGAAGCCCGGCGGGCCGTGGTTGACAAGTTCTACAAAATCCTTCGACCGGGCGGATTCCTCCTCCTCGGCCATTCCGAAAGCCTGATGAACCTCTCAACCGCGTTCCAGCTAAGGCATTTCAAGCATGACCTCGTTTATCAAAAACCCGTGGTCGGAGAGCGCGAGTGGAAGAGGAACTGATTCGAATCCTGGTCATTGATGACTCGGCCTATAACCGCCGGGTGCTGGGGGACATCATCGAAAACAGCGGCTTCGCCAAGGTTGTGGGCATGGCCCGGGACGGCGAGGAAGGCCTGAAGAAAGCCTTTGAACTCCGTCCTGACCTGGTCACCCTGGATTTGGAAATGCCGCGCATGGATGGGTTCACCTTCTTGCGAATAATGATGAAAAGCTTGCCCACGCCCGTGGTGGTGGTCAGCTCCCTGGACGACGACAAGAATGTTTTCAAGGCGCTCGAACTGGGCGCGCTCGATTTTGTGGCCAAGCCCGACCAGAGGCTCTCGGTCATCGAGCAGTTCCAGATCGACCTGCTCCAGAAACTGAAAATCACGCGTCAGATCCGGATGCGCAATGTCCAGCGCAGGATAAGCCAGGAGGCTGCCATCAAAATAGCCCCGGGCCTGGCGCCCGCGCTCAAGCCGGTGGAGGAAAAAGTTCGCAAGGTGGAATTGATTGCGATTGGCGCCAGCACCGGCGGGCCCAGCGCCATCCAGAGCATAATCACGCGCCTGCCCAGGGATTTGAACGCCGGCGTGATGATCAGCCAGCACATGCCGGGCGGATTCACCAAGGCCTTTGCCGAAAGGCTTAGCCGGATGGGAAACCTCGGGGTCAAGGAGGCGGAGGACGGCGACCCGGTTGGAAAAGGCCGGGTCTATATCGCTCCGGGCGGCAAAAACTTGCTAGTTGCCAAGAGAGAGGGTAAAGTAATTGCGCGGGTTGAAGAAAAAACCGAGGATGACCGCTACATCCCGAGCGTGGACAAGCTCTTGCGGAGCGCGGCCCAGGTTTACGGGCCGAAGGTGATTGCGGTGGTTCTCACCGGCATGGGGAACGACGGCCGGGAGGGTGTTCTCGCGGTGAAGGACGCGGGCGGGTATGTGATTGCGGAATCGGAAAAAACCAGCATTGTTTTTGGCATGCCGAGGGAGGCGATTGCCACCCGCAAGGTGGACGAGGTAGTGAACCTGGAGGAGATTTCACGCGAAATATTAAAGTTCTGTTAAACCGGGAGTTAACATGGCGGAAGATAAAGAGGATAAAAGCAAGCCCGCGGAAAAGCTGGCCAAGACCGAGGAGGCTGAAGAAATCATCGAGATGGTGAACCGCGGCATCGAGTTCACCAAGGAGCTGCTCCAGGAAAACGAGCGGCTGCGCTTCAAGGTCTTCCAGACCCAGCAGGAAAACCAGGAAGTCCAGCGCGAGAGCTCGCGCGGGGGCTTGAATGAAAAGTTGCGCGAGGAGCTTCTCCGCTTGGAGGAGGAAAAACATAAACTGCTCGCGGAATACGCCAAGGTCGAACAGCAGAACCAGGAATATGCCATGCGCTATGTGGAAGTCGAGTCGGAAAACAACAACCTCGCCAACCTCTATGTCTGCTCCTACCAGCTCCACTCCACGCTCGATTTCCACGAGGTGCTCCAGATCATCATGGAGATCATCATCAACCTGATCGGCGCCGAGGAGTTCGGCGTGTTCCTGCTGGACGAAAAGTCCCGGCTGCTTAGGCCGGTGGCCATGGAGGGACGGGAACTGGAATCCATGCCCAACATCCCGATCGGGCAGGGCGCGGTCGGGAAAAGCTCCGAGACCGGGAGCAACTATTACGCCGCAGACATTGAAAACACCCAGCGCAACCGCGAGCCGAACGAGCCTCTGGTCTGCATTCCCCTGAAAATCAAGGACCAGGTGATCGGCATCATCGTGCTCTACAAGCTCCTGCCCCAGAAAACCCAGTTCGCCAATGTGGACTATGAATTGTTCACTCTGCTCGCGGGACACGCGGCCACCGCCATCTTCTCGTCCCGGCTTTATACCGAGGCGCAGAGAAAATTGAGCACCATCCAGGGGTTTATGGAGCTTTTGACTCACTAGCGAAATGGATTAAAATGGAAAATTTGAGAGGGACAAAGTGAAAATTCTGGTTGTTGAAGATTCTCCCACCATGAGGCAGCTGATCAGCTTTGCGCTCAAGCGGCTGCGCGACGCGGAAATCACGGAGGCCGCGGACGGCGTGGAAGGCCTGAAAAAACTCAACTCCGACAGCTTCAACCTGGTCATCACTGACATCAACATGCCGGTGATGGACGGACTTAAGCTCATCAGCCTGATTCGCAGGGATGTCAAATACCGGAGCATTCCGATTATGGTCATCACCACCGAGGGGGGAGCCGAGGACCGCGAGCGCGCGCTCGCGCTGGGAGCCAACGCCTATATTACCAAGCCCATCCAGGCCGGCAATGTCCTGGAAGTGGTCAAGAGCCTGCTGGGAATTCCCTGAAACTCAAATTCTTTCCAGGACCGAATTCAAAATATCCTCGCTGACTTTTTTGATTGATGCCGCAGCGTTGACCACAACCATCCCCTTGCGGTATTTAGGGCTGCGCGCCAGCCGCAAATAATTTTTCCGGATTCGCTTTTGCAGATTGAGCTTTTCAAAAAGGTCGCGCTCCACCCCTCTCTGGCTCACGCGCTTGAGCGCAATGGGCACGGGCAAGTCCAAAAGCAAGGTCAGGTCAGGCCGGGGCGCGTTGCGATTGATGCTTTCCACCCAGGCCGGGTCGCAGCCCAGGGATTGATAGGCCAGGCTCGATAGCAGATACCGGTCCGTGACCACAAGCCGGCCAGCGGCGAGCCGGGGGTTAATTTCGCGGCACAGATGCTCAACCCGGTCTGCGGCAAAAAGCAGGGCCAGGCCCGAAGCGCCAAGCCGGGCATCCGCAAATTGATGATTGCCCTGCAAATAAGCGCGCACCAGCCGGCCCACCGGCCCCCGGCTCGGCTCCGAGGTCATCTGAACTTGGTGGCCGTGTTCCTTCAAAGCGCGAAATAACAGCCTGGCCTGCGTGGTCGTGCCGGAACCGTCAATTCCTTCCAGCGCTATCAATTTTCCCCTCTTCACCAATTCCTCCTCTTTTCTGTGCGAAGGACTTCCTGCTCCGCCCCGCTGGAAGCGGGACTGCGCAGGACAAGTCAGTCCCGATTTCCCGCGGAACGCGGGACGCAAGCGGCTTTGGCCGCGGCTCCCGGCCCGGACACTCGTCTTCGCGCACAATCCGCATGAAACAAATATTTCACGCCCTTGATTTCAATCGCAGACCTCATCGCTTTTTCAATATAAGCTTCTGCCTTCTCAACCGACTTTTCCAGGTTAAAGCCTCTGGCCAGGTTGCTCGCAATCGCGCTGGCCAGCGCGCAGCCGGTGCCGTGAAATTTTCCGCGAAGGCGAGGTTTTCGAAAAGTCCGCGTCCGGCCATCAGCCCATAAAATATCCAGGGGCGTTGATGGCAAATGCCCTCCCTTCAAGAGCACGGCCCGCGCTCCCCTGGCCAATAATTTTTCCGTGAGCAGCATCATATCATCCCTGGTTTGGACCCGCATCCCTGTGAGCATCTCCGCTTCCGGGAGGTTGGGAGTTATGAGCTCAACCAGCGGGAAGAGGGAAAAGATTTCTTTGACCGCGGATTTTTCCAGAAGCCAAAAACCCGTGCTTGACTTCAGCACCGGGTCAAGCACAGCCGGCGCCCGGGTTTGTTCCAGGAATTTTCGCGCCAGCCGAAGGTGCGAGGAACTGACCAGCGCTCCCAACTTCACCGCATCCGGCTTGAGCTCGGTGGCGAAAATTTCCAGAATCCGCCTGAAATCAGGAGCCGGAGTCGGGATGATTTTTTGTATCCCGCTTGGCCCCTGGATGGTTATGCCGGTGATGGCGCTCATGCCGAAGACTTTGTGGCCGGCGAAAACCTTGAGGTCCTGCTCAATGCCCGCGCCGGCCGAGGGGTCGGAGGCGGCTATGCTCAACGCCAATTTTGCCATTCCGGACTTATAGTCTAGCAATATTTATTCCGGTTGTGAACTAAGACTGATTCCTGTTCGGGAGATTGAGATGGCCGGAAGTTTCACCAAGGCTGTCGCCCGGCGCATGCGCCACCATATAGACATTGATTTTTTTCTCCTTGCCCTTGAGCTGGATGGCGCCGAGCTCCCGGACCGGGAAGGCGCCCTTGACCCGCTGATAGGTTGCCTCGCCGATATAAATGGCGCTCGGAGGCGCAAGCTGCTGGAGACGCGCCGCGATATTGACCGAATCCCCGAGCACGGTGTATTCCAGCCGCTGGCTGGAGCCGAGATAACCCGCCACCACCATCCCGGTGTTGACCCCGATTCGAATCTGGAAGCGCTTGTCCGGCTCCAGGTTTTTTCTGAATTCGTGGAGTTGCTGCAGCATCTCGATTGCGGCATAGATGGCCAGCTCCGCGTCGTTGCCGTAGGAGATGGGCGCGCCGAAAATGGCCATGATGCAGTCGCCGATGAACTTGTCAACCGTGCCCTTGTATTTGAAGACGATGTTGCTCATCTGGTCAAAGTAAGCGTTGAGCAGCCGGGAAAGCTGCTCGGGTCCGGTCTTCTCGCTCAAGGAGGTGAACTGGCAGATGTCCGCGAAGAGCACGGTGACCTCCCGCTCCGCCACTTGCCGCCGCAGCTCCTCCTCGTGCTTCGAGTGCTCGATGATCTGGTTGACCACATCCGGCGAGTGGAAGCGCGCGAGGTTGGTCCGGAAAATCGCCTCTTCCTTCATCCGGTCCTGAAGCTCCTCCTGACGAATCGCAATCGCCATCTGGTTGGCGATGGCCGTGAGCAGCTTCAGGTCTTTCTCGCTGAAGGCGTAAGTGTTGAGCAGGTTGTCAAGATAAATCACCCCGCGAATCTCCTCCCGCTCCCAGATGGGCACACAAAGCGCGGACCGGATGTTGCACGCGATGATGCTCTGCCCGGTTTTGAAGCGAGGGTCATATCTGGCGTCATTGGTGATAAGACCGCTTTTTTCCTCAAGCGCGCGGCGGGCGATGGTCTTGCTCACCGTTATTTCTATGGCGTCCGCGATGTTCTGGCTGCGCACGCGCACCGAGCGAAGCTCGAGCTCGCCCTTCTTGTCCAGGAGCATTATCACCCCGCGCTCGGCGTTGATGATCTGGAAAACCAGCTCCAGACCCAAGTCCAGGATCTCGTTGAGGTTGTTCGCGCCGTTGAGCGCGCGGGTGATCTGGTAAAGGATGTAAAAATACCTGGACTCGCGGTCGCGCGCCAGCCGTTCATTTTCCTGCTCCAACTTGGCGTCCAGGCCCAACTCCTGGCCCAGCTCCTTCACCGGCTTGACCAGCTCCGGGCCGAGCGCGAACGGCGGCTCGGGCTGGCTCTTGAACTCTTCTTCAAAAACCATCTGGAAATTGCCGATGGCGATGAGGTCCCCGCGGGCGAGCATGGTGTCGCTCACGCGCAGCTTGTTGACATACACGCCGTTCAGGCTGGAGAGGTCAACCAGTTTCCAGTGCTCGCCCTCGCGCCGCAGTTCGCAGTGCTTCCTGGAGATGAGCGAGTCGTTGAGCACAATGTCGTTGTCCGGCATGCGGCCGATGCGGATGAGGTCATTTTTAAGCTCGTAATTGACCGCGCCCGGCGGATTGATGGAAAAGAGTCTTGCCATCTTGGTTCAGGGCTTTGGCCCCGGTTCCTTTGCCAGTTTGAAAATTTCTTCCAGGGCTTCGGCGAGTTTATCGATTTTGGTTCCGCCTCCGCGCGCCAGTTCCGGCTTGCCGCCTCCCTTGCCGCCCAGGATTTCCGAAAGCCGGGCGACCATTTTCCCGGCTTGATATTTTTGCGCCAGGTCCTTGCTCACCCTCACCACCAGGTAGGCCTTGGCGTCATCCTTGCTGCCGAGCGCAATCAAGCCCCTGCCGAGTTTTTGCGCCACGCGGTCCGAGAGCTCGAGAAGCGCGGCCGGGTCGGGGATTTCCACCTGCGCGCTGACCACACGCGTGTCGTCGATGGTTCTGGCCCGCGCCACGAGCTGATCGATGTCCGGGCCGGTTGATCCGATCCTCGCTTGGCGCAATTCCTGTTCTAGCTTTTTGCGCTCCTCTATTAATTTCTCCGCAAATTTAATCAATTGGTTGTCAGGAGAGCGGAAAAGCTTCTTGACAGTTAATAAAAGGTTCTCATGTTGCTGCACATATTCCACCGCGCCTCTGCCGGTGAGCGCCTCGATGCGCCTGACTCCCGCGGCAACGCTTCCCTCGGAAACAATCTTGAAAAAGCCGATGTCCCCGGTTCTCCGGCAGTGAGTGCCGCCGCAAAGCTCGCGCGAGAAATCGCCCATGCTCACCATTCGCACGGTCTCGCCGTATTTTTCCCCGAACAGCGCCATGGCCCCGGATTTGACGGCTTTCTGGTAAGGGACATTCGCAGCGCGGATTTCAGAGTTGGCGCGGATCATTTGGTTGACCAGCTTTTCCACCTCAAGCAATTCTTTTTCCGCGAGCGGGGAAAAATGAGTGAAGTCAAAGCGGAGCCGTTCCGGGTCAACCAGCGAGCCTTGTTGATGAACATGTTCTCCGATTACTTTTCGCAGCGAAGCTTGCAGAAGGTGAGTAGCGCTATGATTGCGAGCGGTATCTGACCTTCTAGCTTCATCCACTTCCAGCTTAACTTTATCTCCCAACTCAATAGAACCTTTATTTATTTTTACATGATGAACAATTAAATCGTCGAAAGGTTTCGTA
>Ga0315282_10016231_pt1 | contig 10899 bp, 12 predicted proteins | sample YL17G07_20_MG_FD_203693 | JGI IMG/M metagenome (GOLD analysis project Ga0315282, IMG submission 203693) | Sediment microbial communities from Yellowstone Lake, YNP, Wyoming, USA - YL17G07_20 | ecosystem: Environmental > Aquatic > Freshwater > Lake > Sediment | place: USA: Wyoming | collected...
AGGTTTTTGTTGGCCCCCTTCGGGGACCCGCATTTTTTTGCGTCCTACCCCAGGTTCCCTTGCACCTTCGGCGCGGCGGTCACCTGGGGCTGGCGAAGCCGTCGAAGACTTTCATGTTGGCCCCCTCCGGGGACATCTTCTACACATGAACTCTGCTCTGAAGGACACGGTCAAACGGTAACCGCAAATCTGAGATACGCCCCCAAAGCCTAAGAAGATTCCCCCCAGATGATCCCGTTCCCCTCGTCCCCCGCCTCCCCCCTTGTCTCGTGCCCTGTCTTGTGCTTTTCCACTTGAGGCCGACGTGCCCGCTCATGTATACAACGGGTGAAGATGTTGTGCGTGAATCGGGTGGACCACGGGCGGGCCCGGGAGACACGATGAGCGATTGTATCTGCATGAACCCGGTCTTTCGCTATCCCGACTTCGACAGAATAGAGATCGGCGTGGACGAGACGAAGGGCCGCTTCGGCGAAGTGAGCATCCATGTGTGCGGAACCTGCGGTCGAAAATGGCTGCATTACTATGTCACATACGAGGGATTCTCCCAATCCGGCCGCTGGTACCGCGGCTTGGTGTCGGATGAGACCGCCGGCGCCGTCACGCCGGAGACAGCCGTCCAGATACTGGAAGGTCTGGAGTGGCATTTCTATGGCGGCATCTATTTCGGCACGGCGGGACGGCAAGGCCGCGGGCCCATTCTTGTGGATCTATGAAGATCGAGACTCTTGACATGAGTGAACACATTACGCGAAAAGGAGACGGATCATGTCTGAATTGAGAGGGACCAAAACAGAGAAGAACCTGCGGGAAGCGTTTGCAGGTGAATCCCAGGCGCGTAACAAGTACACCTACTTCGCTTCCGTCGCCAAGAAAGAAGGCTACGAGCAAATCGCGGCCATCTTTCTGGAAACCGCGGAGCAGGAGAAAGAACACGCGAAGCTGCACCTGAAGACGCTCGGCGGGATCGGCGACACCGTCACGAACCTGACAGCGGCCGCCGCGGGCGAAGGCGACGAGTGGACGGACATGTACCCAAGAATGGCGAAGGAAGCCCGCGACGAGGGATTCTCCGAGATCGCCCGGGTCTTCGAGGGCATCGGAAAGATCGAAAAGGAGCACCAGGCAAGGTACAAGGCGCTTCTGAAGAATGTCGAGAGCGGCCGGGTTTTCAAGAAGGAAGAGAAGGTCAAGTGGCGCTGCCGCAACTGCGGCTTGGTCCATGAAGGCCCGACCGCCCCGCAGAAATGCCCGGTCTGCCAGCACCCGCAGGCCTACTTCGAGATCGTGCCGGACAACTACTAGCGGTGGCAAGACAATCGTCCGGCCTGTCAGAAGAGTTCGCCAGTCGCATTTTGTGCTTTTCTCTTGAATTTGTCACGATACGTGGGATATAACAAGGTGCCATGAAGCATAGTTGTTTTATGCCGAGGGTTGAATGTATTTCGAACAGCGATTTCTCCATTATCTTTCACAGAGAAAAGGTGTTACACAATTCCGAGGGCGAGTTTTGGGATTTTATGAGTGCAGAACTTCAGTAGGTAAATAAAAACATGATGGATCTCATACCGGCAATACTCAAAGCATTTAGCGAACTAACATTTCGCAAATCCATTTCTCTGATTGTAATCGTGGGCGTTTTCGTAATAGGCTTTGTGTTCTATGAACGATTTACTTCCTCGTTCTCTTTGAGTAGAATACAAAAAGAGGTTGAACTGCTTGACAAATTGACTGATATCAGATCCCGGTCTCTAGATCCTGCTTCCAAGAAAATATGCGACTTACTTACTGAACAACTCGATGCTGCTGTCAATAGACGATCTCTGACACCTCAAGAGAGTTCATCTTCTACAAAGATGTTTTTGAAAATCACGATGGCGGTGGCACCATGGGTATTACTTGGCGTGATTATTTTAGGAGACACGGCAAAAAAGAAGCAACAAATCAGATATATGTCTCTCGGTTTTCTGGCCATTGTTGTCCTCGCTGGAGCGATAGGAGCCGTAATCCCTACATTGTGGTGGCCATACTTCAACCTGATTGTCTATCCTATCGTATCTACTGTCCTGTTCGTTTTCATCCTTTCCCGCATAAGTTCCGGATCCGATAAGGAAAAAGCCAACTCAAGCAATGAGAGTGAGAAGACCGGTACCCCACTGAGTGGATCTGCTGGAACGCACCAGTGATTTTAACCAAGAGGTGATCTGTGTGGGGAAGAAACCGAAGATTGACTGAGAACGACTAGTGGTTCGTCAAGTGCATTTTGAGGGGTTGCGGCCCTCCCTGACGGTCGGGCTACTGCACAGCGACGGAACCAAACATACGGCGCAAGGGCGAGGTATGCAGTAGCCCGACCGTCAGGGAGGGCATTCATCAGAATGGACTTGAAGGACTACTAGGCCGGTCGTCATTATCTTGAGCACCACCTGCCCAGAGAGCTCAGCACTAGCGTCATTCGACAGGTAAAAGTGAAATACGAATTCGACGGAAAGAGATACCAGGACTCCTCCGCCCACCAGAAAGAATGGGGCGCGCGGCTCATCGGGGAGTTCGACCTCTGCGGCAAGGAGCGCATCCTTGACCTGGGATGCGGCGACGGCGCCCTGACCGCCCGGCTGGCGGAGCTCGTCCCGTCCGGCGAGGTCATCGGGATTGACGCGTCCCAGGGAATGATTGACACGGCCCGTCAATACGAAGCGCGCAACCTCAAGTTCCTGCTGATGGACATCAACCAGATGCCCTTCTCCTGGGAGTTCGACCTGCTCTTCTCCAACGCCACGCTGCATTGGATAGTGGACCATCGCTCGCTGCTGGAGAAGGCGCACCGGGCTTTGCGCCCCGGCGGAGTGCTGAGGTTCAACTTCGCGGGAGACGGCAATTGCTCCCACTTCTTCACCGTGATCCGCGAGGCAGTGGCGCGTCCCGAATTCTCCCGGTGCTTTTCGGATTTCCAGTGGCCGTGGTACATGCCCACCGTGGAGGAATACCAACGACTCATGGTCCACTCCCCTTTCCGGGAGGTGCGCGTGTGGGGAGAGAACGCGGACCGCTTTTTCCCGGACGAGGAAGCGATGATCAAGTGGGTGGAACAACCCAGCCTCGTGCCCTTTCTCTCGCGCGTGGACCAGGCTGACAAAGCGGATTTCCGGCGGTTTGTGGTCGAGGGGATGATTGCGGCCACGCGGCAAGAGGACGGGAGATGCTTTGAAACGTTCCGCCGGATCAACGTGTCGGCAAGAAAATGAGGGTCTTCCAAAGAATCTGTGGGTAAGATTTAAGGATGAGTTTTTCGCTTTTCAACCAAGACGCGGATTTGAAGAAAGCCCCTCACCCTACCCTCTCCCCCAGGAGAGGAAAAAAGAGGCCGATCTCGCAGGAAAGGGCGGCGCAAGGCCAGAAAGCAAAGGGAAAAAGAATTTCCTCTCCTGGGGGAGAGGGTAGGGTGAGGGGTCTTTTTCTCGGCATGGGGTAACAGAACAACGAAGTGAAGCCGGCCCCGGGAAAACGCATGGATTTCATACGTTCAAAATGCTGCAAGTGGCGTTGTATCATACGCTTGGGAATCTACCCGAGCCGGAATCCACCCACGAATTCTTTTGAGGAGGCGAAAATGAGGATGGCCAGCCAGGCGGCGCAACACCCCGATGTCAGAGAGGAAAGCGGATAGCGGATGAGTCCGGATTACGTGCACGGATATTCCACAAAAGAGAGCGTGCGTCTTGTTGACCAGGCCACCACGTTGACGGAGTTGCTGCATTCGGATACCGCGTATCCCGCGGGCAGTCTGGTTCTCGAAGCGGGTTGCGGCGTCGGCGCTCAAACGGTCACGCTTGCCGCCAACAGCCCTCAGGCAAACTTCGTCTCGGTGGATATTTCCGAGGAGTCATTGGCCGAGGCGCGGCGGCGGGTTCAGACACTGGGTCTGCGGAACGCCGTTTTCCAGCGCGCCGATATCTTCAATCTGCCCTTTGCGGACACCCATTTCGACCACGTGTTCGTCTGTTTTGTTCTGGAGCATCTGCCGAATCCGGAAGAGGCGTTGGAGCGATTGCGGCGCGTCCTCAAGCCCGGCGGGACCATGACCGTTATCGAAGGAGATCATGGTTCGGCCTATTTTCATCCCGATAGCGTTCATGCGCGCCGGGCCATCCAGTGCCTGATCGAGCTGCAGCGCCGGGCGGGCGGCGACTCCCTCATTGGGCGGCGCTTGTACCCCTTGCTCGTGAAGGCCGGTTTCCGCAACGTGAGCGTGTCGCCCCGGATGGTGTACTCGGATGCGAGCCGGCCGATGTTCGTGGACGGCTTCACCAAAAAGACCTTCACGGCCATGGTGGAGGGCGTAACGGAACAGGCCATGGCTCAAGGGTTGACGAACGAGGAATCCTGGTCCACGGGCGTCCGTGATCTGTACCGGACGGCGGAACCCGACGGGACCTTCTGCTACACGTTTTTCAAGGCGGTGGGGATCAAATGATGCCCCGAGAAGCACACCAAGGGACCAGGACAAGCCACGCCGCTGAAGTCCGCTGTTGAGAAGGAGAGGCGTTGTGCCAGTCATTTCCGTCAGTCTCTCTTGCGCTTGCGCCGTCAAAATAGTATTCTGATGCCATGAAACCCAAGCGCATATATCTCGAGACCTCGATTATCAGTTACCTTGCGGCACGCAGGAGCCGGGATCTGGTTATTTCTGCATGGCAGGAAATCACCAGGGAGTTCTGGGATAAGCACCGCAGCAGATATCGTCTCCATACGTCTGAACTCGTGGTTGAGGAATGCCGCATGGGCGATGCGGAAGCGGTTCGTAGCCGTTTGGCCCTGCTGCGCGGCATACCGGAGATCCCGGTGGACTCCACAGCCAGAAATCTTGCGTCCGCCCTTCTTGCCAAAGGGGTGCTGCCTCCTAAAGCCGCGATTGACGCGCTGCATATTGCGGTCGCGGCGGCGGGAGGCATGGACTATCTGCTCACCTGGAATTGCCGGCATTTGAACAATCCCGTCATAAAACCGCGCGTTCGCTCTATCTGTATTGGGGGTGGCTATTCCTGTCCGGAAATATGTACACCGTTTGAACTGACGGAAGGGGACAAATCATGAAAGATAAGATCATAGAGGAAGTCTGGCGCAATCGCGACCTGTTGTCGGCTAAGTATAACCACGATCTGGATGCCATTGTCGCCGCAATGCAGAAACGGCAAAGGCATCCGCTGACGGCCCTAGTCAAGAAACCTAAGCCAAAGACAAGCAAAGGAGCGTGGCGAAACAGGCCGTCAGCCAAGTGAAGCGCAACAAGACAGAAAAAGAACCACAAAAGGCACGAAAACCACGAAACGGGAAAAGGATTTCGTGCCTTTCGTGATTTTCGTGGCTTTTGGTAGTTGCGGCTCGCGGCAAATCCCGCTTATCCCACCAGCGCCATCTGTTGCCTTTGGCTCTTCTTGCGCAGCTCGGCGTCCAGGATCGCTTTCCGGATGCGGACGGCCCTAGGCGTCACTTCGACGAGCTCGTCCGGGGCGATCCATTCCAGCGCCTGCTCCAAGCTGAGCCTGCGGGCGACGTTCAGCTGGATCGTCTGCTCCTTGGTGGAAGAGCGGTAGTTGGTGAGGGCCTTGCGCTTGGCCGGGTTGCAGGACAAGTCTTCCGGGCGCGAATTCTCCCCCACCACCTGGCCCTCGTACACGTTCTGCATCGGCTCGATGAAAAGGACGCACCGCTGCTGCAGGTTCTCGAGCTGGTAGCCGGTGGCGGGGCCGGTCTCCATGCTCACCACCGACCCGCGGTTGCGCAAGACGATCTCGCCCTTCCATTGTTCGTAGCCGCGGAAACGCGAAGCCATGATGCCCAGCCCCCGCGTGTCGGTGAGAAACTCATTGCGGTAGCCGATCAGCCCGCGCGTGGGAATCCGGAATTCGAGCCGCACCATGCCTGAGCCCGGGTTCTCCATGTGCACCATCTCGCCCTTGCGGCGGGCCAGTTTCTCGATCAGCGTCCCCTGGTATTCGGCGGGAACGTCCACGACCAGCTGTTCCACCGGTTCCAGGGTCTCGTCGGCGGCCCCTTTCCGAAGGATAACCTCGGGGCGGGAGACACACAGTTCCAGCCCTTCGCGGCGCATCTCCTCGATGAGAATCGCCAGGTGCAGCTCTCCACGGCCCGAAACCTTCACCCCATCGGAACGCCCCACGTCCTCGACGCGCAAGGCGACGTTGACGCGTAGCTCTCTGTCCAAGCGTTCCTTGAGCTGCCGCAGGGTAATGGCTTTGCCTTCCTGGCCCGCGAAGGGGCCGTTGTTGACAAGGAAAAACATCGAGACAGTGGGTTCCTCGATGTCCAGGGGTTCCAGGGCGGCGTTGTCGAGCGCCGGGTTGGAAAACGTGTCGCCGATCCCGATCTCTTCAGGACCGGCGATCCACACGATGTCGCCCGCTGTGATCTCGTCCACCTCCACGCGCTCCAGGCCGCGGGTCACCCAGAGATGCTCGGCCCGTTCGACCGTGACGCCGTCAATCTTCCAGCCTGCCTCGGGGTTTGCCGGGTCTATGAGCCTCGTCCGGATGCGCTGAAACTCGTCTCTTGTCTTCAGCCGCCCTTGCAGGACGCGCCCGCAGCCGATCCGGCCGATATAATCGCTCCAGGCCAACGTGCTGATCTGCATGAGGAACGGCGCGTCCAGGCCGCCTTCGGGGGCGGGGACCTGTTCGATGATGGTCTCAAACAGGGCGTCCAGACCCTCGTGGGGGTCTTTGTCCAGGTCTCGGACAAGCCATCCGTCCAGGCCGGAGCCGTAGAGCACCGGAAAATCCACCTGGTGGTCGTCGGCGCCGAGCTCGATGAAAAGGTCCAGCGTATTGTCCAGGGTGGATTCGGGCCGGGCGTTTGGCCGGTCCACCTTGTTGATGATGACGATGGGGCGCAGGCCGAGCCTGAGCGCGCGCATCAGGACGTAGCGGGTCTGGGGCATGGGGCCTTCGTTGGCGTCCACGAGCAGGAGAACGGAATCCACCATCGAGAGAACGCGTTCGACCTCGCCGGAGAAATCGGCGTGTCCGGGTGTGTCTATGATGTTGATGAGGTAGTCCCGCCAGCAAACGGTGCAATGCTTGGCGCGGATGGTGATGCCGCGCTCGCGTTCGAGATCGTTGTTGTCCATGACGCGCTCGACGACCTGCTGATTGTCGCGGAAAACGTGGACGGCCCGGAAAATCGAGTCAATCAGCGTGGTCTTCCCGTGATCTATATGGGAAATAATGGCGAGATTTCGGATCTGGCTTGGCTGAATCATGAAGCGGTGAGCGCCCTCCCGTTGGGTGCCGCGCGCTAGCGGAAACGCGACACAAACTAAAGATGATACCCGAACCGCCGGGAATATGCAAGAGGGGATTTCCCGGTTTCTTGCCAGCGAGCGCATCTTAACTCCGCGACCAAACTGTGGGGACGGACAAAGTAGGGCGGGCGTCTCGCCTGCCAATTTCAGACGCCCCCGGCCGAGTTTATGTCTGTGGAGCGGTGATTTTGCTCCAGAGCAGACGCGCTCCCCATAGCGCCCCCGGCCGAGTTTATGTCTGTGGAGCGGGGGTTTTCCTTTCGTTTGCGAACCCGAGACAGCGACAATGTGAGAGAGGGTGTGAATGGGCGCCGGGGAATTCCTGGCAAGAAGCAACCGGTTTCAATCACCGCTCCACCGACATAAAGTCGGCGGGGGCGTGGATGAATAATATGGTCGGTTCTGGAGCAGGATCATTGCTCCACCGACTCTAGAGTCGGCGGGGGCAACTTGGTAGCGGAGTCAAGATGCGCCCCTTGCCAGCCTGTTTTGTGTTTTCGCTTGAACCCGGGGCAAGAATCAAGGATACAAGGAGCGTGGGGGAGCTCGAAACGAGGCAAGGTCATGAATCCCGAGGGGTTCGGATCAGGACCAGGTGGATATCAGGAGGTTGCGCGATGACGAAGATCGAGAAGACGCTTAGAGAGCTAAGCGATCTCTATGACTTTTACAGCAGGATTCAGAAGGCCAAGGCGGACGGCGGGCGCAAGAAGGGCGCGGCTATTCAAGGTATGGCCCCTCCGGGGCCGCTTGGCGTGCCATTATCTCCGGGGCTGCTTGGCGTGCCATTATCTCCGGGGCCGCTTGGGGTCCAATTATCTCTCGGGTCCGCTTGGGGTCCAATTATCTCTCGGGGCCGCTTGGGGTCCAATTATCTCTCGGGTCCGCTTGGCGTGCCATTATCTCCGGGTCCGCTTGGGGTCCAATTATCTCTCGGGTCCGCTTGGCGTCCCATTGTCTCCCGGGTCCGCTTGGGGTCCAATTATCTCCCGGGTCCGCTTGGCGTCCCATTGTCTCCCGGGTCCGCTTGGCGTCCCATTGTCTCTCGGGTCCGCTTGGCGTCCCATTGTCTCCCGGGTCCGCTTGGGGTCCAATTATACATGGCGTCATTAATCATGCAGGGTGTATTCCGTTTAGCCGGCTTTTAGCCGGCTCCTCCTTGCCCCCGGCTTCAGCCGGTGGGATCAGGGACAACATATTCTTTTGAGCGCGCTTCAGCGCGGCTTCTCGACTCATTTATGCTGCATTATTTATGACGCTACGTATATCTCTCGGGGCCACGTGGCGTATAGCTGCCGGGCGTTCTGCCAGACATGGCAAAAGATCTACCTTTTTCTTTGCGCCGATTTTCGTTTCTTCTTCCCGCGGACTGACTTATCCTGGGGGACAGGTGAATCCATGCGGAGGAAGCAAGCCGCCGGAGACGAGGTCTGTGGAAGGAAGACGGCGACGGGACGATTATGATTACGATAGATGGGTCCAAAGGCGAAGGGGGCGGGCAGATTCTGCGGACGTCCCTGGCGTTGTCGCTGGTGACGTCCCAGGCGTTCCGGATTCGCAACATCCGCGCGGGACGCAGAAGACCCGGCCTGATGCGCCAGCACCTCACGGCCGTCAAAGCCGCCGCCGAGGTGAGCGGGGCGGAGGTGCGCGGCAACTCGATCGGATCGCAGGATCTGACCTTTACGCCCCAGGCAATCCGCCACGGACAGTACCACTTCGCCGTCGGCACCGCGGGCAGCGCGACGCTGGTGCTGCAAACCGTCCTGCCCGCGCTGCTGCTGGGTTCGGCGGACCAGTGTTCCGAACTCATCCTCGAGGGCGGCACCCACAATCCGTTCGCGCCGCCGTTTGATTTCCTGGAGCGGGCGTTCCTGCCGCTGGTGGCCCGCATGGGGCCGCGCGTCGAGGCCCGGCTCGAGCGGCCCGGCTTCTACCCGGCGGGAGGCGGGAAGTTCACTGTTTCGATCGAGCCCGCTCCGCGCCTGACGCGCCTGGATCTGCCTGAGCGGGGCGAGATCCGGCAGCGGCTGGCGGAGGCGCGCGTGTCGCGGATTCCGCTCTCGATCGCCGAGCGGGAGATCGGGATCCTGCGCGGGAAACTCCCCTGGGCCCCCGAGTGCTTCCAGGCGCGGGCGATCCGCAACTCCCGCGGTCCCGGCAACGTTCTGGTGATCCAGATCGAGAGCGAGCACGTCACGGAAGTCTTCACCGGCTTCGGCAAGAAAGGCGTCCCGTCGGAACAGGTGGTGGGCGAGGCGCTGCACGAAGTCCGGGAGTACCTGGCCGCGGACGTTCCTGTGAGCGCGCACCTGGCGGATCAGTTGCTGATCCCGATGGCTCTGGCGGGGGGCGGGATGTTCCGTACGCTGGCTCCGAGCCGCCACACGATGACCAACATCGAGGTGATCCAGCAGTTCCTGGACGTGGAGATCACCGCGCAACGCGGGGAGAAAGGCGATTGGGAGATCGAGGTGGGATAGGATGATCTTGAACCACGCGGATGGGAGCATGCAAGAAGACGAAGGGCACGAAAGAATGCGGAATGATGAATGTGGTGGGCATTCCGAAGAGATACAACCTGTTGTGAAGGTCGCGCGGCGTGAGACCCGGGAAACCGCCAGATAACCGATTGCCAGACGTTGCGCCGCCGCCGCGCGGAGGCCTGCACCCGCCTAATGAGCCGGGCGCGGGCCGGCGGGCCCGCACGAATCACCTGCTGGCGCTCGGGCGGGCGCTGGTTCTCCTCGCGGCCTCGGCGGTGCTGTTCGCCGCATACCGCGCGCGCGTCGCGTTCCTTGCCGAAACCGAGCGCCGCCGGATCGTGCCGCGGTGGATGCAATGCTGGGCGCGAGTCCTCTGCCGGGTGCTTGGCTACCGCGTCATCCAGAGGGGTTCTTTTCCGCCGCCCGGCAGTCTGGTCGTCCCCAACCACATCAGCTATGCCGACGTTTTCCCGCTGATGGCGTGCCATCCCTGTTTCTTTGTGCCCAAAGCCGAGGTGGCGCGCTGGCTCTTCGTCGGGATGTTGGTGCGCGGCACCCAGATGATCTTCGCCACGCGGCGCCTCGGCACGCGCGACCTGATCGGCACCGCCGCCGCCATCGAGGAGCGGTTGCGGGGCGGGTTTCCGGTCTGCGCTTTTCTGGAGGGCACCACGACCTCCGGCGACCGCATCCTGCCCTTTCGCACGGCTTTTGTGCAACCCGCGGTGGATTGCGGCGCGCCGATCGTCCCGGTGGCGGTGCGGTGGCGCGCGACGCGGCCCGGAACCAGCGTCGTCGAGGACGTGGCGTTCTGGAAGGACCACATTTTCTTTCCGCACTTCTGGCGGCACATGGGGCTGGGCGGTTTCGAGGTCGAGATCACCTTCGGCGCGCCGGTCCCGTCCGCGAACCAGGATCGCAAGGTGCTGGCGGCCCAGGTTCGAGAAAAACTGCTGGAGATGTGGGCGCGTTAGAGCAGTTTAACTTTTCTCGTATCCACGGGCACGGTTTTATGGGAGAGGAGATTTGCGACCCCGCGCGGGGATGTGAAAAGTACGCTGAAAGCGTTCCAGATCAAAGCCCAGGGTCGCG
>Ga0315282_10016232_pt1 | contig 10899 bp, 1 predicted proteins | sample YL17G07_20_MG_FD_203693 | JGI IMG/M metagenome (GOLD analysis project Ga0315282, IMG submission 203693) | Sediment microbial communities from Yellowstone Lake, YNP, Wyoming, USA - YL17G07_20 | ecosystem: Environmental > Aquatic > Freshwater > Lake > Sediment | place: USA: Wyoming | collected...
CTGGTACACCTACGGCCAGGTAATAACACTTACTGCAAACCCATCAACAGGATGGATGTTCAACCACTGGGCTGGCAATCTCACCGGAAATCAAAACCCGACAACGATTACGATAAATGGGAATAAATCAGTTATTGCAAACTTTACTTTTATGAATCATCCTCCTCTCACCCCAGGTAAACCAAGCGGGGAGGCTAAAGGAAAAGTTGGTGTAAAATACACGTATACTGCAGTGACTACTGATGCTGATAGCGATCAATTATATTATCAATTCAATTGGGGAGACGGCACCACGAGTGAATGGATAGGACCATATAATTCTGGCGTTGTCGCAAACGCATCACACACCTGGACGAAGAAGGGGAGCTATGGAATAAAAGTCAAAGCAAAAGATATCTATGGCGCAGAGAGCAACTGGTCAGAACCCATGCCGATCACCATGCCTGTCTCTCATAATTATGTAATGCATGAATTTGGTGTACTATTCCATCTTATCATCCGTTTCTTGAGAGGCGAGTTTGCGGGTATGACGTTAATTCAACTCTTGAGAACGGAGGGCTGGTTGAAATAACCAGCTGTATCACATGAGAAATGAACTCGGATCGGGAGGAAAAATTATGCGAAAAAATGAGGTAGGGAAAATAGGTGCCATTGGCATAGTATTAATATTTGTGTTTGGTGCGTTTGCACCAGCGATTGGCTCGGGGAATAACACAACGAGTGACCCTCAGCCATCAACGATGATCGTTACTGGCAACGAAGAATCACTCACTGATATACAGGCACATGCCACTACGACGGGAGATACCAAAACGTCGTTATGGGAATCGCTTGGTTATATGAGTACCATAGTTGCAGACATTGTCCTAGAAAATGCACTGTTGAATTGGTTCTCCACGTTTACTCATAAAAATACCGACACTGCCGTAAGTGATACCAAGAATACCCCTGACGATTCGTTCATACAGACATCGGAAAGTACTGACAGTTGTAATTGTGACGAGGCTTCATCCCTGTTTGATAATGGGTTAGACGAAGTATCAGATCATTCTGTGAATTCTATTATAAATAACAGAGAAAAAAACCAAAATAACAACATAAATCTTCCTTCACAGCTACGGCCGTTGGATCCCAGCGACCCCTGGTGGAATACCAGTTGGCAGTATCGGAAAGAGATAACAATTAATCATACCAAGGTTGCATCGAACTTTACCAATTTTCCGGTCTTGATCTCTCTTGGATCTGATGCTGATCTTGCAAGTAAGGCGCAGGCTGACGCTGATGATCTCGTTTTCACGGATAAAAATGGGAACAAGTTGCACCATGAGATTGAGTTGTATAATGGTAGTACCGGTAAGCTTGTTTGTTGGGTGAATGTCACGAGCCTCTCTTCAATGATAGATACGAAGATATGGATGTATTATGGAAATTCAAGTTGCAGTAGCCAACAGAATGTACATGAGACTTGGAATAGTAATTATGTTGGAGTATGGCATCTGAATGAGACAAGTAGTCCATCGTTAGATAGCACAAGTAATAATAACGATGGTACACCATGCGGAAGTCCAACATATTCTGCAACTGGTATTATAGATGGTGCAGTTAGCTTTGATGGAACTGATGATTGGATAGAAGTGAATACAGATGAAAGTCTTAACCTAACCGATACATTAACATTAGAAGTATGGGGTAAATCAGATAATGCTTTGGTAAATACTGATACATATCTTGCAAAAAGAGTAAGTGGTACCACTAACACAAATTATATGATTCAATACGAGGACGGGTTACAATTTTATATATACGATGGTTCGGCTTGGAGGAGCAAACAGTGGGGTTCTGCTCCTGCTGCTGGTGTTTGGGCTTATCTTGCCGTATCATTCGATGAAAGTAATGCTCGTGTTTACTACAATGGTACTCTTGATAATGCAAATACAGCTATGGCATACAATCTTGTTTCCAATGCTGGTGAATTCAGGATAGCAACTGGAAATCCTGCATCTGGTGCACCCCATGCTTTTGATGGTACCTTAGATGAAGTCCGCATTTCAAATATCGTGAGAAATGCCAGTTGGATTTCAACGACACATAATACAATCAATTCTCCAAGCACGTTTTATTGCGTAGGCAATGAACAGGAAGTACCTGATACGATTCCTCCAGAGATAACCAATGTTGTAGATTCTCCTGATCCCCAAGAGGTTGGTGAGTATGTAAATATTACTTGTGATGTAACTGATAATGTCGCTGTCGATGAGGTAAGGGTGAACATCACGTATCCGGATAGCAGTTACTGTAATGAGACAATGATTGGAAATTATTATTATAACACAACGTATGAGCAGATTGGAACTTATCATTACTTCATCTGGGCGAATGATACCAGCGAAAACACAAATATTTCTTCTAATTATACCTTTGAAATAATACAACAACCAGATATAACGCCTCCGCAGGTCGAGATAACCACCCCACAAAAAGGATTTCTATATATTAATCTCGCAGACATCGTGATCATGAAAATACCATTTATTACCACCTTGATTATAGGAAAGATAACGGTTACCGCAAATGCAACCGATAATCAATCTGGCATCAATAGAGTCGAGTTTTACGTCGATAATGAGCTAAAAGCAACAGATACAACTGCCCCATATAATTGGACATGGTCGGAACGAGGACACTTTTTCCCCTATACACTAAAGGTAATCGCGTACGATGACGCTGAAAATAAGAATAGCGCCGAGGTGAAGGTCTGGAAGATATTCTAACCATCACTATCTCTGTTCAAAGAAGGGAACGCATCGAAACTACCTGGAACAGTTGTTGGATCCTAGGCCAAGGTTCCCTTCTGATAAAAACAGGTGCGCTCCTTGACAGCCAAATAAGAAGTTAAAAGGAGGAGAAAAAATTATGGAAAAAAATGGAGTAGAGAAGGCGATTGCTGGTGGAATAGTATTGCTCTTTTTGGTTAGTGCATTTGTGTCTGCTATTGATTCTATGGGTCAGGCCAGAGAAAGCGTAGTTTCGCCTAGTGAGATAAACATTGCTGTGAAGGAATCCTTTGAAGGGTCTGTTTCCAGTGGCTCAGTCACGTCTGTAGATAATAGTCATGATAGTATTTTGAATACGTGTATTCAAACTGTGGTAGGATTGGTGAGCATTCCTTTCGATAATCCTATCGTGAATCGGATACGTAATATTTTTGCAGGACTAGATAAGAGCAGTGAGATTAGTAACAGAGACAATACTGCGAATCAAATGGATAGAGGTCAATTGATCTCTCAGGAACAAAAACATGGTCAACCGGTAGAGAATCCTGATGCTCCTTTACCATTAGATCTCGGCGATCCATGGTGGAATACCAGTTGGCTCTATCGGAAAGAAATAACAATTGATCACACGAAGGTTACTGCTAACCTCACGAACTTTCCAGTCTTGATGTCTTTTACTTCCGATGCCGATCTTGCGGGTAAGGCCCAGATTGATGGCGATGACATCGTCTTTACCAATTTTAATGGCATGAAGTTGAATTTTGAAATTGAATACTACAACGGTAGTACGGGTAAGCTCATTGCTTGGGTGAATATCACCAGTCTCTCTTCCAGTGCCGATACGGTATTGTACCTATATTATGGCAACGCTAACTGCAGTAATATGGAGAATCCGGAGGGCGTGTGGGATTCTCATTTTGTGTTAGTACAGCATCTGAATGAGACTAGTGGTACGCATTACGATAGCACGAGTTATGGGAATGACGGCACACCCTCGGTTACCATACAGGGTTTTGCAGCAGGTAGAATTGATGGTGCTGATGAGTTTGATGGTGTCAACGATAATGTTTCGATTGCGCATGATGATTCCCTTGCTGGTTTTACTACAGGTTTGACGGTGAGCGCGTGGATTAAACTTGATGTGGTTGCTGGGAGACGGCAGTTCATTGTGAGTAAGCTTTATAGTCCTACTAATCAAGCCTGGTTTTTTGAATATCAACAACACGCGACATACGGTAAAGTCCTTAATTTCCTTACGTCTCAGGACGGTACCACTTATAAATACGTGTATTGTGGGTTTGAGCCAACGGTAGGAACATGGTATCACGTTGTTGCGGTTTGGGAACCCAGTGTTGTTGGAAAGTGTTATGTGAATGGTGCGTTAGCACCCCCACTTTCTAATAATGGTGCTGTATCCAGTATTTATAATAATGTCGGGGAACCGTTGTTAATCGGAGCATGCAGTTATAATCCCACTAGATGTTTTGATGGTGTTATTGATGAAGTTCGTGTTTCTAACGTTGCACGGAGCGCAGGGTGGATTTCCACTTGTTATAATAACCAGTATAATCCGAGTGGATTTTACAGTGTTAGTGATGAAGAGACACCACTCGGCTTTCCAACAGTATCGAATCCAGTTCCTCAAAATGGCACCAGCGGTGTGCCGGTTTCTCTTTCAGAGTTAAACTTCACTCTCTTAGACTACGATGATGATCTGATGAATTACACAGTTACCACAGTTCCTGATACAACCGGTGGTCCTCAGGGTGGTACGAATGTGACGAATGGGACTATGGTGCATATCCCAATCGTTGGTGGTCCTCTTGATTATTTAACAACGTATACGTGGTTTGTGAATGTGACCGATGGCACATATTGGACCAATGAAACATATAGTTTTACCACTGAAAGTGAGCTCGGTCTTTGGTGGAACGCTAGTTGGTTATACCGTAAAGAAATCGTGATTAATCATACGAAGGTTGCTATCGATCTTGCGAACTTCCCAATGTTGTTTTGTCTTCCTTCTGATGGAGATCTTGTTTTTAAGGCGCAGTCTGATGGTGATGATCTTGTGTTTACCGATATACTTGGTACGAAATTGAATCATGAGATCGAGTTGTTCGATAACGTGACGGGGAAGCTTGTTGCTTGGGTGAATGTCACCAGTCTCTCTTCCAGTACCGATACGGTGTTGTACCTGTATTATGGTAACGCTAACTGCAGTAATATGGAGAATCCGGAGGGCGTGTGGGATTCCCATTTTGTGTTAGTACAGCATCTGAATGAGACTAGTGGTACGCATTACGATAGCACGAGTTATGGGAATGACGGCACACCCTCGGTTACCGTGCAGGGTTCTGCAGCAGGTAGAATTGATGGTGCTGATCAGTTTGATGGTGTCAACGATGTTGTTTCGATTGTGCATGATGATTCTCTCGCTGGTTTTACTACGGGTTTGACGGTGAGTGCGTGGATTAAACTTGATGTGGTTGCTGGGAGACGGCAGTTCATTGTGAGTAAACAGAATAGTCCTACTAATGAAGCCTGGTTTTTTGAATATCAAGAACACGCGACAAACGGTAAAGTCCTTCTTTTACTTACGTCTCAGGACGGTACCACTTATAAATACGTGTATTGTAAGTTTGAGCCAACGGTAGGAACATGGTATCACGTTGTTGCAGTTTGGGAACCCAGTGTTGTTGGAAAGTGTTATGTGAATGGTGCGTTAGCAACCCGAATTGATAATAATGGTGCTGTATCCAGTATTTATAATAATGTCGGGGAACCGTTGTTAATCGGAGCATGCAGTTATAATCTTAGTAGATGTTTTGATGGTGTTATTGATGAAGTTCGTGTTTCTAACGTTGCACGGAGCGCGGGGTGGATTTCCACTTGTTATAACAATCAGTATAATCCAATGACTTTTTATAGTGTTGAAACCCTTCCGATTCTACCGGTAGTGGCTGACCCTTGTCCAGCGGATGGTGCCACTGATATTTCGGCGTTTCTCGCTGAATTAAATTTTACGCTCATTGATTATCAGGGTGATTTGATGAACTATAGTGTTACGATGGTCCCTGATCGTATTGGTGGTATGCAGAGTGGTACGAATGTGACGAATGGGACAACGGTGCATATTCCAATTGTGGGTCCTCTTGATGGTTCTACAACGTATACGTGGTTTGTGAATGTGATTGATGGTACGTTTTGGACGAATGAAACGTTTGTTTTTACGACAGGCACTGGTTTTCCTCTCAAATGGACTAAAAATGTTGGAGGAACCCAGGATAGATGGCATAGTATCGCTGATGTTAATGGAGATGGTATTAAGGAAATCTTTGTGGTATCTGACAGAGGTCACTTTATTAAAGCACTTTCGGGTTCTACAGGAAATATCTTATGGACGTATACGGATCCTCAGATTACTTCAGTGGAGGAGGCGATTCGACTTGAAGTTGCCGATCTAAATAATGATAGCATTCCTGAGATAGTGTGTGGTCTCGAACCAGCTGGACTTCTTGCCTTGCATGGTAATAATGGTAGTGTTTATTGGAAGCTGACCGACCTTGACGGCGAAAGTCTTAGAGGCAACCCTGTTATTTTTGACCTGGATATGGATGGATACCCAACTATTTTTGCAGCGACATGGGCTCCGACATTCGGGGCGATATATTCCATAACTTATGATGGGCAAATAAACTGTAAAAACAATGATATGGGTCGTGTGTGTGCAGGCGGGGTGTCTATAATGGATTATAATAATGATGGACACTTTGAAGTATATGTGGGTTGCAATTTAGGTTCTACTGATGTGCGGTCATTCTGGGCTGAGAATCTGTCTTTACGGTGGCATTCATCGATGCAAGCTTGTTTCTCTGCTGGGACGCCAGTGCTTGTTGATGTTACCGGAGATGGTATAAAAGAGGTAATCACCAATATCTATGACACAGGCTACTGTGTTATGTCAGCAGAGGATGGAAGTACTCTACAGGTATGTTACCCTGGTGATAATGAACAGGTATTTGAACCTGCAGTGTATGATATTGACAGCGATGGTCATAAGGAGCTGATAGCGACAGGCACTAGTTATCTTACGGTTTATGATCTGGTAAATCATGTGACCGATTTTCAAACCTCTATTTCATTTAATTTTTTCCAGCCGATTGTTGCTGATGTTACCGGTGATGGTTGGATGGACATCGTATGCCCTAGTGGAGATAAAATACGGATTTTCAATAAGACGTATAGTCAGATAGCAGTGCTTTCACTTGTTGCTAGTAATGCACATTGTTATGCAGGAGTGGATGATGTCGATGGTGATGGTTTCAGTGAAATAGTAGTAAATGTTGGTAGTTACGTTCAGGTTTTTGATACCGTTGCTCCTGCCCCAATTGGTGGAGTTCGCTCTGGTCTGAGTCGTTATAGTGAGTACCGACAGGGTGTTGCCGAGTATGTGACGATTATTGGATTAAAGGATGAGCAACCGAGGAGAGAGTCAGTTGGTGTACCGTTGAACCCAGTGCTTTTCATAGATGTGACGAATTGGCAGAATGAGTTGATGGATATCACATTTCGGACGAATGCCACAGGAAGTTGGCAGGATATTATTCGTTATAATGATGTTGGAAATGGTGTGTATACTGCTTCTCCCTTAGATATGGATAACAATGGCACTATGTACTGGTGGAGCGTAAATGCTACTGATCAGTATAATACATGGACGAATATGACATATTGTTTTATAACAATGTTAGAGCCGATAGAGCTTTCTGTATCATTAACTTCACCAACAAATAATTCAATATTGGATAGTGATGATGTTGTCTTCCACTGTAACGTTGTTGATGGTACAGGGATCAAGAACGTAAGCCTTTATACAAATATTAGCGGCACATGGGAACTTGCTGAAACCGAGAATGCCTCCTCCGGTGGCGAGTATAATTTTGATCCGTCAATGCAGTTGTGGATGCATCTCAACAACGATTCACTCTATGGGGAGAATGAGACTCATGTGTATGATTTCTCAGGACATGGTCGTAATGGAACTGTCGTGGGGGATGCTCGTTTTTCATCCGATGGTAAGTTCGGCGGTGCATTTGTGTTTGATGGTGATCAAGATGTGATTAGCCTGCCCAGTTCAACGTATGGACTGCCAGGCAAGAGTGGTGCGACAATGGCGGCATGGGTTAAACCGGCATCTGGTCAGACTGATGCTGAAGGTGGAGTGGTGTTTATTGATAGGGGTGTTGCAATTAGTAGTCGATTATTCATCAGTGTTAATAATGATCAGACGGTTTCAGTGAAATGTCGTTCCGCTTCTGAGACTCTCCAAACGACGAGGACAACTGATACGATTCCTCTTGATGAGTGGTCGCATGTCGTCGGTGTGATTAACCTTACTTCTAGTAAGTTGCAGGTGTATATCGATGGGTCGCTTTCTAAAGAGGAAACAAAATCGTTTGCTCAGTCTACATTTCCGGATACAATCACCGTTGGCTCTTCGATCGGCGGAATCACAGGAGGAACCTATGACTATAAGGGTATGATTGATGAGGTTGCGGTGTTTAACAGGGCGCTTTCCGCAAATGAAATCAGTGACTTATGTAAAACTAATCCGACCGAATGGAATGTTTCGTTCAGCGTGAACAATATTACCGAGGGCACATATCATTGGAATTGTTTAGCGTATGATGTTGATAATAATTCTGCGTGGGCCGATAGCAACTACACGTTTACCATTGTTACTCCGTTTACTGTCCAATATGTACCACCTACCCCAGATGATGAATCAACAGTATATTCATCATCAGTAACGATTAACGTCTCAGCTAACAGAAATCTGAGTGAATGCAATCTAATATGGTGGAACAACAGCAATAACACGTTTACATTGTCGATAGATGAAACACTCTGGAATCAATGGGGATTCCAATACCCAGTAACCTACATATTTAATCTTTCAGATGTACCATCAAACATCCAAGTACAACACCGTGATAGCCCATTAGAATCTTGGGAAATTTTAAATGTTAAAACTGAGCATGACTTCTTCAACGGCATCGAATGCGTAAGATTTAACACTTCAGAAAAGAAAGCCTATGTATCAGTTGGTTTCAATAGCACCAACAATATTTATCTTAAGTTTACAAACGTATCTTCTGCGTCGTTCAATAAAGTTGCAAATTACTATGATGACCGTAAGGCAGCATATACATTATCTAATGACAACTGGGGCAGATACTCGAGTGCCTATCCAGGTGCCACCTGGCAAGGAATGACAAACGACGCGTCTGATAAATATCAGGCGTCTGTCCATGCCACCCGGATGTACAATATCCCGATGTCTATCGCGATCAACAGCCAGATGGCTGGTGGTGCCTCGATGTGGGATCGGATGCAGGATGAATTGAATTATTCTGATTATAGCTGGGAGCCCGCCATCCATACACGGACACATTTCTGTAGTACCGGATCTGCATGGGAGATCCTCGGATGCCGGAATGACATCTTGGAGAATCTTACAAAGATCCCCTATGGCCAACATGTTTTTGAGTTTATTCTCCCCTGTGGTTATGAGGATAGTTCGATAGAGAGTACCTCAGATGGCGAGTTCTTGTTCCTCAGAGGATGGCTAGGATACAACAGTCCATCTAGTACCTATTATTACCCATGGAACACAAATTATGACTTCTATGGTATCGGTGGTTATGAGACTCAGGTTTACGACCCTGTTTTTGAAGCAAGAAGTCCATCAGCAAGATACTATGCAAGTGATGTAACCACATTAAACAACGCGTTTGATACAGTCTACAACAATGGAGGGATCTTCTACGCGATGTTTCATGCTGATCGATATTCAAATAGTGTAATATATGATACACGACCTGGTATCGATGGTGTTCAGGGTTCATCATTCATGCAACATTTAGACTACGTAGCAAACCGGACAGATGTATGGTATGTAGCCAACGGCTGGCTGTACTCCTATCATATGGTAGATGAAAATGTTACAGTGTTAACCGGTGGTGAAGACGTAACAACAGTAATACCAATGACAATTGTAAATGATGATGAAAACACATACGCTTATTGCTCACAAACAGGTCTCGATGTTGGAAAGATGTACTGTTATCGCGTAATGGCAAATGACACATTAGGTTGCAGTGCAAGCATCCCATCCATACCTGATTACCGATGGTTTACAGTAGCTGAACCCCGCCCAATTGTTACAAACCCTGTACCTGCTGATGGAACAACAGGTGTTGAAATAAATCCTCAGTTATCTATAGATGTAGAACATCCAAATAATCTGGATATGGATGTTTATTTCAGGACGAATGCTTCAGGAACATGGAAGACCATCGGGGCAAACATGAGCGTGGAAGATGGCACGTATTACTGTTCCAACACTTCCAATATGAACAGCTGTAATACAGAATATTGGTGGAGTGTAAACGTAACTGATTATGGTAGTGGAAACTGGACGAATCAAACCTACAGCTTCATCACGCAGTATGAAGCAGGAATGTGGTGGAATACAGGTTGGTTGTATCGTAAGGAGATCATAATAGACCATTCTTTGGTTGATGAAAATCTTACCAATTTCCCAGTTCTAATCTCTATCAGTTCTGATGATGATCTTGCTATGCATGCACAGCCTAATGGTAACGATTTTGTGTTTACAGATTACTATGGAAATAAGTTGCATCATGAAATAGAATTATTTAATGGAACTAATGGTGAACTTATTTGCTGGGTGAATGTCACAAGTCTCAGCTCAACCATGGATACTGTTCTCTATGTGTATTACGGCAACTTTAGTTGTGGTAGTCAGGGAAATCCAGTTGGTGTCTGGAGTTCCGGGTATCGAATGGTGCAGCATCTTAAGGAGACATCGGGAACACATATTGATAGCACGAGTTACGGGAATGATGGTGTCCCTCATGGTGTAATACAGAATGCTGTTGGGAAAATAGATGGTGCTGATAGTTTTGATGGCGTTAATGATTACGTAGGTGTTGCAGATGATGATTCTTTAGATTTTGGCACGGGTGATTTCACGATTGAAGCTTGGATCAACACGTCATCTGTTCCAGTTTCTTGGGCTCGTATTGTTTGTAAACAA
>Ga0315282_10016233_pt1 | contig 10899 bp, 8 predicted proteins | sample YL17G07_20_MG_FD_203693 | JGI IMG/M metagenome (GOLD analysis project Ga0315282, IMG submission 203693) | Sediment microbial communities from Yellowstone Lake, YNP, Wyoming, USA - YL17G07_20 | ecosystem: Environmental > Aquatic > Freshwater > Lake > Sediment | place: USA: Wyoming | collected...
GTAGCTTCCCCCCTGTGGTCCCCCCGCACGCGGGGGGACGCCGTCGCTCCCGCCCCGCGTGCGGGGAGGGCTGGGGAGGGGGCGGCCTCACCACAGATGTGTGCCACACCAGGAGCCAGGAGCCCGTGCGCCGGTTGACCTCGCGAGGCTCCTCGCGTACAATCCTCGGATGGCCGTGATCGTCTGGGCTGTTGGCCATTGGTCCTCTGCCGTTGGCAGTCCGCGCGCTGCCTCGCACCCCTGACCGCCGACGCGCTGTGGCCGGCAGCTACCTGGTGGGAGATGAGGAAATGAGGTTCACCGTCGAGAAGCTGACGAGGCGCGTCAACGAGCTTCGCAACTACGTCTACTCGCGCCGGGTGGCGCTGGACGATTGGAAGGTCCGCCAGGCGCCGGTCGACGGGGCCGCCGCGCCCGACCTCGACGACTCTGGCTGGGAGTCGGTCCGGCTCGGGCAGGCCCTCGCCGGGTACCGGGGCTCGTTCCGGTTCCGTCGCCGGGTGGCGGTGCCGGCCGAGCTCGCGGGCCAGCCCGTCGCCCTCGTCGTCCGGCTGGCCGAGCAGCGCACGCTCAACCCGGCCGAGGGGCTGGTCTACGTGGATGGCCACCCGACCCAAGGCATCGACCGGCACCACTACGAGGTGCTGCTCGCCGAGGCCGCCGAGCCGGGTCGGGCCTACGCCGTCGCCGTCGACGGCTGGGCCGGCATGGAGGGCACGGGCCTGCTGCTCGAGGAGGCCAGCCTGGTCGCCGTCGACCGTCAGGCCGAGGACTACTACTACAACCTGCTCGTCGCCCTCCAGGTCGCCCAGACGCTGCCGGCCGAGTCCTACGACCGGGCGCGAATCCTCAACGCCCTGGACGAGACCGCGCTGCTCGTCGACTGGCGCGAGCCGGGCAGCCCCGCGTTCTACGAATCCGTCCGGGCCGCCAACGCCGGCCTCAAGGCCCGGCTCTACTCCGAGCCGACCGGCGTCGACCGCGAGAAGGTGACTCTCGTCGGCCACTCGCACATCGACGTCGCCTGGCTCTGGACGCTGGCCGTCACCCGACAGAAGGCCGGCCGGACCTTCTCGACGGTCCTGAAGCTGATGGAGCAGTACCCGGACTACCGCTTCACCCAGTCACAGCCGCAGCTCTACGACTTCCTCAGGCGAGACTACCCGGAGCTCTACGAGCGCATCCGCGAGCGGCTGAGGGAGGGTCGCTGGGAGGCGACCGGCGGCATGTGGCTGGAGGCCGACTGCAACGTCACCGGGTCCGAGTCGCTCGCCCGCCAGTTCCTCTACGGCCGGCGCTTCCTCCGGGAGGAGCTCGGCGTCGAGTGCGACACGCTGTGGCTGCCGGACGTCTTCGGCTATAGCTGGGCGCTGCCCCAGCTCATCAAGGCCGCCGGCATGAGCTACTTCATGACCACCAAGATAAGCTGGTCGCAGTACAACCAGCCGGTCAACGACACCCTCTACTGGCAGGGCATCGACGGGACGAAGGTCCTCACCCACTTCATCACGACGCCGGGCGGCGACCGCTGGAAGACCTACAACGGCGAGGTGACGCCGAAGAGCGTCAAGGGCTGCTGGGACGCTTACCACCAGAAGGACATCAACGACGAGGTGCTGCTCTCCTTCGGCCACGGCGACGGCGGTGGCGGCCCGACAAAGGAGATGCTCGAGGTGGCGCGCCGACTCAAGGACTTCCCGGGCGCCCCGCTCGTCCGCATCGGCACCGCCGACGACTTCTTCCGCCGGCTCGACGCCCGCCTCCAGGGCAAGCGGGTGCCCGTCTGGAACGGCGAGCTGTACCTTGAGTACCACCGGGGCACCTACACCACCCAGGGACGGAACAAGCGCGCCAACCGGAAGAGCGAGGTCCTCTACCACGCCGCCGAGCTGTACGGCAGCCTGGCCGGGCTCCTCGGCGCGGCCTACCCCCGGGAGGCGCTGCGCGAGGGCTGGAAGCTCATCCTGCTGAACCAGTTCCACGACATCATCCCCGGCTCCTCCATCGCCGAGGTCTACCAGGACAGTGCCGAGCAATACCGGACGATCACCGCGCTGGGCCGGGAGGCGCTGGAGTCGTCGCTGCGGGCTATCGCCGGCCAGGTCGACCTCCCCGGCCCCGACCGCGCCCTCGTCGTCTTCAACCCGTCCCCCTTCGACCGGACGGACGTCGTGACGGCGAGGCTTGCGGACGACCTGGAGTCGGCCGCCGTCATCGACCACGCCGGCCGGCCGGTGCCGTCGCAGCTCGTCACGAACGAGGACGGCTCCCGGGGCCTGATCTTCGAGGCGATCGACGTGCCGGCCAACGGCTGCGCGGCGTACAGAGTCCGACCTCACCCCCCTGGCCCCTCTCCGCAGGCGGAGAGGGGGTGGCCGACGCCGGAGGGTGAGGTGCTCGTCTCCGCCTCTCCGTTCACGGAGAGGGGGTTGGGGGGTGAGGTCGGCGCTACCGTCGAGAACCAGTTCTACCGCGCCGCCTTCGACCGGCGGGGGCTGCTGACCTCGCTCTTCGACAAGGCCGCCGACCGCGAGGTGCTGCCGGAGGGCCAGGTCGCCAACCTGTTCCAGGCGTTCGAGGACAAGCCGATGGACTTCGACGCCTGGGACATCGACATCTACTACCAGGACAAGGTGACGCCGCTCGACGGCGAGGCCAGGGTCTCGCTGGTCGAGGAGGGGCCGGTCCGAGCGACGCTCCAGGTCGAGCGCGAGTTCTCCCACTCGCGGATCACCCAGCGCATCCACCTCTACGCCCAGACGCCCCGGATCGACTTCGCCACCGAGGTGGACTGGCACGAGAAGCACACGCTGCTCAAGGTCGCCTTCCCGGTCGACGTCCGGGCGACCGAGGCGACGTTCGAGATCCAGTTCGGCAACGTCCAGCGGCCGACCCACTGGAACACGAGCTGGGACTGGGCCCGGTTCGAGACCTGCGCCCAGAAGTGGGCGGATCTTTCCGAAGGCGATTACGGCGTAAGTGTCCTGAACGACTGCAAGTACGGCCACGACGTCCGGGACAACGTCCTGCGCCTGAGCCTGCTGCGCTCGCCGACGTCCCCGGACCCCCACGCCGACGAGGGCTTGCACCGCTTCACCTATTCGCTCTACCCGCACCAGGGGAGCTGGCGCAACGGCACGGTGTCGGAGGCCTACGGGCTGAACAACCCCCTGCTGGCGGTCTGGGAGCAGCCCCACGCCGGGCCTCTCCCGCCGACGTACTCGCTCGTCCGCTGCGATTGCCCGAACGTCGTCGTCGAGACCGTCAAGCAGGCCGAGGACTCCGACGAGCTGGTGGTCCGGGTCTACGAGGCGTTCAACCAGCGAGGCCCGGTGCGCCTGACCTTCGCGCGGCCGATCGCCGCCGCCTCCGAGGTGAATCTGCTGGAGGAGACGGTAGCCCCGGTGGAGTCCGACGGCGCCGAGCTGCGGTTCGTGGTCAAGCCCTACCAGATTCGCAGCTTCAAGGTGAGGCTGGGCTGAAGTGATCTGTCACCCGTTGCAGGCAGGCAGGCGATGAGCTACAATCGAGCCACAATCCACCGTGAGGAGGGCAGGCCCGTGGAGAGAAACCCCTGGTTTCGCGCGCTGATCGTCCTCGCGGTCTTCGCCCTGCTGATCCACCTCGGCGGCCAGCTCTGGCAGATGGCCCAGCACTTCGGGGACATCATCGTCGTCTTCTTCCTTGCCTGGCTGCTCGCCTTCATCCTCAGCCCGGTCGCCCACTTCCTCGAGCACAGGTATCGGATCTCGCGGTCCCTGGCGGCCGCGGGCGTCTACCTGACCCTCTTCCTGGGCCTGGGCATCGCCTTCGTCCTCGTCGTGCCCCTGGCCGTCGAGCAGCTGGTCCAGCTCGGCCAACGCCTCCCGGACTTCGTCGCCACGGCCCAGGGCTGGATGGCGTTCGTCCAGGCCGAGCTGGAGAACCGGGGCATCCCCGTCGACCTGATGAGCTTCTATAAGGGCTCGGACCTGGCAACGCAGATCGCCAGCCTCGGCTCCGGAATCGTCACCAACACCATCGCCGTCGTCGGCAGCGTCGCCTCCGTCCTGTTCAGCATCACCATCGTCCTCGTCCTCTCCTTCTACCTGGTGGCGGACGGGGAGCGCCTCCAGAAGCGGCTCTCCGGCTTCGTCCCGGCCGACTACCGGCTGGAGAGTCAGTTCTTCCTGGACAGCATTAACCGGACCTTCGGCGGGTGGCTGCGCGGCACCCTCCTCATCTCGGCCGTCTACGCCGTCGGCAACGCCCTGGTCATGGCCATAGCCGGCCTCAGCTACGTGCTCCTGGGCAGCCTCCTGGCCGGCGTCCTGATGATCATCCCGCTTATCGGCCCGGTCCTGGCGATGGTGATGCCGGTCCTGCTCGCCGCGCTCCAGGGCGACGTCACCAAGGTGGTGCTCGTCGTGGTGGGCCTGCTCGTCCTCCAGACGCTCGTCTTCAACGTCCTCTCGCCGAAGGTGATGGGCGAGAGCATCGGGATGCACCCCCTGCTGGTGTTGCTCGCCCTGCTCGTGGGCATCAAGCAGGCCGGGCTTGCGGGCGCGATCTTCGGCGTCCCGGTGGTCGGCGTCATCTACGCGATGCTCATGTACCTGCTCGAGAAGCGGACTCCGTCCCAGGACGTCTCGGCGTGGCCCGAGGCGCCAGCGCCGCCGACGAGCCGCGAGCACGTCGGCATCACGGACTCTGGCCGGCCCGCGGCCGGCTCTCCGGGGGTCGTAGACCGGCTGGCGGCGGCCGTGCGGGCGATCGCCGCCAGGCTTCGAGCCTTGCTCGGCAGGGGGCAGGGGGGCTATGGCACGCGACTGCGTCCTGGCGATTGATCAGGGGACGACGGGGAGCACCGCGCTCGTCGTGAGCGCCGAGGGCGCCGTCGTCGGCCGGGGCTACCGCGAGATCACCCAGCATTACCCCCGGCCCGGCTGGGTCGAGCACGACCCGGATGAGATCTGGCGGAAGACGCTGGAGGCGATCCTCGACGCCCGGCGCGCCGCAGGGTCGGCCCGACTCGTCGCCGTGGGCATCACCAACCAGCGCGAGACCACCGTCGTCTGGGACGCGGCGACCGGCCAGCCGGTCCACCCGGCCATCGTCTGGCAGTGCCGGCGGAGCGCGCCGCTCTGCGAGGAGCTGCGGGCTGCGGGGCTATCCGACTGGTTCGCCGAGCGGACCGGCCTCGTCCTCGACGCCTACTTCTCCGGCACCAAGCTCCGCTGGCTGCTCGACAACGTCCCCGGGCTGCGGGCCAGAGCCGAGAAGGGACAGGTACGCTTCGGCACGATCGATAGCTGGCTCATCTGGAAGCTCAGCGGCGGCAAGGTCCACGCGACCGACTACTCGAACGCCTCGCGGACCCTCCTTTTCAACCTCCACACCCTCGACTGGGACCCGGACATCCTCGACCGGCTGGCGATCCCGGGCAGCCTGTTGCCCCGGGCTGTCTCGTCGAGCCAGGTGCTCGGCCAGACCGTCGCCGCGGAGGTCGCGGAGGTCGCGGGGGCCGAGGGCCGCGCCGAGGCGCTGCCGGCGGGAGTGCCCATCGCCGGAGCGGCCGGCGATCAGCAGGCCGCGCTCTTCGGCCAGGCCTGCTTCAGCCCCGGGATGGTCAAGACCACCTACGGCACCGGCGCCTTCCTCCTGATGAACACCGGCGCGCGGCCGGTCGTCTCCCGGCGGGGGCTGCTCACCACCGTCGCCTGGGGGCTCGACGGACGGGTGGAGTACGCGCTGGAGGGCAGCCTGTTCATCGCCGGGGCGGCGATCCAGTGGCTCCGCGACGAGCTCGGGCTCCTGAGGACGTCGGCCGAGTCCGAGGCGGTGGCCGCGCGGGTGCCGGACGCCGGCGGCGTCTACCTGGTGCCGGCCTTCGTCGGGCTGGGGGCGCCGCACTGGGACATGTACGCGCGGGGGACCATCGTCGGGCTGACCCGGGGGACGAGCCGGGCGCACCTGGTTCGGGCGGCGCTGGAGTCCATCGCCTACCAGACCAGGGACGTGGTGGACGCGATGGCGGCCGAGGCGGGGACGCCGCTGGGAGAGATCCGGATCGACGGCGGGGCCGCGGCGAACAACCTGCTCGCGCAGTTCCAGGCCGACGTCCTCGGCGTCCCGGTGGTCCGGCCGAAGGTCACCGAGACGACGGCGCTCGGCGCGGCCTACCTGGCGGGGCTGGCCATCGGGCTCTGGCGGCGACAGGAGTTGGCTGCCCTCTGGCAGGTGGACCGCCGCTTCGAGCCGGCGATGCCCGCCGACCGGCGCGAGGCGCTCTACCGCGGCTGGCTCCGGGCGGTCGAGCGGGCGAAGGGCTGGGCTGGCGAATGAACGATGGCCAAACTGGCGAGAGCTAGACAGCGGGCGATGCCAACGGGGCAAGGACATCGGCGGCGATCGTGTCGCGTACTTGCCAGACCCGGTATGCTTGCTCCGAGTCCCCGACGATACCTGTGATCCGCAAGCACAACTCAGGAGTCTCTTCAGTCAGACCAACGTTGCTGGCCTCCTGCAGTTCCAGGATCGCCTTTCCAAGAGTTGCATTGAGTCTGTCGATCCGAGCCTCAATCCTCCCAATCATGTCCTCGTCCGAGAGATGTCATGCAGCGAGCTTGCGAGCAGCATCGGCCGGACTTCCGAGGGGCTGACCACTGCCTGCCAGCCATGCGCCTTCTTGAGCTCGTCGGCGATCCGCTGCTTGCCCCAGTCGGGATGCGCCCGCTTGGCCGCGTCACCTCCTCCAGAACCGACTCTGGCAACTGGCGGGCAGGGGAGACGGCTATGGCCAGGATGTCTGGTGGCGCGGCGCTGGAGCGGACGCTCGCCGCCAACCGCCCCGCGCTGGCGAGCGTGGAGTCGGCCGGGGTGCCGAGCGCCCTCACCGAGGCGAGTGTGAGGCACAAGCTCGGTCTGTGACCTCACGCTCCGTTCAGCGCGATCCGGGCGTAGATCTGCGCGGCGGCGGCCAGCTCGTCGAGCGGCACGTACTCGTCGGCGGTGTGCGCCTGCTTGATGCTGCCCGGGCCGAGGACGACGGTTGGCACCTTCCCAACGCCCGAGAGCGTGCTCGCGTTCGTCCCGTAGGGCACGCCGACGACCTCGGCCCGGCCGAGCGTCGTCCGGCAGGCGTCGGCGGCGGCCCGAACGATCGGCGCGTCCGGGGCCGTGTCCAGGCCGCGGTCCACGGCGGAGGGAGGCTCCCGGGTGACCTTGACCCCGGGGTTGGCCTGCCGGAGCTCGGCCAGGAGGGCGTCCACCTCGGCCAGGATCGCCTCGGGGTCCTCCGTCGGCAGCGTCCGCCGGTCGACCTCGACGACGCAGGTGTCGGGCACGACGTTGATGGCGACGCCTCCGTAGATGCGCCCGATGGCGACCGTCGGGCCGCCGAGGAGCGGGTGCGTGACGCCGGCCCAGCGCTGGCCGAGGACGTCCCGGACGAACCGGATGACGTCGCCCATCTGGTAGACGGCGTTGTCGCCCCGCTCGGGGTTGGAGGTGTGGGCGGCCTTGCCGTGGGTGGTCAGCGTGAACCGGAGAAAGCCCTTGTGGGCGACGACCGCCTGGAGCTCCGTCGGCTCGCCGACGACGGCGGCGTCCACCTTCGGGCCCGACGCCTGGAAGGTCTTGATGCCGTTCATCAGGTGCTCCTCGCCGACCGAGCCGAGGAAGAGCACGTCGGCGCTCAGGCGGTCGCGCAGGGGGACGAGGAGCTTCAGCGCGTAGAGCATCGCCGCGAGGGAGGCTTTGTCGTCGCAGGCGCCCCGGCCGTACAGCCGGCCGCCGACGATCTCCCCGGAGAGCGCCCGGCTGCCCATCGAGTCGAGTGCCTGGGTGTCCAGGTGGCTGTCGAAGAGGATGGTCCGGGTCGCGCCGGGGGCGCGGAGCCGGGCGAGGACGTTGGCCCGGCCCGGCGCCACCGGCTGCCGGGTGACTTCGAGGCCCAGGTCCCGGCAGTACCCGGCGACGTACTCGCCGATGGCGGCCTCGCCCGGCGCGTCGGGCACGAGGTCGGGGTTCACGCTCGGGATGGCGACCAGGGCCTTGAGGAGGCCGGCCAGGCCGCCCTGGTCTAGCGGCAGGTCCGGCAACAGACGTGACTCAACCACTTCGCAACCTCAGTACAACGGGATGAGGAGACGATTCACAGGATGCGCAGGATAGGATGGGTGGACAGGATGAGATGCCACCGAGCCCTCGGACCCAGGCTTCACGCATGCCAAGACAGCGCGGAGGGTCGCGCTCCACATCAACATGTTGGTTTGGACCTGGCAAGGGCAGCGTTAACGGCTTGCCGCCAAGCATCGGGATCGTACCAGAAGCACCCAAAGCAGCCTCGTGGGTCATCTGTGGGGATGCTGTGATTCCACGACGGATCGCCATGAGCGAAGTAGTTGATCCCGATGAACGTGCCACGCTCGCCTGTTGCTGCGCACCGCTCACAGTACCGGCTCTTCCACAGACTGTGGTCACGGGTCAGAAGCTGGAACCTAGCGTGGAGCTCCGCCTCTGGCATGTCAGGGTCGAAGCTTTCATCAGTCGACCAGCGCACTTGTGGGAATCGATGATCCACTTCAGGCTGGCCCGGCAACATCTCACGCAGTGTGATGGACTCGGTGTTCCGGTAGTGCTCCAGCACACGCTGTCGGAGCCTTTTCGGAATGGGCTGCCTGACGAACGATGGGGTCGATGGCACGGTCGAGATCAGCCGGCGATGAACCGTTCTGTCATCACAAACGGGGCAATACCTCGTCACGTTCTCAATGCTGAACCCGTGCTGTCGCATTATCTGTATTGCCTTCGCAGGCTGTGTTCCTGGAAGTTCATGCTTGCCGCAGTGCAGTTCTCCGTCGGAGAGGATAGTGAACATCCTAGCCAGCTTAGTGTTCTGATTGAACGGGTTAACGGCCATTCACTGCGCTCCGTTACCGTTTGATGAAGACGAATATGTACTCGTGTTTAAAAATGTAGAATCCTCCGACGAGAGCACGGTACCTCCAGAGTTCCGCCTGATTCCGCTTGCCGGTCGTCTCCTCGAAGTTCTTCACGATGATGCTCTTGAGCAGGAACCCTCGCTTCATGATTTCATTCATGGTCAGGAAGCCAAGAGGTAACCATTGACCCTTCTCGTATTTATCGCCGATAACTAGCACCAGGAATCGGCCGTGGTCAAGCCATTGCGCAGCGTTATCGACCGCACGTCCCATCTGCAACAGGAAGGCATCGACGGACGCAGCATTAGAGAGATCACGCGGGTCGTCGCTGAACTTGATGATGTCGAAGTAGGGCGGATGCATAACCACGAGTTGCACCGACCGCTGCCCGTGACGCCGCAGTATGTCGCCGTAGCCAACAGTGGTACTATCGCCAATGACTAGCTCGGTCACTATGCTGTGGAGGTTTGGCTCTGAAGCGACAAGGCGCCGGGCTCGCTCGCCTACATCGGGCTGCAGCTCTATGCCAATCGTGTTTCTGCCCAGACGCTGTCCTTCGATCAGCGTAGTACCCAGCCCTGCAAAGGTGTCGAGAACCCAGTCGCCCTTCTTCGTGTAGCGTCGCATCATCTGATTGGGGATCTGCGGGATGAAGTTGCCCCAGTAACCGGCGTTGTGCACACCGGAGTTGTCGCGGCGCTTCACGATCCAGAGACTGTCTGTGTAGATGTCGCCGTACTCTTTCCAGCGGTTGAGGTTGATGTCATTGATGGGGCTTGTTCTGACTTCGGCGACGCTCTTGAACAGACGCTCTACATAATACCGCGCCCGCTCCAAGGTGCGAGCTGCAGCAATCTGGTCCAGTTCGTCGAGTATGTGGGTTTTCTCAAAGTCTACGGTGTCCACTTCGCCTGTAGGCGCTCGCAAGTCACTGTCTGGGGCACGAAGCTGCTCCTTCAGGTCGCCAATCGCGTGGCGGAGGCCCTGAATAGAGGTAGACCCAAGCAACTGATGAAGTCTGTCGACAAGCACTGTTCGACTGAAGGCAAGGATCTCGTCTGGTCCCTCAGCACCATCGTCATCGAATAGCTTAAGGTCCTCTATCACGACGTCCTGCATATCTGTGAGATCCTCCAATGCACTTCACCGATGGTCCGTCGTCGCTCAGACACAAGACGCACCAGGTATCTCGTCGTCGTCAGCGGCTGGCTGCCCCAACATTGGGGCGGCCAGTCGCTGGCATGACAGGTTAGGGCTTGGGCTTGGGCTCTGGCACGAGACATCGCCTCTTACCGCGGCAGCAGCCCTCGCCTCTCCAGGTCGTCGGCCACGTCCTTCAGGCCGACGGCCTGCAGACGAGCCCGCGTCGGCCGACCCGTCTCCACGTCCCAGCCCCGGACCTCGTAGTACTCGCTCAGCAGTTGCCGGAACCTCGCCGGGTCCAGGCCCTGCTTCTCTCCCAGGAGCGGGTTCACCCAGTACTCCGGCCACTCGAACGCCGGGATGACCGACTCGTCGTCCCGCCGGCTCCGCTTGTGGTCGCGGACCTGGATCGCACGCTCCAGGTTGAAGATGCGGTCGGCAGCGCGGTCCCACTCCTCCTTCGACCAGTCCTGCCCCGTCGCCGAGCGGAACATATGGTACTCGAAATCCACGCCGTCCATCGCCGGGTCCTCGGTCCGCGACCAGCCGTCCGGCGTCTTGTTGCTGAAGATCCGGGGGAACATCTGGTCGTCGACCGTGACGCAGTCCTTGACGACGCTCCGGTTGGCGTGCCAGTAGGCCGGGACGGCCTTCTCCTCGTAGCCGGAGCGCGGCTCGAGGGCCGAGCGAACGCCGTACAGGCGTTCGCCGATGGCGATCATCTGCTCCCAGGTGAGGCCATTCTCGGCTCGGCCGAAGGGCGACCAGCCCATGACGTTCTGGGCGTAGCCGTGGCCGCTGCTCATCGGGTCGCGCGTGTCCACGGCCCACT
>Ga0315282_10016234_pt1 | contig 10898 bp, 11 predicted proteins | sample YL17G07_20_MG_FD_203693 | JGI IMG/M metagenome (GOLD analysis project Ga0315282, IMG submission 203693) | Sediment microbial communities from Yellowstone Lake, YNP, Wyoming, USA - YL17G07_20 | ecosystem: Environmental > Aquatic > Freshwater > Lake > Sediment | place: USA: Wyoming | collected...
CTTGCCCTCGGCCTGAGCTCGGGCCGAAGGCTCAGAGTTGACCCTGCACCTCGATAGACTCGGTGTCTTGAGCTTGCCGAAGGAAGCGGTGCTTTAGACTCCGTCCTGAAGGCCGGGGCTTGGCGCCGCCGAACGGGTCAAGGAGAGCCAATCGGTGAGAAAAAGACCTATTCTCTTACAATGCCCTTACGCAGAAAATGGGAAATTCAAAAGAGTAGGGGAGGTGGAGTAACCTTTATTGGAAATTTCTTTAGAACAGTATTATAGTAAAAAAATTATCTAGAAAATTATATTGGATGAATTACGAGGAAAGATCTTGAATAGGAAGTTCTATGATGCCCATATTCATTTCTTTTATGATTGTCCGGCCAATGAACTCAAACATATTTTTGAGGCTTTAGAAAATATAGGGCTGGCAGGCATGGATGCCTTGGTGATAGCAGAATTTCCCCCTGGGATAGAGACGGTATTAAAGATGATCCCTGGAGTCTATCATCCGTATGTTACCCCTGGAACCCTTGAAAACCAAAAGGATCCTTTTCCAATTCTTAATCTAACCTACGAAGAGCATTGGGGTCAGACTTGTTTATTGCTATCCTGCTGCAATATGGCGTGCACGTTTTCAACTTCACTCGCTAATTTGCTCCCTTCCTTCAAATATCGAGTAATGACCGATGGATCTCTCCAAAGATATCCCGGATGATGGATCCGGGGTCACATCTTCAGATGTCAGTAATTCAGCAGGTCTCAGGTAACACGTCACAGGCTCCAGGTCCCAGGTCACAACATAGCAACTTTGTAATTTGGTCCACGGTCCACAGTTAACAACAAGTCACACACTCAAGCTGCACGTCACAGGTCAAAGGTTGCAAGTCACAACATAGCAATTTAGGTGATAGCAAATTGATCCACGGTAAAAAAGCAGGGCGGATTAGACTGCTACCAACAGCCTCCCCCGCCCAATGAAATTCTGATTCAGAGCGTTTCTCGTATTTCGGCAATTCAAAAGTTCCAACCCCTCTGACGCAGCATTGCTCGCTCATTGCACGAAATTTCTGTCCATTTCTTTCATCGCTGGAGTGAAAATAGAGATAATCACTAACTCTCCACTGCCCGTATTTTTCGTAGAATGGACTTTGGTCATTGGGTTGAAATGAACACTCCCCGGTTGAATATCAAACCATTTATCATTCACCATCTGTCGCCCTGTCCCTTTGATGACATAGACGGTTTCATTGTGGGTTTTGTGAAAATGAGGCTTTACTTCAGCGCCCTCAATGATTCTTGCCACATAAAAAGTTATCGTATTGTCTTCGGCCACCTTGATCATTTGAACTGCCTCGCCAGGTTTTAAGGGATTTGCCTTAAAGATTTCTTCATAATGGGTTAGGATCTGGTCAGTGGTATCTGCTGCATAAATTGGGACTGAAATCGCAAGGGAAAGTAATAGACAACCTACCATTCCACAAATAGAAATATTTCTTTTGGATAACATATGATTACCTCCTTTTCCTTAGATTTAAGTTGAGAAAGGCTCCAAAGGGGTACGAGAATCCCCTTGGAGCCTTCACATCGGGACCTTCTGGAAATCCCATTTCATAACCCACTCCAAAAGGTTGAGGTTAGATTAGGATTGTCGGTTTTATGAAAACTCTAGAAAGAGTCTACTAATTTTGGATGGAAACTTCAAGAATTATTTCTGAGTATTGGAAGGGTGGTTGACGCTGAATTTCGGCTTACACATTGAAGAGTGTTAATGGTAATAAAAGATACTAAATCTGCTGATTTTTGCTTCTTAAAACTTTAACGCTTTCATCTACGAAGCTGCATTCCTGTCAAGCCGAAGCACATCAACATGATTGGTTGAACGCGAGCACAACGTCGACGTTCAACCCTACTTCAATCCTGGAACGTCCCTTTCACTCATGTCTTTTCGAGGGCCTTCGGAGCATCAGATTTAGCTAACGCTTTCACGTTGTGAAAGGAGAGACTCCTTAGTGTACTCAGTCAGAAGGCTTTCGAGCCGGCTTTTATCCCAACCCGTGTAGGTCTTCTTCCCCTCCACAATAAAAGCAGGATATTTTCGAACCCAGTGACGCAGGGATTTATAGAATCCCAGAATGGATTGGGCGTCAATGAGTTTGATTAGAAGACGGTCTCTATGGAGTCGGATTAACTCTCGGATCCAGTCGCATAGCTTCAAGTACTCCTCCTTTAAATCTAGAGGATACTCGTCCATCTCTCTCTGATGAAACTTTTGGTCAAGTCCCGCCTGACCGAAGAGGACTTCACAGTGGGGTCAGTGGTCAAAATGGGTAATCACATTGGTAACAATTTCCAACTGTATGGGTCTCATCTTTTTCCTCCTGTGTTTTGATAAAAATATAACAAAAGAATGACCGAAATTCAATGGTTGGAAAATAGAATTGGGGATCAGACTTGAAGATTGAGTTATATTTCGGCCTTCACAATATCCTTTAAGGAAAAAATGAGGCCCAATCTTTGTTCTTGACTGTGGAAAGAAAAGGTCGGAATCACAGCTTTATTTTTCAGTTATATAAAATAGGGGACATCACTTATTGTTGCCTGTTGCTGAAAGAATTTTTTGTTTGATGTCCTGGTTTTCTCGAAAAACCGACTCCGCCCGCTTTAATATCAAAAAAACAGGGCCTAACCCTGATCTCATTCTATGCTAGACACTGTCTGTTTACCCTTTCATTTGTATTGGCGATATCGCCTACGAGTGTTCACTCTAAGACGGCTTTGAAGGGTAAGGATTACCGGTATAAATGTGTACAATAGAAAAAAGTAGGGCAGAGTGGGCTGCTGGCAACAACCCACCTTGTTTGTTTCCCTCCTCTATGATGTCTTTCTTGGATATCCCACCGACTGTGCCAGAATGATCTTCTGATCCGGTCGAAGCTTCATCACGTTCGCCAAGGCTGGCTTGTCTATTCCCGCACGCACTACAGTCGCTAACCCTTCAGAGGCGCAATAAAGATAAACATTCTCACTGATGGCCCCTGTGGCTGCCGCTGAATAGAGATCTTTAACCTCACTCGTTCCTGTCCCCATCTTCGGATAATCTGCCACGTAGATGAGGTTAACGGCAGCCTCCTTGACATAAGGCTGACGCCCCGTCATTCTACGGATGTCGTCTGCCAAAATAGGATTCAACAGGTTTGCTTTGGCATCGTATAGGTATAGACCTTTGGCTGTAGCCACATAGATGTCGATCTCCTGCCGATTACTAGCCGTGGGTGCGGTTCGCTTTCCGTCAGGGCGATTGATTCCAAAAGCGGCCCAAAGCAGGTTGGAAAGAACTTCCACCGGTAACGGTTCTGGACTGAATTCTCTTGAAGACATTCTCTTCGACAATAGCTGTATTAAGGGATTACTACTGCCCATTTCAGCCTTCAAAAGCTGAATCGGTTTTGGCTCCTCGGCTAAAGTGATATTGGGTGCCATGGTCAGAATGGCTCCTGTGGCTACTGATACCTTCAGAAACTCCCGTCGGTTGACCTTCTTCTCCATAGTCATTACCTCTCTGTCACATTTTCACAGACATTGTTACTATCCGAATTCAATGAACCATCTAACTCCTGATAAACACCTTTCCATCCTTTGCACAATTACGGCAGCTCCGTAAAGCATTTTTTAAAGATCTCTTAGCTCTCCTTAAACCCAAAATACCCTCCGATCAAACCCAAAATCGGACTGCGACTTTAAGAAGTTTTTTATGGGACACAACATCAGCCACCCGTTTTACTGTCGATTGTTGATCCCGTTTCAGGAGGGTTTCAAATACTTTTCAAACCATGCAAACACCTTCTGCCAGCCATCGACGGCAGCATGTACCCGGTAGCTCGGGCGGTCAACCGAAAAGAAACCATGACCAGCGTTCTCGTATATGTGGAACTCGTATGTCTTGTTAAAACGTTTGAGCTCTTCCTCCATGCGAGCGACATCCTGAGCTGAAGGCGACGTGTCTTCCGCCCCGAATAGGCCCAGTAAGGGGCAGGCGAGATTCTTTGTCATGTCAATGGGTGCCACCGGTTGACGTTCCGTAAGGTCCTCGGGTTTAGCAACTACCTTCCCACCATAGCAATCTACCGCGGCATCGATGCGCTTAATGTTACAAGCCACGAGGTAGGCCTGCCGGCCACCGGAACAAAAACCGATGACGCCGACTTTACCGCCGTAATACGGCTGCGTCTCCAGGTACCTGATAGCCGCATCGATGTCGCCGATACAGCGTTCGTCAGGTACCAAGCCTGCGGCGCGAACCCTTGCGGTGATTTCCTCGATACTGCCCGGTCCCTCACGATGGTGGAGGTGGGGTGAAAAGGCCGCATACCCGTGATAGGCGAGTTTCCTTGTCATTTCTTTCGTGGCTTCATCCCAGCCCGGCATGTGGTGAATAACAATAACACCCGGGTAAGGCCCCGCCCCCAACGGACGCGCCAGGTAGCCCTCAATTGCATCCCCGTGGTGCCCCTTAAAACCGACCGTCTCGGCTAGCATACCTTCGTACATAGCGGTTTCCCCCATTCATAAACTAATGAGCTAATAAACTGTTGAAGTTGTCGGTGCACTCGATAGCTTTGCTATCCTTTGTTTTGAAAATGCTCTCGATAATGCCTAAATGTTCGGGCTGCTGTTACCGATCACAAATTGCGGCTGGTTTTCATGGCTTCCAAATAATGATAAAAAGTTCGCTTTCGAGTGACTTGACTATATGAAAAAGAGGATTGTGTGTCAAGACCAAAATACCATCCAAAATACCATCCAAATGGGAATCCGTTAACAACTGTATCAAGCCTCAGCAGGCTCCTGATTACAAAACGCTATTGCAATTCCTAAGAAGACGGTGGTGTCGTTCGCCCAGATTACCCCTCGAATCCGTCTCATATAGCGAAGGAATACATCTGATTGACCTCGCCTAGGTTTCTCAGTATAGTTGTATTAATTTTAATTCATTCTCCCAAGCCATCTAACTTCCAACCGCAAGGTTATACCAATGGAGGGATACCTCAAAATGTGCATTCTAACTTCTGAAAGAATTTCTATGTTCTGTTGGGAGTATTCTTTTCTATAAAAAGCCAAATCTCATCGTGAGATGGGGGCGGAAAGCCCGGATATGAACAGTAGCTAATGCCCGTCTTTCAGGCATATCGCCCATTTAGATCATCACCTTGGGATTTCCTACAATAAATTAATCTGCTGAAGAAAGGGGAAAAGATTATGGATCAAAAAATTATCGACTTATATGATGAATACCCTCATGAATTGCTAGATCGTCGTGAATTCCTTAGGAGTTTGTCTATTCTAGCGGGTGCCACTGCTACTTACGCTCTGTTGCCTTTACTAGAAAATAACTATGCCAAAGCCGAAGTCGTTCAAAAGGATGATCCCCGCCTTTATTTGGACCACATTAAATATCCCGGCGCAACAGGGGAAGTTGGTGCCTATCTCGTGAGACCGAAAGGAGACGAAAAACTACCTGGAGTGGTCGTCATCCATGAAAACAGAGGTCTTAATCCCCACATTGAAGACGTTACTAGACGCGTGGCTTTGGAGGGATTTTTGGCTATTGGTCCGGACGCTTTATCACCGCTTGGGGGAACTCCAGAAGATCCTGATAAAGCTCCATCGCTAATCCAAAACCTGGATAGTCAAGCAACAATAAAAGATTATCTTGCTGCGGTAAGGTACTTAAAGACGCAGCCTGTATCGACTGGAAAGGTCGGATGCATAGGCTTCTGTTGGGGAGGGGGAATAGCAAACCAACTTGCAGTCAACTCTCCGGATTTGTTAGCAGTGGTTTCCTTCTACGGTAGGCAACCTGCGTCTGAAGATGTCCCAAAAATTAAGGCATCTTTACTTCTGCATTATGCTGGTCTTGACGAAGCAATTAATAAGGGGATTCCGGCATTCGAAGCAGCTCTAAAGAAAGCATCGATCAATTATAAAATGTATATGTACGAGGGTGCTAATCATGCGTTCTTCAACGACACAACCGCTGCCCGATATAACAAGGAAGCGGCCCAACTTGCTTGGCAGCGTACGATTTCGTTCCTAAAGGAGAAGCTGAAAAAATAACGTCCCATCGGTACCATGATAATTGCGAGTCGGAAGCTGGTCCTTGTAGAGCACCCAGAGTTAGGTCCTTGCTCTACCGGGAAATCCGATCCTTCGAGAGAGACCAGGCTAGAGCGGATGGGGCCTTCTTTGATTCATTGATGCTGAAATTTAATGGACTGCAACGGGTCGCCCCTGCAATAATTAGGCGCTTTTTTGCTTTTTGTAAATGGCAGGTTCAACGGATCATTTGTAGGCAGCATTTCTTGTACTTTCGGCCACTCCCACACGGACACGGATCGTTACGCCCCGTTTTGGGAGTTGCTTGTGCACGCTCGGCCCGCGCCAGTGGCATTTGCCGTTCAAGGGACTGTCGGCGCCATAGGGCGGATAGCTCTGCAACAAAAGGTTGGCAGTGGGTGAAGAACCGCTTAAAACCTGCACACAGGTAGTTCAGTCCCGCTTCGCCATCTGGTGTATGAAGGATACGATCCTTCGGGCACCCTCCATGACACATATCTCGGACTTCGCATGCCTGACAATAGCGGGGTAACGTATCCAATTTGGCCTGCCCAAATGCTCTCTGCGCTGGACTTTCTAGAAAATCGACCAATGGAGTCTCCTGGATATTCCCCAGGCGATGTTCCGTATTGACGAAGTGATCGCACGGAAAGAAGTCTCCGTTGTGTTCGATGACGGGAACATCACCGCAGGTCTTCCGAAAGATACACAAGGCATGCTCTTGCCCGAAGGCAGTTCTGGCTGCCTCTTCGAATATCTGCACTTTGACCCGCCCGATATCCTGGCGCTTCCATTCGTCGAAGATAATGCAGAGAAAATTGCCCAAAGCTTCAGCTGGCACAGTGCGATGGCTAACGCCGCCCTCTTCATCTGGCTGCGGCTCGACCAGGGGCAGAAACTCCACGTATTGGGCCTTGATCTGTTTGAAGAACCGATAAACCTCGGTGGGATGCTGAACGTTCTGTGCATGCACCACGCACAGTATATCGCACGGGATCCGGTGCTGCCGCAGGAGGTTATACCCCCGCATCGCTTGTCTGTGGGTGGGGTTCCGGCTCTTGGTGATGCGGTACCGATCGTGCATCTCCTGCGGACCATCCAGGCTAAGGCCTACGGTAAAGCCCTCTGCCTCTAAAAAGCGGCACCAGTCCTCATCAAGGAGGGTACCGTTGGTCTGCATACCATTGGTGATGCGTCGGTTAGGGGGCTGATGCTTGCGCTGCAGTGCCACAATCTTGCGAAAATATTCCAGTCCCAGGATGGTCGGTTCCCCACCGTGCCAGGAAAAGTTGATCACTGCACCGGGGGACGCGGCGATGTGCTGGATAATGTATGCCTCCAAAATGTGGTCGGGCATGCGAAACGGCTCGCCCTTTGGATAGAGGTGTTCCTTCTTCAAGTAGTAACAATAGTGACAGTCCATGTTGCAGATGGAGCCACCGGGCTTGGCAAAAACCTGAAATTCGCGGGAAGCTTTGACCATTGCTCAATCCCCAATCTCTGGGTCGAACATCATAAGGCACTCGGCTTGATGTGAAATTGGTTTTTCTGGAAGGATTATAAAGGATTATAGTAGAACAAACGTTGTGGGTCAAGGAAGAAGGAAGCGGAACATATTAATGAAGGGGTTGTTGATCCAAATGCAACTTAAATGCCTTCCCTGCTTGACCGGTGTGTAGCAGGGTGGGACGGCGGTGAAAGTCATAGCCTTTGTCTCCATCCCACTTGCTATTGCAGAGTAAAAGTAAAAGGGGTCAATAATATTAGACTGAAGCTCCCTAGCGCCGACGTAAAGTGGGAGGTAGGTTCTAAAGCGACTTATTTTATGAGGAAGACAGTACGTTATTTACTACTTGCTTATTGCTGAAAATACGTTGACTGATCTCCAAGTTTTTTTGAGGCATTGGGGTCAGACTTGTTTATTGCTATCCTGCTGCAATATGGCGTGCACGTTTTCAACTTCACTCGCTAATTTGCTCCCTTCCTTCAAATATCGAGTGATGACCGATGGATCTCTCCAAAGATATCCCGCGATCTCTTGCCCCTTGTACCCATACTCCTTCGCTACAACGCTCATCACCCTTCTCCCTCGCCCAAAACCCTCTCCCCTCCCTTTCTCCCTTAATTGCCCTAAACTGATTCCACACACCTCTTCTGTGGCTCTTGCTATCTCCGGTAGCCTATAGCCATGCTTCCTCCTCCCTCGAACCTCTCGTCTTCCCGTCCTCCCCATTACCTCTTCCACGAATCCTTCATCCCCAAGAACCCTCTGGTCTACCGTAGCGTAAACTTCCTCTCGCGTGAGTATCCCTTCCTCTCCCATGTACTCCTGATAGGCCCTCCTTGCCTTCCTCCTATCTTCAGAAAAGGTCCTCAATACGAGTTCCGTATCCACAATCCCCTTAGCCTTTGTCTGCCCAACATAAGAGCCGTGGCTACTCCATGGATACGCCTCTAGGGTCTTCGCTACCCCAGCCCGGATCGGATTCACGTGAATGTATTTCACCAGCGAAAGCAAATACGAATCCCGATCACAGAGGATCGCCTTGTATCGACCCTGAAAAAGGTGCCCGACCGTCGTGTATCTGCGGTTGAAATACATTGTATAGCTCTGGTTGATTCCTTGAAGAATCCTAGAGAGGGGAACCTCCTTGGTCTCCACCAGAAGATGAACATGATTTCCCATGAGGACATAAGCATAGAGAGCATAGTCATATCGGGTTTTGTAATCCCCGAGGATGCTCAGATATCGATCGTAGTCTTCTGTGCCCCGGAATATCTGTTGCCTCTGGTTACCCCGGGTGATCACATGATACAAGGCCCCCTCAAACTCGATTCTCGGTTTCCGTGCCATGCCCAAAGAATATCAAATGGAATCCTTAATGTCAATAAACAAGTCTGACCCCAAATGCATGCTGGCCGTCGTCTCGGCGGCAAGGTGAAAGATCTGGTTCCTCTGCGCTCTTTGCGCCTTTGCGGTGCGAATTTAATTAGGACAAGGATAGAGAGGCAAGACTTCCGGCGAGTTTGTCGTGGCAATTATCTTCTGAAGAGTTACCGACCCAGAGTAAAATAAATAAAATCACTCCATGGACCGGTGCCCACAGGGCTCCAGGTCTGAATCCACCACTTCACCGTGCCGATAGCCAATTCAATGCTTGGTGTCACAGAGCAGGTTCCTGTTCCTGAAGGGCAGCCTCCTTCGGCTGCTGTGTACCATTTGCGGATCTTCGCACCTGTTGCGTCGTTTACCATTAAGTAATACTTTGTTGAACCTTCCACCGCATTCCAGGTGTAAGTGGGTGTGCGATCCGTGATCTCCCCTGTGGGAGAGACAAGTGTCGCTGCCTCAGGTTTAGAAACTGTGAAAGCGAGACCCTGACTCAAAGGTCCATCCCCGAATGAATTACGTGTTTGGATCCACCACGTCCCCGCACCCGCTACTAATTCGGCTGTAGGCGTCACCGAACAGGTTCCTGCTCCATTAGAGCAGCCGGCTTCAGAAGCGCTATACCATTGTTGTACCTTCGTTCCATGAGAATCATTGACCTTCACGTAATACTGCGTTGAGTTAGAGACCGCATTCCAGACGTAAGTGGGTGTGTTGGTGTATGTCTTTGCTGAGGGTGAAACGAGAGTGGCCGCTTCTGGCAAGTGAGACACGAAACTCGCTTCGATGGTGTGGTTCGCAGTGACGTTAGAAAAAGTGTAAGAGCTTACTGCTCCTATAGAGACACCATCCACTTTCACTTCAGCAATCCCGTAACTGGGGTCTGGAGTGATCGTAAATTGCTGGCTTGCACCGTGGTTGACAACGACCGTCCCATTTGGAGAGATCGATCCATGGACTCCTGCGGTCGCCGTGATGGAGTAGGTCTTCAGTGTGAAAGTGGCGGTCACTGCCGTATCAGCGTTGAGCATGAGCGAAATGGTCGACGAGGGTCCGGTCACACCACCTGACCATCCCGCAAAATTTGAAGTCACGTCAGGAACCGCTGAAAGTGTGATGATAGTGCCTACGTTGAAAACACTTCCTGGAGGATCGACGGTCACAGTCCCAGTTCCCGTACCTGCTTTATTGACGGTAAGGGTGTACGTCGCAATCCCTTGCTGAGTGACGGTCAAGGTTCTGTCTGCAATGGTTAACGTACCGGTTCTGCCAGAGTTTTCAGAATTCTGGGAGACGTTATAGTGAACCGTTCCATTTCCTGATCCGTTGCTGTTTGACGTGATGATGAGCCAGGCTGCATTCGAAACTGCAGTCCATTTACAGTCCGATTTCGCACTGACATTCACTGACCCTGTGCCCCCGGAGTAGCCAAAAGACCGACTGGTCGGCGTGATGGAATAACTGCAGGGAGGGGCATAGGCAACCTCGTTGGAATAATCACTTTCGTTTCCCGAGAGGTCATAGGCAGTGGCTGCGAAGTAGTAAGTCACTCCCTCTTCAAGATCAGTCACTGTGTGCTCCGTTTGGCCCCCGACGTCGATAGTATAATCGTAGTCTTTGCTCGAAACCCCGTAGTAAACCTTATACCCGGCAAGGTCTTCCTCTGTATTTGGGTCCCAACCGAGTGTGACATGAGCTGAGAAAACGAGGGCAGGTGAAGAACAAAAGATGAGAACGAAGGCCAGTGACATTCCCAAGAACAAGCGGAATCGGTATGGCATACGACCGGTAGGAAGAATTGACTGAAAAAAGTGATTCATTCTACGTTAAACCCGTAATGGTAATTCATGAAAGGAAATTTTTGGGGTCAGGTCTATAATGTTAGACTTACTCTATCGCTTGTTTA
>Ga0315282_10016235_pt1 | contig 10898 bp, 27 predicted proteins | sample YL17G07_20_MG_FD_203693 | JGI IMG/M metagenome (GOLD analysis project Ga0315282, IMG submission 203693) | Sediment microbial communities from Yellowstone Lake, YNP, Wyoming, USA - YL17G07_20 | ecosystem: Environmental > Aquatic > Freshwater > Lake > Sediment | place: USA: Wyoming | collected...
TTAATGGCGAAGATGAAATTTATAATGAGGTATTAATATGAAAGAAATATTTACATTTAAAGAATTAAGATACACTCCGCGGTCAGTTTGGTCTGATTCTTTAATCCGCAAGAAAATTCAAGAAGTCGTACAAACTTTAGATAACCACCCTGAAAGTATAATTAAAATAAATTTTCCAATAAAAAAGAAAATTCTAAAAGAAATCCAAGATTCAGATATTATTTATAATTGTAAGACATTTACTAAAAAGATTTATGTAAACAACAGTGGTAAATATCTTACTCATAGCGAATTATCTCGCGAGTTAAAGAAAATCTCCCTTGAAACCTTTTTTAAACCTAGAGTAGTTAAGATAATTAACCTTAGATTTGGTCCTAAAAGATTGACGTACAATGCTATTGGAGAAAAGTTCAACGTCACAAGACAGCGAATTGAACAGTTGTTATTTTACTCCTTAAATAAACTTGGGTTTAGGTCTGTCCGTAAAAAGAACATAAATGGCGAATATAAAAAAATGTCGTGGTTAGAAAAATAATTAGTTCAAGTGGCGAGGTGGGATTATGAACAAAATGGTTTCTGTTACATCGCTACTCAATGGTAAACGTCACGTTAGAGGTTCTGTGACCGCTTATATTCGAAGAAAAATTTATCTTCTTTCAAAAGAAGGTATTGGAAAAGCCATACGGATTGATCCGGAATTTAGTTTTCATTCAGTCGTCGGAGCTCTATCTGGACTGCGAAGAGCTCATCTTACTTTTAGACAAGTAGGAATAACGAAGATTAAAAATGTAACTTACTTATTTCTTAAAGCTGAAAATGTTAACTTCCCATCTCCTACGATTAAACTAGTAAATAGACAACCTCGATGATTTGTTGTGCATCTAATAAACCGAACTATTGTTGTGTTATATGTAATCGCATTGTATGTAGTAAATGTGGTGTTAAATATATTTACAAACGCGAAGGTAAAGAAGTCGACTCTGAAATTATGCACCGTAAGTGTGACAAAGAGATTTGGTAAATTCAGAACATTCGAGGGCGGCTCGTAACTCAGTGGTAGAGCGCACTCCACTTAGTAGGTAGGTGTTTGAATGTTCGGAAGCGATGACAATTGGAACAGATAAGATCGCACTTAGCCATCTCTTCCGCAACCTTTTGTTTGCCAGCACTGGCTAGCGACATGATATTGTCTATCTTAGACGTAGAGTCTCTATGATGATAATCTAGTACATAGTGGGGATACCTTGTGTTACAAACTTTACAAGGTTGATTGTCCTTGCTATCTCTTATAAAGAGAATAGCCTCTTGCTGTACCTTTGCTGCACGCGCCCTATACCGTTGAGTATTACCTTTGTAATACTTCCCAAAATACTTCTTAGAACATTCTTTACACCAAGGCTGTCGCTCCCCTTTTAACGTACGCCGGAAAGCAAAGTCATCCACCACCTTCGTTTTATTACATTTAGTACAGATCTTGTTCATAGAATTGAACCTCCTTCTATACCTTATAAGGAGACGACACTATGAACGATTAAAGTTTCGGCTCGTAGCTTAATGGCAAAGCAAGGGTCTTATAAGCCTTAGAAGGAGGTTCGATCCCTGCCGAGCCGACAATTTTATGAAAGAACCAAAAGACTTCTTAAAGAAGATTAAGCAGCTTAGGGAAGCTATTTATGCTGCTGAGATAAGCATTGTAAAAAATAAAGCCTTAATAAAAATGTTTGAAGGCAAGCTACGACATTCTTGGCCTCACAAAGTTGGAGACTACGTTCTGCTGCATGACAGAAAAAATAAAAACTCTTTAGAGCCAGCGACTGAAATTGAAGCTGTGGGAAGGTTGTTGTACACATCCCACATATCCCTGGAGAGGCAGAGTTTGCTCTAACGGAGAGAGTTGATAATAAGATGAAGGAGTTGGTCCTTCTTGACTTAGTCAAGGGGATTGATAGAGACTCGTTAAAGGTAAACTACTTCCAGAGGGATAAGAAATGAGGGGGAGAAGTGGGCAAGTAGATTCCAACAAACCATTGGTTGGGTTTTTGTATATTCTTATGAGAGATTATGTCCCTTGTGGGGTTGTGGAAGAGATAATGAAAGGCCAAAAGATAGATAGTAGGAAATGTCAGTATACTAACGGTTGGTTGGCCCAGTATGCAAAAGATTTGGCAAAGAGGTTAAGATGAGGATGTGGATGGTAGACCCAACAAAAATGTGCCGAGCTCATTTGCTTGCAGATCATTCAGGATGGGGATTGCGACGTAAAGATAATAGCTGCTCTAGTCCCGCGGAATATGTCTTATCTCAAGCGCCCACAGGTGAATTGGTATCCGGGCTTCTTAGAGATAGTACCTCGGCGTATTGCATTATTCATGGCAAGATGTAAGGGGATCAAACGTGAAAAGCGAAGCTGAATTAGAAGAAGCTGCGGAGATAATTTTATCTAACGCTATCAAAGAAAAGGAAGATAGCGGTAGAGACTTTGCTACGCCTCATCAAGAAATGGTTTGGATTGTTAAGGGCGTACTGCGTTACCTGGAGCAGGAGAAAACTTCTCGTGACTGAAAAAAGAATGCTTGAGCTCGAAACAAAAAGGGCGCGGCGTAATAAAGAGGGCTGGCCCAGATGTACCATAAGACTCAGTGGGCTTTGCTCTAATTCTAAATGCAAAAGCCTTTTTTTATGCGGCGGGCTTAGAAGCCGAGTTTTGTTCACAAACATGTGCACTCAGCGGACCGCGAAATGGTAAATGGAAAGGCGGTCGCACACATATGAGTAAAGATGGATATATGCTACTCAGTTGTTATCATGAGCACCCCAAAGCCAACTGGGGTGGGCAGGTTCTCGAACACGTCATTGTTATGGAAAAGAAACTTGGCAGATATCTTAAACTTAATGAACATATACATCATAAGAATGGGATTAAGAATGACAATAGAATAAAGAATTTGGAACTGTGGGCTAAATATCATCCGAATGGGCAGCGCATAAAAGATATAAAGGAGTTTAGAGAGGTGATACTTCATGATTCCTGTGAGAAACTTAACCGAAAAAGTAGCTAACTCAATTTGTTTTGCTAATGGCAGATGGAAGAAAGGTAGAGGTCATTCTAGATTTCTTGTGATAGAAGAAGCGAGAGCAGCTATAAATGCAGTTCGTGAATGGGATGAAAGAAGTAACTATGAACTTCTTAATGAAATGGAAATGAGAAGTGCTCATGCTTCCTTTTGTGATGGAGTGGTTCGTCAAAAAAAGAATATTTGGTTTAATTGGTCATTTCAACGTTACAACTACCAACCAATTTTAACTTGTCTAAAATTACTTTACAGTTACGAAAAAGCAAAAGCTGAGGATTTATATGAATGTTGCTGACCCTTATTTTATTTATCCCGCGAAACCGACTTATCTACCCCCATCGTCATCTCTTTTTACTAGGTTGGATAATGATATTAATTGGATATCTGAAATTAAAAAGAACGGCTGGCGCTGTTTGATAAGAAAAGTAGATGAGAAGATTACTCTTTGGACTCGACATAAAACTACTATTAATGACGAACTACCTAATTTAAGAAAGACTTTGTCACAAATGTATATTCCCAATGACTCTATACTAGATGGAGAACTTTTAGAACATCGTAGTAAGGCGAAAGATAGTTTGTTGTTGTGGGGAATTTACAGATGGGAAGGTGGCTGGCTAAATAAAGTTTCCTATGAAGATATTATGGGGAGAGTTAAATCTTTAGTTCCAAAAAATCAGTCGTGTATTACAACTCCTGAATTCGTTTTTCTAAATAAGAAAGCATTTTATGAAACTGCTTTACGAACTAATCCTGATAATGAAGGAGTTGTTTTAAAAAAATTAATAGCTCCTGTGCCTTTCTTTTGGAAAGATTCAAAAGAAATTACGGCATGGTTTAAGGTTAAGCCAATTCCATGAAATTAAAACCTATTGAGAAAAGAATTTGTTGTATGACTAAACCCCGCGGGATATGGAGGTGTTATTTTTGTGGTATGGGTTGGTGTTATCTTCATATAGAAGATATGAAATTTGGAATTGCGGGATTATTAGCTCATGAAAATGTGCTGCAAAACATCAAGTTTCAATTACAGAGTTTCAAAAAGCAATGCGAAATGACCTTAAAATTAAGGAGGATAAATGAACAAGATTGAAAAGGCATTAGTAAAGCTCCTAAAGAAAATTGATAAGTCAGGAAATCCTGAAGTTCACCATATCATCTTTGGTGACCGTTTAAATCCTTTGAAATCTTTAAAGAGGTGGAAGCATAATGTGGAAGTGTAAAATGATTAAACATTCACATCACTGCGGCGTGTGTAAAAAAACTTGGAAATGCAACAGGATGTTCATGGATACAGAGACTCAAGAATATTGTGCTCATGAATCAAATTACAATAGTATATGTGATAAATGCTTAAACAAAAGTGCGGAGAACTTAGATGATCATTAAAAGAGAATGTGTATCTTGTCGGGGTACTGGTGAAGAAACTGTAAAATAAATCCAGGCCGAGAATTGCACCCCGAAATGGAGGGAGGTATCTCTTATGATGCTTGGGTAACTGGGAACTGTTTGTCAATGGTACTAAGCTCCGCGACCACGTCTGTCCCTGTTGGTGGTATCAATCGGCAGACTATGAGCGTAAACCTGAATGGGAAGAGTGTATTGCCTGCGGGTCCTTCAGAGAGTGTAAACATTTTGCAAGCAAAAACAAGTGCTGGGAACGTTTTGACAAAGAAAAACTTTAGGTAACTACCATGGAAGAAGGAGTCCTCCGACAGCTTTGCGGCAGGAACTTGTATTATAAAGTAGGAGAATATGGCGACCAGTCAAGTATCAGAAAATTTAATCAATATCCTCTTTCATGGAGCGGCAGAAAAATTTCAAAAAAGATGTAGTAGAAGTAAACAAATTTTTAAAACAGAGTGTGTGAAGCAATCTAATCGACACAAGTTTAGAGTTAGACAAGCTGAAAACGAACGTGATAAAGCAATTCTTAAATTTAAAAGAGCTGAGAAACCTCTTAAAGAAGTTGTACAAGTTCTTAGTAAAAATGGGTTTGATATTTTGTCAGCTTCACTCATACGTTCTAGATTTCTCATTTTAATTCAAAAGGGAGAAACTAACTATTTAGGCATGTTAGCATTTGCGCCGCGAAGTAATATTACTTTAAATATATTTGCCTGTAAACATCCTCAATTAATGAGATGGCAAACAATGATTTTTTCGGTACAGTATCGACCGAAAAAAGAAGGTGGAGGGGAAGTAATTCAGCGCAACACCTTTATCAGAGGTGTCATAAAATCAATGGAGGAAGAAACTAATGAAAAAGCTTAGGTGGACAGTAGAGCAAGAAGCAACTTTTCTGCCTGACTACACGAAGTATTTTCAGGGTAGATTAGGAATACGTACTTTGAGGGAAAGGTACGGAAAGCGTTCAAAGAATGCATTTAGTGTAAAGGCATGGCGACTTGGGTTCCGTCCGGGAACTCAGGTTGAGACGGAAACAACTACAAAGAAGGTACCGAATGCTTATCTAGGAGTTGAAAGGCGTCTTCGTGCGCGCGGCTTCACAGATACAGATATTCGAGACATCATCTTTGGACCTAGAATCAAGGTAAGAATTCCTACTAAAGCGATTAATGAAATAGAGAATCTGCTTAATCTTAACGGTAAGACAGATATTAGGTTTACTGTTAAAGACAATAAAGTAGGGACCATCCTTATTTAACACTAGCAAGGGCCGCAGTGTAGTTAGAGGAGGGGAGTGTGTTCAGCCTCCCCTCCTCTTGAAGCATAGTGGTGGAGGGATGATGCTTTACTCTGTTAGAGACTCTAACGGAAATGTAGTAACTATCGTTCAAGATGAAAAAGAAGCTAAAGATATAGTTAAAAAAGCTAAAGAGGGAAAAAAAGAATATTCTTATAAAATAATAAAAAAGTTTTGGATATAGGGGATAAAATGAATAAGTGTTGTGAAGAGTCAATAAGAAAGTGTGCAAATATAGTTTTGGGATAATTCCACATCCCCTGTCTATTATTTGTTCACCAAAGAAAACTCGAAAAGAGGTCGCGGATAAATTGACGCCATTTGTATCAATGATATTTAGAGCTAAGGATGAAATACTTTATCTAATTCCGTCTGAGCGCTCACGAATAGATAAAAATAGAGAATTAGAGCGTCAGCGGAGAAATTTAAAGAGGAGAAAAATATGAAAGAGCTTATATTAAAATTTCGAAAAACAGCGACTGATGACGAATCTTACTTAACTATTGAAGATGGTGACTCTGGAATAATAAATTTAACTAGAGACGAAGTGTCTCATTTAGCAGACCTTCTTTTTGGTGCCCGTTCTAACGCGGTTAGATAGTAACAAAGTACTACACTATTCGTATCATAATAGTGGAGGATACTTATATGGGTGATGATCTAGTGACTGATTTTTTGGGAAAACCAATTGGTCGTATAAAGATAAATGAGTCCGGGGAATCTGAGGTAACAGATTACTATGGGCGTACATTGGGGTATGCCGATAAGAATGGTACTAGAGACTTCCTCGGCCGCCCTCTTTCAAATCAGAATGTTCCGGGGTTGTTATTTGATAAAGAACGCAACCCTATGCTCCGGGAAGAAGAGGAGCAGAAGAAAAGAGAAGAGGAAACTCGAATACAGCGTGAAAGAGAAATTGAAGAAGGTCGTCGCGAAAGAGAAGAGAGAGAAGTTGAAGAGCAGCGTCAACAAGAAAAACATCGGGGAGAAGAAAAGGAAAGAAAAAGAAGAGAGGATGAAGATTACGAGAGGCAACGACAGGAGCAAGTTGCGTATGATAAGAAGTGGGCATACCGTGAAGAAATGGAGCGGCGCGAGCGAGTAAGATCATTTTCTAGCTATTATAATGATAGTAATGATCCCTATGGCTATAATAGAAAATGGGCAGCTGAAGATGAAAAACGTCGGCAAGAAGATTTTGAACAACGTCAACGGTGGAATGAAGAAAATGAAGATGCTTATCGTAGAAGTCATGAGAATGATTGGCAGAGGTTTCATCCATGAACATACTACGGCCGACTGGATTTGATTCTTATTTAGGTCAAGAACAAGTTAAAAATAATCTCAAAATAATCGCGGCGTCTGTTCGTAAAGGATTTGATCCACTGGGACATACTCTTTTGTGTGGGCCAGCAGGCGTCGGTAAAACCAGTTTGTCGCGCATCTTTGTTAAAGAAGCGACAGGAATGCCTATTCGAACAGAATCTGTAGGTCCTCACATTACTTGTCCAAATGATCTAGATAATTTTATGATGAAGCATGGTCTAGATGAGTCTATATTTATCGATGAGATTCATGCACTACCAAAGAGAGTTGAGGAAGCTCTTTACGAAGCAATGGAAGACTTCAAGTGGAAAGACCAAAAGATTAATCCTTTCACCGTCATTGGGGCTACTACTCGAGAAGGTCTTTTAACAAAGCCTTTGTTAAGTAGATTCTCTATTATTGAAACTTTGTCACTGTATTCTATTGACGAGTTAGTTCAGATTGTTCACCGGTCCTCAGAAATTATGAATGTAAAAGTGTCGTCTGAAGCTGAACAAGAAATTGCTCGGCGGAGTCGCGGCACTCCAAGAATGGCGAACCAACTGTTGAAAAGAGTCAATTATTATGCTGTTAATAAGGTTATAACGCTGGACATAACATCTAAAGCATTAGATGATATAGGAATAGATTCCCAAGGATTAGACAAAATTGATCGCGTAATTTTAAAAGCTATCGCAAAAAATGGGCCTATAGGAATTGACTCATTAGCTTCTATTGTTAATGAAGATTTGACGACTGTCGAAATACTTCGTGAACCGTATCTTGTAGCGGCGGAATTAGTTCAAAGAACTTCAAGTGGTCGAATTGTAACAGAAAAAGCAAAAAGTATATATAAAGAAATACTTTAAGAGACCAAAACAGGAGGTGTTATGTTTGACTTCTTTAACATGATGTTTGACCAAGAGCAACGAAGAGTAGCTCATTTCAAAAAAGGTGAGTTAATTGTTGACACTTGTGCGGTTACTGATTCCAAACAACCCTATGAAACAGGAGTACAACATCCAAAATATAACAACGGTCTATGGGTTATTGTAGAAATGTACAATACTAAAAAGCAAGCAAGTGCTGGTCATAAACGATGGGTTGAAATTATGACTGCTAAAAAACTTCCTGAAAAAATAAAAGATGTTTCTACTGCAAGTATTGCTCTATTAAATGATGTGTTTGATTGGCGCACACGGAAAAAAGTATGATTCGCCTATATGTAGATGATTTACGTGAACCTCCCGAAGGGTGGGTACTAGCAAGAACAATTACGGAAGCGATTCGTCTGTTAGCTAAGCAAGAAATATCTGAGGTGTCTCTTGACTATGATATAATGCATACAATTAAGCCTAGTCATTTAAACACCCTTCCTATTCCATCAGAGTGTTGTGAAAATCTTGATATTATAAAGACGTATCAAATCAATGGTGCTGGATTAGATCTTCCAGTAGCTTGCCCTGAAAACTTCACGGCGGTTGCTTATTATATTGCCGCAATGCCAAAAGATAAAAGTCCAAAAGTACGGATTCATACAGCTAATCCTGTAGGTAGAGAAGAGATTAAAAAGATACTTGGAGAGTAAGATGAAAAATTTAAAACAAGAAGTATGGCTTAAAATTATTAAAAACGCTATTACCAAATGGAAGAAAACGGGTAATATAGTCGATGCAAAAGCTATAACTATATGGATGGGAGCCGCTGCTAAAATTGTTCCGGAGATATTTAATGAAACTAGATAAATTAGCTAGTATAATTGATGAGTTAGGAGCTAAAGCTTACAAACGGAAGAAAAAAAATCTGGAACAATTTTTCGCGGTTTTAGGAGCAAAATTCGCAGAATCTATTTTTTTAAAATCAAATCAAACAAAACGAGCTATTTGGCTTTTTGATTTAGCTCCCAATATAATGTATGATCAAATAAAAGAATACTTATCAGTATTAAAAATAGAAGAACAAAAAGAAGCTATAAAAGATTTAACTCTATTAATAAATGAAGAACAACGAATTGGGCGTCAATCTCCGGAACGAGCGGATTTAATAAGACGAATATTTAATCAAGTAGAGGAACAGTTAAAATGAAACCCTCCGTTAAACTAAGACTACACGACATTAACTGTAACTATCCTAATCGCGTGCTTAGATGGAATATGAAGCATGACACTGTTCTCATGCTTGCAGATACTTCTGAGAGAGCGAAAGCCGCTTTAAAGAGAATGTTTACGCAGAGTGATGAAGATGGGTGTTACGAATACGATTTAGGAGAAGATAATTATACCAAAAAAGAAATAGCAAAACTTACAGATATTATAGAAGTTTATAAGAAACATGGAGAAGAAGAAGCTGTTAAAGAAAAACAAAGAGTATTAGCAGAATATGAATATAATTTACGGAAAGAAGAAAAACAATCTGAATATTACAAAAAAGCAAAGACCGGGGATATAGAAGCTATTTATAATCTTTTAAGCTACCGAAAGGACTATGAATATGAAGGGTGGGAATGGATTATTATCGACGACCCGTTGGAGAAAATATGATATACACTGAAAAACTTTTGCTTAAAATAATAGTGATTCGAAGGCTTTGGTGTGTTCCTTGGTATCTTCTTATAATATGGCTTTATCTAACAGCGTGGCAAGGCGGTTTCTGGCAGTATCTTAAAGTTGAACTTCGTGAATTTTGGGAATGGGAGAGATCCTTATTCTTTTATCTTCTTGTTAAATCTGGTGGAGGATGGTAAAAATGGAGATAGATATAATTGCTCGATTATTTAGATTAGCTGCTATAAAAACAGCAGATGTACTGAACGCGATATCTGCTGCGACCGATTGCGACACTCTTAATAAGATGATGAAATATTTATGGGATAAAAGAGAACTTTGGCATATTCCCTTTAAACCGGGTACTCAAAAAGAAATGTCTTTGATAACAGAAAAAGATTGGAAATATCTTACAACACGTGCTGCTAGTCGTTGTAAAGAACTCGGAGGAGAATTTGAGGATCCTACAGGAACTTGGAACTTTTAAATAACTTGTATCGATAGAGGTGGTCGACATGCGCAATCTGAAAATAAATCAAGAGGTAATTATTAAAACATTATCTCTTGAATACTGTGATTATAATAATATTAAAGGAAGAATTATATCTATAGACAGCGATTATACTGGAGCGACAATCGCTGTACCCGAAAAGTCTTTTTCTATGGAAGATGAAAGAGACTTAATTAAAAAAGATGGCAAAGTAATTATTCATGTGAAAGAGGAGAATCTCTTTTGAGGCTCTGCTGTCAGGTCAATCCAAAATTCTATTGCGGTAGACATGAAGGCTTGCGACTCTGCCGTGAAGATGGCAAAAGAAAAACTGCCGAAAGCCGGATTGACCCAAGCGCAGTTCATCAAGCGCATACCCCGAGGAGCAAATGAAAATCACAGTCCAGACGCTCATAGACATGAAGACTTGCGAGCCTGCCGTGAAGATGGCGCGGGAGAAACTACCGAAAGCCGGACTGACCCAAGCACAGTTCATCAAGAGCATCCCGCAAGGTGACTGGCTCATCTGGTATCTATGGAACGCCAAGCTCGCCACCATCGAGCAGATAGTCATGGCGGGGTGTTGCGCAGGACGGCGTGGCCTGCGATTCTCTGGCCCTCATCTCGCCGTCAATACAGCAGCCTTCGATGCGGCTGATGTCGTAGTAGACAGCAATACCGAAGAGAATAGGGCGGCGGCGGCGAGGTCGGCGGCGTGGTCGGCGGCGGGGGCGGCGTCGGCGGAGGCGTCGGCGGAGGCGGAGTCGGCGTGGTCGGCG
>Ga0315282_10016238_pt1 | contig 10897 bp, 9 predicted proteins | sample YL17G07_20_MG_FD_203693 | JGI IMG/M metagenome (GOLD analysis project Ga0315282, IMG submission 203693) | Sediment microbial communities from Yellowstone Lake, YNP, Wyoming, USA - YL17G07_20 | ecosystem: Environmental > Aquatic > Freshwater > Lake > Sediment | place: USA: Wyoming | collected...
CAGGGTCCGGTTCATGGCGAGAAAGCCCGAGACATTCTTCGAGGAAATGAAGCGCTATGTAGGATTTAGGGACGAAGACGGCCTGCTCCTCCGGGCCGTCGGCCCCCTCCTGGAACGACATTTCCCGAGCATGTCCGAACGCTTTTACGACCAGATTGCCCGGCATCCTGAGGCCGGAAAAGTCCTCACCGGCGGCCAGCAGCAAATTGACCGCCTGAAGCGGACTTTGCAGGCGTGGGCCCGTCGCCTCTTTGCCGGTCCCTACGACGAAGACTATGCCGCCGAACGCTACAAGATCGGCGTCCGCCACATGGCCATCGGCCTCCCGCAGCGCTACATGATCAGCTCCATGGGAGTCATTCGCGATCATCTCCAGGAAGCGCTCGCCTCGGAGTTGCATGCTGACCCCGAGCGGCTCGAAAGAGCCAAGCGCGCTCTGGACAAGATCCTGAACCTGGATCTCAACCTGATGTGTGAGTCGTATTTCCAGGAGAGCATCCGTGTCCTGAGCGATTTGAACCGGCGGCTCGAGCAAGCCAACTTGGAGCTGGCGGAACTCTCGCGCGTCAAGACCGCGTTCCTGGCGACCACTTCACACGAATTGCGCACGCCGCTCAACTCCATTCTGGGTTTCACGCGGCTGATTCTCGACGGCCTCTGCGAAACGCCGGAAGAGGAGCGCGAGCTGCAACGCGATATCCTGCGCAGCGCCGAGCATCTGCTTTCCATCGTCAACGATATTCTGGACATCGCCAAGATCGAGGCCGGAAAGATCCGGGTAAGCCTGGAGCCCGTCGATTTGAAGCCCATTTTCAGTGAGGCCAGGGCCTCGGTCGCGGTCCAGGCGGCCAACAGACACCTGATGTTCGTGGACGAGACAGAGCAGCAGACAATGCCGCTGGTCGTCGGGGACCGCGTGCGCGTGAAGCAGGTGCTCCTCAATTTGATCAGCAACGCGGTCAAATTCACGGATCAGGGCTGGATTACGCTACGGGCGCGGCAGTTTCCGGAGCGCGGGTACGCCGAGGTGGAAGTGCAGGACACCGGGGTCGGCATCCCTCCCGAGAAACAGAAGCGGCTGTTCGAGGAATTCCGGCAGGTCGACAGCTCCTTCACCCGCCGCTACGGACGAAGCGGGCTGGGCCTGGCCATCTGCCGGAAGATGGTGGAGATGATGGGCGGGCGGATCCGAATGCACAGCGCGGGCCAGGGCTGCGGCACGACCGTCACTTTCTCACTCCCGCTCAGCCGCCGGGTCGAAGACCCCGCCCACGTCGCCGGCAGGGAAAATCTGGTCGCGGCGGGAGACGACCACGACCCGCGCGTCCTGGTAGTGGACAACGATCCCGAGTTCCGCCTCTACCTCAAGACGCTGCTCACCAAGCACGGTTATTACGTGCTGGCGGCGGCCACCGCCGATGATGCCTTGGACGCGGCGCGCCGTTTCCGGCCGTGTTTGTTGATCGTCGATTTGGCGTTGCCTCAGCGCCCCGCCGCCCAGCTCGGCGACGGCGCCGACCTGATCGCCAAGCTGCAGACCGAGGCGCTTACCGGCGCACTGCACTGTCTCGTGGTCACGGGCTATGACCCTGCCGAGGTGGATGAACGCCTGGGGTTGTTGCAGATCACGCCGGAAGTGTGGCAGAAGCCCATCGACGCTCCCGGCTCGTTGAGCAGCTAGACCAGATCTGCCGCCGTTCCGGAGCCGCGTCATCCGAGAAGCTGCCCGTCTCGTGAGCGGAGGCAAGCCCCTTTCCATGCCCCAGGTCCTCGTGGTGGAAGACAACCCCCTGGTCGCCAAGTTCTACCGGCTCGCGCTCGAGCGCGGGGGCGGCTACCAGGTCACCAGCACGGAAGATGTGGAGGAGATTCTGCGCCTGATTGAGGCGAGTGCCATTGATGTCGTCATCCTCGATGTCTCGCTCCGCAATTGCCGCTACGAGGGTCGTGCGATCGACGGCCTGGAACTCGCCCGCCTGATTCGCGAACGAACCCCCGGCCGCAAAACCCCATCCTGCTCGCCACCGCCCACGCCATGGAAGGCGACCGCCAGCGCCTGCTCGCCGCCTCGGGCGCCGACGCCTACCTCGAAAAACCCATCTGCGACCCGCAGGTGCTCATCTCCAAAGTCCAAGCCCTGATGGCGTCTTGATGCACCTAGTTGTTCCCTGTTTGCTGCCTTTCCGCTCGCCACTCGTCACCAGTCACTCTTTACTGCGGTTCAGCCCAGCCGCCCTGCGGCGCGCAGAACTGAACCTCTGCGCCAGCCCGCGAATTGCCAACCGGTGCGGCCGTTAGCAGCAGGTTGGGGTTCCTGAAAATCTAGAGGGGGGAAGGTCTGGAGCGCCAGGGAACAAGTTGTTCTTAATCTGATTTGAGATATATCGATACTGTTCGTGAAGCACCTTACTCCTACGCTCTCCCCTTTCGGCAAGGACCGAGTTGTCTGACAAGAAGAATCGCAGCTCGAGTCTCCTATCCGCAGTGTATTCAGCCTCGAGGATATCGGATAAAGGCGTGTCGCTGAGGTAAGGCGAAATGTACTCCACGTCATCGGCGGTCAGACGAAACAACGGTGTCACAATCAGCGAACTACGCAATGCTTTCCTGTCGTTGGGCGGCCCCGGGATTTTTGATCCACTTGGAGAGTTAGTTTCCGGCAGAATCTACGGATCGAAGGGGAGGTTTTGCCGTGAAGCGGAAGCGATTCTCTGTGGACCAGATTGTGGCGGTGCTGAAACAGGCGGACGTGGGAGTTCCAGTGGCGGAGCTGATCCGTAAAGTGGGGATCTCGGAACAGACTTTTTACCGGTGGAAGAAGCAGTACGCAGGATTAGAGGTCGACCAGGTACGCTAGCTGAAGCAGTTGCAGGAAGAGAACGCCCGGCTGAAGCGGCTGGTGGCGGACCTGACGCTGGACAACCAAGCCTTGAAGACGGTGCTGGCAAAAAAGCTCTAGCGCCCACGGACCGGCGCGAGGCGGTGGGCGTGATTCGGCAAGCGCAGGGGTTGAGTGAGCGGCGAGCCTGCCGGCGGGTGGGGATGGCTCGCACGAGCTGCCGCTATGCGCGGCAGCGCCCGGGGCAGGAGGAGAATCTGAAGGCGCGACTCCGCACCCTGGCCGGGGAGCGGCGCCGGTTCGGGTATCGGCGGTTGACGGTGCTGCTGAGGCGGGAGGGCTGGGGGGTGAATCACAAGCGGGTGTACCGGCTCTACCGGCAGGAAGGGCTGGGAGTGCGGCGGCGGAAGCGCCAGCGGATCGGGGCAGTGGAACGCCAGCCGCTGGCGATCCCGACCCGGCAGAACGAGCGATGGTCGATGGATTTTATTGCGGATGCTCTGAGTGAGGGACGGAAGTTTCGCAGCCTGAACATCGTGGATGATTTCAATCGAGAATGCCTGGCGGCGGAAGTGGACACGTCGATTCCGGGCGCTCGGGTGGTGCGCGTGCTGGAGCGACTGCGGGAGCGACGAGGGTTACCGCAGATCCTGGTGATGGACAACGTGCTACCTTCAGTGTCAAGTATTTTTGCGAGGGCTCCGAAGGCGCAGGGGTCTCCGGGCTGGCCTGCGGCCAGCTAGGGAGTCGAGCTGATCCAGGCGGCTTCCACCGGTCAAGGGATGCAGCTTTCACCATAGTGACACAAGGTCCTGCCTTCGAGCAGGCCTTCACTGTGCTTCAAACAAAGTCCGCTCCAGGTGGAAGATCCGAGCATTATCTACGAGGTCGGGATCGCCTCAACGGCCCGGGCTGAAGGGATTCTTCCGCCTGGCATCGTCGCTTCGGGGAAGCGACGATAATCGGTACCGGCTTTGACGATCGCGTAGGCCACCCGGGCCATCTTGGCGGCCACAGCGGTGTAGGCTTTGCGCCGGCGGTCGGGGTTCAACGGATCGGGCCGGATATAATCCTGAAACTTCCTGCAGAAACTATTCTGTTTAGCTCGTACCGCCACGGTGCCCGCCACCCAGAAGGCGTAGCGCAAGCGGGCATTGCCCCGCTTGGAGAGTTTCGTGATCCCCCGGAATTGACCGGATTGTTCGGTCGAGAGATCCAAGCCACAGTACTTGAGGAACTGGCGATGGTGGTGGAAGCGGCGCAAGTCGCCGGCTTCGGCCATGATGAACAAGGCCAGGATCGGGCCGATGCCGGGGATCGTCTGCAAGCGCCGGAAATCGGGATGATCCGCCAAGCGAACCATCGCGTGTTCCTCCAGTTCGCGGCGCAAGCGGCACCGATGGAGATACTCCTGGAGGACGACGCGGAACATGCGGATGGCTTCCGAGTCCTCGCGGACGGGCAGCCCGATGCTGGTGCGGGCCGTTGGGTAGAAATCCGCCAGCCAACGGATCTTGTCGTTCTTGTGCGCGTCCAGGCGCCGTGCCGCCTCAATGAACTGTTCGGGCGAATACTTGAGCACCGCCGCGGGACAGGGAACCAGGATCAACAGCTGAGTGAACCACTCCGCGCGCGTGCTATGGAGGTAACGCTCGGCTTCCGGGAAGTAGAGGGGCAAGTAATGCGTCCGCAGGCTGTGACGGAGACGGACTTTGTGCAAGGAGACCTGGTGATAGGTGCCGGCCAGCTCCTGTAGGTCATGATGCCCGTGCAGCAACGGATCATGATAGAGCTGGGTGGCTCCGGTTTTGAGCAAGTGCAGAATGACTTGAGCATCCTTGGGATCGTTCTTGTCCCAGGAGTTATAAAGGGCCTCGCGGGTGCGGGCGACGGCAACGGAAAAGGCCAAGGCCAGCGTAAAGCCTTGGGCCTGGAGGAAATGGGCCAAGGGGCGGTGATAATCGCCGGTGGGCTCGAACGCAATCCGGCAAGAGCCCTCGCTGTGGGAGAGGAAAGCCGAGAGCTTGGTGAAATCTTCCTGAGTATTGGCGATGCGGAAGTGGCGGCGACGCCCGTCGGGGTGCTCCACGAGCACTACGTGGTGAGTCTTAGCGATGTCGATGGCTACCCACATGGGGCTTAGCGTGCTAAAACTGGATGCGGTCATGGCGGGCAGTGCCTCCTTGGGAATGAGTTGGGAGAAACCCATTCTAGGGAAGTGCCTGTCCAGCCGTGATTCCAACCAGAACGGACACTAAAGGCGCTGAAGGTACTACGGCTCGGAGTTCACGAGTCAGATCATGGATCTATGGGCGTACCACAGGGGTGTGCGGATTGACTTCTCGCGACCGGGAAAGCCGACCGACAACGCCCATGTGGAATCATTCAACGGAACATTCCGGGCCGAATGCTTGAACGAGCACTGGTTCATGAGCCTGGGGGAAGCTCGGGAGACGATTGAGGCTTGGAGGAGGGACTATAACGAGGTTCGGCCCCATACTTCGTTGGGGAATCGGACCCCGCAAGAATCCACAGGCGCCGGGGCGGCTCTCCCCCCCGAGCCGCCCCGGAGAGAAGTACAAAAGCAAAAAACTACCCAGGAACTCGCTTTATGATTGGTACAGAAAACGGGGACAGGTCATTAGTATGGTAGGCCCGAACGGACTCGAACCGTTGACCTCTACCGTGTCAAGGTAGCGCTCTAACCGGGCTGAGCTACGGGCCTACAGACCGACTTTATTCAAGCTAAACCAACTCCCCGTACCTGTCAACGTGGAGATCACCGCGGGCGCCGTCGGTGATTTATTTAACGATTAGGCTCAGGGTTTGTTGATCGTGAATGGCTGGTCGATCGTGAAGTCCGCTCCTCCGATTCTGTCGTGCAAGGTGACGTGAAATCGGTATTCTCCGGGATCAACACTGGAAGGCAAGGTCACGTATTCGCGGTAGGGAATAAAAGGCGGCGGATAGACGAACTGATCGTCAACCATCGAATCGTCGGTTTTTTCGAAAGCGCTTCGTCCGTCCGGGCCAGTGACTCCCCAATCCTCGGTCAAAACTATTCGCCCCTTCTCATCGGCCTTTATACCGAGGACACGGAAGCGCAGCCAGACGCTCTGGCCGGCTGTAAAGAGGGGCGGGCTGAGTGCGGCACCGTCGCGACTGGCTGCCAATTCGATGTTTTTCGCCACAAACGTGGCGCTGGTTTCGATAGCCGGCGCGTCCACGGAAAATGTGGGGCTGGCCGATTGCGTTTTGTGGGCGACCTGGTCTTCAGCCTGAACATTGATAGTGTATTGACCGGGAGGAGCCCAGGGCGGCAGACCTATCGTGAAGTGCATCTTGACGGGGCCAGCGTCTGCTGCCACTTTCTGCTTTGTCTCAACGGTCTTGTTCTCGAAAAAGGATTTCCCATCGGGAGCGAGAAGTTGGTTCTGGGTGACGACGGCGATTTGTCCATCCGGATCACGCGCGTAGCCCACAACCTCGTAGTACAACGCGACTTCTTCTTCGGGCTTGTATCGAGGACTTGTCCTGGCGGGTGCAGTTTCCGAATCTGCGAAGCGCACATTCGTAATCCCAAACGTCGCGATGGGAACGCGCGGGTGCCGGCGCAGATATAACGACGCGAAGATGACACCCATGACACAGGCAAGAAGAAAAATCACTGCCCCGGCGCGCGCGACCGTCCCGCTACTTTCTCTGGCCACGACCGTGCTCGCGGCGAGGTCGCCGACGCGCTGCCTTTTCTTCGTGACCAGCGCGGTGATCAGGCCAACCAGATAGAAGAACATCCCGTCCGCGATGCGAAGCAGATTGCGCACCGTCGCCTGGGCCATGCTGCAGGCTTGCCCACTGACGGTTTTCACGCGCAACCCCAGGATGAGTTTTCCGGGTGTCGCGCCCACCAACCCTTCGAAGACAATGAGGTAGATGAGAAAGAAAATGAGGGTGAACGTGATGATGACAAGAGCTGGCAGGCCGTTGAGGTTGAATCCGGATTCCGTCAGGCCGCCGAACCACGCCCCGTAGGCCGTGCCGGTCATCCAGAAAGCCAGCGCAAGAAAAACCAAATCAATCAAGTGAGCGACGACGCGCGCGCCTAGTGAGCCCAGCGTCGGCCCCTGAGAAGTATCCCGGGCAGCCGAAGGTGCTGGAGGGATCGCCGGAACCTGGGGAGGGGCAACTCCGGCCTGTTTGGAGACCAACGTCGTAGCACATTGACCGCAGAAACTCCAATCGTCAGGGAACTCGCTTCCGCATTTTGGGCAGATCTTCATGGAGGTCGCCTCCCGGACAACTCGGCTCAAGCAAGGTTGCCGAGCTGGATTCATCTCGCCAAGCTTTCGGCACCGCGCGCATTCTAACGCCGGCCGTAACGAGTAAGCAACCGGCTCCCCATTGCACGAGGCGTTCGAGGTTTGCCTTGGGCGGGTGCGTGTCCCCGCGTATAATGACGACCTCACCGTATGGGGGAGCCGATGGACCGCCAAGCGGCATGGGATCTGCTCTGCGAATACACGAAGAACGAAAACCTGAGGAAGCACGCGCTGGCTGTCGAAGCGTGCCTGTTGGCGTGCGCCCGCAAATTTGGCGAAGACGAGAACAAGTGGGGCGTCGTAGGATTGATTCACGATTTCGACTACGAAGTGTATCCCAACGCTCCCGACCATCCCCTGAAGGGCAGTGAGATTCTGAAGGACAAAGGATATTCCGAGGAGGTGCGCCGCGCCATCCTGGGCCATGCGGATTACACGGGCGTGCCGCGCGACACGCAAATGGCCAAGGTGCTGTTCGCGTGCGACGAGCTGGCGGGCTTCATCACTGCTTGCGCGCTCGTCCGGCCGGACCGCCTTGCGACGCTCGAGGCCAAGTCCGTCCGCAAGCGGATGAAGGACAAAGCGTTCGCGCGCTCGGTGAGCCGCGAAGATATCTTCAAAGGCGCCGAAGAGCTGGGTGTCCCTCTCGACGAGCACATCAGCTTCTGCATCGAAGCCATGCGGGGCGTTGCGGAAACGCTCGGGCTCGCTCCCACCGAACCTCCACCCGCGGGGTCGTGACCATCTCCGTTCGTGTGTATGCGAGCCATGATTCGTGCTGGTCGCGTGTGGCTCCGCACGGCGTGCAAAAGGATAAACTGACGCCGAAGGCGAAGCGCAAAGCAAGAAACGGGACGAAAACCAGGCCGCGGGAGTCCACTGGCGGGCGCGAGGATTCGATCAAGAAAATCGGGCTCTGCGCGAGTACCTCCTCTTCGTGCTTCGGCGCGGGAAGCGTATCTGCATTTTGAGAAGCTGGTTGCCGGCCTGCTGGCCACGCGCGCAGCTCGTGGCTGATCACGCGGGGCAACTCGTGCTGGCGCGACGATTGCTCGGCGCGTGGCTAGGACATTAGACCTCACGCCATTGGAAGGGCGTCCCCGGAATCCTTAGAGCGGCATTTTCTGAAGGTAGGTTGGGATGGCGACGTCCCAGTGCAACTGTTCTGAGATCCTCTGACGCAAGGCCTCGGTCGCGGGCGGCTCGCCGTGCACGAGAAACGTGCGACCCGGCGGCTTGTGGAACTGGCCGAGCCAGCCGAGCATTTCGCCGTAATCGGCGTGCGCGCTGAGGTTCTCTAAGGTCTTAATCCGCGCGCGGATGCGCACTTCACGCCCGTGCATTTTGACGGCTTCCGCTCCGGACTGGATGCTCCGGCCACGCGTTCCCGCTCCCTGAAATCCCACGAAGAGAACCGTGTTGCGATGGTCGGGTAGGCAGCGTTCCAGATGGTGGAGGACGCGCCCGCCCGTCGCCATGCCGCTCGCTGAGATGATGATCATGGGATAGTGAGCGGTGTTGAGAGCAATCGACTGTTCCTTGGTGCGATCGAAGTGCACATCGGGCGGGGAAAAGGGCTTGAGGCCGCGGGATTCGACGGCTTGCGTTTCCAGGTCGTGCTCTTCTGTGTGGCGAAGGTAAATGTTGGTGACGTCGATCCCCATCGGGCTGTCCACGTGAACGGGGAGGGAATGCAGCTTACCCTCCTCAATGAGTTCACGGAGCAGGTAGAGCAATTCCTGCGTGCGGCCGACGGCGAAAGAGGGAATCACCACGGTGCCGCCGCGGCCCGCGGTGCTCTCAACGATGCTGGCGAGGCGCGCGCGGAAGTCGTCCTGCGGGTGGAGGCGGTCGCCGTAGGTGGATTCGACCAGCAAATAGTCCGCGCCGTCGGGCACGACGGGCTCGTAGAGGATCAACTGCGGAAACCGCCCGAGGTCGCCGGAGAAAAGCACCTTGCGCGTGCTGCCGTTGTCGCGGACGGTCGCCTCGATCATCCGCGCGCCCAGGATGTGCCCGGCGCGGTGGAAGCGCAGCGTGTAATGCGGAGAGAGTTCGAGAGGCTGCGTGTCATCAATCGCCCGGAAGGATTCGAGCGACTTCACGGCCTCATCGTAGGTGTAGAGCGGCAGGGCGGGCTTGTGCTTGCTGAACCCCTTGAAATTGGCGTATTCGGCGTCTTCTTCCTGCAGGTGCCCGGAATCCGGCAGCACCAGACGGGCCAGTTCGACGGTGGCCGCGGAAGCGAGAATTTGGCCGCGGAAGCCATCTTTGATGAGGCGCGGAATGTAGCCGATGTGATCCAGGTGAGCGTGCGTCAGGACCAGCCACTGGATGCTCGAGGGGGGAATCGGCAAAGGGTTCCAGTTACGCAGGCGCAGTTCCTTGTCGCCCTGGAAGAGCCCGCAATCGACCATCAGGCGTTCGCCGCCCGCTTCGAGGAGATACTTGGAGCCGGTTACGGTTCCGGTCGCGCCGAGGAATTGAAGAGTCGCCATGGCTCCCTCAAGATTTCCTAACCAGACGACCTATGACAAACTGCGAGAGTGCTCCCGAATCTCTCTAACAGTAGTCTAGAGTCGTACGGCTTGGGAACGTCAGTGAGAGCGTAGTAGCCCAGATAGAAAGGAAGGATCGGCCACAACGGGACGTGCAGGCCAACAACTAAGGCAAACGTCGATAGCTGGGGCGGCCAGTACGCAATCAGCAGAATCAGACGGTCGAACTGAAGGGCGATCTTATAGCCAGCATCGCTAGTTCGGGCGACGCTCTGGGTTCCGGGATCGGATTCAGAAAAATGCGGCCACGTGTTTTCCTGGAAGTAGGAGGCCTTCCCTGTTGGAACATGCTGTTGCGCGAACACTCCAATGCCGGCTGGGAGGTGTCGCTCGTGTTCGCGGAGGGATTGCAGATGACTTCGGTCTACTGGCTTCTTGAGCGGCGTAGCGGAAGAAAAAACGTAAGCAGTCTTGGTTGCCCATCTTGCGGCGAGGAACCGCTCCTCCTCACTCAAGGCGTGAACTGTCCGGACACCATCAATCAAGGACTTCAGAAGCGGGGCTGCGCTCTCTTCGAGTTCGCGCATCCAGCCAACGTTGCAATCCTCGCAGACGCGCCCCTCGACGAACGCTCTGTTAGGAATGACACGTTTTCTTATGACCGAGCGATCGGCACTTCTCGCCACGTACTGAAAAAGGTCTTCCTCAGTGAGCTGGAGATGCGCTAGAAGCCATTGCGGGATCACGTGCTCTTTGGCACGCTTGCCGCTCAGTTTCCCGTCGCAGAACAGACATCTTCTTCTGTTTCCCTTAGTTCCGTCCGTCACTAGACGCTCCTCAGCGGCCTCAAATGACCACCGATTCTTGATGCTCGCCGAACACGTTGCGCAGAGTATCAGAAATCTCGCCCACCGTCGCGAAGGCTTTCACGGCATTGAGGATCGCGGGCATCAGGTTGCGCTCTGAACGAGCTGTTTCCTCGACCTCTCGGAGAGCCGCCTCAACCTTTGCGCCGTCCCGGTGCATGCGGAGGCTCGCCAGGCGCTCAACCTGCGCGCGCTCGATTTCGGGGTCAATGCGCAGAGTCGGCGGCGTAGCGGCATCCGAGGCGTAACGGTTTACGCCCACCACCACTCGCTCGCCGGATTCCACACTCTTCTGGTACTCGTAGGCGGCCTGCTGGATTTCGCGCTGAATGTATCCGGTTTCGATGGCGCGCAGGACTCCGCCCACGGCGTCAA
>Ga0315282_10016239_pt1 | contig 10897 bp, 8 predicted proteins | sample YL17G07_20_MG_FD_203693 | JGI IMG/M metagenome (GOLD analysis project Ga0315282, IMG submission 203693) | Sediment microbial communities from Yellowstone Lake, YNP, Wyoming, USA - YL17G07_20 | ecosystem: Environmental > Aquatic > Freshwater > Lake > Sediment | place: USA: Wyoming | collected...
TTTACCACCTCACCCGCCATTTCATATATCGGTCCCAGCATAAGGGGGGTTTTTGTGGGGCAAAAATTTGGGTGAGCCAGAGGAACGAACCTTTTATGCTGTGTTATATGAAGTTGGTCGCTTTTCATTGAACTAATCCATTACAACCTAAATCATTAAAAAAATCGTTTATGGTATATGAAATATTTGGATTCAAAATAGCATCTACCTTTTCAATCAATATTTCTGAAGTAATCGCTCCCCCATTAATACCAGTTTGTGTCAAAATATACTTAATTTGGCTTAAAAATTGGCCAATAAAATTACCGGATACAAAACTATACTTAATGGGGTTACGAGGATAATTTGGGGTTTTAAAACCTTCCCACCATCTATTACTGTTCAGAGCTGGATTTTTCTGATTATATTCATTTATATACCTTATCATTTTATCTCTTTCAGAATTTGGAATATTGAAACCATTTCCGTAACTCTTAGAGTCCATTATAACTCCATCACTTGGGTTCACATCAGGAGAATATGCTATAATTTCAGGTCTGTTCCCTCCAGATAGATGAAGTGCTGCAAGGTTACTTATCAAATTAAGCAATTCTACAATTCTCAATTCATACAACCTATTCTGACGATAATCGAAACCAAGGTCAATTAAGTCAAAGTAAGAATGGTCAATATAATTTATTACTGCAGATAATCGCAATTTAGTTTGAGTGATATACGATGGCACCAGTTGAGGAGTAACTAAAACTGGAATCCGAAGATTTATAATATTATCAGCAATTCTAAATTGATTTTGTCTATTTAACAAAACATTCAAACCAATACGCGTGAAATTAACTATATCATCTTGAATTATGTTAATAGGAATGCTATTTAATCCTCTTCTGCTCAAATAATTTTGAATCTGTTGAGGTGTATGCCAATTTCTAATATATTGAATTATTAGCGATCGCCTTGTTCTAAGGTAATTTTTATCTGAGCCTTTTGTTGCTAACATTTCGTAGAAAACTCTTTTAGGTATTTTTTTGTGTCGGCTTCTTGCCCTTGACATTATAAAGGCATGTATACCATCAACTGTGATTCTGTATGATTGTGGAATATCAGTAGTAAAAGTTTGTGTACCAATACTTACAGGAATAGTCTTAGTAGATTGTGTAACCCAATTTATTTTTTGATGAGTAAGCCACCCACAAATCATTCGTGCATATTTATCACTTGAACCTTCCCAATTTGTCAAAATTTGATTTCTTTGAGAAGGATTCATAACTATTGCTTGTATAACTAAATGTTGAGGATATGTAGTAAACCCGTCTTCACCTCTAAAACCTAGTTCTCTTCCTAATTCGAATTTAGTTAATAGGAGATTGTTCGGGTCAGTGCTATACTGATTATACAAAAGTTCCAAGATCCTGGTAACGGGAGGATATTGAAGAAATGCCTCCTTCAACACATCAAATTTTGAATTTAGAGTATTAGCTTGGGTGAGTTGCAAGCCGAAATCAGTAATAGAATACATATCATCTTTTTGGTAATACTGAATAAACCCCAGTGTTTCTGCCCATCTGTTGAAATTATTCGCAGGCCAGTCAGAAATAAATGGTCTCCTCTGGCCAGGAATCAATGCCTGAATGATACCATTACATCTAGCACTTGAGCGAGGACTAAATGCTGTTCCTACTAAACTAATATAATGGATTTTTGGATAATTTCGATATCCGTTTCTCGAATTTAGTTGATTAATGAAATCATGTCTTCCATCTTGAGGAAGAACTTTTTGTGGGATTAGATTTGTCAACAAATCGCGGTGTGTTTGTGAATTATGATCAAAAAGTTCAACTACTTTTACCAAATTCTCTAATCTTCCTGGATCTTGAATCCAACCAGTTGAACGGTTTGCCATTAATCTCTCCCTACTCTTCTTTCCTAAATATTAAAATAAATTGATGGAGTTGGTTGCTTATATATGCAAAAGGATAACCATAAGGGTAAAGATTTACTGTCTTATCATACCAGATTTTATATCCTTTGAATTTTAATTGCTCAATTTCTAACAACTTATTTGCTACATCGAAATGGAGCATCCCTAAATATTCATCAATTGGCTGAAAATCTTTTGTGAAAACAAGCAAGTAGCCCTTATTTTTTAAGTATTTAAGGCTTTTCCCAATAATATTTTTCAATTCTTCAAGAAAAACAGGCAAAGGCTTATTACCGATATCTTCACTGTCATTCGTAAATGGAGTAGGCGCTGTACTTTTTCCCTTTTTAACTGCTTCTCCTGTTTTTCTTCTAATCATCATATTCCCATATGGAGGGTCAGTTAATATTAAATCAAATGATCTTTGAGTTACTTGGGGAATTTCATCAATTTTTTTAGAGTTGCCTACTATGGCTATCTGTTCTTTTAAATTTTCTCTTTGACAAACTTGCTTGTATATATCTATATATTCTTGGGACAGGTCAATTCCTACTGCATTCCTATTTATTAAAGATGCCCCTAATAGGGTCCCACCAACTCCCATAAAGGGGTCCAATATCCAGCCATTCTCTTTAGTGAAAAATTCAATAAGTTTTTTCATCAATTGAGGGGGCTTTGGAGAAGGATGCTTTGATCTTAGTCTGTGAGAAAATCCTTCTTTACCTCTTGTACTATATTTAGTTTCCCATACTTCCATAATGAATTTGTAAAGTTCCATGTCTTGGTCAGTATTTTCAATTGGTTCAATGGAATTAGTTCGATAAACCCATTCTCTACCTGTTAAATTATTTAATTTATTACGTTTATCATATGTCCCCCTTTCTCCATAATCAATTCCATTTTTACTAAGTTTCTTACTGTCTTTGTCAGTAGGAAATAAGGTTAACTGTTCAGACACTTTATAAGCCTGTTCTTTAAGTTTTTCATAACTGACACTATAGTATTTTGGTCTAGGAATTTCTATAAAATAAATATATTCGACTACGCCTCTCTTTGAAGCTACATTCGAATTACTCTTAAATTTTCTATAACTCTCTTCAAACTTCGTATAATCCCTTCCCTTCTTTCTAAAAATTCTTTCTATTTCAGTCTCTGGAATAATTCCCTCTGAATTATAACTCATTAAAATATAATTAGCTTTAGCATTCATTATCAAATCTTCAAGAGCCTCAACGCAGGAGTTCTTCTGAGAAAATTTTGATTTGTATAAATAATCATCTTTTCTCAAGCCAGTTTTCCCCTTTAATTCTATTTTATCATTCTTTGCGATTGTCTCTAAAACATGGTAATTGGAAATATACTGCCTAGTATTATAGGGTGGATCAAGATACAATATATCTGCCTCAATATTTCTAATCAATTCATTAGCGTCCTTTTGAAAGCAATAATGCTTGTTCGTTGATAATATAAATTCAGGAACTTCTAAGGTTAAAGGTTTTAATGCCCTCTTGTCCCAAGATTTCAAATATGCCCCATAAGTTCCTGAAATATTAGAAACAAAGGGTATTGCTTCGACTAAAGAAGTTTTCAATATAGTTTCTTCTACTTCTGAAATAAGATTATTCTGTTTCCACCATGAAATGGTCTGAAGGATTCCATCTATTTTTTGGGCATTTTCATCGGAGAGATACATTCGTTGATACTTTCCAGAGAGAGCATAATTCTCAAACACATAGTCTTTAATTCCTTTGACACTATTTAGGAAGTAGATAACATTTTCTACTTCAGTTTTGTGGTTCTCGTAAGTTTTTTTTCGTTTTAACCATTGAGCCAAATACAGAAATTTAGGGATAGTGTTATTTTCTATGTATGTCTTTTGCAAAACATACGAAAAATAAAGATTGTCGTTTGAAATAATATGGTAACCTTTTTTCTTAAAATGCTGAGCGACTTTAGTGGTACCTGAGAACATATCGCAGAATATTTTTCCCTCAACCTCCATTTCTTGAATTACACGTTCAATAAAGAATATTAAATTCTCTTTGCTACCAATAAATCGCATAGCATTTCCTCTTTTCTATTTTTAAAGCGACCAATGTTATATGAAGTGGCGCCAATGTTATATCACCATTAGTTTAGCCAGTTTTCGATCTTTAGCCCTTGGATTCTATTGAAATCGGCATCGGCAGAGACAAGAATAAAATTTCTGGAGATAACTACAGAAGCTATTAGAATATCTGCGTCTTCGACAAGTTGCCCTCTTGGCTTCAAATTTGCGTAAATTTCTGCAGCTTTATCAAAAATATCCTGAGTATCCAGCAGCACCAAACGGAATTGGCTACAAAGCAGTTCGGATGTCTCTAATTGCGCAGTGGCATTAACTGCCAAAAGACCCCGTTTTATTTCATAATAACTTATCCCGTTTATAAAAATCTCTTTGCCTTTCAATCTGGATTTTTGTGCCATTTTCTTTACTTTTTCATTTCCCTTTAAGATGGCTGTAATTATATTTGTATCGAGTACGTATGTCATTTAAAAAAGGGTCTCCTTTTCACTGCTTCATCAAAATCTTTTATCTGTTCAGGAGTTAATTCATTCAGGGTTCCTGATACTGCTTCTAATACTAAAACTCCTCTTATTCTTTTATAAAGTTCTTCTTCTGGAATATTAAATTGTTCAGAAGGAATCTCACTCAGTATTTCTGATATAGTTCTGAGCAGTTTTGTCTTATCTATACTTCTAAAAGAACTCTCTTCAAGAGTCAGTTTATCGCAAATTCTTGATACATTTTCTAAGACCTTCATCTGTTCCATCTTTCTAACGAACTCTTCAGTGAGTGCTGTTTCACTGCTTTTAGATTCAAGGAATGGAAATACAGAGGACGAATAATCAATTTGCAATGGGAGATTTAGAATAGGAGAAAAGGGGTTTTCAAAGGGCTTTCCCCTAAAACTTAAAGACCACCTTTCCAATATTTCGCTTACACTAATTTCTTCCCTTGAATTGCTCACAAATACATCTTGGAATGGATGGAATTCCGTTTTTAAATCCTGAGAAGTCATCTGATATATCATCATTCAAACCTCCGAAATAGTTCTCCCTCTATTAGTTTAAAAAACCAATTATCTGTTAAATCATGTGCCTCTTTTACCCGATCAGCGATTTCATCTTGAACTTTAGGAATATCTTCAGGGGTCGATTGAACCATTGTTTCCCACAATAAGGCATCCGACCCTTTCATTTTATCCCGAACAAATCTTAGATAGACTACTCCTTTGGGTTTTGTAGAAACAAAAGAAGTTCTCAAATCGAAACCTAAAGGTTGCTCTTTTACTCCTGTACCTTCAAATAGTTTCGGATACAAGTTTATGCTTGTTTTCATTTGTTCTTTTAAAAAATTGAATATATTTTCTTTTTCGAAATCAAAAACAATAGCGTCAATATAACATAATACCACACTATTAAATTTCAAATTATTTTTTGAATCAGGATAAACATCAAAGAGAGTATTAACAGATTGGATGATTCTCTTCTCAAAATCCTCCCAGAGGTATCCCTCAGTATCGTTAATAGTGATGATTCCAGGGCCTATTTGAATAAGAGGCCATTTATCTTTACCTTTCCTAAATCGATGCTGAACCACATATCCTGTAATTTCATCTGGCATACTTGCCGTAGGTAATTGCTCATGAAATGGATATTCATTGCTAACTTTATCGTATATCCTGCCAACTATTATTTTGTAATGCGGATCTATCTTCATTCCGGAAGCAAGCTCTTGAAGCTCCCACCGTAACTCAAATATAGCCTCTGCAAGAGGCTTATTTTTTAAGTTCGGATATACCACACCCTCGGCTGGATCTTTGTCCCATAAAATGTTTCTCATGTTTTTACCCCCTTTTGTTGGTTTAAATTCAATCTATCCAATAGGCTTATAAATCTCCCAATATTGCTTTATGTTTAAGATTATAAACTGAATTGAGAATTCTTGCAACTTCTTTTTGATTCAAAACATTGGATTCCACCTGTATCCATTGACTGACTATCATTCCTTTACTATTTTTTCAATCTTTATCATGTTTTTTATTTTGAGGATAAACCTTCTTATGGGTGATGAAGAGATAGGAAAAGAGATTTTAGAAGGGGAAAACTGGGAAATAACTTATGAAAGATGGAAAGAAGAAGAAATGGAGTTCAAAGAATTCGTTCAAGATATAATGATATATTCAAAATGACTATTGATTGATTTTTCCTCTATATTAGAGATATAATTGTCTTTGAATTATAATATGAAAAGGAGGCTAGTATGATGAAAAAAAATTATCTAAATCCTGAACTCTCTATAGAGGAAAGGGTTGAGGACCTCATTTCTAAGATGACTTTAGAGGAAAAGGTCGGTCAATTAAAGGCAAGGATGCTCCATATATGGAAGCTCTTTTCTGACCTTTTTGAAGGATTACCAGATAAATATGCGAAAAGATTAGATGAGGTCTTATTCAGGTTATTTGCTGGTGAAGGAGAGCTTATGGAGGCTCTCTCAGGAAACTACTGGAAAAAGCACTGGAAGGATGTCACACTAGAAGGATATAAAGAGAAATATGGAATAGGAGAACTAAGCTGTGTATTAAGGCCATTTTCTCCAAAAGAGGGGGCAGAATTTGCAAATGAAATCCAGAAGTATGTTATTGAGAATACCCGTCTAGGTATTCCTGTTTTAATTCATGATGAATGTCTTCATGGATGTATGGCTAAAGGTTCATCAAGTTTCCCTCAATCTATAGCGATGGCAAGCACTTGGAATCCAGAACTTATGAAAGAGGTTGCTACAGCTATTGGGAAAGAAACTAAAGCTAGGGGCATTCATCAGGCACTTTCTCCAACTATAAATATTGCCAGAGACCCTAGATGTGGAAGGACCGAGGAGACCTATGGAGAAGACCCTTATCTAGCTTCAGCTATGGCGGTTTCATTTATAGAAGGATTACAGGAACAGGGAGTAATAACAACACCAAAGCATTTTGCAGCTAATTTTGTTGGTGATGGTGGTAGAGATAGTAATGCAGTTCATTTCTCCGAAAGGCTTATGAGAGAGATATATTTTCCTGCCTTCAAGTCTGCAATCGAAAAGAGTAGAGCGCTCTCTACAATGGCAGCATATAACTCCATTGATGGTATCCCCTGCTCTTCCAATAGATGGTTGCTTACAGATGTCTTGAGGAAAGAATGGGGATTTAAAGGTTATGTAGTTTCTGACTATGGCTCTGTAGTACATATATACACTAAACACAAGGTAGCAAGTTCAAAAGCTGAGGCAGCTAAAAAGGCTCTAGAGGCGGGGCTTGATATGGAATTACCTGCAAGTGACTGCTTCGAAGAGGTCTTAGATTTAGTTAAAGAGAATAAGCTCTCTGAGGATGTCATAAATGAAGCTGTTAGAAGAATCTTAAGGGTAAAGTTCTGGGCAGGATTATTTGATAATCCTTACGTTGACCCAGATTATGCAGAAAAGATATGTGACTGCAAAGAACATAGAGAATTAGCGCTAAAATCAGCTAGAGAAGCGATGGTTTTATTAAAGAATAATGGTATCTTACCATTAATGAAAGATATAAAATCTATAGCTGTTATTGGTCCAAATGCAGCTGTACCTAGACTTGGTGGGTATAGTGGATATGGGATAAAGGTAGTAACCCCACTAGAAGGGATTGAGAATAAGCTCGGAGAGAATGTAGAAGTCCGTTTTGCTCAGGGTTGTGATTTAATAGACCCATCTAAAAAGGGATTTGAAGAAGCCATAGAGATAGCTAAAGATAGCGATGTTGCTATACTCTTTGTTGGAAATTCTGTCCCTGAAACGGAAGGGGAGCAAAGGGATAGGTGTAATCTAGACCTACCTGGAGTTCAGGAAGACTTGATAAGGGAGATATCTAATGCTGGAACCCCTGTTGTGGTAGTCCTTATAAATGGAAGCGCTATTACAATGACAAAGTGGATTGATGGGGTTCAGGCTATATTAGAGGCATGGTACCCAGGTGAAGAGGGAGGAAATGCTATAGCGGATATCTTATTTGGAGATTATAATCCTGGAGGAAAGCTTCCAATTACTTTCCCTAAATCTGTCGGGCAATTACCACTCTATTACAACTACAAGCCTTCAGGGAGAGTTGATGACTATGTAGATTTAAGAGGAACTCAGGCTTTATTTCCATTTGGATATGGCTTAAGTTATACCCAATTTAGGTATAGTAATCTCAAGATAACACCTAAAGTTATAGGACCTAATGGAGAAGTAAATATTACCTTAGATGTAGAAAATGTAGGGAAGTATAAAGGAGAAGAGATAGTTCAGCTATATATCGGTGATATAGTAGCTAGTTTATCAAGGCCTGGAAAGGAACTTAGAAGATTTGAGAGGATAACTCTTGATATAGGAGAAAAGAAGACCATAAGCTTTACTCTTACTTCAGAAGACCTTGCATTCCTTGATATAGATATGAAACTAGTAGTAGAACCAGGCATCTTTGAAGTGATGATAGGAAATTCCTCAGAAGATATAAGGCTAAATGGTAAATTTGAAGTTGAATAGTTCTTATAGGTGATGAAGTCCACCAAAACTATCCCATAAGGGATTGATGACTTCTACCTGATATAGGTAGAAGTCTATTTTTTATAGAAAGGATGGAGATATTTTGAAAGACTCATCTTCTTATAAAGGAAATCGAAATAATGAGGGCACTAGGAATATCATTGTATTAGGGTGGGTAGCTTTTTTTGGCGGTCTAAGCCAAGACATGATAACGCCTGTACTTCCAACATTCTACTCGCAAGTATTAGGATTGAGTAAAGGGACTATAGGCCTTATTGAAGGGAGTATGAGTACTATAGTTAGTATCTTTAAAATTTTATCTGGGATTATCTCTGATAGATTAGGAAAAAGAAAGTCGATCGTTTTTATTGGATATTTGTTATCTGCTATAGGGAGACTCCTATTGTTTCTAACGACAGGCGCTTTTAGTGTTTTAGGGGTAAGATTATTAGATGGTATTGGAAAAGGGATGAAGGATGCCCCAAGGGATGCGCTTGTTGCAAAGTCATCTAGTAAATCTAAGACAGGTTTCGCCTTTGGTCTTCAAAGGATGCTAGATACTTTAGGTTCATTTGTTGGTCCATTAATAACTACATATCTGCTGATAAGATTTGCCTCATTTGGACTAATGAAATATAGATATATATTTATAATTGGTGGAACTGTTGCATTTGTAACAATAATTCTCATCGGGCTATTTGTAAAAGAAAGGGTTGGAGAAAATGTAGGCACAAAAATAAAAATAGACTCATCATTATTAAAAGGGAAGTTTATGTTACTTTTTATTGTAATGCTGGTATTTACGTTGGGTAATAGTAGTGATGCATTTTTAATCTTGAGAGCTGAGAATGTTGGCATATCACCTACAACAATACCAATAATTATAGCGGTATTCAATCTATTTTATGCACTACTTTCTGTACCAAGCGGAGTACTTTCAGATAAAATTGGAAGAGTCAATGTAATAAGATTGGGATGGTTCATCTATGCTATCACTTATGTAGGTTTTGCACTGGCAAAATTACCCTGGCATATATGGGTTCTATACATCATCTACGGCGTATACTATTCAACTACAGAAGGTGTTGCAAAGTCTCTTGTAGTACATCTGGTTGATGAGAATAGAAGGGGGACTGCCTTTGGACTGTATAATGCATCGGTTGGTTTATTAGCTATCCCAGCAAGTACTATTGCAGGTATCCTCTGGGATAAAGTTTCACCCTCAGCCCCATTCTTTTTTGGAGCAATATGCTCAATTCTAGCAATAATATTAATAACTATGTTTAATATAGAGTAATTGTAGGGGCAACCGCAAGGGTTGCCCCTACAATTACTGCACAGCCGAGACGCCTGCCCTACTACTATAATTATCTACCTAACAGGTAGGTCAGCCGTCTCGGCTGAAGAAATAGCGACATATAATGTTGTCGACAAAAATTACACGCGCCCATTTTAGAATTCAGCTTTTAAATTTTCTCTATTAGATGTTATAATAGATTAGATGTTTAAAGTTTTCTTCGAAAAGGGGTGATAATGTGTATAAATTACTCTATATAGTACTTGACGGATTAGGAGATAGACCTTGTCCTGAATTAGGAGGGAAGACCCCACTTGAGGCGGCTGATACTCTTTATATGAATGAACTAGCAAAGAAAGGGAAGACTGGTATTGTAGATACGGTAGGACCAGGTATTGCCCCAGAGTCTGATATAGCTGTTATAAGCATTTTAGGTTATGACGCTGAGAAGTATTATACAGGTAGAGGTCCACTGGAATGTTATGCCTCTGGTATCGATGTAAAGCCAGGAGACCTTGCATTTAGAGTTAATTTTGCTACTATGGATGAGAATCGACGTCTTGTTGATAGAAGAGCAGGAAGAGACCTCTCCACTGAAGAAGCAAAATCACTGGCAGAAGAAGTTAATAATAAGGTGAAGCTTACCAGCCATTCTGCTGTATTTAAATTTGTAAGTACTGTAGAACATAGAGGAGTTCTATGGATAAGATGCGAGGAAGGTCCCATTTCAGCAAATATCACCAATACTGATCCTGCCTATGATAAGGTTGGATACTTTGGAGTAGCTAAAGAAAAATTTGAACCATTTCTTCAGGTATGTAAACCCCTAGATGATAGTATAGAGGCAAAAAGGGCAGCTGATTTAACGAATGAATTTGTTCAGAAGAGTCATCTTGTATTAAATGAGGCAGAAATTAATAAAAGAAGAAAATCTCAGGGTAAGATGATGGGAAATGTTATCTTAACAAGGGATGCTGGCGATAAGCTCCCACAGTTCCCTAATATAAAGACTCTATTTGGTTTAAGTTTTGGTTGTTTTGCTGAGATGCCAGTAGAGATGGGAATAGCCCTTTTAACTGGCATGGAAATAGTAGAGTTA
>Ga0315282_10016240_pt1 | contig 10897 bp, 11 predicted proteins | sample YL17G07_20_MG_FD_203693 | JGI IMG/M metagenome (GOLD analysis project Ga0315282, IMG submission 203693) | Sediment microbial communities from Yellowstone Lake, YNP, Wyoming, USA - YL17G07_20 | ecosystem: Environmental > Aquatic > Freshwater > Lake > Sediment | place: USA: Wyoming | collected...
ACAAAAACGATATTTTTATTTGCTCTTGGTTGACTTGGAACTATTGTTATATTCTGACTGGTACTGGTTTCCTGTGTTGTAAACGAATATATGGACGTATTTGTCCAAGTGTTATTGTTACTCTCTGCTTTTATTCTCCACCAATATTTGGTGTTCGGCTGAAGACCTGAAAAAGCTATTGGAACAGTAGTAGACCAGTTCCCAGAAAGCGACACTTCAGCAATCGTTGTCCAAGTGCCTGTTTTGTTTGTTTGAAATGCTACATATTTCAAGCCCTGTGCGTCAGTGATGTTGGCTTTTAGATACACTTGGGTATTATCTAAAGGTATATCTGTAGCATTATCAACTGGAGATACATTTGAGATAATTGGCACTGCTGATGCCGTTGTCATGGCTAATACTAAAACTAGCACACAAGCAAGTATCCATATCCTCATTAAATTTTACTCCTGTTGTTGTATGTTTCGCCCTGGATTTTTGTATTTGGTAAGTTCCAAAACTAACGTATCTGGGTCGTCTGGATTCTCTCTTGCTCTTGCCATACAGTCACCGTGCTCATCTATCTGGCCTTTCATCACCGCACACGTAGCCGGGTCTAACTGTTTTATTTTTAAGATAAACTCATTGTCTGGACTTTTTTTACCTAGAACCATACACTACCTCCAGAACTCAAAATAAAATATTGAAATATAAAGTTTTGCTTCGCACTTCGCACGCACCTTCTTTATACGCTTCTTTAAAAACTGTGTTGATAAGTTAAAAAAATTAGAGTCTTGTTGCCAAAGCAACAAGATGCGTTTTATTTATTTTGTTTTTAGGTGAATACTACGGGGCCGCTCAAAATCATGGGATACGTGTTTCCTTTGTATTCATAGCTACCTAAGTACCCATATGCGATAAGGCTAAATTGAGCCGTCATAGGAAGGATGGACAGAGGTACATTCCATTTCATGTTCCATATCGCAAAGGCTATTATTCTCTTTTGCCCTGGTTTCAGAAATAGATATGGCTGTGTTCTAAACAACGGGACAAAACCAGGTATTTCAAATACCCAACTGATGGTGCTTATTAGTATACCGCCTGCTGGTTTGTCAACACTCAAGGTTATCTGTTCGTTTTCTAGGTTTGTAACTGTTGCCAATATCAGACGCCGAGTAGTTAGCAGATTTTTTACTTCCACCGAGACTTTTAGATTTGGTCCGTCATCCGTAATGGGTTGGCTGGCAGATATGCCAGAGGCTAAGATGATGAATGCTATGGCTACAATCATCGTTTTTGTTTTCATGGTTTTCATACTATAGACCTCCAATTTTTATGGGTAGTCCCACAGATAGGCAGTGACCCAGTACGCCTTGCAAACAATGGAATATTCGGATCCACCAGCAAACAACAGTCCGACCCAAGTTCCGTGATAATCAACTACGCTCCCGCTGTCACCGCCTTGACCAAAGTTGTATGGTTTTATCAGCGCGACATCTACGAATGTTGCGATTCTTGGAGGAATAAAAGAGTATAGAACTTTCACTCTTGCGTTGTCATCCCATATAGACCCCAAGCTTACCCCGCTTGTACGCCCTGATAACCTGACATCCATTCCCTCTTCGGGGTTTTGAAACTCAGGCATATTGACATGATAGGTGGTTCCGTCATTGTAGAATACCTCTTCTTCGAGGTAATCCGCCCATGACAGGTCGATTATAGCAGCATCGGCAACATTAGGAAGATTATACCATATAATAAGGGACTCCCAGTTTTGACCGATAGTGTCATCAGGAGCATTTCCTCCATCATAAGACCCTGGCTGTATTATCGGTACCCCTGCATTACCATAGCGCATGCCGAATCTGTTCATTGATGCAACATGGGCACAAGTGATTCCCCAACCATTGTCGCAGATACCCAATGTTCCAGCAGTAAAACCAAAGAAAAGCCACCAAGGCATACTAATGGATATCCCGCCGGCTATAGGACGTATCCTGCTTGTTCTGTCAAAACTGAAGGGCAACTGTAGTTTAGCTAGAAGTTTTTCATAATTCTGCATCTCATAGTTTAGTTTGACCATGTTTATTGTTGCTCCGTCGTCTGTTAGAGTTGTTGCATCTCGCAACGCTTTTTTCGATAGTATATAGTATAATATACCTCGTCGCTCTTTCAACTCTTCAACAGTATCATACACTAGGTTTAGCTGTTCTTCTGTCAGCTTCATAGTATCGTATACTGTGTTTTCCTCTATATCTCGGGCTTTGGCTTGAGCTATATAATCGTCTGTCAAATTTTCAAATGTCCAATCTAGAGCCAATGATACTTGGTCTGAATAAGCCTCTACATCTTCTAAGGGTATACCATATGAATAGAATAGACCGCTTACTCTTACATCTGTATCAAAACCTTTGATTTTCTCTGGTATAATACCTCTAAACTCTTCGCTTTCGATATAGATGTTTATCTCGGGCGGATTTTCATCGTAGCTTATCCCAGTTATCCCATCCAAGGGAAATATTTTATTTTTAGTGTATTCAAACGCTTTTTCAATGGTGAACTGCTGTTTGTTTTTGATGATTTTCTGTAGATTATTACTGCTGCTACTATTTCTTAGGTTATCCGATACGACGAGGATTGCGTTTGTCGGTATCGATGCTAATAATAGGATGACTATAATGCATATTGTTGCTCCAAAGTATTTCTTCTTCATTTATTTCACCTCCCCCAGCTGTTTAATTTTGACAGAATATTGGTGACGCTGGCACTACCAACATCCTTATAGAATTGAATTTGCTGATTCTGCGGTTGGCTCTGCTGTTGACTCTGTTGCTGACTGCCTCCTCCATTGTTTGGGTCAGTGACGATTATGTCATCGAGTGCAACAATTGGACCGTTCTCTCCTTTGTACTGCCAAGCTATTCTAATGGTTTTTCCAATATATTCGTTTAAACTAAAGGTCATTTTTCTGTATTCAACGGTTTGCCAGTCTTCATCTTGTACCATATCCCAAATGACTTCCCAACTGCCACCACTACTAACACATAAACATATGGTGGCACCAGGATATTTTGTAGTAGCTCTTACCCAAAATTCGAGGTTGACATTTGGGTAGCCAGTTAGGTCGAGATATGGGCTGACCAGCCAGTTGTCGCTTATCTTGCTATAGTTGGAGTAAATAATTGCAGCATAATTCCCGCCATGTATCGCCTGCGGTAATTCTGCTTTAGATATGATTCTCCAAGGCTCAGTGGGGTTTGAATTTTGAACAGTCCAGCCCGTTGGTGGCATTACTCCGCTTTCAAACCCTTCAGTCAGTATAATATCTCCTCCAACACTTGCATGTACTGTTTTTGTAACAGTATTTGTCTGACCGATTGTATCAGTTACCCTCAATGTACAAGAATACGAGTTTGTATTTCCGTAATCGTGACTTTTAATCTTCCCAGTTGCATCATACGTTCCATCGCTCGTCCAATCCCACTCGTAGGATACGATACCGTTGTCATCGGTAGAGCAACTGGCATCAAAATTGATAACGGTCTCAGCACCACTCCCGTCTGCATCTTCCCAGACATACTTGGCTTTCGGAGGCTCATCTGGAGGCGGTGGAGGTGCTCCACCAACATCTATTTTATATATCTTAGCTAGCTGCCTGTCAACGTTCCACAGATAAGTACCATCCCATGCGAGACCTTCTGGATGTGGTCCTGGGCTGTCGAAACTATATATAACATTTCCATTCGATGGGTCTATTTTGTATATCTTACCAGGCAACCAGTTGTTAAACGTTGCGTCAGCATGCCATAGATAAGTGCCATCCCATGCAAGACCAGTTGGTTCAGAATCAGGGCTGTCGAAACTATATATAACATTTCCATTCGATGGGTCTATTTTGTATATTTTGTCATACCAGCTGTCAGCATGCCATAGATAAGTGCCATCCCATGCAAGGTCGCCTTGGTTTGGTCCAGGAGTGTCGAAACTTTTTACAACCCACAGCTTGTAAGTCCCTACATAAAGTTTGTATATCTTCTTAGTTTCATAACTATTGTCAGAGCTCCACAGATAAGTGCCATCCCATGCAAGACCATGCGGGAGTGGCTCAGGGGCATTGTAACTTTTTACAATATTTCCATTCGATGGGTCTATTTTGTATATCTTGCCTGTACCGTCGTCAGCGTTCCATAGATAAGTGCCATCCCATGTGAGACCAATTGGAAGATTGCTTGGGCTGTCAAAGCTGTATATTACATCTCCCATTCCGCATGGTTTCTGTATTTTGTCTCCTTGGGTTGAAGATAGTTGATATTCGGGTGATTGATGTCCAAATGCTAAGTTAGATATATTGACTAAAACCAGCGCCACTACTATAGATATCAATACTTTTTTCATTTCCATCATTTTTATTCCTCATATAAGTATATAACACATAGTATATAAACATTCCTATTAATTAATACTCTCAATGATACCGCACGACGTATCAAACACCTCTATATTTCGATTTTATAAGTCTCATTGTGCCAACCAGTTCCATATTAATATATGTTCATTACTATATAAATTTTACTGATATACATATATATTATAAGCTTCTGTGAGAATACCGCCCGTTTTAACTGGTGGATGATTAGTACAAAAGAAAAAAGATGGGAGATTGTCTCCCTAGACGTGTTCTGTTGCTGTTACTGTTGTTTCGAATGCGTAGTTTCCGCCCATGATGTTGAATGCTACATGGTAGCAACTAATCCAGCAATATTCGGAGTTCGCTTGTAACACATGAGTATCGAATATTGGGTAGACATATGGTAGACAGACTGGATTCATGTTGTCGCAGTCCATGTAGAAGCCAAGGTCGGTTTCGAACAAGTATGCAGTAGGTGTCCAACTTATTAAGTGATTGTGTTCTGCGTTCAAGTTACTCGTTGGGACTAACCAGAGTTTTGCACCGAAATGGTGGTCATAGGCATCTGGGACTGGATGATTTGAGTTGTAATCGTCTACGTATGGCATTGTCGGTATATCTGCTGAACCAGTTATTGTACTTGAACCATAAAAGGATAAGTCAGCTATGTCAAACACTTTTCCCCAGTTAACAAATCTGTCTTCTTGGTCGATGTAGTAGACTAATGAATAGTCTCCTGTTAATCCCCAGTAGTTTATGGAATAGTCAAAGGTTGTTCCGCAGGTGTTAAAGGTTATATCCGCTCCAACTGTTCCAGAGTTAATTACTAGCCAAGTAACAGGGTCTTTTTGTCGGAGTTCGATTGTTTGTGAATCACCGAAGATGTAGTGGGCAATATCAATTCCCGCTGGGTCTCCATATGGTGCAGCCGTGCAAACATCAGTAAGAGTCACATCTGCTGGTTTGCATGCTTGGTTTTTAATCCATAGCTTGTAACAATAGTCGGTACAGTGGACTACATTACCAAGGTTTCTTGTGATTGGTTCATCCCAGTTTTTCCATCCGTGTCCATCACTAATTACGACGGATTGTTGGGCGGTCATGGTCGTGTTGACTTTGCCAGAATATGTGAGCAAAGCCGCCGTCACTAGCGTCGTGCTTATGAGTATAGCTCCAAGCACCAATACTATTTTACTTATTTTTTTCATGGTTTTTTCCTCTTTTCTTCATTCTATATATGATGTATAGAACAATAATTGCTGTAATGGCACCGATAGCACCGTATCCTATTCTGTCCAGTAGACTAGGCTCGTTTGTTATGATTTTATCCTGATATACTGTATTATTGATGTACTTTGTTGTATTCTCTCCGGGAATTGTAATTGTACTATTAACATATACTGTTTTTATTAATTCATATGGAACATTGACTATTTTTATTTCTTCAATGATTACTGGTTCCAAAGATTCTGAAATGAAGGTTACTGTGAGAGTATAGATTCCAGGAGCCAAACGATAATCGGTATCTATGTTTATGGTGAATGTAGAAGTTCCTTGATGTATCACAAATCCTTGCACATAAGACAAAACAAAACCTATACCATCTGGTGATACATTAGCTGATACCTGGCATACCGATGGGTTAGGATTGTCAAATTGCAAAGTATAGTTTACATCAAAGGATGCCCCAGCAACGAAGTTAATATCGGTTTGAGTAGTCGTGACACCGCCTGCATCTACTATGTTTGCTAAACATAGGATTATTATTCCTACTAATATTGTTGCTTTCTTCATATCATCTGATATTTTATGATATTAAAATTATGATAACCCTCTGACTTGCCTATCCAACTCTTTATGCATCTCTTTTTTATAGTCTGCTAATTTGTGTTCGTATTCATCTTTAATTGTATTCGTCATCTCTTCAATTTTATGTTCTCTTTCAACAATTATATCCTTGTACCCTTGAATCATGGTATCCATTCCTGGCATTTTTTTTCGCCTCCTTTTATGTAATAGTACGGATAGTATATTAATTTTACTATATTATATATTATGCTAAAAATAAAATGGAAATGTGAATCATTCTACATAAAAGTTGGTGGTGGTAGTTCCTACAGGTTGTCTATCTTCTTTTTTAGTTCATCAGTGTCTTTCTTTTTTTTTGTTGTTTCCTCGTCATCCTCTGATTTTACCAACTTTAGAAGTATGTCTATCTTTTTGTTTAGGGGAGTCAACTGCTGGTCTATCCTGCTGTCGACTATCTGCTCAATTTTACGTTTGGGTTCGTCTCTCCTGTACATTTCTGAGAATATCCTTCTTCCTTTTGGATGTATCAGCCGTATGCCTTTTTCTTTTTCAAAATCAAGACAGGTCTGTATTGCATTTTTTACTGTTTCCATGTCTGTTACAAGTTCCCTTGCCTCCTCTTTTTCAGCTTCATCTTTTTTTCTTTTTATTGTCATCTTCTTGCCTCCAACTCATACCTCCAAACCATCCAATTTATTTAGTATATTATATAATTTTTTTAACTTACTGTCTATGTCTTCTTTTAATTCTGATATTATCTTTTTTTTATCAACTGCAAGAGAATATTGAATGGCTGGTCTGCCCTTTGACTCTTTTTTAATCGCTTTCATCTTAATCCATTTCCTTTTGACAAACGTTGACATTACTTGACTTACCTCTGGTTGCCGCAAATCCATTTTGTGCTCAAGGTCCCTGCTGAATGCAAAAGTATGATGGAATAAGTAGATTAGAACTTTCGCTTCGGTACGCTTCATGCCGCAGTCCATAAAAATATCGACTTTTTCGCTCATATCGTTCTCATTCTTGTAATATTATATAAGTATATAAATATGTCGAAGATTTTATTTTTGGGCATAGACAAAGCCTTGCTCTACCAAACACTTTTATACTGTTAATTAGATATATACTATAAAACCATAAAGGATGATGTTATGAAAACAAAAAGAAACTTTTACAAAAAATATTTGGGGTTTGGCATAATTTCCATATTGATGGTATCGTCAATTTTGGCAATATTCTCTCCCGCAACAATCAGCATTGGTATGGGCATACATGAAAGCATAGCTATTTCAGCAACGGCGAAGTGCGTAAAAATATATTATTTCGATAGCTACTATCCTGCATCTGGATGGACCAACAACCCACAGCATATGGTTGATGGTGACATAAACACATTTGCCAGCACAAATGAAGATGAACAAATCGAACTGCTGGATGAGAATACTTGCCCTGGAACTGGATTGGGGATTGTAACAAAAGTCGAAATCCGTGCCTATGGTTACTATGATTCTTCAGGAAATAGTGCCGATATTCTTCTAACACCGATGTTTCCGATATTGGGGACAAGAAACACATATGTTTTTGATTGTACGAATTCTCCTTCATGGTCGCCATGGTTTGACATCACAAATGACCCGACAGTTCCTGGATGGTCATTTGCCACAATATCGCACTATTTCGATTGCCAAGTCAAATCATCAGGCTCAGGCAATTTTATTTTAAATTGTGCAAAAGTGGCAATACGAGTCACATATATTCCTTGCAGATGGTTGAATATAAACAGTAACAACTACGATTCTTCGTGCGGAAATAATGATGGAAGTCATACTTGTGCCAAGGTACTGGAGAATGATGGAAGTCATACTTGTGCCAGGGCACTAGATGGAATCGATTACTGGGAGCATACAGTAACAGAGACACATTGGTTTATTGTGGATTTGAAAGAAAATTACTGCATATCAAAGGTTCGTGGGAGGTCAATGACGACAAGAGACCCGACGAATGTGAACATCTATGTCAGTTTGGATAAATCGGAATGGGGGACTCCAGTTGCAACGGGAATATCCTGGAGCAATGCTGGGACGTGGAGAGAATTTGGTACAATCAGCAAAGTCGGTCGCTATGTTAAAGTTGAAATTATTGATACGGAACATCCAAGCCATTATATGCAATTTGGTTCTATGCCACCGATGAAGATTTTTGATGTGTGCGGTTGTAGATTATAAAAAGAATCAACACTCCACCTTAAAAGCAAATTTATATATTCTATTGCAGATTACTAGCTAAGTCGATTATATTTGGTGGTGATGATTAAGAAAAAAGGAGTGAAATAGCTTGGTTAAAGGTATGAAAGGATTTCAAAAAGGAGATTTAAATCCTGCAAAGAGTCCAGAATTTAGAGAATTTATAAGACAGGTTCATCTAGAAAAATCTCCTTGGAATAAGGGCCCATCTCAATACGAGACTGTTCGACAGAATCATTTTTTAAAATATGGTTGGAAATGTCGTGTTGTCTGGGAAGATGAGTTGGAGCATGAAGATAAATTATTTGAAAGATTTAAGGAGACAGTATGAAACGAATAACAAGTTTTGTAATAATCTTTTTGCTCTCGGCGACTATATTTAATGGATTTAATTTCATTTCTATTGTGTTTGCTCCTAGTGAACCATTTAATAATACACAGAATCTTGGTTGGGAGTTGTTAGATAACAATAGTGTTTTGCATATGTGGAATAGTTATAATAGCTATTATTTTTCAACAGAAAATGGCGTACAATTTACAAACCATTATGACGAATATTGGTCTCGCAATGTGTTGATGCTAGGTTATTATTCTGGGGGCAATTGGAATCTCATTTACCGCACTGATACATTGAGTGGTTTCAACAAAAAATTGGAAACAGACAATGCAACCTACATAAATGCCACCATCTGGAAGGATTTACAATACATTTTAGGAGGAAACACATATAATTTCAGATTAGCCATTCGGTATCATCTCGGTGTTAATGATTCCGATTTAACTATAATTCCTTACATCAAGAATCTCGGCATCGCCATACCAGTTAACATTGGTTTTGGCTGGGAGATAAAAGACATCAAGATAAGCAACACGTATGAAAATGACTGGATACGATTGTACAATGGCATAGATTGGATAAGTTACCGTTTGAATCAAACATTGGACAATAAATACACCAATATGGGTGATAATACAATATTTTATCTCGAAGGTAGAAATGAAGGACAATATTTCAAACGCACGCTTTACCTCTCTTGGAGCCATACTCTCAATTATCTCGTCTGGGTGAAAAGCAGGGCAGGTCAGTACAATGCTCCCGTTTCTCTGTTTATAACGGTCGGTACGCTCGCAGTCGGTCAAGAAAAATACACGATGATGCACTGGCTCGATAGTGAGGACTGGCTTGGTATAAGTTCAGCACAATATTATTCGCACTGTGGAGACAGTAACGGACATACTTTACAGGAGGCACTGGATGCAATTGACTACTGGGAGCATCGTGCATCGGAAACGCATTGGTTCATTCTCGACCTTGGGCAGACATATTTTATTGAAAAGGTGAGAGGTTGGTCTTACACAGACTTTGACCCGACAAATGTTAATGTTTATGTTAGCGATGACCCAAAAGATTGGGGGGTGGCGGTAGCAACGGGAATAACCGCATGGCAGGATACTACTACCTGGCAGTGGGTGGATACCACAGATAAAAGCGGACGGTATATAAAAGTAGAAGTAATTGCTACCGAAGACCCTGGGAAACGGTATCTGCACTGGGGTCTGGAAGACCTTGAACCGCTATATGGTATTTTTGATGTCTACGGGGTTGTAGGTGCTCATGTCACTTATTATTTCAATGATTACGACCCAGGAGAATGCTGGTCGAATTATCCAGAATTGATGGTAGATGGAGATTATCTCACTTTTGCCTCAACTTCAGATAATGGGGTTGTCGAATTTTTGCCCGAGAACACATACAACCTGGACCCCGTGGATTTGGGTGAAATAGTATCAGTCGATATTCGTTGCTGTGGATATTATTACCTATTTGAGGACCCGGCAGATATTATTTTGCGACCAGTGTTTGAAGGGGGAGATGGCGACAATCATCGTTATGATTGCCCAGGGTCTTCAATGCCAGGGGGGTATTGGTCTGAGTGGTTTAATATAACTTCCGATACAAATGCACCAGCATGGGACACATGGAGCGATATCAGCACATTGCGATGCGATGTGGAATCAGAGGGCAAAAGCTTCACTCTTTATTGCAGTATGGTGGAAATAAGAATAAAATATACTACAACTCCTCCAAACAACCCACCCACATTCAGCAATCCATATCCTGCCAATGGCTCAACTGGAATCAGTCTTACACCAAGATGTAATATCACAATCGACGATGCAGATGGCGACACGATGACTTTATTCTGGTACGAAAACTCCACAGGTTCTTATGTTCTAAGACAAACAAATTACAGTTGTGCAAACGGTGTTTATCGCTGGGTTTATTCCCAGGCAACTGCAAACAGTCATAAATATTATTGGAAGGTCATTTGTACTGATGGTACGGCTACTACCAGTAGTTGGTATAGTTTTACAACCATTTCTGTTTCAATTGTTTTCGACATAAACATCTCCTCCTTTGGCTTTGGAACAGTTTTGGCAAATGCTTATAAATATT
>Ga0315282_10016241_pt1 | contig 10897 bp, 14 predicted proteins | sample YL17G07_20_MG_FD_203693 | JGI IMG/M metagenome (GOLD analysis project Ga0315282, IMG submission 203693) | Sediment microbial communities from Yellowstone Lake, YNP, Wyoming, USA - YL17G07_20 | ecosystem: Environmental > Aquatic > Freshwater > Lake > Sediment | place: USA: Wyoming | collected...
ATACGGGTGCTTTCTGAGGTTTAAATTGTCTTGTCTCCTTTTCCATCTTCTTGAGGTTTTCAGAGAGCTCTTCATCTGTGTGCAGAAAGCTTATGGTCTTGTCAGAAAGAAGATTAGACCCCAAGGTTTCTTTGACTTTGTTGATTCCCTCAGTTTTTAAGGTACTAGTTATGTCCTGAGTATTCTCGATGGGCATCTTCGTAGCCAGAATGTAAATTGTCTCAGTACCTACTTTCTGATCCAGCCAAAACCACTTGTCCTGAGAAGGGATTATGTAAGTATTATCCTTTAAGACCTTGTTGGACAGTTTTATCTCAGGGCTTGGGAAAAGCTGGCTGACCTCTCCCTTACTATCATGTATAAAGACATAGACATAGGCATTCTGGCTTGCTTTGAAAGTTACCTGAAAACTATCGCCGGAATGGAGCACGCCTGCTTCCCCTTCGTCTATGAGTACTTTCCCCGGACGCCCTTTTCCTGCACCCCTTACTGCAGGTGCTCCACTTTTACCAATAAGGCTTGCTGATAAATCAAACGGGGCAATAATTTTTTCTTCACCTTTCTCAGGGCCTTTTCTGTAGACAACGAAGAGAACGGAGAAGATCAACAATACGGTAACTACAGTCCCCAGAGCGAATTGAGAAGGCATTGGAAGCGGAAAGAGTTTACTTAGCCATTCTGTTGTCTTTTCCCAGATGGGGCGTTTTGACCCTCCCGCAAGATTCATAGCTTTTTTCACAACTTCTTTTGGAACATCGGGAAGTTCTTTGGTCATTTCAAAGTGAAGAGTTTTATTCATTACAACAACATATTCATTACACTTGTCGCATAACGATAAGTGCCTTTCTATCTTCTCTGCTTCTGAGGCACTCAATTTATTTTCGATATAGGAAGTAAGTGTCTCTTCATCTGGACAGTTGCTTTTTTCTCTGCTTCCGAGATCTTTTTTTATCTTTTGGTAGGCTGCTTTCATTTCCTTATCTAACTTATCTTCATTCATTGTGGTCTCATCCCTGTAAAATAGACGTCGAAAAGTTCGGTTTCCTCACAACAATTTTTTCTTTTGAATAATTATTTTTAACTTTTCCTTCAGGCGACTTTTTCTCATATAGACGGCGTCAATAGATAGGTTCAAAATCTGGGCGATTTCCCTATCCGGTAATTCCTGGTTGTAACAGAGATCAAATAAATACCTATCCTGTGACGAAAGTTCATCTATAAGTCTTTTCAATAGTTGGTACCATTCCAGCTTTTCAATGGAATCACTTGGTAAGTTTCTTCCATTCGAAAGGTTCGCCAAGTGGTCAACTCCTTCAATAGAATGAGAATCTGAAGAATCGGGTCCTTTCTGTGTCCTCATAAAATCGATGGCCGTTCTCGTGGCGATCATCCTGAGCCAACTGGACAAGGAACAGTCATTCTTCCCTTTAAACTGCCTCAATTTTTTAAAATCATCCTTGAATAAAGAAAGAAAAACATCCTGATATAGATCATTTAACAACTCTTCGTTAAATTCAAAACTTTTCGCTTTGAACGTGTGAATAAGTGAATGATAGATAAGTTTTGAGAACTTAATGACGCAGGCATTCCATGCCTCCTTGTTGCCATCCAGACAAGCCCTGAGAAGATCTGATTCAGAGACGGTTAAATAATCCATGCTCCCCCGAGAGCGGTTATCTAAAAAATATTTATCACTGAGACGGGATAAATTAAATATGATTATATTCCAAGTGGTTAGTAAATCAAGACTTTTTTGGAGCTATAAAAATAAAGATTTTTTCTGTTAGAAATGCAACTTTTTTCCCTCTATTTGGTTGAAGATAACAAAAAGGAGGAGCGGTCATGAAGAAGGTAATTAGGGTATTAACAACAAACAAAGGAGGGTTAGTCATGAAAAAGGTCGTTGTTATGTTCATTGTAGCAGTCAGTTTATTGACACTCATCGGTACAGCATTCGCAGACGTGTACGTCAGAGGGTATTCCAGGAGAGACGGTACATACGTACAGCCGCATTATCGAAGCAATCCAGATGGGAATGCTTTCAATAACTGGAGCTCCCAGCCCAATATTAATCCCCATACCGGCGAATATGGTACCAGAGATCCTTTCAGTTACCAGTACAGAGATCACAATCAGAGTCCCTTCGGAAACAGCTATCCCTCAGGGGATAGAGGAACTTTTGGCAACCCTTATCCTAACCGGCCTTGGTAGGTAAGAGATGAACGGCTCCGTATGCTTCCGAACAAGAGGCGTATGGAGCCATAAGACTGCATTCATAGAATATAAAGGAGGAAGTTATGAGAAATTTATTAGTGATGACATCAATACTCTGTGTAATGTTTCTTTTTACAGCATGTACTTTCGCAGAAGAATATGAAATAGCGATGAATGGAAAAGTCCTTTGCCAAAGTGAAATATCTCAGGATGTATCAAATGTAGAATCTGTTATGAGTGTTGGAAATAATACTGAGCAGATTGAGATACAGCAAAGTGGTTGTTGTTCTTGGCATGGAGGCATTTGGTATTGTGATCCCGTTTCGGGTCGGTGGGTTTGCCAGGACGGTACTTTGAGTCCAACTTGTCATTGTCGTTAACTTCCCATATTTTAAGGGGCGAGCCGCCGGTTCGCCCCTACCGCTTTTTTCCTAATGCAATCAGAAACCCCACTCCTGCAAATGGCTCATGGGAGTTTTATTAAAAAGATACCTGCAATATCGCCTCACAGAAACTTACGATTATCTTTTGCTCATTGGGGACATAACACTTATTCCCCCAACTTGTAGTTAACTCACGACCCTTATCTTCATTTTGAAGATTACCCGCCCTCTTCTTTTCCGCCGATCGGTAAGGTACGGATACGGAAACGAGTCTCTTCGAAAACGACCACGCTGCCCTTTTCCAGCGTGGTTATGATATTTGGTAAGTTGGCAAGCAAGAGCGCTACTTGTACTTCAGGACGGCGTTGAGAGGGGGCGATAGGGCGTTATCAATAAGAAATTTCATGGTGTTGTCATTAATGGCAGTTCACGTTCCCTTACGGCTTCGGCGGCGTACAGGAGTGCCTCGCGGATATCCTCGCGTTTAAGGTCAGGAAAAGCTTTGAGAATCTCCGGTTCAGTCATACCATCGGCCACCATTCCGACTACGGTTGCAACAGGAATTCGTAACCCACGAATGCAAGGCATTCCACTCATCTGGTTAGGATTAACAGTTACTCGCTGGAACTTCATACCCCTCACCTCCTAAGGTATCTTTTTTGTTATTATATCACATAACCTTTTACATTCCAGTATTTATAAAAGAGATTTGGAGGAGGGGCGAGCCGCCGGTTCGCCCCTACTGCTTTTTCCCTAATGCAATCAGAAACCCCACCCCTGCAAGTGGCTCATGGGAGTTTTATTAAAAAGCTACCTGCAAAATCGTCTCACAGAAACTTACGATTATCTTTAAGATTGTTGCAATCATAACTCCCTTGACGATAGTATCATTACGTGATACTATTGGGTCGTGATCGAATCTTTCGCCGATCCAGAAGCAGAGAAACTCTTCAAAGGCATCGTTTCGAGAAAGTTACCTTTGATCATCCAGAAAACGGGTCGACGCAAACTTATCTACCTGGACGATACCGAGGATTTACACGACTTGTCCGCGCCACCTAGCAATAGGCTTGAGGCACTTCATGGAGACCGTGCTGGTCAATACAGTATCCGTATCAATGATCAGTGGCGAATCTGCTTCTCGTGGGCGAAGGGTAAGGCAAGAGATGTAGAGATTGTGGACTATCATAAATAGGAGGCCAACTATGGAAAGACTTCCCCCTGTTCATCCTGGCGAAGTATTGTTAGAAGATTTCATGAAGCCCTTAGGATTGAGCAAATATCGTGTGGCGAAAGACATTGGTGTGCCAACTTTGCGAATCAGTCAGATTGTGCGTGGTCAACGCTCGATTACGGCGGATACGGCATTGAGGTTAGCACGTTACTTTGGCACAAGCGCAGCAGTCTGGCTACGTCTGCAAGCCCGTTACGATCTTGAAGTAGCGGAAGCCAAAATAGCAAAGCGCATTAACCGTGAAGTCAAGATCTTACAGATGGCACAGCACTCAGTGTCAAGCAGTTGAACAAAAGGAACACGAAATAAAGATAAGCAGCGCCCATTTTGCTCATTTAAGATTAGATTCTTGTAGGGCTGAAACACAAGCATCCTTTACCGGTAATTATAGCGTTGGATAAGAAATGAAGAAAGTATCCCTCTCCGAGGCAAAGATGAAGTTGAGCGGGCTCGTTGAGGCAGTGAGCACGACTGACGAGGAGGTCGTCATTACCAAGAACGGCCGTCCTGCAGCAGTGCTCGTGAGTCATGACGAGTTCGAGAGCTGGAAGAAAACAATTGCAGTTCGTTCTGATGCTACACTGATGGAGGAAATCAAGCAAGGGCTGAAGGTGTTAAGAAAGAAGAAAGCAAAGCTTTATACGCTTGAAGAACTTTTTAATTAATGAGAATTTGCATCACCCGCCGGATAACCCGACCGGCAGGGTTCCCTCTTTAAAGCATTCAAAGACCGTTTCTCTGGTGGAAGAAGTGGCTGGACCGCCTGTCCTGGCGTCCACCTTCATGAAGACGATCCCTTCCGGGATGGAGAAGAACTTGACGGGCGTACCTTCTACCACCTTCTGCATGAAGTAAAGCCAGATCGGGCTTGCTGCCTGGGCGCCGGTCTCTCCCCTGCCCAGAGGTCTCCGGTCGTCAAAACCAATCCAGACGCCGGCAATGAGGTCAGGGGTATACCCGATAAACCAGGCATCCCTGAACTCATTGGTGGTTCCGGTCTTCCCTGCGCAGGGGTAGTGTAGGGCAGACACCTTCCGCCCGGTGCCTTCCTCCACCACGCTCTGCAGGATACTGGTCATGAGATAGGCAGTTTGGGGACTGATCACCAGGAACATCCTGGGGCGGTTCTGCTCGAGGACAACCCCATCCCGGTCCACAATCCTGGTAATGAAAATCGGATCCGTCAGGGCGCCCAGTGAGGGAAAGGCTGCATACGCCCTGACAAGCTCGAGGAGAGAAACACCCGATGAACCAAGAGCCAGGGTGAGATCAGGGGAGAGCGGGGACTGAACCCCCAGATTGCGGGCGTAGTTGATAACATAATTGACCCCAATCCTGTCAAGTATCTTCACCGTCACCACGTTCACCGAATTGGTTAGGGCCTTGCGCAGAGAAGTCGGCCCATGGTACTCACCATCATAATTTTCAGGCCGCCAGGGCTCTCCCCTGATGCCGGACGAGTAGAGAACCGGCGAATCATTAATCAGGGAGGCAGGGGTAAATCCCTTGTCCAGAGCTGCTGCATACACAATGGGTTTGAAGGCAGAACCTGGCTGACGCCTGCTCTGGACTGCCCGGTTAAACTCATTTTGAGAAAAGTCCTTTCCCCCGACCATGGCCCTGACAGAACCTGTATGAACATCGAGGCAGAGAAGGGCTGCCTGGGCTGGTGATCCCTTTTTCCCATACCCCTCTCTCTGGTCAAATTCTTCCAATCCCTGCTTGCATGCCTTTTCAGCCGCTTTCTGCATGGAAAGATTTAACGTGGTATAGATCTTCAGACCGCTCCGGTAGAGTTTTTCCTCCCCGTATTTTTCCATCACATACTTCCTGATATACTCGGTGAAATAAGGTGCCTCTATCTGTACCTTCCCCTCATGGGGCATCAGGCTGACCACGGTCTTATTTGCCTTTTCTGCCTCTTCCGGAGTGATGTAGCCCCGCTCCAGCATCCGGTCTAGCACGTAGAGCTGGCGTGATTTAGCCCTGTCCGGGTACCGGAAGGGGGAATAGGTGGCAGGCGCCTTGGGAAGCCCGGCAATGAGTGCAATCTCTGCCAGATTGAGTTCCTTCACCGTCTTGCCAAAGTAGGTCTTGGCAGCAGCCTCAACGCCATAGGCTCCGTGCCCCAGATAGATTTGGTTTAAATAAAGGTTCAGGATCTCATTCTTGGTCAGCGACTTCTCAATCCGATGGGCGAGTATCGCCTCTTTGATCTTCCGGGAGAAGCTCTTTCGAGGTGTCAGGAGGAGAGACTTGGTTATCTGCTGGGTGATGGTGCTTCCGCCCTGGACAATCTCCATGTGCTCGATATTCTTAAAAGCAGCCCGCATGATACTGATGTAATCAATGCCCTTGTGCTCAAAGAAGTGGGCGTCCTCTGCCGCTACGAAGGCCTGAATGAGCAGGGGAGGTATCTGGGCAAGGGGAACGGTATAGCGCCTCTCAGTGAAAAACTCTCCGATAATCTTGTCGTCCTGGGAATAGACCAGGGTGACGACGCCGGGAGAGTAATTTTTAAGGGCCTGGACAGTGGGGAGGTTATAGGTGAAGAAAAAATAGGCACCAGCTACTGTAACGATCGGGAAGAGCACAGCAAAAATGGCTGCAAAGAGTATTACTCTCTTGAATTTTGCTTTGATCCAGCCTTCCTTTACTCTGTTTTTCTCTTTACCGTCCTGGCGCAACCTTGAAAGCTCCTTCCCGAATCTGCTTAATCAGTTGTTGAATTATAACAGAAAAAATAAACCTATCAACTGAATATCCCTACCGGAATAGTGAATAGTTGTTAGTGAACAGCATTTAGTTTTTTTACACTATTCACTTTTCATTGTGTTCTTGATATCCTTTCACTATTCTCCTATTTAAGAGTAGATTCTATCATTGATCCGAGCCTAACCCCATAAATAAAAATGAACCATTTTAAAACGTCATCCGTATAAAGATATAGTAATGAGAAGGGAAAATATGAACATCTGCAGTGATGAGCAGTTGATGAGTTCCTTAATTAAAGAAGGAGATATGAAGGCCTTTGAAGAACTCATCACCAGGTATGAACAATCATTATTCAACTTTATCTACAGATACATGGGGGATTTCCATACGGCACAGGACCTCTTCCAGGAAACTTTTTATCTCATCTTCAAGAACAGGAAGTCTTTTAATTCCGATTTACGGTTTTCGACCTGGGCTTATCGCATAGCTACCAACGCGTGCATAGATGAACTCAGGAAGAAGACGCGCGAACTGGAAGTACCTCTGGAAGAGAACAATCTCGCTCACGAATCTTCCCTTCGGTTTAAGGATAGAGAGGTCAATCCAAACCCTATGGGTTCCTCACTTGAGGAGAGATTAATCAAAAAGGATATTGAAGAGAAGATAAAGGATTTAGTAAATTCTCTGCCCGAAAAACTGAAGGCGGTTTTTATCCTATCCGAGTACCAGGAACTCCCATGCCGGGAGATCGCGAAGATACTGGAAATTCCTTTAGGTACCGTGAAATCCAGACTTCACCATGGCTTTAAACAGCTGGTGGAGCTGATTAAAAAGAAGGGGCTTATCAATGAATTGCAATGAAAAGGAAGATCTGCTCATAGACTATCTCGCAGGTATTTTAGAGCATGAGGAAAGAGATAGGGTGGAATCTCACCTTTCTTCCTGCCAGAAGTGTCAGAGGAGATTGGGGGAGTTAAAAGAAATAAAGGATTTATTTAAAAGGTGGGTACCTGTCAGCCCACCTCCTGATCTTAAGTCTAAGGTTATGGATAACCTAAAAGCTCTGACGTTGATAGAAGAAAAGTCCAATAAAGAGCTAAAAGACATATCAATGGATGATGTGCTGGAGTGGTTAAGAAAAAGGGTAAAGAGCGAACAGATCAGGATTTATAAAGTGTTAACCGATTCCCTTGGAAGAGAAAAGGGGGAGAAGGTCTTTGACTACTATTTAGAAGAGCAATTAAAAGAACAAATGTCTGCTCCTCCGAAAGAGGTCCAGATCATTGCCAGATCCTTGGGCCTTGATGTCGAGGTAGAAAGACAGGAAAACGGAACCGTGAAAGAAACTATCCGCAATTGCCCATACATCTCCATGGCCAATGAACTAAGTATGAAGGTGAGTCCTTGTGAAGCAATCTGCCTGAAGATGGCTAAGTTAAGGGAAAGGTTTTATCCGGTGAAAGTAGAACTGGTAAAAAAATTACCTAATGAAGAGGGGCTGTGCATCTTTCTTGCCACGCCCATTGCATCCAAACCTGCATAGATGAGATATCCAGATGGATAAGAGTGATCAACAGATCTATGTGGACCCGGCTATACCGATGGAACGGCAGATTGCCTTTCTCCGCTAGAGTTTCATCAATTTTCAGTGTAATGTTTTCGAGTTCTTAAAAGAGAAGTTTGGAAGCGATGGTGTTGAGATGTTCAGAGCTATCGTACGGCAAGGCACAAGGCAGGGCATTGAAAAGCTCCAGGATAAGAGCTTCGAGGGAGTGAAAAAGGTTGCTACCATTCCGGACAGGATTTTAGGTTTAAGGATACAACAGGATCACTCAACACCCGATGAGTTCCAATACTCCATTACCTATTGTCCCTATCTGCAAGAAAGTAAAAGGAGGGGACTGGATCAGGAGTTTTGTAATGTCACTGAAGAGGTTCAGATAGAGGAAGTGAGTAAGAACCTGGCAGAAATGACAGAACCAACCCGTATGTGCCATGGTGATAGTAGATGCACTATCAGGCTGAGGAATACCCTGGGGCGATAAAAAACCATTATCAGGTAGAGAAAGGAGAGAAATATGAGCGAGATGTGCTGGGATTTAAACCCAAATTGTATGGCGAAAAAAGAAGGAGCAGAAAAACAACCCTGCCCTGCCTTCGAGCAGAAGAAGAACTGCTTTGAAATTGACAGGAAGCCGTTCCTTTCCCAATTATCAGAAGAACAAAAGGTGATGATGACAAACTGGATGAAGGAAAATTGTCCAAAATGCGTAGTTGATAGCAACTATCACGATGAGGTCTCTTCCATGATTAGTTCTTTTGCTTAACGATCCATAGAAACTACTTGTAAAGAATAAAACGGTGACTGAAAACAATCTAAAGGGGAATATCATCTTCTATACCCGTACTGGCAAGACACGGGCAGTAGCCGAAGCAATCAAGGAAGTGTACGCTTACGACCTGCAGGAAATCATTGATTTAAGAGACCGTTCAGGACTCTTGGGATATATCAGTGGAGTGATTGATATTCTTTTCCGGCCGATCACCAAGATTTCGCCCAAAGAACTTAACCTCGATAGTTATAACCTCCTTTACATCGGCGCACCCATCTGGGGTAATAGGTTTCCTCCGGCAATCACCACCTTTTTCAGCACTGCCCGGTTCTCTGACAAAAAGGTTATCCTGTTTGCTGACTTTAGTAGTGGTATGAAAGACTCTATCTTTGCTAAACATAGCAAATTCATAAGCGATCGCGGCGGCGAGGTAATCAGCACCTTTAAAGTAAAAACACGGGGCAAATCTATCAATACTCTCAGAAATGAGACCAGGCAAATCCTCAGGAATAACCCTATCACTGTTTCAATCCATACCCTGTAAAGTTAACGAGTTTTACCACAGGATATGTATCCCAGAACTCTATGATATTCAGGGCGCCGAAATCCTGTTCAATCCTGAAAATATTTTCCAGTGGAATACCCATGATGTGGCAGAGGATCACCCTGTTGGTACCTCCATGGGCAACGATAGCAATATGTTCACCACGGTGATTTTCAATAATTTCATGAAAGGCCTTTACAACCCTTTCTCTTACCTCCACCGTACTCTCACCTCTTACAGGACTGAACAGAAGTGGATTTTCAGACCACGCCTTGAACTCCTCCGGATACCTTTCCTGTATCTCCTCAAAGGACATACCTTCCCATGCGCCAAAATTTTTCTCTCTCAGAGAATGGATAAGGATTGGACTGGGGGAATGCGGCCTGGCAATAATCTCGGCGCTTTTTGCTGACCTGCTTAAATCAGAACCGTAGACAGCCGTTAATTCTGAGCCTATCCGTACGATATATTCTGAGACTCCTTCCATTTGCTCCACACCTCTTTCAGAAAGAGGTACATCCATGTGGCCCTTATACCGCCTTTCCTCTCCGCTCTCTGTCTGCCCGTGCCTTATTAAGTAAAGAGTCGTGACCATACAATCACCGTTAACAAAAAGATTATCTCCGTAATCTCACTTACTGCACCGATGGTATCATCGGTAAGCCCGCCGAATTTTTTATGAAAGAAACTGACACATATCCGACAGAAGAGATACATTACTACCAGCAGAGACCCATAAAAAGAATACAGATTGTTCAACGCATAATGAATGGAAAATACCTGTGAGGAGATGAATAAAAGAAGGAGTAGTAAAGTGGAGATGACAATTTCTTTAAAGCCGGTCCCGGTTATGAAAATCCTTCCCAGTCCCTCTTCTCTCGCAGGCTTGCCATGAAACATTGATACGACCATAGTCCATTTGGCGATTATCGGCATCAGAAATAAGGAAAAGTAATAAGGAAAAAGCAAAGGGTAAAACACACAATTCAAAGCAGTAAATTTCAGGAGAAGTGTAAGAACAATACCAATTACCCCGATGGGGCCGATGGTACTGTCCTTCATTATCGAGAGCCGTCTCTGTCTATCTACATCCCTGTCACCTCCTGATTTTGCCGCAATGGCATCAAGGGTATCTGCGAGCCCATCAAGATGGAACCCTCCGTTGGTCAGGATGAGCAGGAAAATAAGGAAACCATTTACCAGTTCTCCCGGAAACAGCTTCACCAGGACGAAATGAGCAGTAACCAGCAATGCCCCTTGAAAAGCGCCTACCAAGGGGAAGAAGGCAGATGACTCTCCAATCTCCTTCTCGGAAATCTCACCTCTCACCCGTAAAGGGATAATAGTGAGAAACTGAAGAGGGGGAGAGGGTCACATCAATTGTCAATTATTATCTAAAAAGGGTTCGTATCTGTTTTAATAAGGTAAGCCCTTAATCTCCTGTTTTATAAAAGCCATCCCGATCTTGGTAATT
>Ga0315282_10016242_pt1 | contig 10897 bp, 8 predicted proteins | sample YL17G07_20_MG_FD_203693 | JGI IMG/M metagenome (GOLD analysis project Ga0315282, IMG submission 203693) | Sediment microbial communities from Yellowstone Lake, YNP, Wyoming, USA - YL17G07_20 | ecosystem: Environmental > Aquatic > Freshwater > Lake > Sediment | place: USA: Wyoming | collected...
TTCTGGCGATTTTCGTTTATCGGAGATTCCAGAGAAACAATTAAAAACAATTTACGAATTCTTACAAAAGCAAAAAGTTGACCTTTTTTTGTGCGAAGGTACTCGAGTTAAAGAACAAACGGTTTTAAAAGAAGAAGACGTTTTTAATAAAGCTAATGAGGAAATTAAGAATATTAAGGGTTTAGTGGTGGCTGATTATTCTCTGGCTGATATTACAAGATTTAAAACCTTAAATTCAGTCGCTAAAGTCAATAAAAGAAAAATCGCTTTGCCTTTTAATTATTTTGCTTATCTCACAATTCTGAAAGAAAACGGGTTAGAAGTAAATGATTTTGACAATATGGTTTTATATGAAAAGAAAAAGGGTAGCCTGCGCGCTTGGGAAAAAAATTTATTGAAAAAACATTCTTATATTGACGCTCAAGAAATTAGAAATCATCAGCGAGATTATTTGGTTATTTTGAATTTTTATCAAATCCAGGAATTAATTGATTTCCAACCCGATAATGATTCTTATTTTTTGAGAGCCATTACTGAGCCCCATTCAGAAGAATCAGAAATTTCAGAAGAACGTTTTATTAATTGGATTAAACATTTTCAGATGCAAGGGTTAACTCCAGAAGGCAAATTTGAGCGAGCTCATGTTTCCGGCCATATTTCCGGCAAAGAATTAGAAGAATTTATTACAAAAATTAAACCCGATTTGATAATTCCTATTCATACCGAGCATCCCGAAGAATTTAAAAAGTTCCACAAAAATGTCAAAATAGTAGAGAGGGGAGAAATTTTAAATTTTTAATTTTAAAATTTAAATCAATTTTAAATTTTAAATATTTTAAAATTTAATCATTTAGATTTGAATTAGTCTTTAAAATTTAGCCTTTAAAATTATTCTTATGGTCATCGATGGCAAACAATTAGCTTCAAAGATTATTGAGGCATTAAAAAAAGAGCGAGAGCTGATTCCTAAAAAGATTCGCTTAGCGGCAGTTTTAGTAGGCGATAACCCTGCTTCTTTATCTTTTATCAAACAAAAAGAAAAAATAGCCCAAGAACTCAATATTGATTTTCGTTTATATCAATATCCAGAAGCTATTAAAACCAAGGAATTAAGAAAAAAAGTCAGTGAGATTTGCCGCGTGACTTATAATCGGGGAGTAGTGGTTCAATTGCCTTTGTCAGACTCCATTAATAGCCAGGTAGTATTAAATGCGGTTTTACCTTTAAAAGATCCGGATATTTTAAGCGAGAAAAATTTAGGAGGCTTTTATACCCATCGTTTAAAAGTTTTGCCGCCAGTCGTGGGAGCCATAAAATTTCTTTTGGAAAAATATCAAATTAATCCGGAAGGGAAAAATGTTTTAATTATTGGTCGCGGTCAATTAGTAGGCAAGCCTGTAGGTTTATGGTTTATTCACCAAAGAGCGACAGTCACAGTAGCTAATAGCCAGACTAAAAATTTAGAAAATTTAATAAAAACAGCAGAAATCATTGTGACCAGTGCTGGTATACCGGGATTAATCAAAGGTGAAATGATTCAGAAGGGAGTTGTTATTTTTGATAGCGCTGTTGTTTCTGAAGCTGGTAAACTCAAAGGTGATGGCGATTTTGATTCTCTTAAAGATAAAGTCGCTTTAATTACCCCTGTTCCTGGAGGACTGGGACCATTAGTGGTAGCTTTTTTGTTTAAGAATCTCTTGGAGTTAGTCAAGCAACAAAAATAGTAGTATAATATCATCGAATAACCAAATTCTTTACGAATATACAAATTAATTATTCTAATTAGTCTAATTAACCTAATTATTCTAATCAATGTCTAATATCTAATATCTAATTTTAGAAATTGGGAATTGGGATTTGATTAGGTTAATTAGAATAATTGGTCATTAGAAATTTATTGTTTTAAGTTGTAAGTTATAAGTTGTGAGTTAATAATTATTATTATGTACGATATTTTAATTAAAAACGGAGAAATTTTTGACGGCACTGGAGCTGAAGCGAAAAGGGTAGATTTAGCCATTAAAAACGGCAAGATTGTAGCCATTGGTTCCCTGAAAGACGAAAAAGCCAAAACAGAAATTAACGCTGAAAATAGATTTATTGCTCCTGGATTTATTGATATTCATAGTGACGCTGACCATGATTTGAGTTTATTGAAGATACCTGAAGCAGAAAATTTATTGCGGCAAGGAATTACGACTATTGTTGGCGGTAATTGCGGCGCCTCTTTAGCTCCTTTAATTTCTGGTTCTTTATCTTCTCTTGATAAATGGGCAAAAGCTGTTAATTTTAATATTAGTTGGCGAACAGTTGAAGAATTTTTGAATTTTTTAACTAAAAAACAATTAGGAGTAAATTTTGCTACTTTAATTGGTTGGGGAACTTTAAGAGCAGATATTGCTCAGAATCAATTCCGGCCTTTAACAAAACAGGAATTAGAGGAATTAAAATTTATTGTCAAATCAAGTATCGCTGAAGGCGCTTTTGGCGTTTCTTTTGGTTTAGGTTATAACTTAGAACAGGCCGTAGGTCTGACGGAGTGCCAAGCCTTAGCGAGATGCGTTAAAGAAAAAAATGCTTTTCTGTCTTTTCATTTAAGAAACGAAGCTGAAGGATTACTCTCGAGCATAAGAGAGGTCTTAGAAGTGGCAGAAAAAGAAAAAGCTTCTTTAGAAATTTCTCATTTAAGAGTGGAAGGAAAAGATAATTTTGATAGTTTTCTTGAGGCTCTAAAAATGATAAATAAAACAAATAATCCGCCAGCTGGCGAATCCGAATTAGTTAATTTTGATATTTTTCCTTATGATTATAACGTGGAATCAATTTATTTGCTGTTACCAGAATGGGCGGCGGTTGGTGGTCGAGAAATTCTTTTAAAAAATCTTCATGACGAAATAGTAAGAAAAAAATTGATTGAAGACATGAAGAAGAAAAAATATCTCTATCAAGATCTCATTATAGCTGATAGCGGAGAGAGATGGTGGTTTGCTGGCAAAACTTTAGAAGCCATAGCTCAAGATTTTAATTTAAGTTTAGAAGACGCGCTTTTAAAGATTATTGAGCTTTGCGAGAAAAGAATCTTGGTCTTTGTGAAAAGTTTATCATTAGCAAATGTGGAAAAGGGAATTCTCTCTCCTTATTCTTTCCTTGCTTCTAATAGTGGTATTTATAATTTAAATAGCGGCGAGAAAGGCACTTGGGTTCATCCTCGGGCTTTTGGCACTTTTCCTAAGTTTCTCAATGATTATGTAAAAGTAAAGAAATTTTTTTCTTGGGAAGAAGCTCTTCATAGAATCACTGGAAAAGTAGCAGATAAAATTGGTTTAAGAGATAGGGGATATCTGAAAGAAAATTATTGGGCAGATATTGTTATTTTCAATCCAGAAAAAATCAAAGACAAAGCTACTCTAGCAAATCCTTTTCAGTATCCTGAAGGAATTGAGACGGTAATAGTTAATGGTTCCATAGCTTATCAGAAAGGTCTTTTTAGCCACGAAAGATTCGGTCAGGTCTTAAGAAAAATATGAATTGACGAATAATAATTTTGGTGGTATAGTGAGCAGTATTCTGTATTTAGTATTAGATATATCTCCCCACCTTCCTCCCCTCCTAAAAGGAGGGGAGGATCAAGGAGGGGTGGAAAATTTTGATTTTTGATTTTTGAATTTTGATTTTAAAATGTATGATTGTTCGTCGATTAGGTATTGATTTAGGCACGGCCAACACTTTAGTTTTTATTCCCCACAAGGGGATTGTTATTAATGAACCCTCAGTGGTAGCTATTTCTGTTGATGAGAATAAAGTCTTAGCCATTGGTTTGGAAGCCAAAGAAATGCTGGGCCGGACTCCGGAAATGATAAAAACTTATAAACCCTTAAAAGATGGCGTGATTGCTGATTATCGGGTCACCGAGGCGATGCTTCGTTATTTTATTGATAAAGCTTTAGGTTCTTGGAGAATTTTTAAACCAGAATTAGTCATTTCTGTGCCCGTAGGAGTGACTTCTACTGAGAGAAGGGCAGTTATTGATGCTGCCAGAGAAGCGGGCGCGAAAGAAGCTTATGTTGCTCGAGAGCCTATTTTAGCTGCTTTAGGAGCGGGGGTGCCGATTAATTCACCGGCTGGCAATATGATTGTTAATATTGGCGGTGGCACTACAGAAGTAGCGGTAATTTCTTTAGGAGGAATTGTGGCTTGGGCTTCAGTAAGAATTGCTGGTAATAAAATGGATGAAGCCATTGCTGAATATATAAAACGAAAATATAATTTAGCTATTGGCGAAAGAACAGCAGAGGAAATTAAAATTCAAATTGGCACTGCTGTTCCAGTAAAACAAAAAGAAGAATTAGAAATCAGGGGATTAGATTTAACTGAAGGCTTGCCAAAAAATATTGTCATTAATGCCAATGAAATTGCTGAAGCCATTGCTACTCCCTTAAAAGATATTATTCAGGCGGTTAAATCAGTTTTAGCTGAAACTCCTCCTGAATTAGCCGCTGATATTATGGAAAGAGGTATGCTTTTAACTGGCGGGGGATCGATGTTAAGAAATATTAATGAATTAATTACCAAAGTTACTGGCGTGCCAAGTTTTGTGGCTGATGAAGCTATTTATTGTGTCGCCAAAGGAACAGGCGTTATTTTGGATAATCTTTCCCTTTATAAAAAGAGCATTACTACCTATAAATAACAATCGCTCGTCTTTTCTTCTGCTCATTTGGCAGGGGAGGAGCCTCATTCACCTCTCCCTATCTAATATGGGGTTTATAAATAAACCCCTAAATAGATGACCCCTCCCCTGAATCATTCGCAGAAGAAAAGACTCGCTCTCCAGGTTTTAAATTTTAAATTTAAAATTAATTATAATATATTCCTCGCTCTTAAGTTTCGACTCCATAATGTCGCTCAAGAGAAAAGGGTTAGCTCATTAATTAAGAAAGTGAGCTCTTGTTTTCGAGCCGTTTTAGGAGAGCTAACTTGAAAAAGCCTTTATTTAAAAATTTAATACATCTTAATTATTAATAAAACTATGGAAGACAAAATTAATAAGAATAAAAATTTTATTCAATTTTTTTTAGCGATAGGTATTTTACTTTCTATTATAGTAGTAGGTACACTAATTAGTCATAGAGAGATCTCTGATCTAGAGTTAACTACTACAACCACAACACTTATCTCAACTATGACTAATATTAGTGATTGTGAGACGGCTTCGGATAAGAATGTTTGCTATTGGAAAACAGCTGAAGCGAATCATGATTTATTTATTTGTAATAAGATAACAGATCGAGGAACAAAATATTTGTGTTACCAAAGTGTTGCTTATGTTAATCAAGATTTATCTATTTGTGAAAAGATAGATGATCAGTATTGGAAAGACGGGTGTTATTCAGGTGTGGCTTTGGCCAAAGAAGAACCATCTATTTGTAATAAAATAGAGGATTATAATACGCAAGATACATGTTATGCAAATTTTTTTAATATGTGTGATAAAATTGAGAAGCAATATACGAGGGATCAATGCTACTCGGATATTGCTGGAGCTAAGCAAGATTTATCCATTTGTGATAGGAAAATAAAGGATCAGATAGATAATGAATTGTGTTATGAGTCTGTCGCCATAGCTAAAAAAGATCCATCTATTTGTAGCGAGATGATAAAGTATCAGTCGCCAGTGACGTCAGTGAGAGACCAGTGTTATAAAGATGTCGCTAAAGCTAAACAAGATCCATCTATTTGTAATGAAATAGGGGATCGGCATCAGAAAGATTTGTGTTATGAAAATATCATGCGAATATGTGATAAAATCCAGGACCAAGGAGTAAAAGATAATTGTTATTGGAATATAGCCCAAGCCAACCCAGATTTATCTATTTGTAATGTGATAAAGAATCAGGACCAGAAAGATTTGTGTTATGGAAGGGTTGCTGAAGTTAAACAAGATGTATTTCTTTGTAGTAAAATAAATGATCAGAAGAGGAAAGATTTGTGTTATAGGAATGTTGCTAGAGCCGAGCAAGATTTATCTATTTGCGATGAGATAAATGATCAGCAGGTGAAAGATTACTGCTATAAAGATATTGCTTCATCCAAACAAGAGTGCGATAAGATAACAGATCGAGGAACAAAAGATTTGTGTTATTCAAAGATCGCTTCAATTAAGCAAGATTTATCTATTTGCGATGAGATAAATGATCAGCAGGTGAAAGATTACTGCTATAAAGATATTGCTTCATCCAAACAAGAGTGCGATAAGATAACAGATCGAGGAACAAAAGATTTGTGTTATTCAAAGATCGCTTCAATTAAGCAAGATTTATCTATTTGCGATGAGATAAATGATCAGCAGGTGAAAGATTTGTGTTATGAAAATGTTGCTGAAGTCCAAAAAGATTTATCTATTTGTGATAAGATACGGGATCGAGCAATAAAAGATAGGTGTTATATGCAAGTTCAAAAGTAAATTTAACCAGATCATTATAGAAATATCTTATAAAGCGAGAAAATAAGAGCGAACTTTAAAACATATTTAAGGAAACAATGATTTTTTTGGAGGAAAGAATAAAAATTTTTTTAGAGAGATTTTTTAATCCGGACACCAAACCAGTTCAAAGCCTTTTATTTTACGGAGAAGAGGCAGTAGGTAAAAAAACGACAGTTTTAGCTTTTGCCAAAGCTTTATTGTGCCAGGCAGAACAGAAAACATGGAATGGCTGCGGCCATTGTCAAAATTGTTTGCGCTTTGATAAAGGTCTGCATCCAGATTTTTTGTTGATTGAGCCTGTTGATAATGAGATTCCTATCGAGACAGTGAGAAAAGCCATTGAATTTTTACATTATGAGCCTCAATTCTCTTTTTTGAGAATATTGATTATTAATGATGCTGATAGATTAAAAGAAGATGCTCAGGATACGCTTTTAAAAACCCTTGAAGAACCTCCTCAAAATACCTTGATAATTTTTCTTACTGCCTTTCCTCAAAAACTCTCAACCACTGTTTTGTCTCGATTATTAGCTTTGAGATTTTCTCGTTCATCCTCTCAAGCGATTGCTGACTTTTTAATTAATCAGCAATCTCTGAGTTTAGCTCAAGCTCAAGAGATAGCAGAAAAAGCTGATGGAAAAATCGGCTTGGCTGTCAAACTTTTAGATAAGGGGTATCGAGAAGACATTGAAAAAAATCAAAAGAAATTAGCCATTATTTTGGAAAGCGATTTTTTAGGCCAGCTACCATATTTACACGCATTAGCAGAAGATAAAACTGATTTATTAAAAGTTTTGAAAACTTGGTTAGAGATATTAAATCGAGACATTCAAAGAGAAATACAAGAGAATAAAAGAAATTTAAAATTACCCTTAGCTTCCAAAGTTCGATTAGCCAAAGAATTATTCAAAGCTTTTCATTTAATTTCCAATTACAATATCAATAGCTCCCTTTTATTAGAAAACATATTTTTAAAATACAATGGACGCTAATTTTCTTAAAAATTTTGAGGAGAAGACAAATTTATTAATTGACCAATTCAAAGAAGAAATTGCAACTCTACGCACCTCAAGACCCTCAGCAGCTCAAGTAGAAAATATTAAAGTAGAATGTTATAATACTCAATCTCCCATAAAACACTTGGCTTCGATTTCTATTGTCTTGCCCAATATTATTATCATCGAACCCTGGGATGCAACCATTGTTCCTAATATTGTAAAATCTTTAGCCTCCTCTTCTTTAGGCGTCAATCCTACAGTGGAAGGCAGGCAAATTAAACTTTTTCTTCCAGCCTTAACCAAAGAAAGAAAAGAGGCCTTAGTTAAATTAATTAGTTCTATCAAGGAAGATTATAGAGTGCGTTTAAGAAAAACCCGTGAGGAAATAGTAGCAGAAATAAAACAGAGTTTCGAAGAAAAAACGATTTCCGAAGATGAAAAATTTCGTCTATTGGAAGAAGTGCAAAAAGCTGTCGAGAAAATAAATAAAACTTTAGATGAAGCAGCGGAAAAAAAAGAGCAAGAAATTTTAGAATCGTAATTATGCTTACCTTATTACTTGCCATTATTAGTTTAAGCTTATTGATGATTTTGCATGAATTAGGCCATTTTCTTTTGGCAAAATTATTCAACGTTAAAGTCGAAGGATTTCGCCTTGGTTTGCCACCAAAAATCTTTAGTATCAAACGTGGCGAAGTTACTTATTCGTTAAATGCCATTCCTTTTGGTGCCTTTGTGGAAATTAATGAAAATGCCAATGATAAGGAAAAAAGAAGCTTTTTTAATCAACCAACCTCGAAAAAAGCCGCCATTTTTTTAGGAGGAGTGGGAATGAATTTTATCATTGCTTTTCTGGTTTTTGTTTTGCTTTTTACCATTGGTTTTCCGAAAGCTTTAATACCTCCCAATTATCTACTTAGCCCATCTTCTTCTCCAATACTTATTAAATATCCTGTAGGTCAAGCTATTGTTGAGACTGGCCGTTTTTTGAGTTTTGTTTTAACTGAGTCATTAAAGGGCTTAAAAATTGCTTTCGGAAAAATATTCACCCGTTTAGATGTCAGTGATTTGCTTGGTCCAGTGGGCTTGGTGGCGATTACCAGCCGAAGTTTTGAACACGGTTGGCGTTATGGAATATATATTCTTGGATTAATCTCTTATGCTTTGGCTATCTTTAATCTTTTGCCGATTCCAGCTTTAGATGGCGGCCGCCTTTTATTTCTCTTTTTAGGGAAAATTTTTAAAAAACCCATTTCTCAAAAGACAGAAACCTTGATAGATAATATTACTTTTGCTTTGTTAATGTTTTTAGCCGTGTTAGTCACTATTAAAGACATCCGTTTCTTTTATCTTCATTAAATCTACATCAATATGAAATTATCATTATTGCATCTCCGCACTTTAAAGGAAGCATCTAAAGACGATTCATCAATCAATGCTTCGCTTTTAATCAGGGCTGGTTTTATTGAAAAATTAACTTCAGGAGTTTATGATTTTCTTCCTCTGGGATTAAGAGTCATGAGAAAAATAGAAAATATTATTCGAGAAGAAATGAATAATTTAGGAGGACAAGAAATATTAATGGCTAGCTTACAGCCCAAACAAAATTGGGAAAGAACAAGACGTTGGAGAACCTTTAATGCTCTTTTTAAAGTTAAATCTCAATTTAATCAATGGTACGCCTTAGGCCCAACCCATGAAGAGGTTGTTACTCCTTTAGCCAAAAAATTAGTTTTATCTTATAAAGATCTACCTTTCTATTTGTATCAGATTCAGACTAAATTTCGTGATGAGCCAAGACCAAAGTCAGGATTATTACGAACTAAAGAATTTCTCATGAAAGATTTGTATAGTTTCCATCAAGATGAAAGAGATTTGGATGATTATTATGAAAAAGTAAAAATTGGCTACTCAAAAATTTTTAAAAGATTAAATCTGCCAGTTCTGATAGCTGAAGCTTCTGGTGGCACTTTTTCTCGCTACTCGCATGAGTTTCAAGTCATTACTAAAGCGGGTGAAGATGCGCTTTATTATTGCCAGCATTGTGGCTTTTGTCAAAACGAAGAAATTATTGAAGACAAAAAAATATGTCCTCATTGCCATCAGCCGCTGCAAAAAATCAAAGGGATAGAAGTCGGTAATATTTTTAAATTAAAAGACAAATATTCCCAGGCTTTTAATTTGAAGTTTAGAGATTTAGATGGCAAAGAGAAGTTTGTTCAAATGGGATGTTATGGCCTAGGAGTTTCAAGAATTATGGGAGCCATGGCCGAAATGTCTCATGACCAAAATGGTTTGATTTGGCCAGAGGTAGTAGCTCCTTATCAATTTTATCTTTTACCTCTTTTAAGCGGTAAGACAAAAGAAGATAAAGAAGTAAAGAAGCAGACAGATATTCTTTATCAAAAAATGGTAAAAGCTCACTTAGAAGTTCTTTATGATGATAGAGAAGACGTCACGAGTGGCGAGAAACTAATGGATGCTGATTTATTAGGTCTTCCCAAAAGAATCATTATCAGCAGCCGCACTTTACAAAAGCAATCTTTGGAAATAAAAGAAAGAAAAACTAGCAAGGTGAGAATAATGAAAATACAAGATTTTGACAAATCAATAAAAACTAAGTAAAATTTTAGAGATAATTTAATATGATAAATTTATTTAAAAAAAGTTTTTCCAGGTTTGGTCAGGAGATAGGAGTAGATTTAGGGACAACGAAAACTTTAGTTTATGTCAGAGGCAAAGGCATTGTGATTAATGAACCGACAGTCGTGGCTCTCAATAATAAGACCAATCAAATTTTGGCCATTGGCCGGGAAGCCCTTGAAATGGTTGGCAAAACCCCTCCTCACATTAGCGCCATTAGACCCTTAAGCAATGGGGTTATTTCTGATTTTGAAGTAACGGAAAAAATGTTGCGCCATTTTCTGGATAAAGCTGAAAGAAAAAATTTCTTGGAGAATTTAATTAATAGACCAAGATTAGTAGTAGGAATCCCTTGCGGTGGTACTGAAGTGGAAAAGAGAGCAGTGGAGGATGCGGCGAGATCTGCTGGCGCAAGAGAAGTCTATCTTATTGAAGAGCCCTTAGCAGTAGCCTTAGGCATTCGTTTGCCAGTGAAAGAATCCAAAGGAGTTTTTATTGTTGATATTGGCGGTGGAACAACCGAAGCAGCGGTGATTTCTTTAGGCGGAGTGGTGGTTTATAAAAGTTTGCGCGTTGCCGGAGATAAATTAAATGACGATATTATTTATTATCTAAAGGAAAAATATAAATTAGCTGTTGGCGAGAGAACAGCCGAAGCAATTAAAATTACTGTTGGTTCAGCCATGGACTTAGGCAGTAATCAAGAAATCAAAGTCAAGGGCAGAGATTTGACTAAGGGATTGCCAAAAGAAATAAAAATTAAAGAAATAGA
>Ga0315282_10016243_pt1 | contig 10897 bp, 8 predicted proteins | sample YL17G07_20_MG_FD_203693 | JGI IMG/M metagenome (GOLD analysis project Ga0315282, IMG submission 203693) | Sediment microbial communities from Yellowstone Lake, YNP, Wyoming, USA - YL17G07_20 | ecosystem: Environmental > Aquatic > Freshwater > Lake > Sediment | place: USA: Wyoming | collected...
TCCGACGCTACATAACAGCCCTGAAATCTTGGCCCACCGACGACATTATCATAAAAATCTCAAAACTTTCGAGGAGAAACTATCTTACGCATATTCGATTGCTGACTGTCCTGAAAATGCCATAAACTATTTGGACATGTTGAATACATTTTATAATTGGGTGGTAGAAGAGAGTACAATCCATAACTGGTTTCGGGTAAACGGGTTTATGGATGTCATTCTGCTGAACGCATCGGAGAAGAATCCTTGCGCTTATCACGTTTTCGGTAGAAAACGTAAGTTTGATCCACCCTTCAGAGATGATTATGGAAACCCGATTCCCAGAGTGGCTGCATTCGATACAAGCAAGAAAATCCTATTAAAAAAGCCCTTTCGAAAAGAGAATGGCTTTGCCTGGCAGGCATCTCTTAACGAATTTGAAGCATACGCGGATGATATGGGCCATCCATATCGTTCGAAATTGGTTTTGCTTGAAGACAATCAACCTCTGTGGTTCCGACATGCTTTGCACGACGAAATCAGAAAATATGGAAAAGGGGATTACTCTCACTGGCGAGACATTTTGCTGTTCTCTACACCTGACAATACAGACCCGAACACAAACAATCGTACATATCACATTGTTTTTGCCGAGTCTGCGGAGTAAACCACTGTTTATGGAGTATTAAACAAGGATACTGACAATGCTCAATGAATCGATTACGCCTGCTCTTGTAAGTTTGGATCAATGCTTAGCGGCTCACCGACAGGTGGTCGCGGAATTTGGATACGCTCCTCCGATTCAGCCTGGCAGGATTCAACTGCTCGGTTGGGACTTGGATTATGTTTCTGGGTTAGAATTAGCGACTTTCATTGATCAAATTCTTGTACGACGGTTGAATGATTTTATCCCGGACAATGACCACCCCGTCATTCTCGATTGCGGTGCCAATATCGGCTTCAGTGTCTTGAATTACAAGCGCCAGTTTCCCAACCCCAGAATCATCGCTTTTGAGCCAGACCCACAATTTGCGCCAGTGTTGCGGCGCAACCTCGAACGGAACGGCGCAGGAGATGTTCAAATCGTTGAGGCTGCTGTGTGGGTGCGTAAAGGAGAAACCAAGTGGTTCTGCGAAGGTATCGATGGCAGCCACATCGTTGACTCAAATACTGAGCAGTCTGACGCGGTTGTTGTACGGACGGTTGACCTTGCAGATTACCTCACTGATGTGGTTGACCTTTTAAAATTAGACATCGAGGGTGCCGAATATCAGGTGGTTACCCATCTTGGCAGCCGTCTGCAAAACGTCAAAAATATCTTGATTGAATGTCACCTCGATCAAACTAAGATCATCCCCTTTACTAAGATGCTGGAGGCTTTGGTTGATGCTGGTTTCAAGCTGAGTATAAATTCATTTGGTACGTGGCGTGATCTGATTCGCCAGACACCGGTTTTGCCTAACCATTGGGAACAATACCTATTGGTCGCTGGCTGGCGGGGTTCAATCCCATTGGCTTCTCCGGAGGAATCAGTGTTGCCCTATGTCGGGGCCAAACCAGAGATAGAATTACGGACGGTACGTGGGGAGGTACAGGAATTGCAGAAAGCATTCAATGCACTGGAAACCCAGCAACGGTCCTTAGAAGCTCGGGAGAATCAGTGGATCCAATACCTTAAAGGCCATTTTGTCACCGGCAAGCAGAACATCGAGACGAAGCAACTTGAGGGACCATTTATGCATCAAGGTGATCTATGCTGGAGCATCAGTCTGCCCAGCCTTGAGGAGCTCGCTGATGATGAACAGCACCCTACACGCTCGTCGCTGGTCCTCTTTGAGGATGAAAATTTGCTTCTACCGGCACATGCCCTCCATGACGATATATGTAAGCTGGGAAGCGGACGCTTCTCGCACTGGATGAGTACCCTTTATTTCTCTACTTCAGACGGTTCAGATCCCAACACCAATGCCAGGAAATATATAGCCCTGTTTGTTAATACTGTCCGTGGGAGCGCTCTCGATATTCGCGAGCGTGAACTCATAGTGAAAGAAGGCAATCTCAACAAGCGTTCGGCTGAACTTGCGGCACGGGAAGCCGAGCTTAAAGCGAGCGAGGTTAATCTCAATAAACGTGTAGCTGAAGCCAAAACCCACGAAGCCGGACTCGCGGCGCGAGAAGCCGCCTATAATTCGTTAGCCCTTATCCGAATGATCCGCAAGCTACGCGGAATATTCGGAGTATAGTGAAAAGACCGGGAATCAAGAAATAAACCTATGTGTGGCATCTGCGGCATACTTTATTATGATCCTTCACGGCCTGTTGCACCTGAATTGATGCAACGGATGAACCATGTTCTCCGGCATCGCGGCCCCGATGACAGCGGTGTCTGGATCAAAGGGAATGTTGGTCTCGGGCATGCCCGCCTGTCTATTATTGATCTCAGCCCAATGGGCCACCAGCCCATGACGAACGAGGACGGAACGGTTTGGATCATTTTCAATGGTGAGATATATAACTTTCCCGAACTTCGCGATGGACTTTTGAAAAAGGGACACACGTTCCGCTCCCGGACAGACACGGAAGTCATCGTCCACCTCTGGGAAGCTGAAGGTGAACGCTGTGTGGAGCACCTGCAAGGCATGTTCGCCTTTGCCATCTGGGACGATAATCGCCGGACCCTTTTTCTGGCCCGTGACCGCATGGGCAAAAAGCCGCTCTTCTATGCACCTCTCGCGGATCGTTTTCTTTTTGGGTCGGAAATCAAGGCGATCCTCCAAGATCCTGAATTTAGACCTGAACCCGATATCGAGGCGATCCATCGTTACTTGGCCTACCAATCCGTCCCTTCACCCTATTCCGCTTTCAAAGGCATACAAAAACTTCCCCCTGCCCATTCATTACTGGTCAAAAATGGACAGGAAAGACCAAGGCGATACTGGAAGCTCTCTTACAGAAACAAGTTATGTCTGAAAAACGAGACGTCCTTGGCCACTTTGCAGGAGGAGATTATTGCTCGACTGCGGGAGGCTGTCCGAATCCGACTGATGAGCGACGTTCCTCTCGGTGCGTTTCTTTCGGGCGGCATTGACTCATCCATTGTGGTGGCGTTGATGGCTGGCCTGATGGATCAGCCCGTCAAGACTTTCTCCATCGGCTTTCCAGAAGATGAGTATAACGAACTCCCTTATGCGCGAATGGTGGCGGAGCGTTACGGGACTGAGCATCACGAATTCATGGTCACGCCTGATGCCAAAGCCATTTTCCCCGAATTGATCTGGCATTACAACGAACCCTTCGCTGATTCATCTGCCATTCCCACCTATTATGTCTCCAAAATGGCGCGCGAATATGTGACAGTAGTCTTAACTGGGGATGGGGGCGATGAGAACTTTGCCGGCTATCCACGCTACCAGAACCAGGCGGAATTCACGCTCAAGCAGAATTTTCCGTCCTTTCTTTCACGCTATTTGCGGCCAGGAATCGAATTGAGAAATTTTGTTGGCCGTGGCGGATGGCGCTCTGATCTGATGCGGGTAAAGGACCTCACTCAAGAGAGACTGCTGTATTATTATCGTATCACCCATTTTCACGAGAGGTACCAAGCACAACTCTATACGCCAGAGTTTTTCGAGCGGCTCAACGGAGAGTACACGGTGGATCTGATGTTGGAGAAATACCGCCAATCTGATGCGCCGGATTTTTTGGATTCGACGATGAACGTGGACTTGAGCCTCTACCTGCCGGATACACTGATGACCAAGACGGATATTGCTGGGATGACGCATTCCCTCGAAGCCCGCATGCCTTTCCTGGACCACCATTTCTTGGAATTCTCGGCAACCATTCCATCCAGGTTGAAATTGAAGGATGGAGTAATCAGCAAGTATATCTTTAAGAAAGCAGTGGAACCTTATCTGCCGGAGGACGTCATCTACCGCAAAAAGATGGGCTTTGGCGTACCAATTGACCACTGGTTCCGCGATGAATTGAAGGAGATGGTCTATGATACCCTGCTCGGTCGCCGCGCATTGGAGAGAGGCTATTTCCGCCGCGAGTATATTGAGAGCATGCTCGCCCGGCACCAGGCTGGTGAAACCTGGCAGTATCTCATCTGGAATTTGTTAATGTTGGAACTGTGGCACCAAATGTTTATTGACAAAACGTTAGCCCCACCCGGTATGAATATGGAGGCAGGCGGATGAAACCACGGGGCCTGATGATCATCCACAACTTTCCCCCGGGACCCAGTGGCGGTGCAGAACTGCAGGCGGAGAGGCTCTCCGCCCAACTGGTGAAGTTAGGACATGGCATGCAGGTGCTTACTTGGTTAACGAAACCTGATGCTCCAATGGAGGAGACAAGCCAGGGAGTGCAGATTCATCGGGTGAATCACCGTTTGGCGTACTATGTGAAAGAGGATGTGACAAACACGTTCCGCTACCTGGTGCGGCACCGCCATACTTATGATGTGCTCCATGTTCACATGGCGTATGGACACGCGGTGGTAGCAGTGGTGGTGGCCCGGTACTTCGGCAAGAAATGTATCATCAAGATCGCCTGCACTGGAGAATTTGGCGATCTATATAATTTCTCCAAATTCGATGGGTTTAACCGTGCACTCCAAATTCTATATCGAGCAGATACCATTGTTGCCGTAAGCCGTGAGGTGGAGCAGGAACTGCTCAGCTACGGATTCTCACCAGGACGCATTATGCGTATCTCCAATGGAGTGGATACCCATTATTTCCAGCGAAACTGCTCTTTCCCTGAGCGCAATAAGGTCAGCTTTATCTTGGTTGGCCGCCGCCACCCACAAAAAGGGATTGATACAACTCTGCATGCAGTCAAACTACTGCAGAAAGAAGGCCTCGTAGACCATTTCGAAATTAAATTATATGGCCCAGATTATCCAGAATATAATTACCAAAATATGGCTCAGCGGTTGGGCGTGGCCAAGGTAGTAGATTTTTTTCCTTTTGAAAGAGACATGTTGTCCGTTTATCAGTCCGCCCATTGTCTCCTTCTTCCCAGCCGGGGAGAAGGACTTCCTAATTCTTTATTGGAAGCAATGGCAATGGAATTGGCTGTCATTGTCTCCCGGGTTAGCGGCACGCCCGATGTTGTGGATGACGGGGAGAATGGCATACTCATTCCATCCGATTCACCAGAGGCATTAGCCAAAGCTATGGCCTTTATCATAAAGAATCCTGACAAGGCGCTGCGTCTTGGGCAGGAAGCCAGGCAAAAGGTGGCGGCAAAATTTTCGCTAAGCAGTGTCGCACAACAATATTCCGCGCTATATCATCGCTTGTGCGACCAAAATATGCACTCTGAAACTCCTGGATGAAGACATTCAATAACAAGTAGACGAAACTCAACGACAGATTGCTGCGAGGCAGCTAGACATGGCTAAGATGATCCACCAGCTTTCCCAAATACAGGCGCACAGGAATGGATGGAGGTCAGTACCTCTTACCAGCATCGAACACGAAATTGGTTTTGCCTATTTGGCCGTCACCGGCCACCCTGAATTAAGCTCGGATAGACACCCATCGCCAGCTTGCGTTCTTGAAGACGACGTGCCACTTCCAGGCCCGGGCAACGCCCTCCACGATGACATTCGCCAGGTCGGTAGGGGTCGCTATTGCTTTTGGCATGACTATGTTTATTTTTCAACTTCTGACAACAGTGACCCATGCACCAACGAACGTCGCTATGAGATCTCCTGGCTTCCTACCAGTATTGGTTCAGTCGTTGTACGGCTTTTCGACATCGTGACAAGAACATTTGGCATTCATGTTTTGTTTCGCTGGATGCGATTACTGTTATACTGGGGGAGGGGAATAGTTTCCTGGATCCTTCATTTTCCCAAAACGCTTCCAAACGCACTCTGGACTATTGTTTACTGGTCACTCTTTTCCTGGGTGCTTTGGCGAGGACGAGGCAAAGTTAAGTAGCTGGTTGCAATTTGCAGCTGTCGTTATTACGGCCATAAGATTGATGAATTGTTTAGCAGTTCAATTGGGAATCAGAAATGCAATGAACATTTGGGACAAACCGTATGTCTGATAAAACAATGCGCTTTGGTTTTGGGAAGAATTGGGAGCGTTTTATCAAAAAAACCTTTAGTGAGGAACGAGTGGCGATTGCCCAAAAGCATTTGCTCGGTTTTTTGGGCATGGAGAACCTTCAGGGCAAATACTTTCTGGATGTGGGTTGTGGCAGCGGGCTTCACTCCCTGGCGGCCCTTAGGGCCGGCGCAGTTCGAATTGTCAGCTTTGACATCGATCAGGATTCTGTCAATACCACCCACAAACTTAAAGAGTTTGCTGGAAACCCAGCTTCCTGGGAAGTGCGGCAAGGTTCTATCCTAAATGCCGAGTTTACTAAAACACTGGATCCCGCCGATGTTGTTTATTCTTGGGGGGTGCTGCATCACACGGGGGAGATGTGGCGAGCTCTTGAAAACACAGTGGGGCTGATGAAGGAAGAATCGTTCCTTTATATTGCATTATATACCGACAGTGAATATTTTGGTCTACCAAAAGAGTTTTGGCTTGATGTGAAGCAACGCTATAACCGAGGGGGTTGGCTAATGAAGAGAAAGATGGGGTTCTGGTATTTTTGGGAGTTTTATCTTCACAAGAGATTAAGCGCTCTCCCCGATTTACTCAAGCAGGCGAGGGACTACAAAAAATCCCGGGGGATGGCAATATACACAGATGCTGTAGATTGGCTTGGTGGCTGGCCGATGGAGTATTCAACGGAGGAAGAAGTTAAACGCTTCGGCACAGAAAAAATGGGATTAACATTGATCAATATTAAAACGGGCCAGGCGAATATTGAGTATCTCTTCTTTCGCACGGGCCGCGCAGCGGATTCAAAAAGAGCTTATACTCCCTCAAATACGGCATCCACTTACTTACCTCTGAATTTGCAGATGCGGAACGCTTCGTCGGATGCTCTGTTGGAAGATGTTAGATATGCAGTTCAAGTTGCTAACGGTTACCTCCGCTGGCTCCCAGAAAGCCATAAAAACGTCCGTGAAAAAGTCGTGTTGGAACTCGGACCTGGATTTAACTTCGGGAGCGCACTTCTCTTAGCTTGTTGCGGGGCTAAAGTTATAGTGGCCGACCGTTTCTTAACTCCTTGGGACGAACACTATCACCCTCAATTTTATTCACTACTCAAGGATTGGATCCGAGGAAATATGTCTGAGGCGGATGTCACCCCCTTAGAGAGAATTCTCTCCGATGGTGGATATTGTCCAGAAAGTATACGCCATTATTCGTGTGCCATCGAGGTTCTTTCGGGTATCCCTGACTCAAGCGTGGACATTGTGTATTCCAACGCTGTGCTGGAACATTTATACGATCCTGAAGCTGCCTTCCGCAGCCTGGCGCGTGTCTCAAAACCGGGCGCCCTGGGGCTTCATCAGGTTGATTTCCGCGATCACAAAATGTTGGACCGTCCTCTGGAGTTCCTTCTTTGGAGCAACGCTGAGTTCGCAAAGAAATTTGAGGAATGCCACGGCGAATGTGGTAATCGCTATCGTCCGTACGAATATAAGGCCTTTTTTGAGGCCGCGGGGTTCGACGTGCTTGACTTTAAACCAAGTCTGTATGCCGAAACAGCCTATTTTGAAGAACTTATTCTACGTTTGCGTGCGGCTTCGGGATCAAAATATCAATATATTGATGTGGATAATCTCAGGGAGATCAGTGTTTTTTACAGTCTGGTGCGAAAGGCAAATGGCTAAAACGTCGAGACTCTGCATCGTCAGCCCGTGGAACTACCCCCTCTTCAACCCCCAGAACCAAACCCATTTCGGTGGTTGGGAAGTGAGGATTGCTTTGATTGCCAGAGAACTTGCCCGGCGAGGCCGCTTCGATGTCAGTATTGTGGTCGGCGACCACGGACAGCCGCATGTGGAACGCATTGCGGGAATCACATTGTATTCCTGGAGAGGCCGGACGATTTGGGGTATCCCTTCTCCTGAAAACCGAGAGAAAGATTCTCAAGCACGTGCCCCTAACAGTTTCCAAGCCAGGTTGCTGAATTGGATAAGGAAATCGTCCCCCCACCCTCTTCAAACTGGGCGAGTAGGCTCATATGTGATTGAGCCCAGTATGATTTCCATATACGATGAAGTGGACGCGGATATTTACACGGTGCCCGGCAACAGCCAGTTTTCAGGCGAGTTGGCTTACTACTGCCGGCACCGCGGCAAGAAATATGTCTTTCTTTCGGGATCGGACTTTGACTATTACCCGGAATATAAAGTGGAACCGAAGAAGTCGGATATGTATGGCATACCCTATTCTCTCAAAGTATATGCTATCGAAAATGCCCATACACATCTTGTCCAATCCGAACGCCAGGCCCAAATGCTTGAACAGGGCTATGGCCGGTCAGCAATTGTCATTCGTAACCCGATCGATTTGACACGTGACTTTCCACGCAATCCTGAAGCCAACACCATCTTATGGGTTGGAAAATCTGATGAACGCATCAAACGCCCATCTATCGTCTTGGCATTAGCCCGCCAACTTCCTGAATACGCCTTTGTTATAATCATGAATCTGGCAAACCCAGAAACACACGAGCAGTGTTTAGCAGAGGCCAAAAGCTTGCCCAATGTAACACTGTTGCCCCGTGTCCCGTTTGCTGAGGTGGAGCGATATTTTGCCAATGCGAGGGTGCATGTGAACACCTCTGTGTTCGAAGGCTTCCCAAACACTTTTATACAGGCGGCTAAGTATGGCTTGCCGACTGTCGCACTTCAAGTTGACCCCGGCGCGATGCTGTCGCAACACGGCTGCGGTCAGCAGTGCGACGACGACCTGGATCGTTTGAAAGAAACGGTGCGGTTGTTGATGCACGATACCCAATTGTACGCTCAAACGAGCGCCCGATGCCTGGATTATGTGCGCACTTATCACGACAAGGAAAAGATCATTTCGCAATACGAAAAAGCCCTGGAAGGGGTATTATTAGATTGAGATGTCATAAGTCTCTTAGGACCTCCAGATTATATGAGGTAATTAATCTTGAGTTCTAATTCTTTTCAATATGTGTCATGGTTTAAGGACCTGTTTCAGAAGTTGGGCTTTACTCTCTCTAAAGATACTGCTGGGCTCGATTTTGGGTGCGGTGTTGGTCAATGTGTCGATCAGTTTCGAAAAGCCGGATATAACATGTTCGGTTGTGATATTGACATTCCCGACAATCGAGACGACCGACTAAAGTCATATTTAGAAAGCGGGATTATCAGAAAGATTGGTAGTGATCCATATCATATCCCCTTTGAGGATGACACTTTTGATTTTATTTACAGCAATGTGGTATTTGAGCATGTCATGGATTATCCATCCACTCTCGCAGAGCTCCATAGAATCTTAAAACGAGATGGGATGAGCGTTCATACTATGCCTGGTCGATGGACATTCAAGGAAAACCATATCTACGTCCCACTTGCATCTGTCATTAAGACCTACGGGTGGTTGTATTTTTGGGCATGGTGGGGGATTCGAAATGAGTATCAACAGGGCCTATCTGCTGCACAAACAGCAGAGATAAACTACCGATATCTTCACCAACAGACAAACTATCTATCCAGAAGAAAAATTCGGAAATATGTAACCCAATACTTTAATGACTGCAGATTTGTTGAAGATCCGTATTTTTGCGTGCCTCCAAAATTAAGTGGACTATCTCAGAGATTTCCTTTACTCCTCAAAATCTACCGAATCTGGTTTAGCGAAACTAAAATGAGGGTGCTCATATTTAGGAAAAAGAAGTGTTAGAAAAGCCTAAGCTTTGTCTTTTCGCCCCGTCGTGTTATCCGCTCTCTAAGCCAACCAAACCCCTTTTGGCGGCTGGGGGGGTGTGGGCTGCTTTGACCGCCAGAGAGCTGGCTAAACGTCTCCCGAGCACCTTTTTGGAGGCGGCTAAATGTGGCCTTCCAACCGTTTCGCTTCAAGTTGATCCTGGTGCGATGCTATCGCAGCACGGCTGCGGTCAACAATGTGACGGCGACTTGGATCGCTTGAAAGAAACTGTGCGCTTATTTATGAAAGACGCCAGATTATAGTCGAAACAAGCGCCCGGTCCCTGGATTATGTACGAGTTTATCATTACAAGGAAGAGATCATCTCGCAATACGAAAAAGCATTCGCAGACGTTTTGGGTTAAGGTAGTTATTGTGTAGAAATTCTCGTGATAATATGCGATCCGCAATCCACGCATTTGAGATGGATTATGAATTTTCTCATTCCGGGCTTGACCCGGAATCCAGTGTTTATGAACTGGATTCCCGCCTTCGCGGGAATGATGGTCTCGGAAGTAATGTAAAAAAATGTTAGATTCACCACACTAGACGCTCAAACAAACCACCCATGGAGGGTCTGGAATAGGTATTTGATTGGATGAAAAGGGGCATGGCGGCAAGAAGCCTCTCTCAGGTTCAATCGACTGCAGCCCAATTAGGATGTACAAAAAGAATTGATATTAACGCGCAGAGAAACATGGCCAACGAAGCATCGTGGCAACGAGAACGTGCGTAGAAGAAGATATGACGCTTCAAAGAAATACGGGTTCGGTCGAGCTTCTGGCTCAGGTAAAAGAGGGAGTAACCTTGAATACCGACCTGTTGAGATCGGGAAAACTTACTTTGTTACTGTCATGCCTTACGACGCCCATGGGGAGAGTGTCGAGAGGGAACTGTATGCCATGTCAAACGAAATCAAGGTGAAGGTCAAGTAAAACTCTATGAATCCAAGACCTGTTATCAACAGCCATCAAGGAACGGCAAGAGGAGGCGGCATGGATATCTGCACGGATGCGGTAGATTGGGTTGGCGACTGGCTCATGGAACTTGCCTCGAAGGAAGAGGGTGAGCGGTTCGGCACAGAGAAGC
>Ga0315282_10016244_pt1 | contig 10896 bp, 8 predicted proteins | sample YL17G07_20_MG_FD_203693 | JGI IMG/M metagenome (GOLD analysis project Ga0315282, IMG submission 203693) | Sediment microbial communities from Yellowstone Lake, YNP, Wyoming, USA - YL17G07_20 | ecosystem: Environmental > Aquatic > Freshwater > Lake > Sediment | place: USA: Wyoming | collected...
AGCTAAGCACATAGACTGTAATCCAGCTATAAGATATAATCTTTTTCACCATGCCAACACTTTATCTTGTGGCCACACCTATCGGGAACCTGGAGGATATATCGCTGCGGGCGCTGCGCATCCTAGGGGAGGTTAAACTTATCGCCGCTGAGGACACGCGCAGGACGCGCCGCCTTCTTTCTGCCTACAAGATCAAGACGCCTCTCACAAGCTATCACGAGCACAACAAAGATGCTAAACTCCCCTATCTCCTGGAGCGCCTTGAGCATGAAGACATAGCCCTGGTCTCTGAGGCAGGCATGCCGGGCATCAGCGACCCTGGTTACGAGTTGGTGTTGGCTGCGATTGAGCAAGGTATCCCGCTGGTTGCTATCCCCGGCCCTTCGGTGCTGCCCACCGCGCTCGCTATATCAGGCTTGCCCACAAACCAGTTTCTCTACCTGGGCTTTTTGCCCAGAAACAAGGGCCAAAGAAAACGCCTGCTCGATTCGGTTGCCTCGGAACCTCGAACTATCGTTGCTTTTGAGTCGCCGCACAGGTTGCTGGACTCCTTGAACGACATTCTTGAGGTACTGGGAGACAGGCGGATCGCTGTATGCCGGGAGTTGACCAAGGTCTACGAGGAGGTCTTCCGGGGAACAGTGAGCAAAGCGATAGCTTATTTCTCGCAGCCAAGGGGTGAATTCACGCTGGTCATAGCAGGATGCGGTCGAGGCAGGAGTCAGGAAGAGCTAACCGATTACTTTGTTAAGGAAGAGCTTCGCCGGCTACGCTGCGAAGGGATTACCGCTAAGGAAGCGGTGACTAAACTCACTGCGATAAGTCACTTACCCAGGAAGGTGCTCTACAAGGCGTGGTTAGAACTCGATTAGCCTTTGGTTTTTCCCCTGCTTATGTTACAATAATCAAAAATTGAACTCTCATGGCTGAACGTATTTTTATTGGAGTAGCCTGGCCTTATGCCAATGGGCCATTGCATCTGGGGCACATCGCCGGCGCGTATTTGCCTGCTGATATATTTGCTCGTTATCACCGCCTTAAAGGTAACGAGGTATTGATGGTCTCAGGTTCTGACCAGCATGGCACACCAGTCACTCTTCGCGCCGAGACCGAGGGCAAGACCCCGCAGGAAGTAGTTGCTCGCTATCATCAGGGTTTCCTCGATTCCTGGACGAAAATGGGAATATCCTTTGACCTGTTCACCACCACGGGGACTCAGAATCATGCCCACGTTGCACAGGATTTCTTCGTCAAGCTGCTGAATAAGGGCTATATCTTCAAGGATAAAATGTCACTGCCGTACTGCCCTAAATGCGTGCGTTTTCTTCCTGACCGCTATGTGGAAGGCACTTGCCCTTATTGCCACAGCCCCAGAGCACGGGGTGACCAATGCGACGACTGCGGTAAGCCTCTGAATCCTGTGGACTTAATTGAACCGCATTGCAGTATATGTAAGACTACACCTGAAATCAGAGACTCGGAGCACTTCTTCCTGCGGCTCTCCGCTTTCTCCGATAGATTGAAGTCCTGGGTCAAGGAGCAAAGCCACTGGAGGCCGAACGTACTCAATTTCACGCTTCGATATCTAAACGAGGGGCTCAGGGATCGCGCTATAACCAGGGATATCGAGTGGGGCATACCGGTGCCGTTGCCCGGCTATGATAAGAAACGCATCTATGTCTGGTTCGAGGCAGTTATAGGCTATTTGTCTGCATCCAAAGAATGGGCGCAGCCCACGGGTGACAATGAGAGGTGGCGCAATTTCTGGCAGGGCGATACTAAAAGCTATTATTTCATCGGCAAGGACAATATCGTCTTCCATACTATTATCTGGCCTGCCATGTTGATGGGATATGAGGGGCTCAATCTCCCCTATGATGTGCCGGCCAACGAGTTCCTCACGCTGGAGGGAAGGAAGCTCTCCACCAGTCGCAACTGGGCGGTGTGGGTACCTGATTACCTCGAGCGATATCCTGCTGACCCATTGCGGTATATGATGTCGGCCAATATGCCGGAGACGTCCGACGCCGATTTCTCATGGCGGGAATTCGTGCGACGCAACAACGATGAGCTGGTTGCTACCTGGGGCAACCTAGTTCAAAGGGTGTTGACCATCGCCTACCGCAATTTCGACCGATGTGTTCCCTCTCCAGGTGAGCTGGATGCTGAGTCAAACGACCTGCTGAAGAAGGCAAAAGTCACCCTTGAAACTGTGGATCGACTGCTCTATGGCTGCCATTTCCGGGAGTCGGTAAGAGAGGCTATGGCATTGGCTCAAGAAGCTAATCGCTATCTTGACAATAAGGCTCCCTGGAAGAGAATCAATGCAGATAGAGATTCCGCGGCCACTTCAGTTTTTACCGTTATCGGCGTAATCTGTTGCCTTAAGACAGTGTTATATCCTTTTTTGCCCTTCAGCTCGGAGAGGCTACATCGCCTGCTCGGATTTCAAGGTAAGGTAGAGGATAGAGGCTGGACCTTTATTTTACCCGAGGCCGGGCAAAGGTTGCTGCCTCCTGAGCATCTGTTTGCCAAACTGGATGATAAGACTGTGGAAAAAGAAAGCGCACTTCTCAAACAGAGTAGTAAATATTCAAGCTAACATGCTGAGGACACGGAGGAAAGAACATGTGGCATCTGACTCAACTAGCTCTCCGCAATAGGCTCGTAACATTAATCATAGTCATCTTAATTGCCGGATCCTCAATCTGGGCCATTTTAGGGCTCAAGCTGGAACTCATACCCAACATTGAGTTTCCATACATAACTGTGGTTACAGTTTATCCACAAGCGCCCCCTGATGAGGTTGTGGATAAGGTTAGCACCCCCATAGAGAACGTCATCTGGAGCCAGTGGGAGGGAAGAGGACTGAAGCATGTAACCTCGACCTCGGCCGATAGTGTCTCCATTATCTTCGGTGAATTTGAATTTGGCACTAATATGGACGAGGTAACAAGTGCAATACAGCAGGGCATCAGCCAGCTGAATCTTCCGCCTGAAGTGCTCACTTTCCCTCAGATTAAGCCTGAAATGGGAGAGAACCCTCGAATTATCCCTTTAAACATGAGTTTAATGCCTCTGGTTGTGCTCAGCCTCAGTGGCAACCTGCCACCGGACCAACTAAAACAGGTTGCAGATACGCAGATTGTACCGGCTCTGCAAAGCATAAATGGTGTCCTCAACGTAGAGACCGAGGGTGGCGAAAAGGAGCAGGTTGTAGTCGCTCCCGATCCCGCAAAGATGAACGAGTATGGCATCTCTATGTTTCAGATCGTGGGTCTCCTTGCCCCTCAGTACACTTCTTTGAGTCAAATCGAGAATACGCCCCTTGGGGCCAATGGCATCGAGCTCCAGGACATAGCGTCGGTAAGCCAGGGACCCGCGCCGGGGACAGTTGTCACACGTACCGACGGTAAACCAAGTCTAACCATAATGGTGATGAAGCAGGCCGATGCTAACACTGTCGATGTAGCAAATGCGGTGCTGGCTCAAGCCAGGGAAGCAAGCGCAAACCTGAGAAACGGGGTGACAATTGACACTGTATTTACCCAGTCGGATTTCATCCAGAGCAGTATAAATGAACTGCGAGATAAGGCTCTGATAGGTGCTGCTCTGGCAATCGTTATAGTCTTTCTCTTCCTGACAGCAGTCCGAGCTTCGTTGGTCACCGCTATATCTATTCCGTTGAGCCTGATGATCGGCTTTCTGGCCATGCGCGCAACCGGCATAACCATCAATATCCTCACCTTGAGCGCCATGTCCATAGCAGTGGGGCGTTTAATCGATGACAGCATCGTCATGGTAGAAGTAATATACCGTCGTATGCAGCGAGGTGAGGGCTTCAGGGAAGCCGCTATCGGCGGCTCCAAGGAGATAGCAAATCCAATCACATCAGCTACTCTGGCAACAGTGGCTATCTTTATACCCTTGATGTTCGTTGGCGGCATCGTGAGTCAAATGTTTATACCCTTTGCGCTGACCGTTACCTTCGCCATGCTTGCCTCACTGTTGGTAGCCCTGATGGTGGTGCCGACTTTATCTAACTTCTTGGTCAGCGGAAGGGCTAAGGTTAAGGTTGGTGAGTCCTGGTACGTAAAGCTCTATACGCCGGCACTCAAATGGGCGCTCGGTCACCGTGCGCTCACTCTGATAGTCGTTGCTGTGCTCTTTTTCGGCAGCCTCATGCTATTACCCGTTATCGGCACTTCATTCATGTCTGGCATGGGCGAAAAAACGCTGACTGTGGCTATACAAATGAAACCGGGAACCGACTTACAGGTAACCAGTGACGTAGCAGCTCAGGTGGAAGCATTGCTTGTAGGTAACAAAGAAGTTAAAACCTACTATACTACGGTTGGCGCTTCAACCTCCCTAATGGGTGCCATGAGTACTGCAGGTGGTGCTGGGGATAATACTGCTACAATTAATGTTTACCTTGACCCCGGGGCTGATATAGACAAAGAAGCTGAGGAATTGAGCAGCGCCTGCCAGGGTATAGCAACTGCAACGAAAGCTGGCATAGCTGTTACTGCATCCGAAGCAGGTGGGCCGCCCGGGATGGGTTTCTCCGACTTGAACATATCCATTCAGGGCCAGAATCAAAATGATATTGCCGTTACTACAGGACAACTTTTTGCTCAGCTTCAGGAGGTAAATGGGCTAGCCAATGTCGAAAGTGATATAACTACAACGATACAAAGACTTTACATTACGCCAGACCCAGTAAAAATGGCAGCTTTGGGACTGTCGACTGACCAACAGCAGCAATTGCAGCAGGAATTTTATCTGTTGAAGCTAGGGAGGACTCTGCCGAATACCGTAACGGTCACAGGCAATGAGAGTTACCCCATATTTATAAAAGGAGTAGCCGATAACTTGGGTAACGTAACCGAGGCCGAGTCGATGAGAATTGGCTGGCCACATTCTGTGGCTCTACATGAAGTCGGCAATGCAACGCTACTGCAAATGCCCACTCATATCAGCCACACTGACCTAGCACTCTCGGCCACTATCACAGGCACCATCACAGCAAAGGACGTAGGCGGAGTTAATCGTGTAGTGCAAGAAAAAATCGATGCCCTGCCAGCTCACCCAGGAGTAGAGGTGAAAATGGCTGGTGCAGCGGAGGAGATGGCAAGCACCTTCTCCCGTATGGGTATCGCCATAATCGCCGCTATCGTGATAGCTTTCCTCATTGTGGCATTTATGATGCGCTCGATAATCAACCCGCTGATCATAATGGTAAGCTTACCTCTGGCGTCCATAGGAGCCCTGCTGGGTCTGCTCATTACAGGCCATACTGTCGGTGTGTCAGCGATGATGGGCATGTTGATGTTAGTGGGCATTGTGCTTACCAACGCTATAGTGCTCATGGCTCTGGTTGAACAACTTCGTAAGAGTGGTATGAGCACTTACGATGCCCTAGTTCAAGGGGGACAGACCAGGCTGCGCCCGATTCTGATGACAGCCTTAACCACTATTTTCGCCATGATTCCACTCGCGGCAGGGGTGGGCTCGGGTACTCTGCTTGCTGCCGAGTTGGCGGTAGTGGTTATCGGTGGCCTGTTCAGCTCTACGCTATTGACACTGGTCGTTATTCCTGTAATCTATAGCCTGGTTGATGGTCTGCGACGTCGGAGAGCGCGAACAGGATAAATAGTCGACAAATCAATAAGAGAGGTTTGTTTGAAGAATTCGATCTTCGAACCAGTTGAGAGCGAGCTAGTTCTCGTAGAGAACGGTATTAAGGCGATAGCCGACGTCGACTATCCCTGGCTCGCGGAACTCTTGGATTACATCGTAAACAGCGGCGGCAAGCGAGTAAGACCGGCTTTAACGCTGCTTGCGGGTAAGGTTAACAGTAGATTCAGACTTGACTCGCTCATCCCTGTAGCCACAGGGGTGGAGCTTCTCCATACAGCCTCCCTGGTGCATGACGACACCATAGACCTTTCGACGAGGCGTCGTGGCAAACCTACGGCTGCTAGTATCTGGGGATGGGGCGTAGCCACTCTGGCGGGGGACTATCTGTTCTCCAAGGCTGCTGAGTTTGTCTCTCAAGCTAACAATGTTAGAGCGGATAGGCTTTTCGCGCAGACACTGATGGCATTGTGTACAGGCGAGCTGGAGGAAAGTTTCAGCAGCTTCGACCCGAATCAGACCCGAGAAAATTACTTTAGGAGGATTGGGAATAAGACTGCTTCCCTGTTTTCGATGGCTACGGAGTCGGCGGGTATAGTCAATGAATCTCCGGAACAGGAGATTAAAGCCCTGAAAGCTTATGGTTATGACCTGGGAATGGCTTTCCAGATTGTCGATGATATATTTGATTTTACAGCCGATGAGGATAAGCTGGGCAAGCCGGTAGCAAGCGACTTGCTTCAGGGGAACTTAACATTGCCCGCAATTATGCTCAAAGAGCGATACCCTGAAGACAACCCGATAAAGGCGATATTCGAAAACCGGGGCAAGGAGAAAAGCCTCGATTTAGCCATCGAGATGATTCGAAATTCGGGGATCATCGCCGACTGTTATAGAGTTGCACAAGAGTTTACTTCAGAAGCATGTAAAACAATCAAGACTTTTCCCGACAAGCCCAGTCGCAAGTCGCTTATTGAAATAGCAAATTACGTGGTCGAGCGCCAGAAGTAGCAAAACCCCAGAATCCGGGCTACGAGGTCAACTCTACCCTCAACCGATCAAGGAATTCCACTGATTTCACCTCGCGCTCCAGAAGATAGCGGATGTATTGTCTCATGAGCTGTTCCAGCTCGTTAGATAAATTGGGGCTTGTCTTCAGACGGCTGGCAGAGCCAATATCGTTTTTGAAAAGGAACCTCATCACCTTGATGGCATCAACCGAAATCGGATATACCAGCTGTTCCTTCTTGGCGCAGTTGGGACAAATCACCCCACCGCCGCTGACGCTAAAGAGGTTTCCCCCCAGCGCAAGGGGCGCTCTGCAATTCAGGCATTGGTAAAGCTCGGGCTGATAGCCGAGATGGCTGAGAAGGTGAAGTTCGAAGTACCGGAGGACAAGCTCATTGCTCTGTTCTTCACAGAGTCGTAGCAACGCTGTCTGCAACAGTCTATAGACGGGATAATTTTCGACCTCCTCAGCAGTGAACTGATCTACTAATTCGACCAAATAGATAGCGCAGCTTGTCCGCCACAGGTCGCTTCTCAGGGGAAGAAAGCTTTCCATCATCTGGCTCTGGGTAATTACGTCCAAGTTCTGTCCCTGAGCCAGCAGCAAAGAGCTTTGTGTCAGCAGGTCCAGATGCCCGCCGAGCTTACTCTTAGGCCTTCGTACACCTTTTGCTACTGCTCTAATCTTACCCAGGTTCGGCGTGAAGAGGGTTACGATGCTGTCTGCTTCGCCCAGATTGGTTCGCTTTAGAACAATCGCCTCGGTCTTATATACCCGCGGTTTAGACATCACATTTCAAGCGTCTATGTCACCTGCTCTTCAGATTTAGCCAGAACAATCAAATCTTTTTCTTTAAGTTTCCTGTTGCCATTCATAGACAATCTGTGGATGCTGTTCATAGAGCAAAATGGAATCAACCGAGGCTTTGAATCATTGTCAATTACTCCGAAATGGAGGGCACAGTTTTGAACCCTATCGAGGTCGAAGTTATAGGGGTCCATGAAGTGCATAATCCCGATGGTAAGCCAGGTCCCCGGCAGCCAGTTTGTGAGCATGGTAGTAATTGACTTGGAACTTCTGGTCGTTAGCAACTTGGGCATAAGCTTGAACCAGAGCTTGGGGCTTATATACAATATCGAGCTGGTCAGGAGGGCCCACATCAGACCTGCCCTGGACCATTTACGCTCGAACCCTTGGCGCATTTTCTTATAGAGCTTTTCATTATTTATATAGCTTGGCACAGGTACCAGCTTCCCCTTTTGGTAATCTATAATGGTTATCAGCCCACAGTGGGGATGGACGCAGAAATCCTGGTTCTGCCCTCCCTTGGTCACTATTCTAGCCAGAGTCTGGCTCATCGGCAGAGTAAAGAAATCATCTTTCTTGATTTCACCCTTAGTTTGCTCCTCGGCCAGCCTTAAAACGTCCGAATTGGTTATCCTCATCTCCTTTAACTTCGTTCTGTCTATCCTGCCCGAAAAGCTGACCGGCTGAAACACGAGGAACTTGATAATATCCGAGTTCTCGGCGGCGAATCTTATTATATCGCCGACCTGATGGTCATTAATTCCTTTGGCCAATGTGGGTATGAGCGCTATCTTATCGTAGCCTATCTTCCTGGCGTTCTCCAGGACCTTCTGCTTCACGGGCCACAGGTCCAGGCCTCGCGCTTTTATATAGGGCTCCGGAGTGACACCGTCGAATTGCAGGTATAGCCATGCTTCAAGGTCGCGGATTTTCTTAAAATAATCGATATCCTTAGCCAGCCTTAGCCCATTGGTCATAATAAGTACATAATCATAGCCGAGGTCTTTCTGCATCTGTATTATTTCTGGCAGATCGTCTCTGAGCGTGGGCTCTCCACCACTGTTCCCAACCCCTCTGACTCTGAGCGGGTAGTTGATCTCCTGAGCGTATTCCAGGATCGACCTTATCTGCTCCTTGCTCAAGTCTCCAGAACCGTTTTTCTCACCTGCCTGTGCGAAACAAATCGGGCACTTTAGATTGCATCTATTGGTTATCTCTATAATCAACAGGGTAGTATGAGTCATGTGGTTTTGACACAGGCCGCAGTCGCGCGGGCAGCCCACTTTCGGTTCCCTCCCCCTTTGTAGCCCGATACCATGGTCTCTATACTGCTCTGCCCTCAGGTATTCCTTATAGTCGCTCCAATAAATATCCTCGAAGCTTCCATGGTCAGGGCAGCTTTTCCTGATCATGACTCGCCCATCGACTTCCCACAGCTCAGCATCCAAGACTCTCAGGTCTTCAGGACAAAGGGATTTTGTTGTTTTAATTAGTTGCATCTGACTCACCTACACTGGATTTGTGGTCATATCTCCTGCCTGCCCTCAAGAGCATGAGTGAGGGTGACTTCGTCGGCATATTCCAGATCCCCCCCTACGGGTAGACCACGTGCAAGTCTGGTAAGACGGATACCAAAGGGAGAGAGCAACCTTTGCAGGTACATCGCTGTTGCTTCCCCCTCGAGGTTCGGGTTGGTGGCCAGGATAACCTCTTTTACGGAACCTGTTTTGAGTCGCTGCAAAAGCTCTTTTATCTTAAGGTCGTCAGGTCCGATTCCATCCATGGGAGAGAGCACGCCGTGAAGCACATGATAGAGCCCTTTGTATTGGCCCGTGCGCTCCAGGGCCAGGATGTCCAGGGGCTCTTTGACGACACATATGATGCTGTGGTCGCGTTCCTTGCTGCTACATATGTTGCAGGGGTTGGAATCGGTAATATTTTCACATGATGAGCAGAGGACGGTTTTCTCTTTGACAGCTATTATTGCCTCAGCTAAGGCTCGTGCCTCAGCTTCAGGTATGCGCAGCAAGTAGTAGGTGAGCCGTGCTGCGCTCTTAGGGCCGATCCCCGGCAGCTTGCCTAATTCCTCAATCAAACGGGAGACCGGCTCCGCAGCAGGCACATATCCGATTCTCAAGTCTTCAAATCCTTCCCAAATATAAAGTAAGACGGTTCAAAAAATCTAGGTTATTCCTGGGATTTTGAGCCCCCCTGTTATGGCACCAAGCTGGCTTGCAGCTAGCTCCTTAGATTTCTCGAGCCCTTCGTTTATGGCAGCCATCACCAGATCTTCGAGCATACTTACATCCTTGGAGTCGACGGCTTCGGGGGAGATTTTGATAGAGATTATCTTCTGCTGCCCGTTGACAACCACGGTCACCACCCCGCCGCCGGAACTGGCCTGCACTGTGGCCTTCTCCAGTTCCTCCTGAGCCTTGGCCAATTTAGCCTGCAACTGCTGCGCCTGGCGCAAAATCGCTTTATTCATCATGTTTGTGCTCCTCGTCGATAATCCGGGCTCCCATCTCCAAGGCTGCATTCACCACAGGATTGCGTGCCCGCTGTTGCGGTTTGCTTTCCTTGGGAGTAAGAACGCAGCGCACATTATAGTGAGCGCCGAAGACATCGCGGAGTTTATCCTCCACCAGATGGCGATATTTCGGATCCTCTATCTTACTTCTATGGAAATCATGGTAGAAACCCAGTACCAGGGTATCACCTTCTAGAGCTACTGCCTCGCACGCCTTCCTCAATAGAGCATCCAGAGTTCCAGCGGAGCCTGCACCTCGACAGGCGTTGATGAAATCGCTCCAGCGCTGGCGAATCTGTTCTATATTCTGAGGAGGAGGCTGTTTTGCAGCCGCAGCTACTTTGGTCGCCGGCGGTTCACTTGTTACAGGTGGAACGATAACACGTTCTTTGATAACCTCCACTTTCTGAGGCTGGACTTCGCTTGTCGCTGGCTCCAAGTCCGCTTTCTTCTCAGACACTGCCTTCTTCGCTTTCTCAGCGGCGGCCAGGGATGAATCAACGAGGGCAAGCTCCAAAGGCAAAGTGGACTGCGGGTCTGCGCGGAAATCAACCTGAGCGAATAGCCTAATTGTTTTTGACAGCTCTCCCAGTGAAACGTGTGATACGAGTTGCTTAATCTCTTTGATTGTGTCGGCAAGAAGATCGGCGGTATCTCCGGCACCTGACTTGACCAGCAGCATATCTCTTAGATAGTCTACCAGCCCTCGGTTGAATTGACGGAGGTCAACCCCATCGACAGCGACGTTGTTTATAATCGCCAGCCCGCCGGCGACATCTTTCTTCATAATGTGTTCGGCCAGTTGGCGAATACGCATATCGCCGCTTAAACCCAGCTCGGATTGAGCCTGCTCGAGGCTTACGTTTGAGCCGTGATAAAGGACTAGCTGCTCCAACAGGTTTTCAGCATC
>Ga0315282_10016245_pt1 | contig 10896 bp, 9 predicted proteins | sample YL17G07_20_MG_FD_203693 | JGI IMG/M metagenome (GOLD analysis project Ga0315282, IMG submission 203693) | Sediment microbial communities from Yellowstone Lake, YNP, Wyoming, USA - YL17G07_20 | ecosystem: Environmental > Aquatic > Freshwater > Lake > Sediment | place: USA: Wyoming | collected...
ATGCGGGGCATGCAAGGCCGCATGTAAGTTTGATGCCATCGATGTCAAATAGGTCTTTCGATTCTTAAGGAAGAGAGGGAATGATGATCAATTTTTGTATCAACGGATTGGAGGTCTCGGTCGAGGAGGGCACCACACTGCTCGAAGCCGCAAGATTCATGGGGTTCCCTATCCCGACCCTCTGTTACATGGATGGACTTTCGCCCTACGGTGCCTGCCGGCTCTGTGTGGTAGAGATCGGAGACGGTCCGAAAGCGAAATTGGTCTCATCCTGTACTTACCCTGCTGAAGAAGGACTCAGAATACGCACGGCGTCATCGCGTGTCATCAGGGCTCGCAAGATGATTTTGGAGCTCTTATTAGCTTCATGCCCACAGTCAAAAAAGATCCAGGATCTGGCCTCGGTCTATGAGGTCCAGCAGCAACGGTTCAGGCAAGAGTACGAGAATTGTATCCTCTGCGGGTTGTGTACAAGGATGTGCGAGGAGCAGATGATGGCGAAGGCTATAGGCTTCCGTGGGCGGGGTGAGAAAAGGAGTATTGGCACACCTTTTAACATGCAATCCGATGTCTGTCGATTGTGCGGTGCTTGTATGTATGTTTGCCCGGCCTGCCAGCTTCGATGCACCTATACTGAACCAGAAAAGGCAATCTGCGGTGCCTGTGCGAATCTGAGTCCACCTTGCATCGAAAAAGAAAAGTTTGACGATATGATGTGCTACATGAATCCCTGTGTGGCTTGTGAGATCAAAAAAGATTAAGAGAGGAAAGGAGAACAATGAGATGTCACTATCGAGAATAAACGCTTCAGCGGCAACCCTGACGAAAAACAGGACCGAAGGTTCGGTCGTTCCAGCCTCAGGCATGTGTGTCACCTGTGTGGATGGCTGCATCGGCATGTGTGAGATCGGTAAGTCCGCTTATCGAGGCCATGAAGTGATTTACCCTCAGCCTTTTGGTGTGATCACCACCGCAGCTGAAAAAAATTATCCTGTTGACTACTCCCACTTCAATATTATGGGTACCGTCGTTGGCGCCCATGGTATCGAGGCTGACAGTGATAAAGCCATCTTCCCGGCAGTCAATCTTAAAGTGGTCATCGGCCATGATAAAGGATTAAGGTTCTCCTACCCATGGATCATCTCAGGTATTGGCTCCACAGACATTGCCAAAAACAACTGGGAAGGATTGGCCATTGGATCTGCCCTTGCTGGTACTGGCCTGACCATCGGCGAAAATGTAGTCGGTATGGATCCCGAGACCGTGGTAAAAAATGGTCGAGTGGTGGATACGGTTGATCTGAAATATCGAGTACAACTTTATAAGGATTACCAACGCAACGGCTATGGGGCCATTATTGTACAAGCCAATATCGAAGATACCCGTCTTGGCGTCCAAGAATATGCCATCGAAAAGCTTGGGGTCGAGTGCGTAGAACTCAAATGGGGTCAAGGGGCAAAGGATATCGGTGGTGAAGTCAAGATAAGAAATCTAAAAAGGGCTCAGATGCTCCATGAACGCGGCTATATTGTACTCCCGAATCCAACTCACCCGGAAGTCATCAGGTCATTTGAGCGTGGGGCGTTCAGGGAGTTCGAACGACATTCACGGGTTGGAATGGTCTCTGAAGAATCTTTCGGAAAAAGAATCGAAGACCTACGTAAGGCAGGCGCCAAGTATATTTTTCTCAAAACCGGTGCTTATCGTCCTGCCGCCTTAGCTTTAGCGATCTCGTTTGCGTCCAAATATAAGCTGGACCTCCTCACGGTGGATGGTGCGGGGGGTGGCACAGGCATGAGCCCCTGGCGAATGATGAATGAGTGGGGTGTGCCCCCTGTGGAATTACATTCGCTTCTCTACCAATATGCAAGATATCTTGCTGGCAAGAAAAAATATGTCCCTGCATTGGCGGTGAACGGTGGATTCACCTTTGAGGATCAAATTTTCAAGGGCCTGGCGATGGGCGCACCCTTTGTGAAGCTTATCGGTATGGCACGGGGTCCGATCGCGGCCACCATGGTGGGCAAAACCATTGGGCGTGCGATCGATAATCACCAGATTCCTGTTTACATCGAGCGCTTTGGACATTCAAAGGAAGAGATTTTTGTAACGGCGAGTGATTTGCGCAAGGAATTAGGTGAAAAGGAGTTCGAGAAAATACCTACTGGAGCTCTCGGCCTGTATACCTATTATGAGCGGTTGGCTCAGGGGCTTCGCCAACTCATGGCGGGTAGCCGGAAGTTTTCTCTGGAACACATCTCAAGAGATGACATTGCAGCCCTGACTCATGAGGCCGCCGACATCAGTGGTATTCAGTATGTCATGGATGTTGACAAAACGAAGACGGAGGAAATCCTTAACTATTAGAGTAATCCATTGCGGCCCTAAACAATAATCCTACTTTAAAGGTAAATTTCCAGAATGGTTGGAGCTGTTATTGTTGCCCATTCCTTTATCGGAAGAGAATTGATTGCCACAGCAGAGTATATCGTCGGGAAAATGGAAGGCATTGTTGCAGTTTCTATCGATTTTAAAATGAATTCCTTTGAAGCAAGAAAGATTATTTCAGAGGCCATCAAAAAAGTGGATCAGGGGGACGGCATCTTAATCTTGACCGACCTCTTCGGAGGTTCTCCTTCGAACATTGCATTTTCTTTTTTAAATAAAGAAAGGATTGAAGTCGTTACAGGAGTCAATCTTCCTATGATTTTGACTTTCTGGAACTATCGAAAAGAGAGGGATCTCATCGAATTGGCTGAATATGTAAAACTCTCAGGTAGGAGAAATATTCTTGTAGCAAGGAATTTGATGGAAGAAGAAGTTACCTTTGGAAGAATCCGAATAGGTGGCCAACCCGTTTCGAAAAAAATAACAAAAAGATGTTGAATATCGATGATGACCGAATAATTTCAAGAGGTTATGCATCATGTCATGCCCACTATACCAGAGTTCAGGCTCAGAGAATCCTTTAAAGGTTTGCGGCCCCAAAGAACGGATCGGCTATGCTCCAAGTTCTGCACACTTAAAATTGTTTTGCATATCGATTTCAGCCTATAATGAGTGCCCCATGTATAAACTTAAAACAACGAATTGGAAGGGAGTTAATCGATGGTCTCGTTTTTTTAAACGGTCCTTATTATTCTTCCACCGATAAAGAAAGGAGAAAAAAGATAGAATACCCGATGTGTGAGAGGAGTCTCTGTGAGGTCAAAGATATTTTGATAATGGGCAATAGAAATTTTTTATTCCTTTCTCGTATTTGTTATCCGGATATTAGATGATGGAAGTCAGATGATTGCGGAATGTGGAATGGAGAAGGATTTAAATTGAAATTCTATGTTTGATCCCGCAATCTGCAATCCGCATTATTAGAGGTTGGGGGCTTCTATAATTTCGACTGAGAACTCTTTTGCTTCACTGGATAGATCCTTGAAAGCCACCATAAAGGGAATCGATTTACCAGAAGGGATGATCCTTTCTCTCTCTGTTAGAGGTTGAATCACCATCTCCCCTTTAAAAAAGTCAGGCGGTTGATTTTTCAACTCCTCGCGGCTAATGATGCGGCCACAGAGGGTCTCCTTCTCAGCCAACTTGGCCTTATTCTGGTCAAAGATCACGACTCTGACTTTGACATACTTTTTTGCAAAACGGGATTGATTGATTACTTTTCCTTCAATGACTAAAAGAGGGACCTCCCCAACCTCCTCTTCATATCTATCATAATCTCCAACGATCAGACCCTTTTTCTCAACCCCCCATATCTGGTCCCAGACATCGGTGATCTTCGTGATTGGATATTCTAAATAGGAAGAGAGTTTGACGCCAGATCCTAACTCTGACCAAAAGTAAAAAGCACCGAAGACTAAGAGGAGGAGTACGATAAGAAGGGCTAAGAAGCGTGAAGGACCCCTCCTCTCCCTTCGAACCGTCTCCTTTGGTTTGAAGGTCTTGACCTTTGGCATCTCTTCTTCCTCGGGGATCTCCTGTGCCATCCTTTCTAAAGGTCTTGAGGGAGCCTTTTGAGAAAAGAAAAATTCTTCCTCCTCTTTTTCTTCCTCTGGAGGCATCACTTTCTTTTCCACTTTCACCTCGGAGGGAACCTCCACCTTTTTTTCACCCGGCTCCATTAATCCTTCATGGAATTTAGCAAAGGATTCGAGATCCTCTATGGCCTCCACTTTCTTCTCGGGAGGTGGGACAATGTAGAATATATGCTTACACTGTGAACAACGAACCTTTGCTCCTTTGGCTGGAATTCTGGAATCATCTAAATTAAATTTAGTTAAGCAGGAAGTACAGGTGACGATCATGAAAAACCCCTTTTAACAAATTTTTAAACATTATGATGAAAGGAACGGAAAAAATCAAGGATAAAATATACAGACGTGTAGATGATTTCAGGTTTCAGGTTTTAGGTTTTAGATTTCTATATCTGCAATCCCTGCCTGCCGGCAGGCAGGTGCGATCTGCAATCTGGGATCTATATTGAGGGTTATCGTCCTAATCGTTTTTTGAACTCTTGCGTCAGCATGGGAACGACGTTAAAAAGGTCGCCGACCACACCGTAGGTGGCAATTTTAAAGATGGGAGCCTCTGGGTCCTTATTGATGGCGACAATAATATCCGATGTCTTCATTCCAGCCTGATGCTGAATAGCGCCTGAGATACCGCATGCAATATAGATCTTGGGCCTGACGGTGCGGCCGGTCTGTCCCACCTGGTGTTCGTAAGAAATCCATCCTGCATCAACTGTCGCACGGGAGGCGCCCACGGCTGCCCCTAATACCTCCGCCAGTTCCCGGATCACTTTAAAATTTTCGCCACTTCCCAAGCCCCTTCCTCCAGAAACAACGATCTCTGCATCGACCAAATTGACCGCCTCTGCCCCCTTAATGAATTCCAAAATCTTTGTTCTGACTTGTTCTTCGATCATCGGCAGGGTTTCTCGAATGACCTCCCCTTTTCTCGAATCATCCCTTACGGGCATGGCGAAGACCTTCGGTCGGACCGTCGCCATCTGAGGCCGGTGATTTTCGCAGAAGATGGTCGCCATAATGTTCCCACCAAAGGCTGGCCGAGTCTGTCGTAGAATCTTCTTCTCAGGATCGGTATCCAGACCTGTACAATCCGCGGTTAACCCCGTCTCCAAGGTAGTGGCAACGGTTCCTGCAAAATCCCGACCTTGAGTGGTGGCGCCGAAGATAACAATTTCAGGCTTATACTTCCGAATAAGATTCACTGCCGAAGCGACATACGGATCGGTCCGATAATCTTTAAGCAGAGGGCTCTCCGTCACATAGACCTTCTCCGCTCCGCAAGCGATAGCCTCTTCGGCAAAACCATCAACACCACTCCTATCGCATAAAAGCATCCCACATAATTGACATCCCAGTGCGTCCGCCAACTTTCTTCCCTCCCCCAAGAGTTCGAAGGAGACATTTGAAACCTTTCCCCGTTCGTGCTCGATAAAGACCCAGACATTCTTATAGGCGCTGAGGTCAACGGCAGCCACTTTTTCTTCTTTCTCCAAAGTAATCGCACTTACCGGACAGACTTCTACACACGCACCACAAAACGTGCACTTTTCATCAACGACGGCTATCCCTTCCTTTATACTCAATGCCCCAAAGGGACACGTAGGTATACAGGCCTCACATCCTGTACAGGTATCAGCATTAATCAATAAATTGGCCATCTGTCTTTTCCTCCTATGACTATGCTCAAATTTAGGAATTGAGGAATTGCAAATTGAGGAATTAAACAATCCCTAAATCCCCCAATTCCTGAATTCTCAATTATTATTTGATGAACTTTAAATCCATCAATTTGTTCACCAGAAGGGGCACTACCTCTGTCAACTCTCCCTTCAATACCTCTCCCCCTCCCCTCGCCTCGGGTGAGAAGACCTTCCACACCCAGGTGGGAGATCCTTTAAATCCAATCTTGTTCTCATCTACGGGAATATCCTTAACGGTCAAGGTAGGGATCTGTGCCCTGGCCGCCTTCTTGATCCCTAACAGGGAAGGAAGTCTGGGCTCATTGATGTCTTTCACGACTGTGACCAGTGCTGGGAGGGACGATTCCACCACTTCTCTCCCATTTTCCAACAATCGTTCCACGACAATCCTCTTCTTCGTGAGGTCGATTTCCCTAACCTTGGAGACATAAGTTAATTGTGGAATCCCCAGACGTGTCGCAATCCCAGGACCTACCTGTGCGGTATCCCCATCTATGGCTTGTTTCCCACAGATCACGAGATCCACGCCCCCAATCTTCTCGATCGTCTTGGCCAAGGTGTAGGCTGTAGCCAGCGTGTCCGCTCCTGCGAAGGCCTTATCCGATACAAGGTAGACCTTATCTGCACCCACGGCAAGTGCATTCTTCAACACCTCGATCGCCTGTGGAGGCCCCATGGTGATCACGTGAACTTCTCCCCCATATTTCTCCTTAGTCAGTAAGGCCTCTTCGACAGCGAATTCATCAAAGGGATTGGTGATGCTGGCCACGCTCTCTCGAATCAGGGTGTTGGTCTCTGGGTTGATTTTCACATCACCGGTTTCTGGAACCTGTTTGATACATACAGCGATCTTCACCTTCTCCTCCTTATCTCCCTTTAAAATTGGGTTTTCTCTTCTCAATGAAAGCCGCCATCCCCTCTTTCTGGTCCTCAGTGGTGAAACCAATGCTGAAGCCATAGGATTCTAAAGAACACGCCTGAGAGAGATCTATATTGAAACCAGCATCCATCACCATCTTGGCCAATCTCACACCGACGGCTCCATTTCCTGCGATTTGGATGGCTACCTTTTGGGTCTCCTCCATCAGAGAGGCCAGAGGAAAGACTTTATTGACAATCCCCATTTGAAAAGCCTCCTGAGCACTGATCATCTTTCCTGTGAGAATTAGTTCTTTCGCCTTTCCTTTTCCGATGAGACGGGGAAGTCTCTGTGTTCCACCGAAGCCAGGAAAGATACCGAGGGTGACCTCTGGAAGGCCAAACCTTGCATTCTCAGATGCATAGATGAAGTCGCAGGCCAGAGCGATCTCCGTCCCTCCTCCCAGGGCAAACCCATTGACAGCCGCAATGACCGGCTGTTCAAGATCTTGGATCATCTTCAATGTGAGATGGCCCAATCTTGAAAATTGGAGGGCTTCAATGGAGTTCATTCCCTTCATCTCTTGGATATCGGCCCCTGCTACAAAGGCTTTCTCTCCAGCTCCAGTGACGATGAGAACCTTCAATTCGGGATGGTTTTTTATCTCCTGAATCCCCGCCTGAATTTCTTTAAGGGTCTCGATGTTTAAGGTATTGAGCACCTTGGGTCGGTTGATCATAAGGATTCCGGTCTTGCCTTCAAATGATAATGAAATGTTTTTAAATTCCATTTCTTCTCCGCTCTTAGTTCGTAGTTTTTAGTTCAGGGCTCTTAATTCTTGGCTCCTAACTCTTACTAATCAGTCCATAATTGTATAGACACTCGCCTTGCTTTGTCATTCCTGGCTTGACCAGGAATCCAGTCTTTTCTCCTGGATTCCCGCATTCGCGGGAATGACGTTATGTCTTGTCAATTATGGACTCCTTAGTAACTCCGAACTCCTAACTTTTTTCTACCACCATGGCCATGCCTTGGCCTCCACCGATACAGAGGGTAGCTAAGCCCAACTCAATCTTTCTTCGTTTCATTTCGTGGAGGAGCGTCACAATGAGTCTTGCTCCTGTGCATCCAATGGGATGTCCCAGGGAAATCCCGCTCCCGTTCACATTGGTCTTTTCCAAATCAAATTGGAGTTCTCGGATGCAAGCAATCGATTGGGAAGCAAAGGCCTCATTCAGTTCAATCAGTCCGATATCTTTGAGAGAGACCCCTGCCTTTTTCAATACCTTCCTCACTGCTGGGATGGGGCCCAGACCCATATAGGCTGGATCCACTCCTGCTGAGGCGAAGGATCGAATCTTTCCAAGGGGCTCCAATTTTAACTCTTTTGCCATCTCTTTGGACATGAGCAGGACTGCAGCAGCGGCATCGTTAATTCCAGAAGCATTTCCTGCAGTCACCGTTCCTCCGGGTTTAAAGGCTGTGGGCAGTTTGGCCATTTTCTCCAGAGATGTATCCATCGGCCTCTCATCCGTATCAAAGGTTATCGATTCCCCTTTCTTTTGAGGAATCACCACTGGCACGATCTCCTCTTTGAAAATTCCATTCTTGATGGCAGCTCTCGCCCTTTGGTGGCTCAATAGCCCGAATTCATCCTGTTCTTTTCTTGAAATTCCATATTTCTCAGCAATGTTCTCTGCAGTGAGCCCCATATGATATCCGTAAAAGATCTCATAGAGACCATCGAAGACCATTAAATCCACCATTTCCTGGTTAAACATCCTTGCGCCCCATCGGCCTTGAGGGAAGGCATAAGGAACCTGACTCATGTTTTCCATTCCTCCTGCTATAACCACCTCTGCCTCTCCCAACTGAATCGATTGAGCACCTAAGGCAATGGTTTTCAGGCCTGAGGCACAGACCTTATTAATAGTAAATGCATTCGTCTCTTTCGGAATCCCGGCGTATACCATTGCTTGCCGCGCTGGATTCTGTCCTTGCCCAGCCTGGAGGACATTACCCATTATGACCTCATCTACTTGAACCTCTTTCATCGACGCATCCCATTGGTCATGGGACTTCTCCAATTCTGTCTTTCCTGCCCATTTCAATACATCCGGGGCCATCTCCAATATTTCCTTCTTTATGATTGGCCTTAGTCCAGCCTTTTTTAACACTTCTCTGATGGTAAGAGCACCTAATTTAATTACTTGAACATCCTTGAGAGAGCCTCCAAATGTACCGATTGCTGTCCTCGCTCCACTTACGATCACTACTTCCCTCATCCCACTCTCCTTTTAATCCCTCCAACCCCTTCAATAAAATTGGGAGGAATTACTAATCCAAAAGATAAAATTCACAAAGTTTTATCCTAAAACCATTTTTTTGTCAACACCTTCTCTCAAATCTGAGTATAATTTGTTTTGAGTATTGATAAGTTAGATGCTGTCACTATCGCTTTAATCAGATTGGTTGGGTCGGCCAATCCCTTTCCTGCAATGTCATAGGCTGTCCCATGACCCACAGAGGTCCGAATAAAAGGTAGTCCCAACGTAAAATTGACGGCCTCCTTAAAATCGGACATTTTAATCGGGATAAGACCTTGATCATGATACATGGAGATAACGGCATCAAAACCGTAAGGGTTTGAAAGGTTAAAAAAAGAGTCGGCAGGAAAGGGTCCTGTGACTTCCACTCCTTGAGATTTCGCCTCTCTAATAGCCGGAAGAATCTCCTTTTCTTCCTCCTCTCCCAAGAGCCCTTCCTCTCCAGAATGGGGATTGAGGCCGAGGACAGCGATCTTTGGACGGGTAATGCCAAAATATTTTTTCAACCCACCTTCGGTCATGCGAATTGTGGAAAGGACACGACTCCGAGTAATCCATTTTGAGACCTCTTTGAGAGGGAGATGGGTTGTCACGAGAACGACCTTCCACTTTGATCCCAAAAACATCATAGCAACAGAAGGGGCTTGAGCCAAATGGGCTAAGAGTTCTGTATGGCCTGAAAAGAAATATCCGGCTGCATTGATGGCATATTTATTAATCGGGCATGTCGTGATCGCGTCTAACTTCCCGCTTAAAACCCATTTCACTGCCTCTTCAATATACTTCACCATTGCCTCTCCACACTTCCTGTCCGGCTTACCAAATTGGAGGGACGGAACCTCCAACTGACTTAAAGGGAAGAGAAAGATTTTTTGGGGTAGGTATCCCTCTTCTGGAATCCTGTCAAAGACCTCCACCGTAGTGGAAAGACCTAACATTTTAATGGCCTTTAAAAGCACTTCTCGATCACCGAAAACAAAAGGCCGGCAGAATTGAAAAGGTTCTTCTATGGAAAGGGCCTTTACGATGATTTCCGGTCCAATACCGGTGGGATCACCCATCGTGATTCCGATGATGGGAAGTGAACTGGCGATGGGATGATGGAGAGATGGGGTGCTGATCATTGTAATTTATTTGGGAGTTAAGACTTGATATAGACCATTTGTGGCTTGAGACTTATTTAGGATTTGTAATTTGGAATTTGGGATTTGTAATCAGAGTTTGATTTCGATAACAGCCTTCTCCTTTAATGTAGAGACAAACTGTCTGAACGCCTTCTCCATCTCCTGCTCATAATAATCGACCTGGACTTTTTCCTTGACCTCCTCAAAAGGAAGTGCACTTCCTCCTTTCCGATCGAGGAGTTTGATGAGATGGAAACCGAAATCGGTCCGAACGATCCCGCTCACCTCTCCGATCTGAAGACGGAGTGCCTCCTTCTCAAAGGCAGGAAGAAGCTCTCCTTTTTTAAAATAACCCAAATCCCCTCGATCCTTAGCAGAAGTATCTTCTGAAAAAAGGAGTGCCATTTCTCCGAAATCCTCTCCCTTCTTGACTTTCTCTAAGACCTTCTGGCATTTTTTTCTAATCTCCCGAACCTCCTCCAGTGTCGCCCCTTTGGGAACATGGAATAGGATGTGGCTGGGTCGATAGTATTCTGTGCCTCGATACCGATCGATATTTTTTTGATAAAAATCCCTCAGCTCTTTTTCTCCAGGCTTTGATTCCACTTTGACAGTCAAATTGATGAACTTCATCCGTAGGATCTTCTTCTCAATCTGCTTCTTAAGGGCCTCTAAGTCCAGACCCTCTTTTGCCAAGGCCTTCTCTAAATCCTCCTGAGTAGTTGAACTCCGCCGCTTAAAATCCTCCAGGGCTGCCTCTATTTCTTTGCTGGTCACTTTGGTCCCAGATTTTTTGACTTCCTGGTCGATCAGCTTCTCCTCAATGAGCTGCTCCAATATCCTCCACCG